>WNGA01009528.1_pt1 | contig 13069 bp, 12 predicted proteins | sample 5400061 | NCBI WGS metagenome assembly WNGA01 (sample SAMN13153366, study PRJNA577476) | soil metagenome | isolation source: 100 cm soil or saprolite under grassland replicate 2 | place: USA:California | collected 2016-06-15
CCCGCTAGGTATGCGTGACAAGCACCGGGATACTGAGGAGCGGTGTGAGAGGAAACTCTCACGCCCCGTTCTGGAACAGCGGGAGGCGGAGCGATCCGCCTCTCGACTGTAACCATCAGGTTCATGTAGCTTTGGCCCTGGGTACTCACAATGGTCTGGTGGTCAATGTCCAGCCGGGTACAGACGCCTGCAAAGGCGTCGGAAATGAAGGCCCCGCCACTATCCGAAATCAAGTGGACGGGGACCCCGTAGCGCTGACACGCGGTATAGAGCACCGTCAGGGCGACCCAGCTGGCCTCAGAAGGGGCCACGGCGCCCGCCAGCATGGTGCGCGAATAGCCGTCGAGGATGATCAGGCTCCACCACCGGTGCCCCTCCAAAGCAAAATCCATCATCCGGCCGTCGATAAACCAATACTCATGCGCCGCGCGCGCCTTGAAGGGATGCGGCTGGGGCGCGGTTTTTGGGGTGTGGTGCCCCGCGGTCCCCGGGATGTCCGGATAGACCTGGCGGTTGAGCGCCATAATCCGTTCCACGGTGCGCACCGAGAGATCCGTTTGGCCGCGCAGACTCCAGATCCGAAAGCCCCCGGCATCGGGATGGCGCTTTTGCAGATGATAAATCTCGAGCATCACCGGGAGCCACACCTTGCGTGCCGGGGTGTGCGGCGCGGAGCTCTTGTCCGCGAGGCTGGCCGCATTGTCGCGTTCGAAGCGCGTAATCCACCGATTGATCGTGGGGCGGGAGACCTGCAAACACTGACTGATACTGCGCTTACTCCAGCCTTGGGCATAGAGGGTGATGACCTCCAGGCGGGCCTGGGCGCGTTCGGGTTGGCTGTGGTAGTCGAGGAGCGGCCGCGAGGGAGGGGCCACCGGAGGGAGGCGTTCCCAGAGGCGTTGCGCCGTTTGGCCGGTGATACGATGCATCGTGGTATGAAAAATGATCCGGGCCAGTTCGCGAGCACCGAACCCCGCATACAGCCCTTTGAGCCGCTGGAGTTCGTGCACCACCGTGTCAGGCACCCGGAGCTGGCGTTGGGCCGGGTGGACGTCCAGGGTGTCGGGCACGAGCCCGAGCATCCCTTGCTGCGCAAAGCGGCGCTTGAGGCGGCCCACCGTTTCCGGATGGGTCCCGGTTTCCCGGGCCCGCTGCGTCGCGGTACGATCGGGATAGAGCAGCAACGGGCGGATGAGTTCATACCGCTGTTGCGTGGGGTCGATGCATGGCAGGAGGGGGTCGTCCGTCTCAGGATCAGGTCGCGCCAAGGCAGCCTCCCTGCAACGCCCCGGCCCGGCGGGTGCCGGGGCAGGATGCACGTGGGACACCCCGAGCCGCACCGCCGCCAGGGACACAGCGCCGCAGGCAGCGTGGCTCAGGTCGTCGTTCATAGTCTGGAGAGTGAGGGGGGCTATTGTAGCGCGGTGACCGTCTCGAGGCGAGCGCCGGTGGGGCGGGGGCCCCGTTCAGGCGCGCCAGCGGAGGCGGCCATAGCCTTGGCCATGGACATAGTAGCTGTCGTGGGTGACGTGGTCGTCGACGGCTGACTCCGTCAGGGGATCAAGGTCAATGGCCTGCGCGGCACGCAGCGCCTCCAGGACGGCATCGAACCGCTCCCGAGGCCACTGCAGCAGGCGGCGGAGCCGATGGATGGGGACCCCGTCAGGGGATGGACGCAGGCTGTCGTAGGCGGCTTGGAACTGCTGCTGGAGGACCTGCGGGTCCAGGAGCCCGGCGAGTTGCTCCTGCTGGTCAAGCCAGCCGCGCAAGGCCTCGCGCATGGCCGCGTTGCGTGTGGTGGGACGACGGCGATGGGTCGTCTGCCAATCTAACAAGCGGTCCAGGCGCTGGACCAGGGTGTTGGGCAGGCGGACACTCACGATGTGCGAGTCCTCCGGTTCTTTGCTCGGCATGGCTTCCCTTTCGTAGACCAAAAACACTACACGATGTAGTACATCGGCTAGCGTAGGACAAAAAATGGGGTCTGCCAAGCGCGGATTGTCCTCGGGAAGAGCCAGTCAGCTTAATGATGCACTGGCGTAACGGAGGTCATGGCGGGGTTTGTACATGGCTGATACCGATCTGATCCAACTTGATGGGGTCGCCATCGGGCGGTTCGCCCGGGTGCTCGGTAATCACGAGTTGGGGACGTGCGTCGCCCTCGCCGTATGCCAAGGTCACCTGCCGCCTCGTGGCGCGCCGGTGTTTGTAGACGTGGGGGAGACCGCCGGTGGTGGTATCCTGCCTCCGGTCAGTGAGCACCCGGAAGCCCAGCGCCTCCTGATAGAAGGCGAGCGACTTCTCCATATCCCTGACGCAGAAGGCCACATGAGACATCCCTAAAGCTGGCATCATCTCTCCTCCTTTTTCCCTGTGAGACAACCCAACGCCTTAGCCATTGGCAACTACCCTGGCGCCGCCGCTTAGGAGGGTACCCTTGCCTGCAAGCCGCATGGGAGCACTATCCTCCTGTCAGCCATAGATGACCAGTGCAGGTGGAGGGGCTCTATTGAGCCGTCAGCCCGCCGTCAATGACCAATTCGCTGCCGGTGACAAAGGAGGACTCATCGGCAGCCAGGTACAGGACCCCATAGGCCACGTCCTCAGGGTGGCCGAGCCTCCCGAGGGGGTGGCGGGCAATACTACGCTGGCGTCCCTCCGCACTCGCCAGCATCCGGGCCGTCATAGGGGTCTCAATGACCCCAGGATGGACGGAGTTACACCGTATGCCTTCCCGGGCGTATTGCATGGCCGTCGCCTTGGTCAGCAGACGCACCGCCCCCTTGGAAGCGCCGTAGGCGGTGGTTTGGCCTCCGACGATCCCCGCGATGGAGGAGATGTTGATGATGGAGCCTCCCCCGGCCTGGCGCATCGCTGGTATGGCGTATTTGGTGCCCAGGAACACCCCCTTGGCGTTCACCTCCATCACCCGGTCCCACTGCTCCTCGGTGAGGTTCTCCATGGTGACCGGCTCGCCGTCGGGGCCACGGGTGCTGCCGATGCCCGCATTGTTCACCAGCACGTGCAGCGTGCCGAAGCGGGCCACGGCCGCCGCAACGGCCTGTTGCCAGTCCTCGGCTTGCGTCACATCCAGCTTGACGAAGAGGCACGCGCCGCCGCTGGCGTTGATCTCGGCCTCGACCTGCTGGCCTTCCTCTTCCAGGAGATCCCCAATGACCACCTTGGCACCCTCACGGGCAAAGAGCCTGGCTTCTATAGCACCCTGTCCCCTGGCACCGCCGCTAATGAGCGCCACCTTGCCTTCCAGTCTCATGGTAGATACAACCTCGTGTGGTCAAAATATTCGAACGTGGCTTTCTCCAAGAATTTCCGCCTTGTTCTCGCCCCTCCCATGGGTTCGACAAATCGGGCGGTTTTCCGGACTCCTCTCTGATGTGTGGGGCGGTGTGTGTGGTGTGGCCACGGTACGGCTTCCTCGCAGCGCTCCTCCTGTAACGTTCGGCAACCGCAGGGCATTATCTGTGGTTTTTTGCCCAAGCTGTTCCGCTTACAAACCACACACGTCTGCTGCCGCTCACCCTAAGAGATCTCATTGCCCCGTAAATTGTGGCTGGCGCTTTTCGATGAAGGCACGGACTGCCTCCTGATGATCCGCCGTGCGGAAGGCGTGTCCCTCAAACGCCAGGGAGGTGTCCAGAATCAGGTTCGCCACGGCTTTCACCAGCCTGTTGACGGAGACCTTAGTGGAGCGAATGGCATAAACTGGGCCGTCGGCCAGACGCTGGGCAAAGGCCATGGCCCGATCCATAAGCTCATCGTGCGGGACAACATGGTTCACCAAGCCCAGGCGATAGGCCTCCTCAGCGCTCAGGAGATCACCCGTCATCAGCAGCTCCTTGGCACGCGCCACTCCGCACAGCAGTGGCCAGATCACCGCCCCACCATCCCCAGCGGTAAGGCCCACTTTGACATGCGGGTCGCCTATCCTGGCGCGATCAGAGGCAAAGATGACGTCGCAAAACAGCGCCACCGTGGCTCCAAGACCTGTGGCCGGGCCGTTGATGGCAGCAAGAATCGGCTGCTCCAGGTCTAGGAGGTCGTTGATGATCTTCTTTGCCTCCCAAGTGGTCTGCTGCCAATCGCGCTCAATGGCCTGCATGCCTTTGATGTCTCCACCCGCAGAAAAGGCGCGTCCTTCCCCGGTCAATAGCACCGCTGCCGCCTCACGGTCACGGCCGACATCGCCAAAGATCTCAGCGAGTTCGGCATGCAGTTCACTGTCCACGGCGTTTAAATGTTCGGGACGGTTGAAGCTGAGTTTCAGCACCTTGTTGTGCCGCTCGGCTTTGAGAAAGCGATACGTGCTGTAGTCTACCATGGCTCCTCTCCCCTCTCTGCCTGGAGTGCGGCGCGCTGCCAGCGTCATACCCCTTGTGTCTCGATGCCTGGCAAGTTGTTGTAGTGCGCTTTGCCCCCCTTGCGTTCCAAACCCGCCCGTCCCGAGGCCATCCCCCCAGGGCACCCCTGTAGCGCTACCCTATCCCATCCGGCGACGCCTGTCCAGCCCCAGCCAACGTCGCGCAGCGCCGCACGAGCCGTGGGCCAGACGTGGCCGCTGGCGGGGGATGCTGGGGGGGCGGCCGGGGGGTAGCGCCACAAGGCTGTGTGCATTTCCTATCCGCCACGCAGGTCGCAAAGCATAGGCAGGCAGCGTCGCCCGCGCGCCTGTACTGCCTCTGCGACACTCTCGATCCCCTGCCACTGCTCCCTCATCTCAGCGGGAGGGAAGTCTTCAGGGGGACGGTGAACGTCTGTCAACGCGATATCTGCCCCTGCCCGGCGAATGTGAGGGCCTTGGCGCGGCCGATCCCCTTCATCCCGCCAGCGCCTGTGATCAGAGCGACTTTGTCTTCCCATCCCACCCTCTCTCCCTGCCCGCGCTATTGGGCCGTTGAACCGCCATCGATGACGAGTTCACTGCCGGTGACAAACGACGACTCATCGGAGGCAAGATACAACACGCCATAGGCGATATCTGCGGTCGTGCCGGCTCTGCCGAGGGGGATACGCCGTAGCCGTTCTTCCCGTAATGCCGCATTACCAAGGACATCGCGCATCATCTCCGTGTCAATCGGACCAGGATGCACCGAGTTGCAGCGGATCTTGTCCTTAGCGTGCTGGACGGCGGTCGCCTTGGTCAAGAGGCGCACCGCGCCTTTCGTGGCGGTGTACGCAGCGGAACCATAGGGACTCCCGACCAGCCCGGCAGTCGAGGAGATGTTGATGATGGAGCCGCCCCCAGCCTGCCGCAGAGCGGGGATGGCGTATTTCGTCCCGAGAAAGACGCCCTTGACGTTGACCGCCATAATGCGGTCCCAGTCGTCTTCGGTCGTCTCCTCGATCCCTTTGCGGATGAGAATCCCGGCATTGTTCACCAGGATATTGAGCTTGCCATAGCTCCGCACCGCCGTGTCTACGGCAGCCTGCCAGTCCGCCTCCCTGGTGACGTTGAGATGGACGTATGTGGCCTCGCCGCCCGCCGCATGAATCTCCGCTGCGACCGTGCGCCCGTCGTCGTCGAGCACATCGCCGAAGACCACCTGGGCGCCCTCACGACAAAAGAGCTGCGCTTCCGTGGCCCCTTGGCCCCTGGCCCCGCCACTGATCAGGGCCACTTTCCCATCCAGCCTGCCCATGACGACCTCCTGCTCGCAAGAGCCTGTACGAATAGGATGCTCTCAGCATGTGATGGCCCCATTGTAGCGAGGGGTGAAACGCTGTCAACCCTACCATGGCAGCAGAAGGACTATCCACCCCCCTTTGGCAAAGGGGGAAGCGCGGCCGGCCGCTGCAAACTGCGTGACCCTGCGTTGCCATCCGTTGCCATGGTGCTGTGCTCGTGTATGTCCCAAGGAAGAACACAGAGTCCCACTATCGCCTGCCACTGATACCTGGCACGAGGGCATGGACATCGTCGACGTGGACCTGCTCACAATGAGACTCTGTTGGTTAAGTCGTGGCCACGGCATTTCCAATAGCCTAGGAGTGCATTGACCTACAGCACGGTCGACCAGCTCATTGCCGCCGGGTTCCATCTGGATCCGCAGGGACACGTGTACAGCGAAGCATTGCGGCGCGTCGGTGAGGAATGACATGCATGACCATTGCTGCATGAGCCACACACAAGAGCATCCTCGCAGTAAGAACCAAGAACAATGCGTTTTGGGGACTTTAGGTTTGGCGACAACAATCGCGTTGCATCACTGCTGTATGTGATTGCATGCGCCACTCGGTCGGCCACAGCCGGCCTTTACAGACTTGGTGGAGTGGCAGTCTCATGCCAATGCACACCAACCGTTCAAGACTTGCATGTCCCGTGTATCGTTGAGAAACTGATATGAACGTTGAGTGATTTTCGGGTAGACGGGTGGCCTCACCGGCGCCCACCCAGAGCGTGTTGAAAAGAGCGCATGGATGCTGGCCCAGGGTGAGGACGCATGAGGGAACGTCAAAGCGTGTAATAGCGTGAGGTTGGCGGGACGGACAGCGCATTATGGCAGATAATCTCACCCATGGTCTTGCCGCGGCGTTGCTGGCACAGACGGGCTTCCGGCAGCGTTATGGTCCGGCGGCGACCGTGGCGCTGGTGGTGGGGGCCGAAGTACCGGATCTGGATTTTCTCTTCGCGCTCGGCGGCCCCGTCCTCAGCTTTGTGCACCACCGGGGGATGACCCACTCGCTCCTGGGGGGCGCCGGTCTCGCCCTCCTCGGCGCGCTCCTGCTGCGGGGACTCCTCCGTGAGCATACCTACTGGCGCCTGGTACACTGGACCTATCTCGGGGTCGTGTTGCATATGGGAATGGACTATCTCACGTCGTATGGCACGCAAGTCTTCTGGCCCTTTGCCCCCAAGTATTATACGGCCGATGCCGTGTTCATCATTGACTACTTTTACACTGGCCTCATGGTGGTCGCCATACTTTTGATCCGGATGGTGCGCCAGCAGCGGCAACGCCAGTACGGCCTCCTCAGTCTGGTGGGCATCGGGGTGGGGAGTGCGCTCTGGTCCAGTGCCCCCCTGCTGACCACGCGTCCTGGGTGGCTCCTCGCTGGCTCCTCAGGCCTTCTGGTGGCATGCCTCGTGGTCCGCTTGGTGCACCGCCCGCCGCCAAGCCGTGATGGCCTCGTGCGCCTCCTCGGCCTCGGGGTGGGAATGGGGATTGTGCTGTGGCGCATGACCGGGGCGCTGGCCGGGCGTCCGGCTTTGCAAAGCCTGGCGCTGCAGAGTGGCGGGGTGCACGTGGCGTTCTTTGCCTGTGTGATGGGGCTGGGCGCCTGGTGCGGTCGACAATGGCAAGGGGCAGGGCCTATCAGGGTCCTAGGCCGCTGTGGGGTCGCGGCGGTGATAGGGTATATAGGCCTGTGTCTCGTCAGCCAGACGGTCGCGCAGCACCTGCTCGCCCGCGCCCTGGGACCGCAGATGGCCACCGTCGAGCGTCTGGCAGCGCTGCCGCTGCCCGGGTGGGGCCCCGTGCAGTGGCGGGGCATTGCCGTCACGCGCTCGTCCTACCTGGTCAGCCGCGTGACCCTCGTGCCCCCGACCGTGACCCCGCCAGACGTCATCGCCAAAGGCCACGACACGCCCCTGGTCCGTGCCCTCAGGACCTCCCGCTTGGTGCGCCTTTTTTGGCACCGTGCCCGCTTTCCCGTGGTCGAAGCCTCCGAACGCGACGCCGCACAGATCGTGCGCTATGGTGACCTGCGTGCCACGGGCGACGGTCGCCATCGGAGCCGGTGGGACCTCGTCGTACGGCTCGATGCGGCGGGCCACGTGCAGGCGATGGAGTTCCTCAATCGCCTCTTTCTGCCGACCTCGCCAGACTTTTGACACGCAGGGGCTCCCGTGGGGAGTGTCCCTAGAAAGGGTGAGGGGGACAAACACACGTTTGTTTTTCCAATGTTTTCGAGGGGTTGCACCCGTTACAGGAACACTACCAAATTGCGCATACGTAAGCCATATATCAACGTTTGTGTGCATCGGCTGCCTCTCGAGATCAGTGCTCACCCTGGGTGAGAAAGCGTGTTGGTCTCGGAACGGACTTGAGCCTCTGCGCTTCCGTCAGTCAACGGACGAGGTCGGAACAGTTGAAAGAGGATGCAAAATAAGAGACCCCCCACACATGGAGTGTGGGGGTTTCTCGTCTCATTACACCGAAGAAAACCGACCTTATCGCTTCCAGTCAGGAACTCCAGGATGCTCCCGATGCGGGTCGTGTACCTCTAGCCTGCGGGCAATTCCGATCGCCCGCCCATCCGGTACAATGCCCCTTTCACCACCTGTGTGAGGGGACTTTGACATGGTATCCAACCTCGTTTTCTACCAGCTCGCGCTGATCGCCTTGGTGTGGGTGTTTCTCATGCTCTCTTGGTGGTGGCCATCGGAACCCGCAGCCGCGCGACCGATACCACCCACGCCAGTGACGCCACCACGCAAACGCTCCACAGCACCCAAACCCTTTACGGGTCTCGCCCGCAAGCCCCATTGCGACGCCTGTGAGCCAGCGATCGAAGGCCTCAGGCTTCCGCTTCCTTCAGTTCCACCCCCGAGGCTTGTCTCAACCCGTGGACGTCGGCGCCACGTCGACACCTCACGCCATTGCTGTCCCGATGCGGACTGTCGCTATGGCGGCTGGCTCGGGCTGGGCAATATCAGCGCCAACGGTCATCCCAGCGGTGGCCCCTGGCGACAGCTGTATTGCAGCAGTTGTCAGGGCTACTTCCTCGAGACCCATGGCACGATCTTTCATGGCAAACGCGTGTCGGTCGACCTCATCGTGCATGTGATTGGCTGCCTGGCTGAGGGCTTGGGCCTTCGGGGCACCGCGCGGGTGTTCGAGGTCGATCCGAACACGGTGCTGGGGTGGTTCGTGGAAGCGGCCGATCAGCTGCAGGCCTTTTCACGCTATTTCCTGCACGACCTCCACCTCACTCAGGTGCAACTCGACGAGTTGTATGCCGTACTCAGTGCGCTCAAAGACGGCAAGGGTAGCGAGGCTGAGGCCATCGAGCGTCTGTCCCGCTCCCCCCACTGGGTGTGGGTCGCCATGGATCCCGAGAGTAAAGTGCTGCTGACGATCGATGTGGGCGCGCGCACCTTGGCGATGGCCCAAGGCGTGGTGCATCAGGTGGCCCAGCTGCTGGCGCCGGATTGCGTCCCACTGTTTTTGACCGACGGGTTTAAGGAGTACATGACGGCCTTGCTCACGCCCTATGGGCGATGGGGGCAGCCGCCGCGTCGCCTCGCCCCAGGTCCGGCCCCCAAGCCGCGTTGGATGCCGCTGCCCGGGCTGCTCTATGCGCAAGTGATCAAGACCGTGCGCCGGCGTCGCCTGGTGCGGCTGAGCCACCGCGTCGTGTTCGGCACGCTCGAGCGCGTCACCGAGGTGTTGGCGGCCTGTGGCTGGCAGATCAACACGGCCTTCATTGAACGCCTTAACCTCAGTATCCGCCAGCATGTGGCGGCGGTCGGTCGTCGCGTCACCACGCTGTGCAAACACGAGGCGGGCTTACGGCAGCAGCTGGGGTTGTATCAGGTCTATTATAATTTCTGTTTGCCCCATGCCAGCTTACGCCAGCCTCTCTCGCAGCCTGAACCTACCAAGGGCATCGGCTCGGCCAAGACGTGGCGGCCCTGGACGCCCGCGATGGCCGCTGGCTTGACCAATCACGTGTGGACCTTGAGAGAGGTGCTGCTGTTCCGCGTGCCGCCGTGGCCGCAGCCCGCGGAGGTATGAGGAAGAGAGCGCAGGAGAGGGAGCGACGGGTGGCCGTGAGCTGACGCGGGGTCGTGTGTCCGCACGGTCGGCTTTCAGGGTGTCACGAGGGGTGAAAGGGCCACTGGGTTGCTATGATAGCCCTCTCTTATAGAACTTTTTGATCCTATAGCGGTCGGTGGGTGAGCCTGTGATATTTATCCGCAGGGCTCAGGTACACGACCAGGATTTCACACAGACCAGCGTGGAGGAGTCGTCTGACGACTGCAAGCCCAAAAGCTGGCGCCTTTAGTTTGTATAGATCTATGATTATTGAGTGGTTTGTAAGAGACTAACACCATTGGTTATATAGAGTACGTCGCTCCCTTACGCCCGTCCTACGGCGGCGTCGATCCGGGACATGAGCGCGGGGTCCAGGCCCCCTCGGGCTTCTGCCGTCATGCACTCCCGGAGCTCGGTCCGATTCTTTACCCCTAAGACGACCGTGGCCACCCCCGTCATGGACAGCGCATAGCGATACGCCAAGGACGCGGGCGACTCGCCCAGCTCTCGCGCCAGGGCACGGAAAGGGGCACTACGCTGGTAGTCCCGCCTCTCCGGGTGATCCCCTGGCACCTCCCGATCCAAGGCAGCGGTCAACGCGCCCGCCTGCACCGCCCGAATCCCCATGACGCCTATGCCGCGCTGGTGGGCCACCGCGATGATCTCCCGCGGCCGGGGTGGCTCGTCATAGCGCTGCATGGCCCCAGGGGAATCGAGCAGATTGGCCACGACCTGGACAGCAGCTGGCGCCGGGTCCTCGTTGAGCGTCGCGATGATCGTCGTCGGGACCCCGATGCCGGTGATGCCCCAGGCCCCAATGCGGCCACGGGCGACGAGTTGCTCAAAAGCCGGACGCACCGCCTCGACAAAGAGGCGGTGGGGTGTCCCCGGGATCTGGTCGGCGCTCGCATCCGGGACGATCTGATTGTGCAAGAAGAAGAGGTCCACCCGGTCGAGCTGCAGGCGGGCCAGACTCTCGTCGAGACTCCGCTCCAACAGTGGCAGGACCTCGCGGGCTGCCCGGTTGCCAACGGCACACTTGGTCGATACGCGGACGCCTGCCGGCAGTCGGCCCCCAAAGGCCTCGCCGAGCACCACCTCGGCTTCGCCACGGCCATAGCTCGGTGCCACATCGAAAAAGGTGATGCCGGCCTCCCAGGCCTCACGCACGGTCGCGAGCGCCTCCTCGCGGGTGGTTGGACCCCAGACCTGACCCGTACCGCCACCACCGAGGGTGAGAGCACTGATGTCACCAAGTTTCCCAAAGGTTCTCTGTTGCATGGGTAGTAGCCTCAATCAACTGAAGGTACGAGTGGCAGAGAAGCCGTGCGTGTGACCTCCTCTGCGCCTTAGCGCGCCCCACCGCGGTGTGCCTGGTACGCCTGCTTGGCCCGGTCGACAGCTTGGGCCATCGCCTCCCGTGTCGTCTCGGCGCGGGTCCGGGCCCACTGATTGGACACGTGCAAGCCGGCCAGGGAGCCCTGGAAATGGGGCATCACATAGCGCGATCAGCTCGTAGCTGCGCAGCACTTTGTCTCTGGGGGCGAGATCCTGGGTGAACCCCACCAGGAAGCCGCCGAAGCCACCGCTCCGTTCGTCCAGGCGCTTGATGGTCTCAATACAGTCATCCGGAGTGCCGACAATCCACTCCCCCGTTGCCACCAGATGCTCGAGGACTTGCTCGACCGGGCCGTCGAACTCCAGGGGCTGTCCGAGGGTCTCGCCGAGATATTCCCGATTGAATCGCCCCGCGCCCATACACAGGTCGTTGAGCGCCTCGGCGCGGGTTTCGGCCAGGTGCACGGGCAACACTAGTAGAGCATTTCGTAAGTCCATGTCAAGCTAAGCCGCTTGTCGACGGTAAGGTCGAGACGGATAAAACAGCCGTTCGAACCGTTTCGGACGTGGGCTGAAGTAGGCCCGACCGTGACATTGTTGGCGACGCGTCCGGCTGAATGGCGTGTCGCGGACCAACAGGTCGCCCGTATAGGTCCAACGGTACGGATGGGCGTAACGGGCGTTATAGTCTTCCAAGAAGCGCTGTAATTGGGCGTCAAATTCAACTCCACTGGCAAAGCTCCCACGGGCCAAAAAGCGGCGCTGCAAGACGCCAAAGAAGCGTTCCGCTGGATTGAGCCAGGAGCCGTGTTTGGGGGTGAAATGAAACACGTGCCGGTGCGTCGGATCACACAGAAACGCCCGGCGCTCTGCCTCCCTGGGCAGCTTCTTGGGCTCAAAGGGCACCTGGCACCACCTGGCCACCAGGCGGCAGCCCTCCCGGCTCCAGTGGGTGTTGAGATTGTCCATGATCCAATCGTAGCGCTTCATCCGCGGGCAGCGTCGGTAGGCGTGCTTGAGATGGGCAACGAAGTCAGGACTCTTCCGGGTGACCCCGATGGTCCAAGCGATCTGCCCGGTGGCCACGGCCAACGAGTTGATTAACACGCGGGTCCCGTGGCGGATGTACTCATACTCGCGTCGTTCACGTTTGCCGGGCTGGGCCGGTTTGGTCGGGGCGGTGCGCTCGAGCACTTGCATGCCAGTTTTTTCATCGCAGCAGATCACCAAGCGGCCTTGTTGATACGCCCGCAGCGCCTGGCCGTAGAGCTGGCAAATTTCGTCGGCTTTCGACGCGAATGTCTCAGCAATTCCCGCTCATAGCCTTGTAACCTCTTCCTCTCATGTCAACAACATGATCTGTTAGGGGGTTGATCATCCATTTTGTCTTGATGCCTGTCGCATGGGGACCAAAAGAGGCGCGATGGCAGGGTGAAAGCAGGTCCATTGCGTGATCTGGGCAGACAGTGCCGGTGACGATGGGGAATCGCCGGATTCGCGAAGGAAGACGTCAGGGAAACAGGTGGGAATTAAGAAGTATCCGTGATCAAGATCGGTCGATGCCTCTCGTAGCCGTAAAAAAGGGCTTCCAACAACTCTCGCATAGACTTGAGATGATAGCCATAGAACAACGCCCGCATGCGCTCCCACACCAGGCGCTTGCTCCCCAGTTTCGCCCAGACCGCTCGGAATAAGGCACAGCACAGCTGTTGGGTTTGGTCCACCAAAAACGCCAGCATCATGATCGTGGCAAACACCACGGAAAGATTTTGCTCGCCATGGCCGTAGTTGTGCTCAAAATTGTAGCCCTGATTTTTCGAGACTATAGCATCTTTACCGGGTTTTGTATGGCTTCCGCGGGGCATTTATCGTAGAGTTCTGGCCCCAACATATGAGCACGGAGGACAAAGCCATGTTCGGTCCAGGTGCGTATCGACCCGATCCCACCGAAGGGA
>WNGA01009529.1_pt1 | contig 13069 bp, 15 predicted proteins | sample 5400061 | NCBI WGS metagenome assembly WNGA01 (sample SAMN13153366, study PRJNA577476) | soil metagenome | isolation source: 100 cm soil or saprolite under grassland replicate 2 | place: USA:California | collected 2016-06-15
GCCGGAGCCCGTCGGCAGTCCGCTCGATCGTCGCCTCGCCCACCTGTTGCGGAACGTCGTGACCCATCAGTCGCGGTTGTGGTTCACGACCTCGATGTTGTTGCCGTCCGGGTCGAGGACGTACGCGCCGTAGTAGCCGGGGTGGTAGACGGCCCGCTCGCCCGGAGCGCCGTTGTCGCGGTAGCCGGCTTCCGTTGCCGCGCGGTGGAACGCCTCGACGGTCGCGTTCTCGCTCGCCGGGAAGGCCATGTGGACGTGCTCGGTCGGCGTGCCCTCGACGATGGAGAAGGAGCCGCCGTGGCCTCTGAAGTGGGCGAACCCCGGCCGTTCGCCACGCAGCTCGAAGCCGGCATGGGGAGCGATCGTCTCGTAGAACCGCTTCGCGGGTGCGATGTCCGCGATGCGGATCCAGAGGTGGTCGATCCTCCCCGTGCGCTCCCCGCCGTGGTGGACGGCCTCGGCGCTGTTTCCGTCCGGATCCAGCAGGAACCCGCCGTAGTAGTCCTCGCTGTACTGCGGCCGCGGACCGGGTGCGCCGTCGTCGGGGTAGCCGGCCTCCGTCCCGACGCGCCAGAACTCGTCGACGAGCGCCCGCGAGGACGCGACGAAGGCAATGTGGAGCCGCCGCGTCGTGAGGCTCTCGTCGTCTGCCTGGGCGAGCGAGAAATCGTCCCACTCGGCGTACTGGTCCCCGGAGTGCGTCTTGTCGACGCCGAGCGTGCGGAGCACCGTCTCTAGAACCGCTCCGACGCCTCGCGGTCGGACGCGCGGATGGTCACGTGGTCGAACACGATCCGACTATGCCAAGACAGGAAGTCGAGCGGCGGCAGCGAATCAAGGAATCCCCATGCGGACGGGACGTGTTCTCGCGCTGCCGCTCATCCTCCTCGCCGTGGCCGCAGCCCCGGAAGCCGACGCCGCTGCGGGGAGCGCAGGCGTCGCCGCCCTCCAGGTAGGGCTGCGCGCGCACGGGTTCTACGAGGGTTCAATCGACGGGATTACAGGCCCGCAGACCGCCCGCGCCGTGCGGCGCCTGCAACGGAGAGCCCGGATCGCCGTGGACGGAGTCGCCGGACCTCAGACCAGGCGCGCTCTCGGCCGCTTCGGCCGGCATACGCTCGGCTCACGCCCGCTCCATCGCGGGTCGAAGGGGTGGGACGTGGCCGCGCTCCAGTTCCAGCTCGCCGTCCACGGATTCCCTTCCGGGGCGTTCGACGGGATCTTCGGGCCACGCGTCCAGGCTGAGCTGAACCGCTTCCAGGAGTGGGCGGGATTGGGAGTGGACGGCATCGCGGGCCCGGCCACGCTCGGGGCGCTCACAGCCGTCCCTCCGGTGGCTCCGCTGCCGCTGGCGTGGCCTGTGACGCCGCCGATCGTCGGCGACCGGTTCGGTCCGCGCGGCGACCGGTTCCACTCGGGCCTCGACTTCCCGGCCGCGGCCGGCACCCCGGTCTACGCCGCGCGCGCCGGCCAAGTCGTGTACGCGGGCTGGCGCGAGGGCGGTTGGGGCTTTCTCGTCACGATCGCCCACGGAAACGGCGAACGGACGATGTACGCGCACCTGTCGAGGATCGACGTCCGCGTCGGCGTCTGGGTGGCGCAGGGCGTTCGCGTCGGCGCGGTGGGAGCGACGGGGGAGGCGAGCGGCCCGCACCTCCACTTCGAGGTCCGCGTCCGCGGCGCCGCGGTCGATCCGCTGCGGGCGCTTCCTTGACCTGAAGGGTTTGCGGGGCCCGCCGAGGCAGGCCCCGCAGCTTGGATCAGCCGGCCGTGGTGGCGAAGACGTCGGTGCGATTCGCCGGCATGCCGTTGTTCACGGCCAAGAAGAGCGGCAGGAACTGGTTGCCGATGTTGGTCAGCCCTTCGTACTCGCCGAGGAAGTATCCGAACGGCCCGCGAGCCGCCGGTGCCTGCTCGATGTCGAACGACGTCGTCGTGAGCCGGTTCTCGCTTCCCCAGCTCGTCGGGCTGGAGCAGGCGGCGTGGCAATGGACGATCCAGTAGTCCGTCGGCACGCCCGCGCTCGGGTCGTTGTTCCGGAAGTCGTAGTACGTCACCGCGACAGTTCCGTTCGGAGTGACGTGCACGCCCGGGACGAACGCCTGCTGGTTCGCGGCGGTGGAGCTCCGAGGCGTCTGGTTGACCTTGATCGGCATCGACCAGGTCTGCCCGTTGTCGGTGGACATCGAGAACGCGATCTCGTCGACGCCGCTGAAGCTGGCGTCCTGCCAGACGAGGTAGAGCTTGCCGCTCGCCCGATCGATCGCGACCTCGGGCAGCCCGCCCTCGGCGCGGATGTTCCGGCCCGTATCCGGATCGAACGCGACCCGCTCGCGGCTCGGCGCGATCTTGAGCGAGTTCTTCGACCACGTCACGCCCTTGTCCGTCGAGCGGATGACCGACATCCACTCCCCGCGCGAGCCGTCCGCGTTCTTGTGGATGAGGAACTCGGTGAAGAAGTCGAGTAGATCGCCGTTCTTCGCCACGACGATCTGGCTCCCGATCGTGCCGTTGAACTGGCTCTGGTCGTAGATGTTCCGGGCCGGCTCCCAGGTGACACCGCCGTCCGTCGTGCGCGAGAACCAGATCGGCTCGCGGAACGTGCGCGTGTTGATCGCGCCCTCGATGCTGGCACGCGAGGTGCCGCTGGGCAGCACGAACCGATCCCAGGCGGCGTATGCGTACCCCGCCTTGAGCGCATCGGCCGTCACGGACTCCTTGTCGTTGAACGCGAACGCGACGTCACGGTCACCGGAGTCGCGGATAATCGTCCACGGTTCGCTCCACGTGTCGCCGCCGTCGGTCGACCGGCTTGCCAGGACGGCGTTGACGCTGTCGAGAGCGTTGAACGACAGGGCGACCTGGTACGCGGTGCCGTCGGCGCCGAATGACACCCAAGGATCGGACGCGCGGTCGTAGGCGCCGCCGTTCTGCGCGGTGCCGCCCGCGCACGTGCTGAAGTGCGGGTACGTTCGCGCCCACGTCGCGCCGCCGTTGTGGGAGACGGCGGTGACGAGTCCGTGCGCCCCGCCGTCCGACCAGCGGTCCTGCTGCCAGACCGCGATCAGGTTGTTCGGGTTCGTCGGGTTGACGTCGACCCACGGCTCTTCCTCGGCGTTCGGGTAGAGAACGCTCCCGGGCGCCACGCCGGCCGTGCAACCGGCAAACGGGCTCGGCCCGGACACGAGCGTGAGTGGCGCCACAGTGAAGGTGCTCGCGCTCGCGCCGGCGGCGAACGCGCACATCGCCGCAGCGACGGCGACCCCGAGCAGGACGTTCCTTGTGAGACTCATCAACACACCTCCCCTGACGGAAGGCGCGCCGCCAACGCCTTCGATTGGACGCGGGCGATATTCCTCCCTCGATCATCGGAAGTCAATGACGAGGCGGCCCGCGCTCTTACGCCTTGATCTCCGCCGTCGTCCCGACCATTCCGGCCAGGCGCGGGACGACGTCGAGGACGCCCTCGCGGGCGCAGAAGGCGATGTCTTCCTCCAGCCCCGGCGGGCCGTAGGTGCGCGCGTTCAGCCCGTCCAGCGCGGTCGGAAACGAGCGAGCCAACAGCTCCGCCGCGATCGCGGCATCCGTCCGCGCACCGTCGAGCAGTTGCACGATCCGGCCCGCACAGTACGCGTCGTCGAGCGCGAAGGCGCCCTGGAAGCCGGCGCAGAGGATTGCCACGTCCTCCCCACGCTCGGCGGCTGCACGCACGACTGCGCCGAGGTTCAAGAGGCTCCCGAGCAGCACCTCGTCGCAACGCGCCGCAGCCGCGAGGATCGTTCGCGTGCCGTTCGTGGTGGAAAGGATCAGCGTCCCGGCCCGCGGCTCGAGGAACTCCCGCGGCGAGGCGCCGACGTCGAACCCCTCGATCCGGACCGCATTCCGCTCGCCCCCGACCACCGAGTCCTCGAGCTCGACGCGTAGCGCCCGCGCCTCCTCGATCTCCGCGGCGCACAGGACCCGCTCGTAGCCCGCAGCCAGTGCCTGCGCCATCGTCGAGGTCGCGCGCAGGACGTCCACCACGATCCCGACCGGAGCCGAGGCGGCCTCGTCGGGCGTGAACGCGACGTGAACCTTCATGCGACTACGCTACTTCGGCGATGGCCGAAGTCGCCGAGAAGACCTGCTACCGCCACCCCGACCGCGTCACTGGCCTGTCCTGCTCGGAGTGCGGGCGGCCGATCTGCACCGAGTGCATGACGATGGCGCCGGTCGGGATCCGCTGCCCGGAGCATTCGGGCCGGCCGCAGGGAGTGCAGCGCGTAACCGCCGGCGCACGCCGCGCAGCGTTCGAGGGCGTTGGGGCCAAGGTGACGAAGGTGCTAATCGCGATCAACGTCGCGGTCTACGTCGCCGAGCTTGCAACCGGCGGCGGCGTCAACGGCGTCAACAGCGAGATCTACGAGAAGGGCGTCCTGGTCGCGGGTCGGACACTCGACTCGCACGGTCATCTGATCGGCATCGCGGAGGGCGACTACTGGCGGCTCCTGACCGCCGCCTTCCTGCACTACGGGCCGTTCCACCTGCTCTTGAACATGCTCGCGCTCTACTGGTTCGGGACCGCCTTGGAGCGGCGGATCGGCTCCGGCCGCTTCCTCCTTCTGTACATCGTGTCCGGGCTCGCAGGCTCCGCCGGAGCGCTGCTCCTCGACCCGACGACGCCGACGGTCGGCGCATCGGGGGCGATCTTCGGGATCCTCGGCGCCGGACTCGTGCTCGAACAGCAGCGGGACTACGTCTTCGGCGGAAGCGCGCTCGGCGTCATTGTGCTGAACCTCGTCTTCACCTTCTCGATCTCGAACATCTCGATCGGAGGCCACATCGGCGGTCTGATCGGTGGCGCGCTGGCGACGTTGGGGTTCACACGCTTTGGCCGCGCCCACGCCGCCTACGGCCGCGCCGGCGCCCTCGGCGTCGCCACGATGGTCCTGGTTGGGGTCGTCAGCGTCGTGATCGCGTACTGGAAGGCGCGCGGCTATTCAGTCCCCGGGGCCTAGCTGCCGATAAGAACAGTGATGAGGGGTCTCGTCGTCGTTCTCTGCGCGCTCGTGCTCGCACCAGCGGCCCTGGCGCGGCCGCTCCTGGGTCTCTATGGAGACACCGCGCGCTTTGCGGGCCAGACCGGCCAGCGCACCGACGTCGGCCACAGCTACCTCGGCTGGGACCAGGGCTCTCGCTGGGGCTCGAGCTTCGACCGGATCGTCCCCAAATTGAGCCGGGTGCCGATGATCTCGATCACGACGTTCCACTGGCCGTCGAAGGCCGAGACGCTGACGCCGCTGCAGATCGCGCGCGGCGCCGGCGACGACTACCTGATCGCCCTCAACGCCGCGGTCGCGCGGGCAAACCTCAACGTCTTCTATGTGCGTCCGCTCGCAGAGATGACCGGCTGGTGGAACCCGTGGTGCGCGTTCACGCGCTCGGGGAAGGCCAAGGGCGGCGCCCACTCGACCGCCAACTTCCGGAAGGCCTTCGCGCGCATGTACCTGCTCCTGCACGGCGGCACGGCCGACGAGCTGAACGCGCGCCTCGCCCGCCTCGGACTGCCCGGCGTCAGGGCCGATCTCCCGGTGAATCCCTTCCCGAGGCTGCGCGTGATCTGGAACCCGCAGGCGCACGGGGACCCGCAGGTGCCCGGGAACACGCCCGGCGCGTACTACCCCGGCGACGCCTTCGTCGACGTCGTCGGGGACGACACGTACGACCTCGGCTCCGTCGACTGGGGAGCGATCGAGCGTCTCTACCGCGCCCATCCGCGCAAGGGGTTCGCGTTCCCCGAGTGGGGCATGACGCTCGACGATCCCGGCTTCGTCCAGCGGATGGCGTCCTTCGTCCGCTCGCACCGCCGCGTCGAGCTGCTCTCGTTCTACGCCGGGAAGGCGGGCAGCCTGTACGACCTGGCGTCGAAGCCTCGCGCCCGCGCGACGTACCGGCGCCTCATCTCGCCGCTCGGCGCCTAACGCGCCCGAACACCCTCAGACCCGCCAGCCGGACGAAGCACAGCCACGCCGCGAGCGCGCCGGCCGCATAGCCGATCGCACTCGCCAGCGCGGCGCCCGCGGCCCCGTACGGCGGGATCAGCACGAAGGACATCGCCGTCGTGACGGCGAGGCCGACTGCGGAGACGAGCAGGCTCAGCTTCGGCCGGCCGCGGCGGACCGAGAGGTACACAACCAGGATCGAGACAGGCGCGTACGCAACCACTCCCGGCAGGAGCAGCGCGAGCGGGCGGACGGCGCCGCGAAAGTCCTCCCCGAACAGGAACGGCACGACAAACGGCGCCAGCGACCCGACGCCGAGCGCGAGCACGACCGTGTAGAGCAGGCCGCGGCCGCAGGCGTTCCGGATCAGGCGCGCCGACCGGTCGGCCCGCTCGTGCACCGCGGGCCCCGTGACGGCCGTCGCGACCGCCGCCGGCACCAGCCACATCGCCTCGGCCGCCTGCATCGCGATCGAGTAGATCCCGACCTCCGCGAGCCCTTCGTAGTGGTCCAGGACGAACAGCTCGATCCGGTAGCCGATCAGGTTGACGATCTGGACGGTGCCCATCACGAGGGCGAGACCGGCGATCGCGCGGCCGCGCCGGTCGAGGACGTTCGGGAGCGCGAGCGGCAGCCAGAGGTCGCGCGCCACGGCGAGCGCGAAAACGGCCGTGACGAAGTAGGCGAGCGTCCAGACCGCGATCGCGGCGTCGACCTCGCCCCCGAGCCAGACGACCGCGATCAGCATCCCGACGAGCGTCAGCAGGGGCGGAAGCGCCTGGATGTAGTTCCAGACGCGGATCCGCGCCTGCCCGAGCAGGGCGCCGGAGACGCAGGCGGAGACGATGTTCGGGATCAGGGCGGGTGCGGCGAGCAAGGCGAGACGGAGGCCGATCGCGTGGACGAGGGCGCCGCCGGCGACGATCAGCCCGGCGCCGACGAGGCCGAGGAGGATCGCCAGCGCGAGCGCGCGCTGCATGAGCGGCCGCACTCCCTCCTCGTGTGCGCGGCTCGTCACGGCCACGCCGAGCTGCCCGAGCAACCGCGCGAAGATGGTGACGCTGAGGACGACGAGCACGAACGAGCCGCGGCCCTCCGGCTCCAGGAAGCGGCCCTGGATGACGACGAGCAGCAGCGCGACCGGCGTCGAGAGCCCGCGGAAGACCAGCGTCTCGACGATGTTCCGCCCGACCCGGCGTGCGCCCGGGATCTCCTTGCGCCGGACGAGGTTCGGCGTGACCGGCGGCGTCGCCTCTACCGCGGGCGAAGGGCGAACAGCGGTCTCGGCGGTGGGTTTGGTCAGCGCTGCTTGCGCCAGACGTACGCGAGGCCGGTGCCGAGGAGCGACAGCGTTCCCGTGATCCCGCGCCGGCCGACGGAGACCCTCGCGCCGCGTGGCCCCACGCTCACGCCGGGCCCGCGCTTGCTCAGGTTGAGCGTCACGCCCGGGAGGAGCCGCTTCCGCCGCTGGAACCGCCAGCCCACTTAACGCACACTAACGCGGGATGCCGACGGTGCTCGTCGACGGGGAGAACGTCCGCCGCTCGCTCTGGCCGAACCTTGCGCGGGACGAGCTCGTCGAGCTCGCCGCCGCCTGGGGCGAGGCGAACGGACACGACGTCGTCGTCGTCTGGGAAGGCGCCGAGACCGCGGACGACCGGATCGCACGGGAGGTGACTGAGCTCGACCCGCCCGTCTGGGTCGTCACCTCCGACCGCGGGCTGCGCCGCCGCGTCGAGGCCCATACGGAGCGGATCCTCGGCGGCGGGTCTTTCGCGCGCGAGCTTCAGCGGCGGTAGGTGCCGCCGAGCGGCCTGCTGGCGACGATCCGTCCGTTGAGCGCGAGAACGAACTGCTGACGCGACGCCCCGCGGGCGAGCGACAGCTTCCGCTTCAGCGTGTAGAGCTCGAACACGTAGTGGTGCGCGCGGCCGGCGGGTGGACACGGACCTCCGTAACCGATCCGGCCGAAGCTGTTCCTCCCCTGGAGCCGCCACCTCAGGTGAGCAGGGACGCCGCGCGCCGAGGCGGGCAGGTTCCAGACTGTCCAGTGCGTGAACGTCCCCGCGGGCGAGTCGAGATCGAGCAGTTCGATCGCGAACGCCCTCGTTCCCCGCGGCGGAGCCTGCCAGCGCAGCGGCGGCGACACGTTCGCACCGTCACAGGTGAACCGCTGCGGAATCGCCCGGTTGTGCGGGAACGCGGGACTCCAGAACAAAAACGCAGCTGCCAGCGCCGCCACCACGTGGGGAATCTGCCGCCTGGGTCGAACTTCTACACATGGCGCACGACCTCGTTCATCTCGGCCTGCCGTGGTGGGACAAGGCAATCCGAACGCTCGCCGTCTACCTCGTCCTGATCGCGCTCCTCCGTGTCGCTGGCAAACGGCAGCTCGCGCAGCTGAATGCGTTCGATCTCGTCGTGCTGCTGCTTCTGTCGAACGTCGTCCAGAACGCGATCATCGGCAACGAGACGTCGCTCACCGGCGGACTGCTCGGCGCCGTCATTCTGATCGGGGCGAACTACGGCCTGGTGCGGCTCTCGTTTCGCCGTCCGCGAGTCAACCGCCTTCTCCAGGGAACCTCGACGACGCTCTATGAGGACGGCCATGTCCGTGAGCAAAACCTGCGCCACGAGCTCATGACCCGCGAGGAGCTGGTCGCCGCGCTCCGGCGACAGGGCATGGAGCTCGAGGACATCGAGCAAGTCGCGCTCACGCCAGAGGGGACGTTCGACGCGTCGCCGAAGCCGAAGGCCGGCATCGACGACGTCCTCGCTGCGCTGCAACGCATCGAGAGCAAACTGGGCTAGCCTGCCGCTCAGGTGGCCACGCGCGAGACGACCTTCACCCCGGTTCCGCTCGAGTTCACGCGGCTCGACGCAGAGGAGGCTTTGCGCCGCTCCGAGGAGTTCCTCGAGCTGATGCGGACGCGCCGCTCGGTGCGGCACTTCTCCGCCGAGCCGGTGCCGTACGAGCTGATCGAGAACGCGATCCGCACCGCCGGCTCGGCGCCGTCGGGCGCGAACCAGCAGCCGTGGACCTTCGTGGTCGTGTCCGACCCGGCTGTCAAGGAGCAGATCCGCGAAGCGGCCGAGCACGAGGAGGAGCTGCTCTACAAGGAGCGCGCGAGCGAGCAGTACCTGGACGCGCTCGAGCCGATCGGCACCGACTGGATCAAGCCTCACATCACCGACGCGCCGTACCTGATCGCTGTCTTCGAGCAGGCCTGGAGCAGGGACGAGAACGGCGGCAAGCACAAGCACTACTACGTGCGCGAGTCGGTCGGGATCGCGGTCGGCTTCCTGCTCGCGTCGCTGCACGCCGCCGGACTCGCTACGCTGACGCACTCACCGGCGCCGATGGGCTTCCTGACCGGCATTCTGGGAAGACCCGAGAACGAGCGGCCGTTCATCCTCATCCCGGTCGGCTATCCGACAGCCGACGCCCAGGTGCCGGACGTGGCGCTCCGGAAGAAGCCGCTGGAGGAGATCAGCGAGATCATCTAGAGTCGCGCCGGGTTGCGCGCATTCGTTGGTCTGATCGGCGTCGCACTCGCCGTGATCGCCGTCGGCGTGGGATCGGCGGCCGCGGCCGGGTTTACGGCAGGGTCGTCGGGCACCGGTGATCCGTTCTTCCCGCTTGCGGGCAACGGCGGGTACGACGTCTCGCACTACGCGCTCACGCTCGACTACGCGCCGGCGACGAACCAGCTCGTCGGCACCGCGGTGATCACCGCGACCGCCACGCAGAACCTGTCGCGGTTCGACCTCGACCTGCGCGGCTTCACGATCACGCACCTGCTCGTGAACGGGACCGCGGCGGAGTTCTCCCGCGACGGGCAGGAGCTTGTGATCACGCCCGCCGCAGGCCTGGTCCAGGGGAAGAGCTTTACGGTGGCCGTCGGCTACGCGGGTGTCCCGGAGGTGATCACCGATCCCGACCAGTCGATCGAGGGCTGGGTGCCGACGAAGGACGGTGCCTTCGTCGTCGGCGAGCCTCAGGGATCGCCCGGCTGGTATCCGGTCAACGACACTCCCCACGACAAGGCGACCTTCGACTTCTCGATCACGGTTCCCGCAGGGAACACGGCGCTCGCAAACGGCGTCCTCGTCTCGAAGACGACCGCCGGCGGCAAGACGACCTGGGTCTGGCCGATGGCGCCCTACCTCGCCACGGCGACGAACGGGACGTTCGACCTCACGCAGTACACAATCGGCGGCGTGCCGACCTACGTGGCCGTCGATCCGACGCTGAACAGCGCGAACGTCCTGCGCAAGCTCCCGGAGATCGTCCAGTTCTACGCCTCGATCTACGGGCCGTACCCGTTCGACGCGATCGGCGCGATCGTCGACGACGCGAAGAACGTCGGCTACTCGCTGGAGACGCAGACGAAGCCGGTCTTCGATCGCGTGCCCGACGAGACGACGCTCGCCCACGAGCAGTCGCACATGTGGTTCGGCGACTCGGTCACGCTGACGCTGTGGCCCGACATGTGGCTGCACGAGGGCTTCGCGACCTGGTCGGAGTGGATCTGGAGCGAGCACACCGGCAACAAGACGGCGCAGAAGTACTTCGACAACCTCTACAACACGCCGGCGCAGGACGTCCTCTTCTGGACGCCGCCGCCCGGCAACCCCGGCACGCCGCCGTACCTGTTCAACGGCACCATCTACAACCGCGGCGGCATGACGCTGCAGGCGCTGCGGGTGAAGGTCGGCGACTTCGCGTTCTTCCGGATCCTCCGCGACTGGGCGACCCAGAACCGCTACGGCAACGTGACCACGCCGCAGTTCATCGCGCTGGCCGAGCGCGACAGCGGTATGGAGCTCGACCACTTCTTCGACGTCTGGCTCTTCCAGCCGGACAAGCCGACCAGCTGGTAGCGCACTGACGGCCGCGTCGTTTTCGCCGAGCCTGCTCGGAGATAACTGCCGGCAGTGACCGCGCCCTCGCTGGGGGAGCGCAAGACAGGGGAAGAGGAAAGGGGGAGCTGCGGTGAGACGAGTCCGCATGCTGGCGGCCGCCGCACTGGTCGCCGCACTCACAGTGGTCGGCATCGCGTATGCGGCCGGAGCGTTCACCGTCAAGGCGACCGAGTTCGATCCAGGCAAGACGCACCTCGTCCAGGGAGCCTGGCTCGAGGGACTCGGCTGCCCGACGAACGCGACGACGGCGACGCCGAACGCGACATTTACCGACATCGCAGGGTTCGGGACGTACACGGATCCGGCCTGCGCGACGGGAGACACCTCGGACCGGAAGGTCGAGGGGCTCTTGCTCGCGAAGACGGGTCCGACCATCACGAACTTCGCATCGGCGGGGGCCGAGATCCACGGAGTCAAAGGCGAGGCCGTGGCCGAGCTCGGTTGGGACATCCGCAAGCCGGGAGTGGGGCTGGCCGCCGGAGAGCGCGGCTCGCACTGCGGTGCGGGTGCGCCGCGGTGGAACATCGCCACGAAGGACGGCAGGTTCTTCTTCCTGGGCTGCAACTCGCCGCCGGCGCCGTCGCAGACTGCGGGTGACGGCTTCGTTCGCATGCGCTGGGGCGGCAGCGCGCCGCTCCTGGCGTTCGAGCCCGCAGCCGGATTCGCGCTCGTGAACATCGCGGGTCTCCGGATCGAACGGCTCGAGATCGTGTTCGACGAGGGCTACGACACGGGGCCGGACAACTTCGGCCTCGCCGTCCTGGACAACGTCGACGTGAACGGCGTCATGGTCGGTCGCGGCTCGACCGATTCGGACTAGCGACTTCTGGGGCCCGGGGCGCCTGTCTAGCAGCCGCCCCCGGGCCTCACTGGTCGGGGTCACTCCAGTGCAGCATCGTGGCCGCCCGGCGGAAGCCGGCCCGCGCGTACACCCGCTGGGCGACCTCGTCGCCGGGTGAGAGCACACAAGTCTCGGCGCCCGCGGCGAACGCCGCGGCGGCTGCGGCCGCGGTGACCGCACCGGCCAGCCCGCGGCCGCGCCACCGCTCCGCGGTTGCGACGCCCACGATCTCGGTGAAACCATCGACGATGCGGGTCCAGCTTGCGGCCGAGACGGGTTCCCCGCCTGCGCGCGCCAGCACGGCGCCGCCGGCGGTCGGACGCGGGTCGCGGACCGCCTCGTCCGCGGAGGTGGCCTCCCCGCCGAACGCGACCCGCTGGAGGCTCGCACAGTCACGGACGTCGTCATCGGCCACTGGAGCGATCACGAGGTCGGGGACATCGGCCTCGAGAACGCCGAGATCCTCCCGCGTGCAGCCCATCAGGGGTGTGCGGAGCTCCTCCCGCATGCCTGCCGCTGCGAGCGAGCCCGCCACGCGAGGCGCAGCCTCCTCCACCCACTCCAGCCGGGGCAGCCGATCGTGCTCGCGGAATGCAGCACGCAGGCGCTCGACGGAGTCGTGGTCCGGTGCGACGTCGTCGTCGGGGATCGCGTAGTTGAGGAACCGCAGCGGATCGCGCGGATCGAGATAGGCGGTGAAAGGCGGCACGGCGATCACCGTGCGCCCCGGCGCGGCCACGGCCCGCAGGAACGCCTGCAGGCGCTCGACGTCCGTCAGGACAGAAACCGCTCGCGCGGCTCCAGCCGCCCCCCGAGCAGCCACCCGAGGGGCCCGCGGCGGAGGATCTGGACGTGTGCCGCGGACGGGTCGTCTTCGGTGTGCTCCTCGCGGTAGCGACCGAGCCACTCGCGCACCAGCTGCTCGGAGGCGACGCGGGCGCTGCGCTCCCCGTCGACGAGGATGTCGTACTTCGGCATCGGCCTAGCCGCCTGCTGCGGCGTACTCGGCTGTCCCCGCCTCCGCCAGCGCGGCTTGTGCCGCCGCCAGCCGGGCGAGCGGCACGCGGTACGGCGAACAGCTCACGTAGTCCAGGCCGAGCTCGTGGCAGAACGCGACGCTCTTCGGCTCGCCGCCGTGCTCGCCGCAGATGCCCAGCTTCAGCTCCGGCTTCGTCTGCCGGCCGCGCTCGACCGCGATCCGCATCAGGTCGCCGACGCCGCTCTGGTCGAGCGTCTCGAAGGGGTTCTGCTCGAGGACGCCGTCCTCGAGGTAGTAGGTCAGGAACTTCCCCTCGGCGTCGTCCCTGGAGAAGCCGAGCGC
>WNGA01018626.1_pt1 | contig 13068 bp, 14 predicted proteins | sample 5400061 | NCBI WGS metagenome assembly WNGA01 (sample SAMN13153366, study PRJNA577476) | soil metagenome | isolation source: 100 cm soil or saprolite under grassland replicate 2 | place: USA:California | collected 2016-06-15
CTCCGGCGGCCCGCGCGTACTCGAACGCGTGCAGATAGTGATGGGCGAGCACCTCCGCGTGATCCTCAGGCCGACCGAGCGACTCGATCCAATCTGCTGCCTTGCGATGCTTCTCGGCTCGCGCCGCGCGCGGGATCTGACCGTAGGAGACGTCGCGCACGAGGAGATGGCGAAAGGTGTACTCGGCTTCGTCCGCAACAGAAGAACGACGAGCTCGCTCGACGAAGCCCTTGCGCTCGAGCGCGTGGAGACGTTGCTCGACGTCCGGACGTGACTGATCGTCAACGAGGCCGCCGAGCCAAAAGACCTTGCCGAGCACTGCCGCGTCCTGCAGGAGCACCTTCTCCTCCGGCGGGAGGAGGTCGAGACGCGCGGCGATCAGCCCCTGCACCGACTCAGGCAGCCGAAGCTCTAGCGCGTCGTCGCGTTCGCTCAGCATCTGCGCATACTGCTCCGCGTAGAGCGGGTTGCCGCCTGCACGCGCGAGCAGCGCCTGCTGCGTCTCGGCCTCGAGCAGCGGCTGATCAAGGGCAGACGACGAGAATCGGAACGCTGCCCGCCCACTCCACGAGGTGGTCGACGAAGTCGAGCAGATCTTCATCGGCCCATTGCAAGTCCTCGAAGACGAGTACGAGAGGGCGCTGCTCAGCCATCGCTTCAAAAAAGCGCCGCCAGGCGGCGAAGACCTCGTTTCGGCGGTCAGCATCCCGCTCCGACTCGGCGCTCAGGCCCGCGAGCGGACGTAGGTGCGCCTCGATCCAATCCGCCTCGGTCCGATCGGCGATGAGGTTCTCGACGGTTGCCGTCAGCTTCCGCTGGATCTCCTCATCCGTATCCGTCTCAAGGATCCCAGCCTGCGCTTTCACCATCTCGGCGAGTGCCCAATACGTAACCCCCTCCCCGTACGGAAGGGAGCGGCCTTGCCGCCAGAACGTCAACTCACCACCGCGCTCGACCGCCTGCATCAGCTCGTAGACGAGTCGGCTCTTGCCGATCCCCGGCACTCCAACGAGCGTGACGAGCTGCGGCAAGCGCTCCTGCCGCAGCCGGGCGAGGACATTCGACAATGCCTCGAGCTCGCGGTCGCGCCCGACGAGCGGCGAGCGGACCCGGCGCAGGACGTCGACCCCGATCCGGGCCCGCGCCTCGACAGCCTCCCAGACATCCACCGGCTCAGCCTTGCCCTTCGCCCCGATCGGCTCGTGCTCGCGGTAGTCGATCACGTGTCTCGTCGCGCGGTACGTCGTCTCGCCGACCAAGATCCCGTTCACCGGGGCAGCTGTCTGCAGGCGTGCGGTGGTGTTGACGACGTCGCCCGAGGCCATGCCCTCGCCCGCCTCGGGCCGAGCGCCGAGTGCGATCAGTGCCTCGCCGGTGTTGACGGCGATCCGTAGGTGGAGCTCCTCCTCCTGCTCCGTGACCCAGTCACGGATCGCGAGCCCGGCTCGGACGGCGCGCTCCGGATCGTCCTCGTGTGCGACCGGCGCGCCGAAGAGCGCCATCACGGCGTCGCCGATGAACTTCTCCACCGTGCCCCCATAGCGCTCGAGCTCCGAGCGCAGATTCGCGTGGTAGGGAGCGAGCAGGGCGCGGACGTCCTCGGGATCCATCTTCTCGGCGCGCGAGGTGAAGCCGATCAGGTCCGCGAAGAGGACGGTGACGACCTTCCGCTCCTCGCGCGGGTCGGTCGCGATCTCGAGAGACGCCCCACAGGCGTTGCAGAAGCGGGCGCCGTCCGGGTTCTCCCGGCCGCAGGCGGCACAGATAGCCATGAGAGAAGCGTACGGGCCTCGGGCGCAGCCTTCTAGTCCGGGAAGAGACGGGGGCGCTGCGCCGTCCTGTGCGTGGAGTGTTCCCGCAGTCGCATCAGGAGATCGCCAGGGCCCGGCACGCGGAGCTCATTCGCGAGGCCACGCAGGAGCGCCTGGCTCGGATCGCTCATGAGGGAGAGACGATCCCGCCGGTCCGCGTCCGGGCGATGACGCTCCGGATGGCAACAGCTGCCGTGCGCAGGGCGGTTGCGCGGCGGCCCGCGGTTCGCACCGCCCATTCTCTTCCCTAATCGCCCGCGTACGCCTCATCGGCGGCGCGGGCGGCATCTTCCGCGAGCGCCCTTGCCCGGACCACGCGCGGGTCCTCTGCCGACGCCGTGAGGTTCACCGCGACGAGCTCCGCCGCGGCCCGGGCGGCGGCCGCGGCAAAGGCGCCGGCTGCCGCCGCGTCCGCACGAAGACTCTGGTTGCCGTTCCGTGCGACGGTCACCGAGAGCTGCGCGACGTCGGTCGCCGTCTCCACGATCCGCAGCGGCGGTTCGGCGGCACGCGCATACGCCCGCCCCACCGCGAAGTCGCGTCGCTGGACAGATTCGTCGCCCGTCTTCGTCGGCGCGCTCAGCGCCGCCTCGTATTCCTCCGCGTCGGCCTGGGCCAGCGGTGCCGCGCGGTCTCGCAGCGATTCCGCCTGAGCTGCGATGCCGGCCGCCTCCGGCCAGCCGTCCTTCGAGGCCCGGGCGATCTTGGCGAGCAACCCGGCTGCCGCTGCCGTCACGAGCGCGGCGACGGAACCGCTCCCCGGGGTCCTGCGCTCCGACGCGACCTCGTCGAGGAACTCCTGCAGGCGCAGATCGAGCATCGCCATGCGGGGATTCTCCCCGCTCCGGACGTGGACGCCTAACCCGACTTGAACCGTCGAGCGAGGCGCCGACTCGGCGGCGCCGCAGAAAGGCCGTACGGGCTTTGCCCGTGCGGCCGTCTAAACCACGCTCTAGGATCGCTTCGCTCTAAACCGACTTGAACCGTCGAGCGAGAGCCTCGACGATCGCCGGATCCCGCTCGTAGCCCTCGGCCTCGAGCGCTCCCTCGAGGTCGGCGATCAGACGCTGGCGGAACGCCAGATCCGCCTCGGCGCGGGCGACGATCTCGTCGAGTTCGGTCTGGGCCAGCGGAAGCTCCTGCGCCGCACGCACCCAGGCCTCGGGGGCGGGTGGGAGAGCCCGGATCAGGCGCGCGAGCCGTTCCTCGTCGAACGAAGTCATCCTGAACTAGACGGGGGATCGTCCGTGGTTCTTCCCTCGAGCAGTGCTCGAAGCCGGGTGAGACACCGGGAGATGCGGCTGGCGATCGTGCCCGCCGGGAGGTCCAGCGCGGCCCCGATCGTCCGGTAGCTCTCGTCTCGGGCGAAGAAGCGGTCGAGGATCTCGCGGCAGTGGTCCGGCATCGTCGCGAGGGCGTCGTGGACCGCGAGGGCCTCCTCGAGCACGGCCAGCCTGTCTTCCGGCTCCAGCGCCTCGAGGTCCTCCTCCGCGGCCGGCCGCTCCCGGCTTGCCGCGCGCAGACGATCGATGCACAGCCGGCGGGTCAGCTGGGCGAGCCACGGCCGAACTGCGGCGTCGTCGCGGAGGCTGTCGAGATGCTGATACGCGCGCGCGAAGACTTCCTGGAAGACGTCCTCCGCATCGGCCTCGGGCAGGCGGAACGCCTGGAGGGAGATCGCGTAGACGTAGCGCGAGAAGCGCTCGACGAGCTCGGCCCACGCCTGCTCGTCACCCGCCCGGCAGCGCGCGACGAGCTCGCGGTCGCTGAGCGTGGACGCCATAGAAGGGATTGTGACGGCTAGCTGGAGCTACGCCGCAGGAGGCTGTTCCATGTCCTTGCCGAGCTGCTTCGACCACCATTCGGACTCGCGGCGGTCGAAGTTCTCCTGCAGCTGGGCGACGTAGATGGAGAGGTCGCTCTCGCGGCTCGAGAGTTGCGCCTCGAGCTCCGCGCCGGCCTTCTCCCGCTGCTCGAGCCGCTGCTCGCGCACCTCGAACTCGGCCTCCAGCTGCGCCTCGCGAAGGTTGAGCGCAGCCTCGCGCTCCTCGAGCTCCTTCGCACGGCCTGCAAGCACCGTTTCCCGCTCGTCGAGCGCCTTCTCTTTTCCTTCATAGCGGCTCCGTGACGCGAGGATGGCCTGCTCCGCCTTGTTGAGCGCGCCCTCCCGTGCGGCGAGGTCGTCCTCGCGCTGCTTCAGGCGGCGCTCGGCGAGCTCGTCCACCTCCGGCTTCTTCGCCTCCTCGGCAACACGCCGGGCGGTCGCCTCCTGGCGGTGGAGCTCGGCCTCGCGGGCGATCAACTCGCTCTCGCGACGATCGACGCTCTCGAGCCGCGCGAGAGCTTCCTTCGCGACCTTGTCGCTGCCGGCTGCGTCGGCCTCGAGCTGCTGCATGCGCGCGGCGAGCTCGCTCGCCTTCGTGGAGAGCTCGAGGTCGCGCTGGTCGAGCTCACGCGCCCGCGCGGCCAGCTGCTCGTCGTCTCTGCCGCTGTGGGCGGCGATCTCTGCCTCGCGCTTGCCGAGCACCTTCTCGCGGGCCTCGAGCTGGACCCGCGCCTGCGTCAGCGCGGCCTCGGCCGTCGCGAGCATCCCCTCGCGTTCCGCGACCGTCTTCTCCAGCGCGCGTGCTTCCTCTTCCTTTGAGCGCGCCTTTGCCTCGCTCTCCTCGAGGGCGCGCATGAGTTTCTCGTGGCGGACCTCTGCCTCACCGTGGGCAGACGCTGAGCGCGCCTCTGCCTGAGCCATTTCCTGCTCACGCTTCGCGAGGTCCTCGACCTTTTGCTTCAGCTCCGCGGCCGCGGCTGCGCGCTCATCGTCCCCGGTCTTCAGCTCGCGGACCTTGAGCTCGATCAGCTGCTCGCGCTCCTCCATGCGCGCTTCGGCGCGGGCCAGCTCCTCCTTCGCCTCGAGCAGGCCGTCCAGCTCCGCGAGCCGCTCGGCCATCCGCTGCTCGCGCTCGTCGAGCTCGGCCTCGGTCGTGGCGAGCGCAGTGGCGCGCCGCTCGAGCGCCGCCGCCTGCTCGGCGAGCTCTTGCTCGAGGTGCATCTCGCGGCCGGACGCGTCGACCTGGTCGTTGAGCCGGAGGGGCCGCTGCCGCAATCGCCTCACCCGGCGACCGCGGTTCGGGCTGATCCTTTGCCTCGAGCTTCGCACGCAGGCCGGTGCCGAATCCTCGCTCGGTTCCGTGCTCTGCAGCCACAGTCAACCCGTCCTCCTAGAACTTGAAGATCTTGGCCAGGTTCAGGAACGCCGGCCCCAGGATCACGATGAACATGGCAGGGAAGATGAACAGGACCGTCGGGAAGAGCATCTTGATCGGCGCCTTCATCGCCTTCTCTTCGGCCAGCATCTGGCGCTTCAATCGCGTGTCACCGGCCTGAATCCGCAGGATGCGCCCAAGCGAGATGCCGAGCTGGTCGGCCTGGATGATCGCGCGTACGAAGCTCGCCATCTCGGGCGACGCGCTGCGCTCGGACATCTTCTTGAGCGCCTCCTGCCGGCCCTCGCCGATTCGCATCTCGCCGAGCGCGAGCTCGAATTCCTCGATCAGCGACCCCTCCATGTGCTCGGTCAGCTTCTGCACCGCGCCGTCGAAACCGAGGCCGGCCTCGACGCTGACCGAGAGGAGGTCGAGCGCGTCAGGCAGCTCCGCCGCGACATCGGCCTGCCGCCGCCGCACCCGGCTGTTGAGGTACATGCCGGGCCCGATGAAGCCGATCAGGCCGAACAGCAGAGCCCACAGCATGGCGTATTTCGGCGCCACCACGCTTGCGAGAATGATCCCGAAGAAGGCACCACCGATGGCGAGAATTCCCTTCGCCGCGATGAAGCCGCTCGGGGAGGTCTTCCGCATCCCGGCCGCCATCAGGCGTGCCGCGACCGACTCCGTGGTCGTGCGCGGGTTGATGCGGAGCATCACCCGCGCGACCTTCGCTACGAACGGAGCGAAGGCGCGCTCGCGGAAGCGCGGGAGTTCCTTTCCGGTGATCGTGCGCGCGCGGCCGTAGTTGGCAGCGCGGTGCACGAGATCCCGACGCGTGCGCATCGGGGAGGTGGCGATCTCCGCGAAGTAGTACACGGCGCCACCGATGGTTGCAATGGCAAGGATCAAGAGCATGGCATCAACCTCGGAAGGAGACGATCTTCTTCAGGATGAGGGACCCGATCATCATCATCGTGAGCCCCAGGAGAATGAGCATGTGGCCTGCGTGGGTGTGGTAGAGCGGTGACATGAAATCGCTGTTCAGAACCGTGATCGTCCCGGCCAGGAAGAACGGGATCCCGATCAGGGTGTAGGCCGACATCCGGCCCATCGCCGTCAGCGCCCGGATCTTGCGGGCGAACTGCTGGCGCTGGCGAACCGTGTCGGCGACCATGTCGAACAGCGTCGCGAGCGAGCCGCCGACCTGGCGCTGGATGGTCACGGCCGTGATCGCGAACTCGAAGTTCTTCGACCCGACACGCTCGGCCATCTCCGCGAGGGCGTCGTCCATCGGACGGCCGAGCGAGGTCTCGGTGAGGACACGCTTGATCTCCTCGTTCGCGGGCGGGTGACCCTCGTCGACCACCGCCTGGAGCCCCTGCTTGAACGAGTGGCCCGCCTTGAGCGACGCGGCGATCGTGATCAGCAGGTCGGGGAGCTGGTTCTCGAAGGCGCGGAGACGCTTGCGCATCTTCAGCCACACCCACGAGAACGGGATCGACCCGGCGACCACCATCAGGATGAGCAGCACCACCGGACCCGCGCCGAAGGCGAGCGCGAACATGCCGACGCCGACGGCGGAGCCGACCACGATCCAGAAGAACTCGACGGTCTTGAGCGGAACGTCGGCGCGCTCGATCATCCTGCCGATCCAGCGCCACTGCTTCAGGTGTCCGAACGCGCGCTCTGTGCCGCGGAAGAGAGCGGCCGTCATCTCCCCGCGTCGTTCCTTGCGCTTCTGCTTCGCGTTCGCCGCCTCGCCGACATGCACTGCGATGCGGCTTCGCACCCATGAGCCGCGGATGCCGGAGAGGAAGAAGAGACAGGCGAGCAGAACGAGGGCGGCGACCGCGATCGCGAGCGCGAGCGGTCCGCTGGGCCCGTACGCGTCCTTCGGCAGGAGCTTCGACGGCTCCGCCAGCCCCGGGGTCTTGCCCCGCGGAATCGCGACGACCTCGGCGTCGGAGCCCTCGCCGATGACCGATGCCGTGAGCGTGATCCGATCCCCGGGCCGCGCCGCCGTCACGTACTGGATCCGCCAGGTGCGCTTCAGCACCTCGGCGATCGTCCCGTAGACCGCGGCGAGGTCGGAGGTCGAGGACGCGCCGTAGTACTGGCCGCCGGTCGAGCTCGAGAGCTCGACGAGCGGGTCGGACGTGAAGCCCGTACCTTCGATGCCGATCGTGTAGACGGCTGCGTTTGCTTGATGCGCCGCCGCGATGGCCGCCGACAGATCGTGCTTGCTCCCCTTGTCGGCGCCGTCGGTGAGGACGATCAGGACGCGACCCGGAAGCTCATTCGCGCCGAGCTGTCGGGCCGCCACGACGATCGCGTCGTAGAGGGCGGTGCCCTGGACCTTGTCAGTCTTCAGTCGCGCAAGCGCCGCGTCGGCGTCGGACTTCAAGATCGAGAAGGGGGAGAGCGTGGACGCCCTCGATCCGAACGCCACGACGGAGAACTCGTCCGCGGCCTGCTTCGCCCCGACGAACGCACGAGCGCCGGCCGAAGCGTTCACGAGGGGCTTGCCCCTCATCGACTGCGAACGGTCGACGACGAGCGCGATCGCCTTGGCGCTGCCTAGATTCTGGGCCTGTAGCCCTGCGACCGGGGTTCCGTTCTCGGAGATCGCGGGTGGGACTCGCGCACCGGCAGGCGAGACGACCGACGCGCGCATCGTCGGATACGCCGTCGCATCGGTGCCCCGCAGCTTGACCCCTGCCGCGGCGGCGGCGGGAACTGCGAGGACGATGAAGACGAGCCCGGCAAGAGCGAGCCGACCGCGTCTCACTGAAAGGCCCCCTTGAACTTCGAGGCTTCCTGCCCCATGCCGCCGGCGGGTGCTTGGGTGTCGTCGCTCGTGAAGAAGCTCGGCTGCAACGCGACGCCGTTCGCCGCCATCTTCTCGAGGAAGTTCGGCTTGAGCCCGGTGCAGGCGAGGGGCGACAGCAACCGCACGGCTCCGCCTTGCGCTTGCTGCTCATCGGGCGGCTTCGCCAGGAAGACGTCCTGCAGCGTGATCACGTCGGACTCCATCCGGAGGACCTCCGTGATGTGCGTGATCCGGCGGGAGCCGTCGACCAGCCGGGTGATCTGGACGAGCAGGTCGAACGCGCTCGACACCTGCTCGCGGATCGCCCTCAGCGGCAGCTCGACGCCGGCCGTCATCACAAGGGTCTCGAGACGGGAGAGCGCGTCACGCGGCGAGTTCGCGTGGATCGTCGTCAGCGAACCTTCGTGGCCTGTGTTCATCGCCTGGAGCATGTCCAGGGTCTCGGGACCGCGGACCTCGCCGACGATGATCCGATCGGGGCGCATGCGGAGGGCGTTGCGGACGAGCTCGCGGATGCGGATCTCGCCCTGGCCCTCGATGTTCGGCGGGCGCGACTCGAGCGTGATCACGTGTTCCTGCTGGAGCTGGAGCTCTGCCGCGTCCTCGATCGTGACGATGCGCTCGTCACCCGGGATGAAGGCCGACATCGCGTTGAGCGTCGTCGTCTTACCGGTACCGGTACCGCCCGAGATGAGGATGTTCAGCTTGCCCTTCACGCACGCGGCCAGGAACTGCGCCGCCCTCGGCGAGATCGAGCCGAAGGAGATCAGGTCGTTCATCGTGTACGGGTCGCGCGAGAACTTCCTGATCGTCAGCGTCGGGCCCTTCAGCGCCAGCGGTGGGATGATCGCGTTCACGCGGGAGCCGTCCGGCAGACGCGCGTCGACCATCGGCGACGCCTCGTCCACGCGCCGGCCGATCTGGGACACGATCTTGTCGATGATGCGGAGGAGGTGCGAGTTGTCGGCGAATGCGGCCTGCGTCCGCTCGATCTTGCCCAGTCGCTCGACGTAGATCCGGTCGAAGTTGTTCACCATGACCTCGGTCACCGAGTCGTCCCGCAGGAAAGGCTCGAGCGGGCCGTAGCCGAGGATGTCGTCGGTGATCTCGCGGATGATCTGGCGCCGCTCCTCGCGCGTCAGGGGCGTTCGGTCCAGCACCAACTGCTCCGTCACTGCGCGGGTGACCCGCTCGTTCAGGTCCCCCGTCGCTTCCCGCTTGAAGAGCTCGGCACCCAGCGTGGCGATACACGCGTGATGGATGCGGGTCTTCAGCTCCGCGTACGGATCGTGCGCGCTGGAGGCGGTCGTCGTCTCCGGCGCCGGTGCGCCTGGGACGAACGCCTCTGCGGTCGTGGCGCTGCCGGCCCCGTTCGAGGTTTTGAGGCGATCGTGGAGGCCCATTGGTTACGACCTCGCGAGCGCAGGAATGAGGCGACGCTTCTTGCCCTCTTCCTTCGGCTTGGGGAAGAGCTCCTTCGCCATCGCCCTGATCGCACGTGAGACGTCGGCCGACTCCTCGGCGAGCACGACCGGATTGCCGCGGTTGACTGCCAGCGGCACGGCGCGGTCGGACGGCACCTCGAAGCGAACCTTCATTCCCAACGCGCCCTCGACCTCGTTCGGCTTCATGCCGACCTTGGAGTTCGAGCGGTTGAGGACGATGCGGACGCGCTGCTTCGGGAACGAGAGCAGGTCGAGCGTCTGCAGCGCCAGGCGGAGGTTCTTCAACGTCGGTACATCGAGCGAGCAGAGCAGCAAGAGCTCGTCGGTGCGGTCGAGCGTCGCGAGCATCGGCCCGTGGAAGAACGGGGACGTGTCCACGACGATGATGTCGAACGACTCGCGCGCGACCTCGAGCAGCCGGCCGAGCTTGGCTTCGGTGACGAGCTCGGCATCCTCGGGCCGGAGCGGAGCCGGCAGTACCTCGAGGCCACACGCATGCTTGGTCGTGTAGCCGGCGAGCTTCTCCGTGTCGAGCTCGCCCGGAGCGACGACCAGGTCGTAGATCGTCTTGTCCGGCTCGATGCCGAGCATGATCGCGGCGTCGCCGAACTGCAGGTCGAGGTCGAGGAGCAGAGTCTTGCGTCCCTCGAACTTCGCGCATGCGGCAGCGAGATTCGTCGCCGTGACGGTCTTGCCCGTCCCGCCCTTGGGCGAGAAGACAGTGACGATCTTGCCGTGCCGGCCGGAGCCGACGTCGTGATGGCGCCTCGTCGTGTGCGTCGCCTTCCGGATTGCGAAGACGATGTTCTCGACGAGCTGAGGCAACAGCAGCACGTCGGAGACGTCTGCTTCCAGTGCCTGCTCGAGCATTCCCGAGCCTCCGCTCGAGGCGACGAGCAGGACCGGGGCGCGGGTGTGCTCGCGAATGCTTGCGAGCTCGTCCGCGGGCAGTGACGCGCCCCGGGTCGCATGGAGGACGGCGTCCAGGTGGCCGCCCGCCAACGCCGCAGCGCCGTCGGAGACGCTCATGCTTGCCCCGACCATTTCGATCTCGGGATGGCTCGAGAGCGACTCGCGGAGCTTCTCGAATCCCTCGCAGGATCCGGTCGCGTAGACCCGCACACGCTCGCGCTGGAATGTGTCGTTACCGGCGGTCATCACGGCCTCCTTCCGGGTCCATCGAACAACATCAGTCGTGCGTCCTGATACGTGTTTGCGCTGTCGAGCGAGTTGCTCGGCGGCCTCAGCGTCAGGTGGAAGCTCCCGTGCTCCTCGATCCAGCCCAGCTTCTGAGCTTGCGCGTCCGTGACGCGAAGCTGGATCGACTCGCTGCCTTCGCTGCTCGTCACCGAATCGCCGCCGCCGGTTGCCTGCGGCGCCTGCAGGACGAGGAGGTTGCGCAGGACGACGCGGGCCACCGGAGCGTCCTTGTCGTCCTCGCGCTTGATCGTCCACACACCGACGACGTCGACGTAGTCGCCTGCCTTGAGAGTGCCGGCGAGAAGCTGATTGCCGTCACCCGCGAGCTGATACGCCCGCTGCGTGGCCTTGATCTGCGCGCGAATGCCCTGCTCCTTCGGCGGGGCGAACCGCCTCGTGCTGACCTGTTCGCCTTCGTAGACGTCCTGCGTAGCGACGTACTGGGCGAGCTGGTCAGGGGTGGAGATCGCCCCGGCGACGATTGCCTTCCGTGCGACGGTCTGCTCCTTGAGCATCTTCTGATCGACGATGTCCGCGCCAGGAGTTCCGGCCGGGATGTCGCGTGCGGCGACGAGCACCGTCACCTTTCCCTCGCCGTGCTGAACGTGGCGCTTGTAGTTGACGACGTACACGCTCGTCAGGATGGCGGCAAGGGCCGCCAAGCCAACGGCGATCCCGATGTTCTTGACGCGGTAATTCATAGTCCTTTCTCTTTCTCTGAGAGGGGCCTGTGGACTAGCCGATGAGTTGAATTGACTTGACTCCGAATGTGGTCGGGACTCCTGAACCGCTCGAGGCGAGGACCCCGATTGCGATGTATTCCGTGAAATAGCCCGTGAGCGTCGCTTCGTGCCCGTGGACTTCGTAGCTCTCGAGGTGGAATCCGATCCACCCGATGATGTCGTACTCGGCGTTTTGCCCTTGTTCCGTTAGCGTCTTGAAGACCGGGAAGAGCAAGACCGTGCCGACGCGATCCTGGAGTGCGTCCTGGACGTTCAGGGACTCGAACTTTGCTCCCGGGTCGGAGCGGTAAATCCCGATGTCTATGTACTTGTCGAAGCCGTGGAGGATCCAATCCGCTTCTTCGCTCGAACCAGGGGTTCCCTCGCCACCGGAGAGATTCAGCATGCCGAAGGCGCCGGGTGCGCCCTCCTTATCGAAGGGCATCTCGGTCCTGTTGCCCTCGCCGAACTTCGGGTGCCCGTGGCCGTCGCAGTTCTGGATCTTCTCGTGGTCGCAATAGACGACCATCGGCGCGACGTACAACGCTTTCAGGGGAGAGTCGACGCGGGCCTTGGCGCTCCGGTCGATGTTCGTCGAGTTGACGCCGAGCAGCCTGCTGAAAACACCGGGTGTGTCCTTCTGCGCCTTGACTGAAATGGTGTCGTTCGAGTTGTACGTCGACGAGACCTCGATGTCCGCCGCAAGCACGTCGCCACCGTTTTGGTTCGCGTAGTCCAGCGCCATTGCCTTGGCGGCGCCCGGACTTTCAGGCAGTTGCTGTGCGCCGGCGAGTGCGGCGGCATCAGCCGTGGCCTGCAAGCGGCGGTCGGTCCGGAACCACGCACCGACGTCGAGGACGAGCACGCTCATTCCCATCATGACGGCGAGCGCGAGCACCATGAGGACGAACGCCTGGCCGTCTTCGTTTCTGCGGGGGGTCATTCCACACGCTCCTTCGTCGTGGAGTTCAGCCGCCCGCTGTACACCGTCCAACCGAGCAAATTGATCGAGTAGGGATAGTCCGCGTGCACCTCGACGTCCGTCCCCGGGTCCCAGCTCGAATCACACCTGATGGTCGGCTCGAGGATTGAGCGGTCGAGGTTGTCGGCGGCGTTGAGAATCGTCGCTTTGCAGGTGCCCGGAGGATCGATCGTGTTGCGCGAGACCGCCGCCTTGCGCGCTCCTGCCCGCACGGCATCGGTCAGCGTGACGTAGTTGTTGAACGCGATCCCGAACTGCACGATCCCCAGCAGCAGCACGAGGAGGAGCGGCACGACGAACGCGAACTCCGTCATGGTCTGCCCTCGCTCGTTCTTGAATTTTTGTGTCACCTGCTGCATGTCGGTCTCCGTCTGCGGTCTCCGTCTGGGTAGGTGCGGGACCCTCGCCACCAGGAGAGGGCCCCGCCATGCCTGGGCGGCTAGACGAACAGCCGCACCACGCCTGTGATTGCGTTCGCAGTGCTGTCCGAAAGCCCCGGAAACGCAGCGAGAACCGAAGTTCCGCTGATCACCGAGAGAGCGAGCGCATACTCCGGCATCGTCTGGGCACGCTCACGCGAAAGAAGCGCGACGAGCCTTTGATGCCTTGGGTTGTGCTTCACGATCACTCCTTCTTTCGATTTGCACTGCTTTCGTGCTTTGACCTAGAGGTTGCTGCGAACTGTGTTGAGCGCCGTAGCGATAGCGCCCGAGAGCAGTCCGAGCGCGATGATCACGGCGACGGTGATCACGGCCAGGACGACGCCGTACTCGGCCATCGTCTGCCCTTCCTCGACGCCGAAGCGTGCGCGGAAGTACTGGATCAGATCCGTGGTCGTCACGATTGATTCACCCCCTTTCGGCATCTCGAGCGCG
>WNGA01009536.1_pt2 | contig 13066 bp, 10 predicted proteins | sample 5400061 | NCBI WGS metagenome assembly WNGA01 (sample SAMN13153366, study PRJNA577476) | soil metagenome | isolation source: 100 cm soil or saprolite under grassland replicate 2 | place: USA:California | collected 2016-06-15
TCGCGGCGCTCGTCGTGACGGGGAGCTTCCTTGTCGTCGAGGTCGGGGGCGCGATCTGGACGGGGAGCCTGGCCCTGGCCGCCGATGCCGGTCACATGCTCACCGACGTCGGGGGCCTCGCCCTCGCCCTCTTCGCGGTCTGGGTGGCCGCGCGCCCGCCGACGCCCGAGAAGACCTACGGCTACTATCGCGTCGAGATCCTCGCCGCGACCGTCAACGCGCTGCTGCTGCTCGGCGTGGCCGTGGTCATTCTCGTGGAGGCGTATCAACGGATCCGGTCGCCGCGCGAGGTGCAGGGGGGCGCGATGCTCGTCATCGCGGCGGTCGGTCTCGCCGCCAACCTGGCCGCGGCCTGGCTCCTGCGTCGCGACGCCAGCGAGAGCCTGAACGTGCGGGCCGCGTACCTCGAGGTCCTCGGTGACGCGCTCAGCTCGATCGGGGTCATCGTGGCCGCGCTGGTCGTGATGCGGACCGGGCTGACGATCGTCGATCCGCTCGTCAGTGCCCTCATCGCGCTGTTCATCGTTCCGCGGACCTGGCGGCTCCTCAAGCAGGCCGTCAACGTGCTCCTCGAGGGCACGCCGAGTCATCTCGACCTCGGCGAGATCGAAGAGGCCATCACGCGGGTCCCCGGCGTGCAGCGGGTCCACGATCTGCACGTGTGGACGCTCACGTCGGGACGCGAGGCGATGAGCGCCCACGTGGTCGTCGGCGACCTGCGCGACGGCGAGCGCTTGATCGAGGCGCTCCACGCCGTGCTCCACGCCCGCTTCGGCATCGATCACACGACGATCCAGCTCGACCCCCAGCCCCCGGTCCTGCAGATCAAGGCGCCGGGAGGAGTATGATGCTCGGGTTCTGATGGTGTCACGGAGGCTCCCATGGCGACGTACGCGCTGACCGACAAGGCCATCGTGCTCAAGCCCGAGGACGACGTCGCGGTCGCCAAGGCCGCGCTCGAGGCCGGCACCGTGGTCGAGGACGGGGCGACGCGGATCGAGGTGCGGCAGGACATCGGGCCCGGGCACAAGGTCGCCCGCCGCGCGCGCCGCGCCGGGGAGCCCGTGCGGCGCTACGGCCAGGTCATCGGCTTCGCCACGCGCGACATCGCCGTCGGCGACCACGTCCATAGCCACAACCTGGACATCGGCGAGCTCTCCGCCGACCGCTACGAGGTCGGCGTCGACGTCGTGCCCGTCGAGTACTACCCGCCCACCGCGATGCGCACCTTCGACGGTTACCAGCGCGAAGACGGCCGCGTGGGGACGCGAAACTACGTCGCCGTGATCTCCGGCGTCAATTGCTCGGCCAGCGTCAGCCAGTTCGTCAAGGACCGCTTCCGCGACGTCCAGCGTGACTATCCGAACATCGACGGTGTGCTCGCGATCACCCACAAGTCCGGCTGTGGGACCAAGCTCTTCGGCGAGGACCACCTGGCCTTGCAGCGCGTGCTCGCCGGATACGCCAAGCATCCCAACGTCGCCGCCTACATCCTCATCGGGCTCGGCTGCGAGGTGAACCAGGCCGCGGTGATGGTCCAGCGGCAGAAGATGTCGGCTCCGGGGCACCCCGAGCGGAAGCCCTTCCTCGTCAACATCCAGGAGGCGGGGGGCATCCGGAAGACGGTGGAGCGCGCCACGGCGGAGATCGCCAAGCTATTGCCGCTGGCCAACGACGCCCGGCGCACGAAGCAGCCGGTCTCGGAGATCACGCTCGCCACCAACTGCGGGGGCTCGGACGCGAACTCCGGCATGACGGCCAATCCCGCGCTCGGCTGGGCCGTCGACGAGCTCGTCCGGTATGGGGGCACGGGCGTCCTCGCGGAGACGCCCGAGATCTACGGGGCCGAGCACCTGCTCATCCGGCGCGCCATCGACGAGGGTGTGGCCAAGAAGCTCCTTGATCGGTACAAGTGGTGGGAGTGGTATTGCCGCGGGATCGAGGCCATGGACAACAATCCCGCGCCCGGCAACAAGGCCGGGGGGATCACCACGGTGTTCGAGAAATCGCTCGGCGGCGTGACCAAGGGCGGGACGACGCCGTTGATGGATGTCTTCCTCTACGGCGAGCCGATCACCACCCGCGGCTTCGTCTTCATGGACACCCCCGGCCACGACCCGGTGTCGATCACGGGGCTCGTCGCCGGCGGCTGCAACGTCGTCTGCTTCACCACGGGGCGCGGCTCGGTCTTCGGCTGCAAGCCCGTGCCCTCCATCAAGCTGGCCACGAACTCCCTCATCTACCGCCACATGGCGGAGGACATGGACGTCAACTGTGGCGTGATCCTCGAAGGCACGCCTCTGCCCGTCGTGGGCCGGGCGATCTTCGAGGAGATCATCGCCGTGGCCTCCGGCAAGCGCACCAAGAGCGAGCTGAGCGGCGTCGGCGAGGAGGAGTTCGCGCCCTGGATCATCGGCCCGGTCATGTGACGTGTTCCTGCTGATCCTGCTCGGCACTGTCGCGCTCGGCCTGGCCGGCCTCGTCATCCTGGTCCGGCGCCGGTCGCTGTCGGGATTCGAGAACGGCTTTCTCCTCACGCTCGCCCTCGTCCTCGCGGGCACGGGCGTGCTGTCCGCCGCGCTGGTCGGCGTCTGGCTCTACCTCGACGCCTCGACAGAGCTCGTGCAGGGGCCGTGACCGATCTGGCCCACAACGCGCAGCTCATCGAGGCCACCGCGCTGCGTGACATCAACATGACCGTCGACCAGATGACCCGCGTCGCCGCCGGCATCGGGCCCGATGTCCAGCAGCGCGCGGTCAGGGACATCGAGATCGTCCTGCGAACATTCCAGCGGGTGGATCCCATGCTCCTCGAGCTGGACGTGGTGGACGCCGAGGGGCGGCCGCTGCTGGCGACGAGTCGGCGGGAGCGCCGGCCGGCGCCGGGACGTGTCGCCGTCGCCTTCGCGCTGGAGGGCAAGCGCTTCGTGTCCGATCCCACACCGGTGCCTGGGTTCGACAAGTCGCTGTTCGTCATCGCCGTGCCGGTGCCGGACGCGCAGGGCCGGCCCATCGGCGCCCTGGCGGCGCTCTACGATCAGCTCGACTGGTTCGAGGACATCGCCAAGGCGATGACGTTCGGAAAGACCGGGTATGCCGTGCTCGCCGACGGCGACGGGCGCGCGCTGGCCCATCCCGACGTCAAGCGGTTGGGGGAGGATCTGTCCGCATACGCGGCCGTGCGGGAAGCTCGACAGGGGCGCAGCGGATGGATCGTCGAGCGGAACCGGGCGGGCGTTCGCCGGCTCTTCGTGTACCAGCCGGTGAAGAACCCCGCCACCGTGAGCCCGCGGCCCTGGCTGCTCGTGGCGGAGATGGACGAGAAGGAGGCGCTCACCTGCCCGCGCGCCGTCCGCCTCGACGTCCCGCTAGCCGGCTCGACCCTCGGGGCGTGGCCGGCGCGAGGAGCGGTGGCCGCGCGCTCGAAGGCGGCGATCTGCTCGGAAGGCCGAACACGCGCACGGTATCCGCCGGTCTCACGATCGTCTCCGCCGAGGGATGCAGGATGCGCGAGCCGCCCGGGCGGTCGAGGGCGATGATCCCGATCGAGAACATGAGGAGCACGACGCCGATCTCGGCGAACACCTCGAAGGTACGCAGATCGGAGAGCGAGGGGCCCGGCGTTCGCGGGCTCACCAGCAGACCACCGACGACGTAGCCCAGGATGAGCGGCTGCCGGGCGAGCCAGGCCAGCGCTCCGCCGAGGACGGCCGCGATGAGGACGTAGGCAAGATCGGTGAAGAACGCGGGGTTGGCGATCATCGCGGGCGCCGGCCCGTGGCGTTCGGCCGGAACCGGGTCAGGACTGTACGACCGTGACGACGAGGCCGATCGATGCCAGGATGTTGCCGACGCGGACGCACTCGGTCTCGGGGCCGATCTTCACCACGGCCTTGCCCGTGTTGTGCACCTGCCAGGCCAGCTCCCAGCCCTCGGCCTCGCTGCACGCAATCGCCTTCTGGAGCTGGCGGACGACCTGCTCGAACGTGTGGCAGTCGCAGTTGTGCAGGACGGTCATCCATGGTGGGGCGACCGCCTCCTCGACCGTCTCCTCGACGTCGGCGTAGGGCCGGATCCGCTCCGCGCGCACCATCAAACGATCATGGTACCGCGCTCGTGACGCTGCTAGAAGGCGGTCGGCGGTATGTCGAGGAGCGCCACGGCTACGCCGGGATGCTCCGAGCGTCGGGGGGCTTGGGGGGCCCGCTCGGGGACCCCCATGTCATCAACCGTGCGAGCTCCTGGCGCTCCGCGTCGTTGCCGCCGAGGGCGAGAGCCAGACGCGGGGCGTCGCGATAGTAGCGCTCGGCGGCGAACTCCGTCGTGTAGCCGTAGCCGCCGTGGATGCGCATCGCCTCGAGCGTGATCTCGCGCGCGGCATCGGTGGCGGCCAGGCGAGCCATCCGCGGGGCCAGCTCGTCGGCCGCCGTCGCCAGTCGGTCGGCGGCGTGTGCCGTGAGCAATCGCGCCGCGGTGAGCGCCGTCGCCATGTCGGCGAGCTTGAGCTGTATGGCCTGATGCTGGCAGATCGCCTGGCCGAACGTCTCCCGCTCGCGTGAGTAGCGGAGCGCGGCCTCGAGCGCCGCCTGGGCGAGGCCGACCGCCGTCGCGGCGAGTCCGAGGCGTGCGACCGCGCCCATCCTCGCCGCCGCCTGCTGGCCGAGCACGGCCGATGGCTCCACGCGCACGCCCTCGAGGACGAGATGGCCGGCGCCGAGACCGCGGGCGCCGAGGGTCGGCGGCGCGCTCTCGACACCCAGGCCCCCTGTGCCGCGCGGGAGGACGACCGCGATGACGGGGCCCTCACCCTCGCGGGCCGCGACCACGAACAGGCCCGCGCGACCGGCATTGTCCACCAGCCCCGTGCGGCCGCCGAGAATCCAGCCGTCACCGTCTCGCGCGGCGCTGATCCCTGCCGAGAGGGCGCTCGCTCCCCACAGCTCGCCGCGCGTCATGGCGGGGAGCCGTCGACGGATCTCGCCGGTCGCGAAGCGCTCGAGCGCATCGCTCGCCACCAGGTGCGTCGCCACGACTCCGGCCACGGTCGTCCAGCCCCGCGCCAGCTCCTCGAGGAGCATGGTCGTCGCCGGGAGCTCGAGGCCGAGGCCGCCGAGCTCCGGGGACACGAGCGCGCCCAGGATCCCGAGCTCGGCGATCGTGGCCATGATCGGCTCCGGCCACCGGTCGGCGCGGTCGTGATCGGAAACCACGGGGACGATTTCCTTGTCCACGACCTGACGGACGCCGAGCACGAGCCGGCGCTCCTCCTCGTTGCCCCCGCTCGCCGGCGCGGCCCCGCCGCGCTCGCCGAAGCGCTCGAGGAGCTGGCGGGCGATGACCAGGCGCTGGATCTCGTTCGTGCCCTCGCCGATGATCATCAGCGGCGTGTCGCGGTAGAGGCGCTCCACCGGCAGCGTCGTGAGCTGGCCCGGCTCGCCGACGATCCGCATCGCGAGGACGGCCAGCTCCTGCGCAGCCTCGGAGGCCGCGAGCTTCGCCATCCCCGCCTCGAGGTCGCACCGCTCGCCGCGGTCCTTCATCCCGGCCGCCCAGTACGTGAGGAGGCGCGCGCTCGTGAGTCGGGTCGCCATGTCGGCGAGGACGACGTCCGGCCGCTCGGGGCGGCCGCGGGCGTGACGAAGCGCCTCGTCCATCGCGGCCTGGCCCACGCCGACCGCCCGGGCCGCGATGTTGATGCGACCGGCCTCGAGCCCGCTCATCACGTGCTTGAAGCCGCGGCCCGCCACGCCGCCCACGAGGTTGCCCGCGGGGACGACGAAGTCCTCGAAGACCAGCTCGGCCGTGTCCACGCCCTTGTAGCCGAGCTTGCCGATCGACTGCGCCACCCGTAGCCCGGGGTGCCCCTTTTCGACGATGAAGCAGGACATGCCGCGATGCCGCGGCGCCGCCGCGGCATCGGTCACGGCGAGGAGCGCGAAGGCGTTGCCTTCGCGCCCGTTCGTGACGAACATCTTGGTCCCGTTGACGACGTACTCCTCGCCGCGTCGCCGCGCGGTCGTGCGAATCGCCTGCACGTCGGACCCTGCGTGCGGCTCGGTGAGGCAGAGTCCGCCCCGCGCCTCGCCGCCCGCCAAGCGCGGCAGGAAGCGGGCGCGCTGCTCGTCGGTGCCGTGCTGCAGGACGATGAGGGCGGCCATGGTGTGGCTGTTGAGGACTCCGGCGAGGGACATCCAGCCCCGACACAGCTCCTCGATGACGCGGGCGTAGGTGGTGACGTCGAGGCCGAGGCCGCCGTACGCCACGGGCACGAGCGCCCCGAAGAGCCCGAGCTCGCGCATGCGGATCACGAGCGCGTGGGGATAGCGATCCGCGTGCTCCAGCTCGGCGGCGACGGGGCGCACCTCGGCGTCGACGAACGCGCGCACCCGGGTGACGATCGGGCTCATCTCCATCGCGCTCGGATAGTACACCGGCGGACGCGGCGCGGTTGAAGCCGTCCTCGCCCCACCCGTTACAATGAAGACGATGACCATGGACGATCTCGTGCTCACGCTGCAGCATCTCGTGGACCGGGTCATCCGGCGGTTTCGTCTCGGTCCGCCGCCGGTGCGGAGCGGGCGGCGCCTCCTGATCGTCCAGATCGATGGGCTGTCGGGCTCGGTCCTGGATCTCGCCCTGGCCCAGCGCGCGATGCCGTTCCTCGCCCACCTCATCGACCGGCGAGGCCACCGCCGCCACGACATGAGCGTGGGTCTGCCGACCTCCACGCCGGCCTTCCAGATGGCGGCGATGTACGGCGTGCGTCCCGACATCCCGGGCTTTCACTACCACGACAAGCGGCGGCGCACCGACGTGTACTTCCCGCGGAGCGGCGACGCCGCCTGGGTGGAGGCCACGCAGGCGGCGGGGCGGCCGGGCATCGTCGAGGGGGGGAGCACGTACGGCTGTGTGTTCACGGGCGGCGCCGCCAACAACGTCTTCAACTTCGCCACGCTCAAGCGGCCGTCGGGCGCGGGGCTCCTGCGCGTGGTGTCCGCCTTCGTCGTCCTCGCCTGGGTCCTCGTCAAGGGCACGGCCCGCACGATCGTCGAGGTCACGCGCGCGGTGTTGCGGCTGATCGCGGACCCCGTGGCGGAGAGCCGGCGCGGGTGGAAGTGGCTGCTCCTCAAGGTCGGCGTCTCCATCTGGGCGCGCCAGTTCTTCACGCTCGCCGTCTCGCGCGATCTCTACGCCGGCGTCCCGGCGATCTACGTCAATTACCTCGATTACGACGTCTTCGCGCACACCTATGGGCCGCGCCATCGTCGCGCGCTGCGCGCGCTCCAGCGGGTCGACCGCTCGATCCATCAGCTCGCGCGGGTGATGCGGCGGGTGCCCGAGTATCAGTACGACCTGTATGTGCTGTCGGACCACGGGCAGGCGGGGACGGTGCCCTATCAGCGGGTGGCTGGAGGGCCGCCGTTCGAGCGGCGGTTCTTCGAGGAATTCCTGGTCCTCGCGCCGCCGGAGGGCCGCGGGGCGATGCCGCCCCGGTCTCGACGCCTGGCCGCCGGTATCGAGGCGTACCGGCACGCCGCGCCGGGCGTGTGGCAGCGGTTCGTGAACTACCTCGAAGAGGACTTCCCATGGATCCTCGGCGAGGTGCGCCAGGCCCGCCAGCGTCACGGCGTGCGCGTCGTCGTCGCCGGATCCAATGCGTTCGTCTACTTCCTCGACACCGAAGCGCCCCTGCCGCTGGAGGCGATCGATCGGCGCGCGCCGTCGCTGGTCGACGATCTCTCGCGCGGGCGCGGCATCGGATTCGTGCTCGTTCGCTCCGCGGAGGGTCCCCTCTGCGTCTGGCGGGGCAAGCGTTACCGTCTGGGCGACGGCGACGTCGGCCCGTTCGCCGGACGGCCGGATCTGCCGATCGTGCTCGAGGGCATCCGCGACCTCATGGCGATGCCGAGCGCGGGAGATCTGGTGATCTACGGCAATGACGCCGTCGAGGGCAACATCTCGTTCATTCCCGAGCAGGGCGCCCACGCCGGCCCGTCCGCGGACGAGTTGCACACGTTCATCGTCTCGCCTCCGGTCGCGCATCTGGCCGGGCCCATCACGCACCCGATCCAGCTGTACGACCACTTCATCCTGTATGGCATCGCCAGCGACCGCGGCGCGGCCACATGATCTTCGGGCCATCGAAGCGTCGGCTCGCCGCGCGCCGCGGCTCACCTCCTACGATCTTCGGGCCATCGAAGCGTCGGCTCGCCGCGCGCCGCGGCTCACCTCCTACTGCCACATGAGGCAGCTCGTCGTCGGCAGCTACAACATTCACCGCGGGGTCGGGCTCGACCGGCGGCTCGATCTCGTGCGGACGGCGGCCGTCATCGCCGAGATCGGCCCCGACGTGGTCGGGCTCCAGGAAGTGATCCGGGAGGACGGGGCGGCGCACCGGGATCAGGCGGCGTTTCTCGCCGAACGGCTCGGCATGACGCTCGTCATGGGCGTCGTGCGCCCGCATCGCGGCGGCACGTACGGCAACGCGGTGCTGAGCCGCCTGCCCGTGCTGGGCTGGGGGGCCTGCGACCTGAGCTATGGGGCCCGTGAGCCCCGGGCCTGCCTGCGTGTCGACCTGGACCTCGATGGCCGTCCGCTCCACGTGTTCAACTGCCATTTCGGCCTGGCCCTGCGCGAGCGCCGGGAGCAGGTCGACCTCCTGGCCCGGTTCATCCGCGACGCCACCGCCGTGGCCGGGCCGCGCGTGGTGATGGGCGACTTCAACGAGTGGCATCCCGGTCCGGTGTCGCGCACGCTGCGGCGCGAGTTCTCATCGCCGATGCGGCGGATGCGCCGCACGCATCCTGCGGTCTTCCCGTTGTTCGCGCTCGATCGTCTGTACTGGGACGTGGAGCTCGAGGGTGAGGAGTTCCACGTCCACCGGAGCCGCCGCGCGCGGGTGGCGTCCGATCATCTGCCCATCGTGGCGACACTGCGCACCCGACGGCCAGCGCGGGCGCCCCAGCCGTACGTGACGGGTACTGCGCTGCCGCCGGTCGAGTAGACTCGGAGGGGGGCTTTGCCCCCGATTTCGATCATTGAAGGGCTCGGCTCGCCGCGCGAACGTGGCTCACCTCGCACTGCCACCGCTCGTCGCTCGCATGCGCTCGCTCCTCACTGCCTCCCCCCAGCTCCGGATTGCGCGGGCAAAGCCGGCGCTCGAACAACGTCCCCGAAGGGGGAGCGGGACGGATTTATAATGCTCATCATCTCGCGGGTGGAGGACGGCCATGGTCTCGCTCGTCGTCAACGGAACGTCCCGGAGCATCGACGTCGAACCCGACACGCCGCTGCTGTGGGCGCTGCGTGACACGCTCGCGCTGACGGGAACCAAGTATGGGTGTGGGATCGCGCAGTGCGGCTCCTGCACGGTGCATGTCGATGGTCAGCCCGTGCGGGCCTGCGTCACGCCCGTGTCGGCCGCGGTCGGCAAGCGGGTGACGACGATCGAGGGGCTCTCGGCGACCGGCGACCACCCCGTGCAGAAGGCGTGGATGGAGATCGACGTGCCGCAGTGCGGGTTCTGCCAGCCGGGTCAGATCATGTCGGCCGCCGCGCTGCTGGCCGCCAAGCCGTCCCCGACCGACGCCGACATCGACACCGCGATGTCCGGCAACATCTGTCGCTGCGGGACGTATCAGCGCATCCGCGCCGCCATCCACCACGCGGCCGCGCTCGGGAAGGGAGGCCGGTCATGAAGACGCCACTCAGCCGGCGCACCCTTCTCAAGGGAAGCCTCGCCGTCGGGGCGGGCCTGACGATCGGCGTGCCGCTCGCGGGCCGGGCCTCGCGCGCGGGGGCGCAAGGATCCGGAGTCTTCGCTCCCAATCAGTGGCTCAGGATCGATCGCGACGGCGTCGTGACCATGGTGAACTCCGTTCCCGAGATGGGGCAGGGCTCGCTGACGACGACGTCGATGATCATCGCCGACGAGCTCGACACCTCGCTCGACAAGATGAAAATCGAGCAGGCGCCGGCCAACCCCGCGCTCTACGCGAACCCCGTGACCAAGTCACAGTCGTACGGCGGGAGCCGGGGCGTGCGCGATCACATCGAGATGTGGCGCAAGTCGGCCGCCGCCGCGCGCGAGATGCTGAAGCAAGCCGCCGCCAACGAGTGGGGCGTGCCGGTCGAAAGCGTCGAGACCGAGCTCGACGCGGTGATCCACAAGCCGAGCGGTCGCCGGCTCGCCTACGGCCAGCTCGTCGACAAGGCCCAGCAGCTGCCGGTGCCGCAGAACCCCAAGCTCAAGACCCCCGATCAGTTCCGCTACATCGGCAAGATGGTCAAGCGGCGCGACACCCCCGAGAAGGTGACGGGCAAGGCGATCTACGGCATGGACGTGCAGCTGCCCGGCATGCTGGTGGCCTCAGTCGAGCGCTGCCCGGTCATCGGCGGCAAGGCGAAGTCGTTCGACGCCACGGCGACCAAGCAGATCAAGGGCGTGAAGGACGTCGTGCAGGTCTCGAACGGCGTGGCCGTGGTCGCCGACACGTTCTGGGCGGCGTTCAAGGGGCGCCGCGCGCTCAAGGTGCAGTGGGACGAGGGCGCGCTCGCGCAGGTCTCGACGCCGCTGATCGATCGGGAATACGAGCGACTGGCGAAGCAGCCGGGACAGCTCGCGCGCAACGACGGCGACGCGCCGAAGGCGCTGGCCGCCGGCGGTCACGTCGTCGAGGCCGTCTACCAGGTGCCGTTCCTCGAGCACGCCTGCATGGAGCCGATGAACGCGACGGCGCAGGTCACCGCCGAGCAGTGCACGATCTGGGCGCCGACGCAGAGTCCGGGCGGCGCGCAGGCCACGGGGGCGAGGCTCACCGGGCTGCCGCCGGCCAAGGTCCTCGTGCACACGACGCTGCTCGGTGGCGGCTTCGGACGTCGCGGCAACCAGGACTTCGTCATCGACGCCGTCGAGGTGGCCAAGACGACGAAGGGCGTGCCCGTCAAGGTGATGTGGACGCGCGAGGACGACATCACGCACGGCTTCTACCGTCCCGCGACCTACAACGTCTTCCGCGCCGCCCTCGACGCCAACGGCACCCCGACGGCGTGGCTCACGCGGGTCGTGGCCCCCGGTCTGCGGATCCAGCGTGGCATGACGAAGGCCGGCGACATCGACGAGGCGGCGGTCGAGGCGCTGCGCAACATGCCCTACGACATTCCGAACCTCCGCATCGAGTTCACGAACAAGGACTACGGGATCCCGCTCGGCTTCTGGCGCTCCGTCGGCGCCTCCCAGAACGGGTTCATCGTCGAGGGCTTCGTCGACGAGCTGGCCCACGCGGCCAAGAAGGATCCCGTCGAGTTCCGGCGCGCGCTGCTGGGCAAGTCGCCCCGGCACAAGGCGGTGCTCGAGCTGGTGGCGCAGAAGGCGAACTGGGGCGCGCCGCTTCCGGCCGGGCACGCGGTGGGCTGCGCCGTCGTGTTCTCGTACGAGAGCTACGCGGCCACGGTCGCCGAGGTCTCGGTGGCCGGGGACGGCGCCGTGCGCGTGCACCGTCTGGTGTGCGGGATCGACGCCGGCCTGGCCGTCAATCCCGAGCAGGTCAAGGCCCAGATGGAGGGCGGCGCCGTCTACGCGCTGACCGCCGTGTACTACGGGCGGATCACGGTCGACAAGGGCCGCGTGCAGCAATCGAATTTCCACGACTACAAGATGCTGCGGATCAACGAGATGCCGGTCGTCGAGGTCCACATCCTCGACTCCGGCAACAAGGTGGGCGGCCTCGGCGAGCCCGGCGTCCCGACGGTGGCGCCCGCCGTCTGCAACGCGATCTACGCGGCGACGGGCAAGCGCCTCCGGCAGCTCCCGATCGACACCGCTCTGCTCAAGCGGGCGTAGTCCGATCCCCGCCTATCCCTCCCCCTCGTGGGGAGGGGCAGGCGGGGCGTCTCAGGCGCGGCCGGCGAGGTCGAGGGCAGTGGCTGCGGCCGTCGTGTGACGGCACGAAGATCATCCCGGTCGGCCCGATGGCGGCCAGGTACTGGGCGTCGTGGCCGGCGCCGGAGCGAATGCGGCGCCAGCGAGCGCCGACGGCCGTCGCCGCGCGCTCCACGGCCGCGATGACCTCCGGAGCGAACGGCGTGTAGGGAACCTGCCAGTAGTGCTCGAGCTCGTGGCGAACGCCCTCGCGCTCGCACGCCTCGCGCACGAGCCGGTCGAGCATCTCGCGGGCGCGGTCGAGGGTCTCGGTCCTCGGGTCCCGCATGTCGATGGACAGGGTCACGCGGCCCGGAATCGCATTGACGATGTTGGGCGCCACGTTGAGGTTACCGACGGTCGTCACGACGTCGCCGCCGAGGTCGCGGGCGATTCCGCGCACGCCCGTCACCACCTCCGCCGCCGCGACCAGGGCGTCGTGACGGATACGCATCGGCGTGGGGCCGGCGTGGTCCTGCACGCCGTGGATGGTCAGCCGGGACCACGAGATGGCGACGATGCCTTCGACGATGCCGACCGAGAGCTTTTCTTCCTCGAGGAACGGTCCCTGCTCGATGTGCAGCTCCAGGTAGGCGCGGATCGGCCGGGCCACGCAGGGCTCGGGGCCGAGGTAGCCGATGCGCTCCAGCTCGTCGACCAGGCGGATGCCGTCCTTGTCGCGGGCGGTATAGGCGTCCTCCAGCGCGATCTTGCCGGCCATGACGCCGCTGGCGATCATCGCGGGTTGAAAGCGCGCGCCCTCTTCGTTGGTGAAGATGGCAAGGGTCAGGGGATGGCGGGTCCGGACGGCGTGATCGTTCAGCGAGCGGATCGCCTCGAGCGCGCAGAGCACTCCGAGCTGGCCGTCGTATTTCCCGCCGGTGGGCACGGAATCGACGTGCGAGCCCATCAGCACGGGCGGCGCGGGCTCGGTCCCCGCTCGCTCACCGAAGATGTTGCCCATCCGATCGATGCTGATGCGCAGCCCCGCCTCGCGCATCCGCCCGACCATCCAGTCGCGCCCGCGCTTGTCCTCGTCGCTCAACGCCAGGCGCGTGAGCCCGCCCCGGGGCGTGGCCCCGATGGCCCCGAGCTCCTCGATCGACTTTTCCAGCCGTGTCCGATCGATTCGCATGGAGTCTGCTT
>WNGA01020615.1_pt1 | contig 13063 bp, 16 predicted proteins | sample 5400061 | NCBI WGS metagenome assembly WNGA01 (sample SAMN13153366, study PRJNA577476) | soil metagenome | isolation source: 100 cm soil or saprolite under grassland replicate 2 | place: USA:California | collected 2016-06-15
CGATGCGTCCGAAGGTCGAGGCCGCCCTCACCTTCGGCGGCGAGACGCTGATCACGAACTTCGACGCGCTCGAACCGGCACTGGCGGGCGACGCCGGCACTCGAATCCGCTGACGGTGGGATAGTCCGGCCGTGGCGGGCGCGACGATCGGGCTCCTTCATCCGGGCGAGATGGGAGCGGCACTCGGTCATGCGTTGCGTGAGCGTGGCCACGATGTGCTCTGGACCTCGACCGGCCGAAGCGAGGCAACGGCGCGCCGCGCGGCGGAGGCGGATCTGCGCGACGTCGAGGTCGTCGAGGCGATCGTGAGCCGCAGCGACGTGATCTTCAGCGTCTGCCCACCTCACGCCGCCAGAGACGTGGCGCGCTCGGTGGCCGGCACCGGTGCGATCTTCGTCGACGCCAACGCCATTGCACCCGCCTCTGCCCGCACGATCTCTGCGGAAATGGGATCGAGATTTGTCGACGGCGGAATCATCGGACCGCCGCCACGGAGAGCCGGGACGACGCGCTTGTACCTCTCCGGCCCAGGCGCGGATACTGTCGCGGAGCTCTTCGACGGAACATCCGTCGACGCACGCCCAGTCTCCGCCACCGTGGGCGACGCCTCGGCGCTCAAGATGACGTACGCCGCCTGGACGAAGGGGACGGCGGCGTTGCTGCTCGCGATTCGCGCCGTCGCCGACGCCGAAGGTGTCGAGGCGGAGCTCGTGGACGAGTGGCGGATCTCGTTGCCCGAGCTCGAAGAAGCATGGGGCCGCGCCGCGCGGTCCGCCGAGGCAAAAGGCTGGCGCTGGATCGGGGAGATGGAGGAGATCGCGGCGACGTTCGCGACGGCGGGCCTTCCCGACGGATTCCACCGAGCGGCGGCCGAGATGTTCCGCCGCGCCGGGTAGAGCATTCAGCAGGCGACGCCGGTGCTGAGCAGCATGTAGAGCAGGGCGGCCGGGTTGACGACGAAGCAGAGCAGCGCGATGAACCAGCGCCGCGCGGCGAGACCGATCAGCGCCAGCACTCCTGCCACGGCCGCCGTCGCAACTGCGGCCCACGCGAAGGCCGTGGGCCAGGCCGGCGCCGAGGAAGGCATGTCGCAGCTGCCGTTCTGCGGGGCCGCGAAGGCCCACGCGAGCGCGACGGTTAGCCCCGTGCAAAAGAGAGCCGCGAGCGCAACCCGGCGGAAGCGTCCGAGGGATGGCCCTCGGCTACGGCGAGCTCGACCGCGGCCTCCCCCGCGGGAGGGGACTGACTGCGAGCGACGCTCCCGCCGAGGCCGGCGACGGCGATGAGCGTCATGCACGGCAGAAAGGCAGCGCCGATAGGCGGCGAGATCTCAGGGCCGGCGAACCAGAGGACGCCCACGCCGGTCAAGCCAAGCACGACGCCCGCAACCCCGGCGTCGGCGAAGACACGACGCCGGCCCACCAGGGACGGGCTTCGCACCAGCGCAAGGACAGTGGCCAGCCCCATCGCCAGCGCGGCGACCCCGTCGTAGAGCCAGGCGCGGCGGTCAAAGTCGTGGTCGAGCCTGCGCATCTCGTCGAGCCGCGGCCCGAACTCGCGTTCCGCGCGTTGTTGCACGGCGTTCGTTCCCCCAGGCGGCTCATGAGCTACGCATCGGCAAGAGGAAGGGCGGCCTTTCGACCGCCCTTCCGGTTTCTCCTCTGGGAGAGGAAATTACTTCTTCTCGGACTTGCCCTCGATCGTGGCGCCGGCACTCGAGCCGATCTGGATCCGCTTCGGCTTCGGCTGCTCCGGCGTCTTCACATGGACCTCGACGACACCGTTCTTGTAGTCGGCCGAGATGTCGTCTTCGGTCACACCCTGCGGCACGCTGAAGGTCCGCGAGAACGTCCCGTGACGACGCTCGAAGCGGTAGTACCGCTCTTCCGACTGCTCCTGGGTCCGCTCACGCTCGGCGCTGATGGTCAGCGCGCCGTCGTCGAGCTCCACCGAGATGTTGTCCTCGGGGATACCCGGCAGATCGAGCGCGTAGACCATCTCGTCCTCCGTCTCCCAGACGTCGAGCGCCGGAACCCAGGCCTGATTCGTCCGGCCGTTGCCCTCGAGGAGGCCGTTCATGAAACGACTCATCTCGTTCTGGAGCGTCGCGATGTCGCGGAACGGCTCCCATCGAACCAGTGTGGCCATTTCTCCTCCTTTCATGGACTTGATTCCACCTAAAGGATAAAACCTAAGTGCCTTGATGTCAAGTTATCCCCTAGTAGGATCGCGGCCTAGCCCATGATCGCGGTCGCGGACAGCCTCAAGGGACGGTCGTTCACCCGGGTCGCAGACTGGCGGCGCGAGGAGCTGCTCGAGGTGCTCGACCTGGCGGACGAGCTGAAGCGACTCCAGCAGGCCCGGGAGGAGCACCATTTGCTGCCCGGCCGCACCCTCGGGATGATCTTCCAGAAGCCCTCGACCCGCACCCGGGTCTCCTTCGAGGTCGGGATCTACCAGCTCGGCGGGACCGCCCTCTACCTCTCAGCCGGCGATCTCCAGCTCGGGCGCGGTGAGACGATCAAGGACACGGCCCACGTGCTCTCGCGCTACCTCGATGCGATCATGATCCGCACGTTCGAGCAGTCGGACGTGGAGGAGCTCGCCGAGCACGCGTCGATCCCGGTCATCAACGGCCTCACGGACAGCGCGCATCCGTGTCAGGCGCTGGCCGACGTGATGACCATCCGTGAACGCTTCGGCCGGCTCGAGGGGCTGAAGGTCGTCTACCTCGGCGACGGCAACAACGTCTGCGCATCTCTCATGGTCGCGTGCGCAAAGCTCGGGATGGACTTCGTCGCCGCCACGCCGGCCGGCTATCGCCCGGCGGCGGAAGCCGTGCAGATTGCGCGCGAGACGGGCGGGTCGGTCGAGCTCGTCGAAGATCCGCGCGCGGCGGCGGACGGCGCCGACGTGCTCTACACAGACGTTTGGACGTCGATGGGCCAGGAGGAGGAGCGCGAGCGCCGCCTCCGCGACCTCGCGCGCTACGGCATCGACGCGGAGCTCGTCGCTCGCGCGAGGGACAACGCGATCGTCCTCCACTGCCTCCCCGCGCACTACGGCGAGGAAATCACGGAGGACGTTCTCTACGGCCCGCGCTCGGCAGTGTGGGACGAGGCCGAGAACCGGCTGCATGCGCAGAAGGCGCTTATGGCGCTCGTGATCCGGTAAGAAGCGCTCGGTGCTTCCGCTCCGCGACAACGTCCCGACGCGGACGTTTCCGTTCGTCACCATCGCGATCATCGCCGCGAACGCGATCGTCTGGCTCTGGGAGGTTGGCGGCAGTACCTCGTTCGAGCAAGACGTCGCGGCGGACGGCTATTACCCGTGCACGGTGCAGGGCCCGTGCGTGCCCGTTCAGGTCGACGGCCACGTCTACGCCCACCACCTGCCGTGGTACGAAGGCGCATTCACGTCGATGTTCATGCACGGAGGCTGGGAGCACATTCTCGGGAACATGCTCTTTCTCTGGATCTTCGGGAACAACGTGGAAGACGCGCTTGGAAAGGTGCGCTTCGCGCTCTGGTACCTGGCCGCAGGCCTCGCCGCGACCGCGGCGCAGACGTTCGTCACGCTGGACTTCGGGACCGCACGCGACGCAAGCATCCCCAACATCGGCGCGAGTGGCGCAATCGCCGGCGTGCTCGGTGCGTATTTCCTGTTGCTGCCGCGCGCTCGCGTCCTGACGGTGATCTTCTTCGGATTCATCTTTCTCCGCGAGATTCCGGCAATCTGGTTCCTCGGGGTCTGGATCGGGCTGCAGATCTGGCAGGGCGGGCTCGGCCTCACGCACCCAGAGCAAGGCGGCGGCGTCGCCTTCTTCGCCCACATCGGCGGCTTCGCATTCGGCCTGCTGACGGTCTATCTCGTCGCCAAGCAGAAGCCCCTTCGCCCTTCCTACTAATGACCGACTTCGACGAGCACGTCCGGCGGGCGCTGGACGCGCTCCCTGCGGATCTGGCGGAGGGCCTGCGAAACGTGGCCGTGGTCGTCGAGGACGAGAATCGCGGAGAGCCGGGCCTCCTCGGGCTCTTCGAGGAGGCGCCCTATATGCCGGCCAAGGTCACGATCTATCGGCGCCCGCTGGAGGAGGCCTTCGGCGGCGATCTGGAGGCCCTCGAGCAGGAGATCCGGATCACCGTCCTCCACGAGCTGGCCCACTACTTCGGGATCGACGAAGAGCGGCTGGCCGAGCTCGGCTACGGCTGATGGTCACGGCCCTGAACGTGATCGCGATCGCGGCAGCCGTCGTGGGGGTGGCGGTTCTCGTCGTTTTCCTCCTCGGCCCCCGGGAATGAGGCTCAGGCGGCCCGCGTTCTAGCAGACATGACCCTGAACGAGATCCACAAGGAGATCGAGGAGACCAGCGAGCGGCGGACGGAGCTGTGGCACATCCTGTCCCAGCGTTACGACCCGGCTACGGCCGCCGAGCTCAAGAGTCTGAGCAATCAGCTCGACCACCTGTGGGACGAGGAGCGCACGCTGAAGGCAGCCCTCCGCTTCGGCGATCGCGACCACATCGTCGCACGGGCCCGAGTCGAGGAAAGACTCGAGCGAGCCGCGTAACTCTCTTCTTCTCCTTCCGCTCGAAGCGGACACGTCGGCCCCGGACGAGGGATTCTCCCCCTCCTCGCCGGGGCCGACAACGTTGGCGAGGACCTGCGGCAGGAACTGCGGCCCGACAATCCAGAAGGAGTCGCGATGCCGGGTTCGCACGCAGAAGAGATCGTGGTCGACTATCTCCAGGCCGAGGACTGGGCCGAGGTGATCGACATCGAGGCCGAGCCGGATCTCGATGTGCCGCCGCTTCCACCCCCAGCGCCGCGACCGAGCGCAGCCTGACCGGCGGCTACACTGGTCGCGCCTCGGGGCGTTAGCTCAGCTGGGAGAGCGCCGGCTTTGCAAGCCGGAGGTCACCGGTTCGATCCCGGTACGCTCCACTCGAAAAGCCCTGCAAATCAGCCTCATCCGTCGCCCTCGAGTCGGCGGCGTTGCGCCAGCAGCTAACGTCCTGCTAAGGAAACGAGGCCGGATCGGCAAAAAAGGAGAGCCCTATCGGGCTCTCCGAAAAAAGCGGGAACTTGGCCGAGGCCGAAGCCCCGGCGTTGTTCCCTGCTAGACCTCGATCGGCAGTGCCGATCTGCTCTTACAGTAGCAGGATTCGATGCCTGCTGGACGCCTTTTTTCCCTGCATGTTGTCGCCCGCCTGCGCGACTTCTTCGACGATCGGACCCACTGGCAGCGTCGGCTATGGAACGTCGGCCTCGTCCTCTCCCTCCGCGAACTCCTCGAAGCGGCTGAGGAGCGGGATCGCGCGCTTAGCGCAGCGGCGGTGTCCGACCTGGCGCATTCCGTTACATCTCACATAGCGGGCATCCGCGTTGCTCTCACCGAGATCGAACAGAACTACCTGCGCCGCTGGGCAGCCATGCTTCGCGGGAGCGAGAGCCCTCCGAACCGAGAGCGGACCGCTCGTGCGATCGCGTCCCACCTCCTCGATGCCGGCCGGACACCGGGGTTTTTGGGCTGCTGCCGATATCGCGGCGTGCTATCGGCTCCGACCGCTCTTTTCCGAGCCGCGCCGTCTGCTGCTTGACCTTCGAGCGCATGCGGCAGAGTCGCTTCGGCGCCTGTACAGGCAGCGCAACCTCGTACTCCACGGCGGCCGCACTGAGGCAGTCGCCCTCGGCGCGGCGCTTCGAACCGCATCGCCACTGGTCGGCGCGGGAATCGATCGGATCGTTCACGGCGCTCTGGTCAAGGATTTGGCACCCCTCGAGCTCCTAGCGAAAGCTGAGTTCGAGATCGACCGGGCCGGAAGCGAAGAAGCGCCCGCGATCGTGGATCTGCTTGAGTAGACCGAAGGGCATCCTTGCCCCGAGCAGAGCATTAGCGGTCCTTGAGCACCGTCGACGCAAGGTCACTAGTACGCCCACTGATTTCCGCGTACTGCCGCTGGAAGGCTCGGCCCGAGTTCACCGAGAAACTGGCTCGCCACGACTCGGTAGAGGTCGTCCGGTCGGCGGGGACCGGTGCTCACCCGCGCGCCCGTCGAGGCACCGAGTCGCATTGCCGTAGGAAAGTCAAGCGCGGAGTAGCTCGACAGAACCAGGATGTTGGTGGTCCGCGTGATGCCGACGAAGAAGAGCCGTCGCCCATCTCCATGGCACCGCGGACGGTGACCGTCCAGGCGAGCGCGGCGCCCGCGAGCAGCGCCGCCCAGATGACGGGCGCCTTCGCCCGTCCGTCGAGCGAGAAGCCAAGCCTGGAGACGCTCGTGCTCACGCCGACCAGGAGAACGGGGCCGAGTGCCCGTTCTTGCCCTCGGCGGAGAACTCGAGCCCGAACGCGTTCACCCGCGACCTCGTCGCCCGCGCGATCGTCAGCGTCGAGTTGGCAGCGTGGAACATGCCGGTGAGCTTCGAGACCTCTCCCTCCGGGGTCTGGAGCGGGACGAAGTCCTCGACCTCGATGTCGACCAGATCGCCGATCCTCACACGATGGCGGCGGCCGTCGTCGGCGTACTCGATCGGGGCGATCTCCATCCCCAGCATCTCGCCGACCAGCGGAGCGACGGCCTCCATCGGGCCGCCCTTCTGACCGCCGAAGACGGCTCCGAGCGCTTCGGCCTGCTCCTGGGAAGCCCCCTCGTCCATGAACAGCCCGACCCGCCAGTTGCCGTCGGACATGAGCGGTGGAGTGTCGGCGAGCACCCCCACGTTGAGGCCGCTGACGTCGATGCCCTCGATGTCGCCGGAGTCGACATGGAAGGCGAGCAAGATCCGGCATCGGTCGTAGTCGGCGGGCATCGTCATCCCTGAGGTCGTACAGGGACAGACCATGTCGCAGGAGCAGTTCTCGAAGTAGGTTCCTTCCAGCTGCCACGCCATCGCGAACTCCTTTCTCTGGATCGAGGGCATGATCCGCGAACCGGGCGAGCTCGGTCAAGGAGGCGCTCCGGGTCGTACTTGACGAGGACGCCAACCGTGACGGACGCGCAGCTAATGCTCTGCTAAGGAAACGGTCGCAAAGGCTCTTCGACCCGCTTCCGGGTCCGCACCGCGTAGGGCTGGCAAAGCCGCATGAACAATGGGATTAGCCGAAACGGACGGAACCCGGCCGAACCACTCCGAAGCGCCTAATTCGGCTCTGCAAGCCGGAGGTCACCGGTTCGATCCCGGTACGCTCCACTGAACTTAGCAGTGCGCAAACCGCGGGCATGACGACGCGGTAGGTCGGGAGGATTTCCGACCTGGCGTTGACGCGGAGGTCTTTGATCAGCAGCCGGAGCAGGGCTTTCGCCTGCCGCGGGTGGGCGGTGGCGATGGTGGCTTCGAGGTTGTCTGCGACGGCCGCGAGTGCGGCCGCGTCCGGCGCGGTAGAGGGCGGCGAGTTGGTGGATGACGGCGGCCTCGAGTTTGTCGCGAGGGATTCGTTCCCCGTCGCAGCCTTTACGACCGAGCTTCTGTCGGCCCGTCACACCACTGTCACCGCTCAGAGCATCGGCTGCGCGGCGAGACGGCCGTCCTCCTCCACCGTGAAGCACGGCTACGATCACGGGCGGGACCAGGAAGAGCTACGCGAAGGTCGGCGTAGAGGTGGGCCGGGGAGGTGCGAGGCGGGCGCGGCCCACTGAACTTGGCAGTGCGCAAGGCGCAGCGAATAATCCCGGTGTGGCGTTCTGTCCGAACTGCGGGCTATCTGCCCCTGCTGCTTCTCGATTCTGCCCCAACTGCGGCGCGCCGATCTCCGAACCGGCTCAGCCGAGCGAAGAGCGGAAACTCGCAACTGTCCTCTTCGCGGACCTCGTAGGCTCGACGAAGCTCGCCAGCTCCCAGGACGCCGAGCGAACGCGCTCCCTACTTAATCGGTTCTACGACGCAATGGCGACTGAGATCGCCGACGCTGGCGGAACCGTCGAGAAGTTCGCCGGCGACGCGGTCATGGCGGCCTTCGGCGCTCCCGCAGCTCAGGAAGACCACGCGGAGCGCGCCTTGCACGCGGCCCTTTCGATGCAGAAACGTCTCGAAGAACTGTTCGGCGGTGTGCTCTCGCTACGTATCGGCGTGAACACCGGTGAGGTCGTCGCGGGACAGGCCCGCGTCGGAAGTTCCTTCGTCACGGGCGACACGGTCAACATTGCAGCGCGTCTCGAGCAGGGCGCTCGACCGGGTGAGATTCTGGTCGGCGAGCGCACGGCCACGGCCGTGTCTGGCGCGTTCGAGTTCGCCGAGCCGGCGACGATTCCCGCCAAAGGAAAGCCGGACGGCGTCGCCTGTCGACGTCTCGTCCGCGCACTGACGCCGATGAGGCCGCAGCGTGTCGGCGGACTGCAGCGCGCCTTCGTCGGCCGTGACAGAGAGCTCGAGGCTCTCCGACGGACGTACCTTCGCGTCGTCGAAGAGGGCCGGCCGCGCCTCGTGACCGTCATAGGCGACCCCGGGATCGGGAAGACGACATTGCTCCGCGAGTTTTGGGAGTGGCTCCGCTCTCGGTCGCCCGAACCGGTCCTCCGCACAGGCCGCTGCCTCTCCTACGGCCGAGGGATCACGTACATGCCAGTCGGCGATATCGTCCGCGAGCATCTCGGCCTTGCCGAGAACGACCCGCAGGAGATCGTGCGGCGCCGCCTTGGGCGAAACGCGATTCTGGGGTTGACGCTCGGGCTGGAGGCACCTGTCGACCTGCATCCCCTCGCCGCGCGCGAGCGCCTGCGTCAGGCCTGGATCTCCCTCCTCGACGCGCTCGCGGCCGGTCGGCCGGCGGTGGTGCTGATCGAAGACCTGCATTGGGCCGAGGACGCGCTACTCGACCTGCTCGAAGCTGGATTACGGGGCGCCCACGGGCCGCTGCTCCTCCTTGCAACCGCGCGCCCGGAGCTCACCCAGACCCGGCCAGGCTGGGTCAGCGAGGATCGCGGCGCGGAGAGGGTCCTGCTCGACGCGCTGACTCCGTCGGACACAGCCCGCATGGTCGACGAGCTGATACCGACATCGCTGCCTGCGTCAGTGCGCGACATCGTCCTCGCGCGCGCGGAGGGCAATCCATTCTTCGTCGAGGAGCTCATTCGGACACTGATCGACCAAGGCGTGCTCGAGCGACGCAACGGCGACTGGACGGTGCGGGACCTTCCCAACGACTTCGTCGTTCCCGACACGGTGCAGGCTGTGCTCGCGGCGCGCATCGACCTGCTGGAGCCGCCGGAAAAGGCGGCCCTCCAGGCGGCCGCCGTGATCGGCCGAACGTTCTGGGCTGGTCCCGTCGCCGAGCTGTTGGAAGGCGTCGAAGCGGACCTGCACGTCCTCGAGGAACGCGACTTCATACGGCCTCGGCCGAGCTCGTCGATTGTCGGCGAGCCAGAATTTACGATCAAGCACGCGCTCACCCGCGATGTGGCTTACGGAAGCCTGCTCATCGCGAAGCGGGCTCGCCTGCATGCTCGGTTCGCCGAATGGCTCGAGCAGACAGGGGAGGGTCGTGACGAGCACGCAGCGATGCTTGCTCATCATTATGCGGAGGCAGCGCGGCCGGAAGATGTCGATCTCGCCTGGCCGGGGCACGACGACGAGCTCGCACGCGTGCGCGAGCACGCCGTCTCCTGGCTGCGCCGCGCGGCCGACCTGGCAGTCGGTCGTTACGAGATCGAAGACGCCGTCTCACTGCTTCAGCGCGCGGTCGAGCTCGAATCGCGCCGAGACGCACAGGTGGAGATCTGGCGGGAGATTGGTCACGCTCACGCCATCTACTTCAACGGCAAGGCGTTCTCGTCGGCGATGCAGCAGGCGATCGAGCTGGCTGACGACGATCTGACCACGGCGGATCTCTACGCGGAGCTTGCCTTCCAGACGATGATCCGAGCAGGAATGTGGGGCGTCCCGCCGCAGGCGGACCTCGTCGAAGACTGGATCAGGCGGACGCTCGAGCTGGCGCCACCCGACAGCGTGGCCCGCGCGAAGGCGCTGATCGCCCGCTGCTACTCCGCCTACGACAAGTCTCCCGAGCTCGCGAGCGAGGCGAGCGAAATCGCCGAACGATTGGGCGACCCGGTCACCCGCTCCTACGGCTACGACGTCCTGTGCCTGACGGCGTTCGCGGCGGGTGACTGGGACGACGCAGCTGACTGGGCGCGCCGGCGCGTCTCGCTCGTCGACGAGATCGACGATCCGGATCACCAGCAGGACATCTACAGCGGCGCTTTTGCTCCGGCCGTCGCGCTCGGGCAATTCGACGAAGGCCGGAGGTACTCCAGATCAGGGGAAGAGATCAACCGCCGGCTGTCTCCTCATCATCGGTTGCACGGCGTCGGCCAGAGCCTGCTGCTCGAGGAGCTCCTCGGTGACTGGGAGGCAGCGAGCCGGCTGCAGCCTCGCGTGGAAGACGCCGTGGCGGCGAACATCGCGACGCCGTGTGTTGTGAACGAGCGCGCCCTGTTGGTCTGCGCGCTCGCGCGCGCCTATCTCGGGGATGAGGAGGAGGCGCGCCGCCTCGAGCAGGAGGCCGGAGCACACAGAATGACCGGCTACGGGCCCCTGCAGGACGCGCCGCGCGTACAGCTCGCCCTCCACCGCAACGATCTTGCGGCCGTCGAGTCGTTGCTTGGCGAGCCCGGCGTGCGTCGGGCGACCACGTACTACCTCAGCTCGATGGCCACGCACCTCGACGGGCTCGCGGCTCTCGGCGAGCGGGAGCGCGTCGAGACCGAGGCGGGCCGGCTACTGCAGCCCAATACCTATCTCGAACCATTCGCGCTGCGCGCCCTCGGCGTCGTGCGCGAGGACGCGAGCCTGATCGAGCGCGCGGCCGGCCGATTCGAGACACTCGGCCTCGGCTGGCACGCCGCGCGGACGCGGGCGCTTCTCTAGTCGGTCCAGTAGTCCGGGATGAACTCGACGTCGTCGGGGCCCGCCTGAGGCGCCCCGATCGTCACGAACACCGCATCCTCGTCCCCGGCCGCGCGGAACGACCTGGCGGTCTGTGGCGCGACTCGCACCGCCGTCCAGGGCGCGATGTCGACGACCTCGCCGTCGAAGTTGCCCTGCGCGCGGCCCGACACGAGGAAGTAGACCTCTTCCTGGATCGTGTGCCGGTGCCCGCGCCGGTGCGGGTGTCCTTGCGGAGGCTGCCACCCGCCGCCGAAGCGTTCGAAGGTGACGGAGAAGTTGCGGAGGTCGAGACTTTCGCGGAGGAATCGGATCTCGAAGTGCTCCGGATCCATTCCGACCTCCGCCGCCTGGTCCGGGACGTCCGCGACAGAAACGATGGTGTACTCGGCCATGGATCTCCTCTCTCCTGGGGTGGTCGTGCGCGATCGGACGCGATCATCTCAGAGGATCCCGATTGCCTCACCCTCGACGAATGGTTGGTTTGCGCACCGACAAGTTCCGCCCACTCCCGCTCGAAGTCCGCCCGGCTGCGCCGGGCATGATGGCTTATCTGAAGTAGGGCCTCGCTCGAGGGTGCGGGTGGTGAGCGGTTGCGGCCTGTTTGGTTTGGTGGGGATGCGATCGTTCCGCGTACGCCCGGACTTATCTGGGTCCGCGACCGTGTGGTCGGTGACGTGATGGTTGATGGGTCGATCCGCGTGGGACGACTGCGGCCGCTCGGTCTTCGATGGGTCGCCGCCTGCGGGCGGGAGCCGTCATCATTGCGGGAGCCGGCCGCGAGGGTGTGCGCCATCGGCGAGCGAGCGGGGTTAGCGGATGGGATCAGGTCGGTTCGCATCGTTCAGTCGTTGACCGGCTCCAGGGCTTGCGGGCCGAGTTCGCGCAGCGTGTGGAAGCTGCGGCGGGCGATTTTGCGCGCGATCGTGAGCGAGGCACGCGTGTGTGTGAGCCCGCGTGCCTTCAGCTCGAGGTAGGCGGCGTTGTTTGGGCTTGTGCGCAGGCAGGCGGACTGGGCGGCTTCGTACAGCGCCCAGCGCGCGGTTGGCGAGCCCTGCTTGGTTAGCTTGCCGACGCGTGAGCGGCGGTCGGAGCGGTAAACGCCGATGTCGAGGCCGACCGCGCGCACCGCCTTGCGCGAGCTCGACAGGCGCGTGACGTCGCCGAGCTCGCAGAGCAGTGTCGGTGCGATCAGCTCGCCGATCCCTGGCTCGCGCATCAGCGCCTGGCAGCCTGGTTGGCGGCGGGCGAGGCGGCGCAGCCGGCGTTCGAGCGGCGCGAGTTGGATCTCGATCGCCTCGATCATCGCGAGCGCGACGGTGATCCGCTCGCGGGCGGCCTCGGGCAGCTGGACCCGCTCGAGGAAGGTGCGCCCGGTGCGGCTGAGCAGGCGCTGGGGGACATCGGCGGCGGGGACGCCGTGATGGAAGAGCGTCGCCCGGATCCGCTGCAGCCACTGCGTGCGCTCCTCGACGAGCGTTTTGCGCAGACGCGTGCGCGTCCGCCACTCGACGATGTGGGCGGGCGGCAGCCAGGCCTCGGGCAGACGGCCCTCGCACAGCAGCTCGCGGAGGTGGCGTGCGTCGGCTCGGTCGGTCTTCGCATGCCGCTTCTTGCCACGGCGGCTGCTTACTTCGGCGGCCTCGGCCAGGTGCGCAGTCGCCCCCACCTCGGCGAGCGACTGGCAAACGAACAGCCAGCCAGTGCAGGCCTCAACCGCGACGTCGACGTGCTGCCCGCGAAAGCGGCCCACCCACGCCCGCACAGCATCGGGCGTCGAGTCGATCCGTCCGCGCGCGAGCTCGCCCGTCTCGGTGTCGAGCGCGTCAAAGGTGATCTGATTTCGGTGCACGTCAAACCCGGCTACGATCGCCATCGGGGCCTCCTTTGAGCTCCGTTTCAGTTACCGCGCGAAAGATCTCGCGCTGAGCCGAGGGAGGCCCTACTTCATGCCATCTTCGATCGGTTCGCGTTTCGATTCGTGCCGCAATTAGCCGACGCCGGCGGAGCCGACATCGGCGGCTCCTGGATTGTGCACCGTCTCTGGACGCTTCTCTTACAGCGGTCTGTCTCGGGCCGAGTCGTAGCGCTCGGCTGCGGTGCTCCGGTCGAGCTCGAGCCGCTTGAGGTGGAGTCTGATCGCGCTGATCTCGCGTGCCATCGCCTCGGCATCCGGCTGC
>WNGA01009541.1_pt1 | contig 13060 bp, 9 predicted proteins | sample 5400061 | NCBI WGS metagenome assembly WNGA01 (sample SAMN13153366, study PRJNA577476) | soil metagenome | isolation source: 100 cm soil or saprolite under grassland replicate 2 | place: USA:California | collected 2016-06-15
TGTAGCGCTGCCGCCGCCGCTCACGAGCCGAGAAAATTCTTGACAGCCGCGCTGTCCGCGCTGTATGTCGGGGTCCAGGTTCACCGGCCCGAACGCAATGCCGTATCCGCGGTTTCCCGAGTCGAGGAGGAGCCGATGTCGCACAACGTGACCCGCACGACCTGGCTGCTCGCCGTGTGCCTCACCCTGTTCGTCCATCCCGTCGTGGCCGCCGGCGCGCACTCGCCCACCGAGCGGCGCACCGAGTTCGGCGTCGTCGTGGGCAGCGACGATTCGGCCACGACGGGCACCTACGCCTGGAAAGGTGTGCCATTCGCATCGCCGCCGGTCGGCGAGCTGCGCTGGAAGCCGCCAATCGACCCGCAACCGTGGGACTTACCGCGCCCTGCGCAGCAGTTCGGCAACGCCTGCGTGCAGTTCGGCCGTATCTATGGTCCCGGCGCCAACAACCGCTACGACGAGACGATCGGCACCACGCTCGGTCAGGCGGTGGGCAGCGAGGATTGCCTGTACCTCAACATCTGGCGGCCGGCAACGCCGCACGGCGGGCTGCCGGTCATCGTGTTCGTCCACGGTGGCAGCAACGTCTCCGGATATACCGCCGACCCGGTCTACGACGGCGCCGCGCTCGCGAAGTCGGCCAACGCGGTGGTCGTCACCGTCAATTACCGGCTCGGGATCTTCGGCTTTCTGAACGTGCCGCAGCTGAAGTCGGGGGATCCCGTCGAGGACTCGGGCAACTTTGCGCTGCTCGACATCCTGAAGGCACTGCAGTTCGTCCACCGCAACATCGAGCCGTTCGGCGGCAACAAGCATAAGGTCACACTCATGGGTCAGTCGGCCGGGGCGATCAACGTGTACGCGATGCTGACCTCACCGCTGGTGGCCCACGGACATCCCAAGCTCTTCCACGGCGCGGTGCCGCTGAGCGGCGGCATCTCGCTCGCAACCGACCTGCCGCCGGGAAGCATCCCGACGCTCAATCCCGCGTCGGTCGCACTCGCGCAAGGCAATGCGCTGCTCGTGAACCAGCTCATCGTCGACGGCCTTGCTACCGACACGGCGTCGGCGCAAGCCTACGTGGCGAGCCACACGCCGGCGCAAATCGCGGCGTACCTGCGCGCGAAGAGCCCGGCGGCGCTCCTGTTCACGCTGCTGACGCGGCTCGCACCCGTCGGTCTCGGCGGCTCGGGCCCGATCCCGGACGGCGCCGTCCTGCCGACCGATCCCATCGCCGCGATCAACGCCGGCGATTACCTGCGCGTGCCCGTGCTCGCCGGCAACACGCGCGACGAGGGCAAGCTCTTCCCCACCTTCCTCACGCTGCTCGGCGGCCCGAGCGGCCGGATCCCCAGCGACGCCCAGCTCTTCTCGATCCAGTTCCACTACAATCCCGACGCCTCACCGCAGATCACGATCGACCAGTGGATCCCGGCGTTCTACCTGCCTGTGACGGCGCCGGGCACCGGCTTCAACGCGCGCACCGACCTGCTGAACAGCATCTTCTTCATTCGGAGCCGCGACAACGTCCTGAACGCGCTGAAAAGCCAGCAGTCCAAGGTGTGGTACTACCGCTTCGACTGGGACCAGGAGCCGCCGCCGTTCGACGACATCTACGGCGCCGCCCACGCGTTCGACCTGGCGTTCATATTCGGTAACTTCGGGCCGTCGCTCTTTTCGAATGTCGAGTTCTCGATCGCCAACCGGCCGGGTCGGCTCGAGCTTTCGGAGGCGATGATGCAGAGCCTGGCGGCGTTCGCGCACTCCGGCGACCCGCACACGCCTGCGCTCGGCGTGAAGTGGCCGGTGTGGCCCGCGACGCTGAAGTTCGACGCGACAACGACGCACAGGGTGATCGGCGTGGAGTAGCGCACGAGGCGCGTGCGCCGGTCGTCATTGAATCGCCTCATCGGCGCGCGCCAGGAGTGACGGCGGCAGCGTCACGCCGAGCGCCTTCGCCGTGGTGACGTTGATCGTATGACATCATAGCGGGCGGCCTGCTCCAGATCCGACGGCTTCACGCCGCGCAGGAACCTGTCGACGTGGGTCACGCCGCGCCGCCACAATTGCTCATAGTTCGGCGCGGACGCGAGGAGACCGCCGAGCCGAGGCGAATTCCGCTCGGTCCATCGTCGCCGGCAGTCCACGCCGCAGCGCGAGGCGTGCCAGCCGTCAGGCCGCCGGAATCGTCACAAACAGCGGGTCTGGGACGATGACGAGCGCGTTTCCGCGGCGAGACGCCGTCAGACGCGTGTCGAACTCATCGGCATCGCGCACGCCGATGACGTCGATGTCGACGGCCGTGCGGCGCACGGCGGTGCGGGTCGCCTTGATCTGAAGGTCGGAGAATTCAGGGTTCGCCTCGTTGACGACAAGACCGATCCGTGCCGCGTTCGGGACGGCCTCTTTGAGAATCTGCGGCCGCTTGGCAGCGACGTCAACGTTGTTGAGCGCCACGCCGGTGATGTTGCCGCCCGGCCGAGCGAGGCTCGCCACGAAGCCGGCGCTCATCGGGTCGCCGACCGGATATATCACGATCGGAACGACGCTCGTCGCCTTCCGGGCTGTCTGCGTCCCGCCGGTCGCGACACTCATGAGAACGTCGACCGGGATGCGGACGAGCTCGATCGCAAGCGCGGGCAAGTGCTCGGGCCGATCGTCGGCGAAGCGCGTCTCGATCACGGTGCGCCCGTCGTTCCAGCCGAGGTTTCGCAGGCCCTGCCGCAAAATGTCGAGCCCTGGTGTGGGCGCAGGCGGCGGCTTCGATGGAGACAGAAAACCCACGCGCGGTACTTTCCCCGGCTGCTCGGCGCTGGCGCCGAACAGCGCGAGGAGGGCAGCCGCGAGTCCGCCAACGAACGTGCGGCCCTTCACTCGATGAGCTGCTCCGCTCGGACGAGCAGCGACGGCGGGATCGCGAGTTCACTCCGACCTGAGCCGCTCGTCGGATGCACACAGCCGACGAGGAAGACTTTGCCAAAACTTTGGCGGAAGTATCGGCCACCATCTTCGCCGAACGCCGTGGCTTGCGATGTTCGACGAACGTGGAGGTGCCGTGCTGTGCTGCGGCGGCGTGGTCAGGGGCAACGTGACCACGAGTACCTCCATCTCAAAGTTCCCAAAGTCGGCTGGCGCGCCCCTTGACTGCTCGCTCGCCCTGGCACAACATTCCGAGCAGCCGGCGTGGCCTTTCGCCTGCCGTTTGACGCCTGCTTGCTGGAGCGGGCGGGCGCAGGGGGCCGGGCCGAGAAGTGAGGGTCACGTCAAGCCGATCCGGCGGGCCCAGACGCCGGTAATCCTGCTTACGTCTCGAGCGAATGGTCGAGGATCTCCAACGGAGGTGAGCGATGGCCAGAGAGAAGGGGAAGGCTGGGGATAAGGGGAAGGGGCGGCCGAAGAAGCTCTCGGTGAAGAAGCAGCCGATCAAGGACCTGGACGTCCCGAAGGGGAAGGACGCCAAGGGCGGAGTGGCCATGACCGAAGGCAAGAGTACACCGAAACTCATGAAGAAATAAAGCAAAGGGGGCCGATAGGTGAGAAGCACCTCTTGACGACCGTGGCCCAGTGCTGAATTCGCTCGGCCCGGCCGGTGGTGTGGAAGCGTGTCCAAGCCAAGTGTGCTGCTGATTGCCATGCCCTGGCACAGGCTGAGCATGCCGTCGATCCAGCTCGGCCTGCTCCAGAGCGTCCTCGAGCGCGAGGGCATCCGGACGGAGGTGGCCACGCTTGCGCTCGCCTTCATGGAGCACTGCCGGGCCGAGTCGGCCAGGCTCCCCGGGGCCGAGCGGATCGACCTCGCCGACTACGAGGCCGTCGCCAGCGACTACAGCGGCATCGGCCTCGGAGACTGGATCTTCGCTGTCCCTCCCTTCCGCGACGCGGCCGAGTCCGACGCGCGATACCTCGCGTTCCTTCGCGCGCGGCGAGTGCCCGCCGCGGATATCGAGAAGGCCCTGACGATGCGCCGCCTCGTCCCGTCATACCTCGATCGGATGGCGGACGAGATCCTCGCCGCGGGCCCGCGCGTCGTCGGCTTCACCTCGAGCTTCGGCCAGACGGCTCCGTCCCTCATCCTGGCACAGTTGCTCAAGCGGCGCGAGCCGTCCCTCGCCGTCGTCTTCGGCGGCGCCAACTGCGAGGGGCCGATGGGCGCGGCGCTCCACCGAACGTTCCCCTGGGTGGACGTCGTCGTCCGCGGTGAGGCGGAACGCATCCTTCCCGACCTGATGCGGGACCTCCTGTCGGGTGAGCCCGTGCGTCCTCGGCCGGGGTTCTGCTACCGGAACGGCGACCGGTCCGTGGTGGTCCCCCAGGCGGGCGGTGGCGAGGTTTCGATTGACGAGAGCCCGATGCCCATCTTCGACGAGTATTTCGACCGCTTGGCAAAGAGCAGCTTTGCCGCCGAGCTCGCACGGGACGTCACGCTCGTCTACGAGAGCGCGCGGGGGTGCTGGTGGGGAGCAAAGTCCCACTGCACCTTCTGCGGGCTCAACGGGACAAGCATGGCCTTCCGGAGCAAGAGCCCGGCCCGGGTCGTGCAGGAGCTGACAGCGCTCGCGAGACGCTACGGCCGGCTCGACTTCCAGATGGTCGACAACATCCTCGACCTCCGGTACTTCCGCGACCTGCTGCCCCGGCTGCGTGAGACGGGCTACAGTTTCGACCTCTTCTACGAGACCAAGGCGAACCTTCGGCGCGAACAGGTGCGCCTGCTCCGGGAGGCAGGCGTCACCCGGATCCAGCCGGGGCTCGAGAGCCTGAGCACGCCCATCCTCCGGCGCATGCGGAAAGGGGTGACGGCGTTTCAGAACGTGCGCCTTCTCAAGTGGTGTGCCGAGTACGGCGTCCGCGTTTACTGGAACGTGATTTTCGGTTTCCCGGGCGAACTGCCGGACGAGTACGCTCGCATGGCGGAGGTGGTTCCCTCCCTCGCCCACTTCGAGCCGCCGACGCTGGGAGGCCTCGTCCTCGATCGGTTCAGCCCGTACCAGGAGCGCCCGGGCGAGTTCGGGCTCGAGATTCTCGGGCCCCGGTCCTGGTATCAGTATGTGTACGACACCGACGACGCGACGCTCATGGACCTCGCGTATACCTTCGAGTACCGCCACCTCGATGGGCGGGACCCGGAGACCTACGTCGCGCCGCTTCGCCGCGCGATCGACACGTGGCGCGCCAACGGCGCGAGGAGCTATCGGACGCTTCGCTACCGCCGAGGCCCCGGCTTCCTCGTCGTCCACGACCGGAGGCCCGACCTCGAGCCCGCCGACTACTCGTTCGAGGAGCGCGAGGCGCAGCTCTATCTCGCGTGCGAGGACGGCGCGACGGCCGCGGAGGCGTGCGCGAGTCTTCGCGCCACCGGTGTCACCGACGTCGACGCGGACGACGTCGAAGCGTTCCTTGACGAGCTGGTCGAGCTCAGGCTCGTGTACGAGGAGAACGGCCGTTACCTGGCCCTCGCCCTTCCCGCCAATCTCCTGGAGGTAGCGTAGGATCGACCGCTACCATCTGGCCACGATCGACGTCGTCAGTGCGCCGGTCCGTTGATGTGCCGACGCAGGCACTCGCAAGCCAGATCGTCGATCGGCCGGCAGAGGTCGTGTCCGGCGGAGATCGCCGACAGGAAATGAACGCCGCTCCCGAAAGCGGCTCAGGCCGCAGGTGGTCTCGAAATCGGTGAATGTCGCGAACGGCCCGATCACGATGTCGCTGGCGGGGGTGATGCCGCGAACTTTTCCGGTGTCCCGACGATGCTGTGCCTACGGCTGTAGCGGGGGCCGAGCGTGCGGAGGTGGGGGGTGGACGGCAGGGGGAGGGGCGCACGCGGTGGGAGAGCGCGGGTGGAGGGCGTTGATGTTACTTCGGCTCTCAGAGAACACGAAGGCCCCGGAAACCTGCTTCGTTCCAGGGCCTTGCGCTGGTTGCGGGGGCTGGATTTGAACCAACGTCCTTTGGGTTATGAGTTCCGTCGAACCGCCGAAAGCGATTGACGAACAAGGAAAACGACGAAGGAGAGGCACTCACCATTCCATCGTCTTTCAGTGACGCGGCACTCGAGGGCCTTCGCGGAGACGTCCCACCAGACCTTGGACGCCACGCAAGCCTCGACGGACTCGGGGCGCCCACGCGCTCCTGGTTTGGCCGGTTGTCGCTTCCCGCGCCTCGGGAGCCGAGGCGCCGAGCCTCAGGCCTTGATGGAGCCGGCCGTCAGGCCTTGCACCATGTAATCTCTGGAAGATCAGGACGCCCGATCAGTGCGCCTCGGCGCTGCTCGTGGAGCCGACGCCCGTTTGTAACACGGTGCCGTGTGCACGGACGTCGTTCTTGTTCTGGACCGTGAACTTGCACCGCGCGCTCTCGACCCCGACGCTGGCGACGGTGGTTTCACCCGCCGGGAGAACGATCTCCCCGCTGTCGCCGTCACTGACGCCGAAGAAGTTGAAGGTCTCGATCCGGACCGTCGTGTCGTGGTCGCTCACGTTGCTGACGACGCAGGACAGGGCGGTGTTACCCGGACTGATGACAAGGAATGGCGTGAACAACTCCGCGGCCTCGCCGCCGCCGCTCAGCCCGAGCACGCACGTCGTTGCCAGAACCAGTTTCTTTCCGAGTCGCATGGGGAATCCTCCAGTGGCCCGCCTGGCCGGTCAATGCGGCAATGGCCCGCGCGCCACGCGCCACCGCCGCGGCACCGCGCGGGAAGGCGCCGGGGCGTCCGAGGTGAGCCCTCATCTGCTCGCTCGGCCCCGGGCGGAGGCCGCCGCGGGGCCGTGGGGGAAAGCGCAACTCGCCTTTGCTCGAGATGTGCACCCCAGGAGCCGCGGGCACAGCGCACATGAAGATGTGCTCGCGAACCGAGGGGGCCCACCTGACTGGGCGCCATCCTATCCAAGGCTAGCGGCTCGGTCAAGGGGCGGGCGGACGAGATTTTCGGGCGCGGGCGCTGGTGGCCGCGGAGCGATTCGGTTATCCTGCCTTGTCGGGGAGGCCGATCGTGCACGGCGCGGCCCGGATCTACATGGCAGGGCCCCTGGGCTTCTCGGAGGCCGGGCGCTACTTCCATGCCTCCGTCCTCGTGCCCTTCGTGTCTGTCGCTGGGCAAGCCGCTGTCGCTGGGCAAAGGTGACGTCCGATAAGCCGCTTTGTGCCTATCGGGTTGACTCCGAACGACCCCATCCATAGTATGCCGGGGTGGGCCGGCCGGATTTTCCCAAGTCTTTGAAAGAGTTTCAGGCCCGGTTTCCGGACGACGAGAGGTGTCGAGCGTACCTGACGGCGTGCCGTTGGCCCGAAGGCTTCCGCTGCCGGCACTGGGGCGGGGCGAGCGCCTTCGAATTGCCGCGCCGGGGACTCTGGCAGGCACTGCTACACGACGCCCGCCGACATCGAAGACGCCGCGAACCTCGCTGAGCTCGGGCCTTCTGTCGGAGGATGGGCCGCGACGCCCGCCAAGGAGAGGTTGGCTTGGTGATCGGCGACGAGTACTTCGCCATTCGCGACTTCGGGGAGGAGCAACGATGAAGAGGCAACTTGACATGGATAAGATCGCCAAGGGGCTTGGCGCCGAGCGGAGGGGCAAGGTGTCGGCGAAGGGCGGCTACTTCGGCTCGATGCAGCTCCTCGCGGACGTCGAAGCCAAGTTCCGCATACCGGCGGGTGGGGGGCGGCCGACGGATCCTCGGTGGACGGAGCGGCGACTTGTCCCGCTCGCCCCGGAGACGCTTGAGCGTCTGGAGGAAATCACCTCGAGGGTCCGCCGGCATGGGGGAGTCAATGTAAGACCCATGCAGCTCGCCGCGCTACTCCTTGAGAAGACGGCTAGGCAACTCAGCGCGGCTGAAGCCGAGCAGCTCATCCGGCCGCGGCGACGAGGAAGTCGTTGAGCGAGGCAGGAGGCGATCAGAGCAAGACGCCGCGCCCATCGCGACGCGATGGTACAGAGCTCTCTGAGGTCGTCGAGAAGTACTGCGCCAAGCGTCGGCGATCCGGAGCCGTGAGTACCGAGGTGCTGACCGTGCTGACGATGGGCGGCGGAGTGAGGTAAAGTCGCTGGGATGGTGACGGAGCGCGATTCCCAGAACCCGGCCGAACAGGTTGGTCGGACACGACAGCCCACAGGGTGAGGAGTTTTCCGGCACGCGGGTGGGAGGCGGTCGCTGAGTGGACCGATGGTGTCGCCCCGGATAGCATCGATGTCCTCCGCGGCGTGTGTGAGCTCGAGTTCGTCTACCCCTCCTCCACGCAATCGTTGGCCGCTCCGTCCGGGAGTTTCGCGCGCGCCGCGGCGCTGGAGGCGTTGGTGGCGGCGGGCGGCCGAGCTTCTCGGCCGCGGACCTCGGCGAAGCGCTGTACTTGGCTCAGCGACGACGCCCGTGAGGCGACGATCCGTGCGCTGCGACAGGCACACGCGGTGGCGTCGCAGCAGAGAATGCTACGTAAGCAGTGAGGGTGTCACTGAAAATGTAACTCACGTGACGGAACAGGTCGCTACAGACCGCAACATCGGGCAATAGCGATGAGTATCGCGCGGTCCGCCAAATACGTGGCGTTCCACGCTTTTCGGATGAAACGGAACATGATCTGAAAATCCTGGTCGGCGGTTCAATCCCGTCCCTGCCCACCATCTCTTCAAGGATCTTCTACGAGTTGCAGGCTGCCTTCGGCCCTCGAACTGTTCCACGTCCGTCCAGGGCATCGGCCGCAACACCAGAACGCACACCGGCGGGGCGGAGACGCCCCGGCTGTGGCCGAGACGCCCCATGCCGGCAGAGGATCCGTCGGCCATGGCGCTGAATCCGTGTCGGGCGATCGTGGCACCGGCGTTGCACGGTTAAGGGACGACGTCGCGTGAGCGGGCAATTATTCTCATCCGTGAGAAAACGGCGTATCGTGCGCGGGCAACGATTCTCTTCAACGAGAGACGCCACCCGGTCAGATGTTGATCATCGGGCCGTCGCGAACGAGTTGCGGATGCGTTCTTGGCGGGGCCGCCGTCAGGGAGCAGCTGGATGCATCAAGGTCCCGGGCCTCGGAGCGCACGGCGACCGATCATCCTCGTGGTCGAGGATGACGCGGAAGTGCGGCACTTCCTCGTCGATGTGCTGCAGGCGGGCGCCACCGTCCTGGAGGCGGAAAGCGGCCGGCAAGCCGTGGACCTCCTGGACGAGCACCGTGGGCGGGGGCTCGACCTCCTCCTGGTAGACTACCTCCTGCCCGAGCGCTCCGGCCTCGAGATCCTTCGCCTCACCAGGGAGCGCTGGCCGTGGATCCCCACGGTGATCATGACCGGCGTCGGCTCAGAGGACCTCGCGATCGAGGCCCTGCGGGCCGGCGCCCGGGACTACCTGAGAAAACCGATCGGTCTCGAGGAGCTGACCCAGGCCGTTGACGCCCTCACCACCTTTGAGGCTTCGGCCGGCCCGGGCGCCCGGCCGCTTCCCGGGAGGCGCTGGGGCAATCAGCAGCCTGCCCCGTCGCATCCGCTCCCCCCGGCGCTGCACCGGGCGATTGCCTTTGTGCAACAGCACTTCTTCGAGCCAATCACCCTCGCCGATGTCGCCCGGAGCGCGTTGCTGAGCAAGTTCCACTTCTGCCGGGTGTTCCATCACGAGACCGGGCTCTCCTTCCGCGACTACCTGCAAGGTCTCCGGATCGCCCGCGCCAAGAGCCTCCTGGCGGACACGCGATTGACAGTCACCGAGATCGCTTTCGCCATCGGCTTCAACGACCTCTCGTATTTTGACAACGTCTTCGCCAAGATCGTCGGTGTCACGCCCACCGAGTACCGGAAGTCCCCGCGGCTTTTCCCGGGCTGAGCAACAGATTACAACATTTCCGCAATCACCTGCAGGACAGTCCCTCTCGTCGCAGCGTAGTGTAGCGGTGGGCCTCGCGCTCTGCGGGCTTCCATACGAACGATTCGACGGCACTGGACAACTTCTCAAGACGTACCCAGTGCAACTGCCTTGGAGGGCACTGTCTTGCAAGCGAAAATCGCGCAGCCCAGGGCTCCGCCCGGGATAGTCGTGGCGCGGGTCAGATCATGGGTGAGCAGGTGACGAAAGACCCAAACCGTAAAGGGGAGGTGCATCATGGTAGCTCGCAAGGCGTTGGCATTGCAGGTGGCGGGTCTCGTGGTAGCGATGCTCGTGACCCTGGTCGGCGTTTCGGCCGCGCAGGAGTCGACGGCGCTATCGCCCCACTTCAAGTGCTACGTGATTACTCCGGCGCCCTCGCTCAACGAGCCGATCCGGCTGGGCGATCAGTTCCATCCGATAGACAGCACAGGCGCGGGCGGGGAGTCGGTGGTGGTCAGAGCGCCCGAGTTCGTGTGCACGCCAGTTTCGCAAAAGTGCCGCACCGCCGCGGACGGCACCGAGAAGTGCGTGGCACTTGAACAGCCGCTGCCCCCCTTCGACCACCTGAAGTGCCACAACATCACGCCGTCAGGCCCCCCTGTCAACGTGGCAGCTACGGTGACCGATCAGTTCGGTCCGGAGTCTCTGACGGTCAGGACCGCGCAGTTCCTCTGCGCACCGGCCACGAAGACTATCTCGGAAGAAGCTGCCCAGTAGTCGACAATCGCATCCCGATCAGCGCGATCTCATCGATCGACGTGACGCGGTGAGTGCTCGCGCCCTCCGGGTGAGCCCGGAGGGCGCGAGTTCGAACGGGCCGGCCACGGGCCCGAGCGGCGAGACGTTTGCTGACCGGTTTCCCCTCAGCGACCGATGGCCTGCGTGGCGGGACGCAAAGGCTGGAGGAACGCCGGGGCGGCCGAGGTCAGCGCCGACATCTTGGACAGCGACCGGAGAGCCCGACGTCCTGGGCCGTGGGGTGACCATGCCTCAGCGAGGCGCTCGCGCCTCGCTGTGAAGGGCATTCGATTCCTCAGCGATCCGGCCCCACCAGGCCAAGACCTTCCTGATTGCGGAGTTGCCGCCCACGATCCAGCGCCGCTCCGCTGGCATGGACGTTGCTGCTGTTTTACGCGCATTCGACCAACGAAGCCGCGAGGGGGATTCGATATCGCCTGAGATGATCGGGGACCCGACGAGCCCAGCGAGGGGCGAGCAGGGAGGGCACAGCGATGCTCACGAGACGCGAATTCATCAAGACGGGCGCCTTGACGGGTGCCGCGCTCTGGCTGCCGTCGCAGTTGCGCGCGTCCCCGGCCCTGGCCGCGATCCCCGGCGGCACGCTGGATCCCACCACGGTCTCCAAGTACCTCACGCCCCTGGTCATCCCGCCGGCGATGCCGCCTGTTGCCGCCATCCAGAGACAGAGCATCGACTACTACGTGATCGCCGTACGGCAGTTCAAGCAGCAGATCCTGCCGCCCACCAACCCGAGGACGACAGTCTGGGGGTACGGGGCGGTTGCTCAGAAGGGAACGTTCAACTACCCGGCATTCACCATCGAGGCGAAGGTCGACCGGCCGGTGCGCGTGAAATGGGTCAACGACCTGGTGGATGGCAGCGGCAGCTTCCTGCCGCACCTCCTCCCCGTGGACCCCACGCTCCACTGGGCGAACCCTCCGGGTGGGGCTGACGGAAGGGACATGCGTCCCGACTTCATGTCGACGCCCGGTCCCTACACCGGGCCAGTGCCCCTCGTGACCCACCTGCACGGAGGACACAACAGGGAGGAGAGCGACGGGTATCCCGAGGCCTGGTACCTTCCCGCCGCGAACGACATTCCCGCCGGCTACGCGACGGTGGGCTCCTTCTACGACGAGTTCAAGGGCAAGTTCGAGGACAGCTTCGGGGCAACGTGGGATCCGGGGACCGCGGTGTTCCAGTACGCCAACGACCAGCGGGCATCCACCCTCTGGTTCCACGACCACTCGCTGGGGATGACCCGTCTGAACGTGTACGCGGGGCCGGCCGGGTTCTACCTCCTCCGCGGAGGGCCCACCGACCTCCCGGCCGGCGTGCTGCCGGGCCCCGCCCCGAAGCTCGGCGACCCACCCGGGACCAGGTACTACGAGATCCCCATCGCGATCCAGGACCGGAGCTTCAACAGCGACGGCTCGCTCTTCTACCCGGGGAGCCGCGAGTTCTTCGACGGCTTCCCCGGTCCCTACATCCCCGGCAGCGACATCTCGCCGATCTTCAACCCCGAGTTCTTCGGGAACACGATGGTGGTGAACGGCCGTACCTGGCCTGTGCTGCAGGTCGAGCCGCGCCGCTACCGGCTCCGGTTCCTGAACGGTTGCAACTCGCGGTTCCTGATCCTGAAGCTCGTCTCCAATCCTTTGGCCCGCAGACCCGCGCGCCCCGCGCTGCCCTTCTGGCAGATCGGGACGGAGGGCGGCTTCTTGCCCGCTCCGGTGCAGCTCGACCAGCTCCTGATGGGCCTGGCCGAGCGGGCCGACGTCGTCGTCGACTTCACCGGCCTCCGGGTCGGCACCGAGCTCTACCTGATCAACGAGGCCCCGGATGAGCCCTTCGGAGGCGGCACACCCGGGAGCGACTTCGAGGCGGCGGATCCCGCCACCACGGGCCAGGTCATGAAGCTCGTGGTGGTTCCGCTGGCCTCGAGCGACACCAGCGTGCCCCCCGCCCAGCTCACGCTCCCCTCGTTCACGCCGCTCGGGGCGGCGACCAACACCCGGCAAGTGTCGCTGAACGAGGAGGACTCGGCGGTCCTGGAGGAGGTGGGGCCGCGCGCTGCGCTCCTGGGCACGATGGGTGGTGATGGAACCCCGGTGCATCAGGGGTGGGACGACCCCATCACCGAGAACCCGGCCCTCGACGCCATCGAGGTCTGGGAGATGTTCAACTTCACCGAGGACGCTCATCCCATCCACGTGCACGAGGTCCAGTTCCAGGTGGTCAACCGGCAGCGGATGCACCACGGCCCGGCTCGGCAACCCGAGCGGTGGGAGACGGGCTACAAGGACACCGTCATCGCGTATCCGGGCGAGATCACCAGGGTCAAGGCCCAGTTCGATCTGCCGGGCCTGTACGTGTGGCACTGCCACATCGTGGAGCACGAGGACAACGAGATGATGCGCCCGTACCGAGTGGGGCCCTGACGATAGACGCGGTGGTCCCCCATT
>WNGA01013639.1_pt1 | contig 13060 bp, 10 predicted proteins | sample 5400061 | NCBI WGS metagenome assembly WNGA01 (sample SAMN13153366, study PRJNA577476) | soil metagenome | isolation source: 100 cm soil or saprolite under grassland replicate 2 | place: USA:California | collected 2016-06-15
CATGTGCAAGGACTACGGGCCACCCGAGTCGCTCGTCATGGAGGACGTCGACGACCCCGACGCGGGCGATCGCCAGGTCGTCGTGGATGTCAAGGCGTGCGCGGTCAACTACCCCGACGTCCTCATCATCCAGAACCTGTACCAGTTTCAACCGCCACTCCCCTTCTCCCCGGGAGCCGAGATCGCCGGCGTCGTGAGCGCGATCGGCGCGGCGGTCGATAGCGTCCAGGTCGGCGATCGCATCTTCGCGTCGACGGGTTGGGGTGGCCTCGCCGAGAAAATCGCGGTCGACGCGGGGTCGCTCGTCCCGATCCCGGACGGCGTCGACTACGCCGCCGCGTCGTCGTTCCTGTACGCCTACGGCACCTCCCACTACGCGCTGAAGGACCGCGGGCATCTCCAGCCCGGGGAGACGCTGGTCGTGCTGGGCGCGGCCGGCGGCGTGGGCCTGGCGGCCGTCGAGCTCGGCGCGCAGATGGGCGCGAACGTCATCGCGGCGGCTTCGAGCGACGACAAGCTGGAGCTCTGCCGCGAGTACGGCGGATCTACGACGATCAACTACGCGACCGAGGACCTGAAGCTGCGCATTCGCGAGCTCACCGGCGGTGTCGGCGCCGACGTCGTCTACGACCCCGTCGGCGGTCCGTACAGCGAGCCGGCGCTGCGATCCACGGCATGGGACGGTCGGTTCCTCGTCATCGGCTTCGCTGCGGGTGACATTCCCTCGATTCCACTGAACCTCGCGTTGCTCAAGGGCTGCCAGATCGTCGGCGTCTTCTGGGGTGCGTTCGTCGGGCGGGACCCCGAGCAGCACCGTCGCAACGTCGAGGAGCTCGTCGACTGGTGGCGCACCGGGCGGCTTCGCCCGCACGTGTCCTCCACGTATCCGCTCGAACGGGCCGGCGAGGCGATCCGCGAGCTCGCCGACCGCAAGGCGAAGGGCAAAGTGGTCGTCACGGTCGGCGACGGGTAGTTCCGAGCGACTCGCCGCCGTCGAGCTCGACATCACAGGAAGAAAATCCGTCGTCGTCAGGGCCGCTGGCGCACGTCCACGAGCTGGCCTTCGACGGCCACGCCACCGCCGGGATTGCGATCCGCATGCTCAGCGGCGAGCACCCCGCCGCGAATCGTTGCGCCCGGCCCAACCTGAATCGCCGGACCCTGTGTCGGCACCGGCTGGTCGTCCGAGAACCGGTTCCTCTCGATGCGCAAGTCGTCGACGTCGTCCATCACCTGGATCGCAGGGCCGCGGTCACGCCGGCCGTTCGCCACGAGGTGGTTGCCACCGAAGAGCAACGTCGCGCCGCCCGCTGCGCCGACGACGGCAATCCCTGCGGACCCGTTGCCCGAGACCTCGTTGTCGACGACCGAGATGTTCGTCAAGGGCGCAGCGGACGTGTCGAGTTGCAATCCCGTCGAACCGTTGGCGCGGGCTTGGTTGCCGACCAGCCGGTACCCGGACGCCCCGTTGCCCTTCGCCGCCGCGAGGATGACGCCGTGTTCGAGGTTGTCCTCGAAGCGCGAGTCGCGGACCTCACCGCCTTGCCCTGGTGTCCCGAGCTCGGATTGCCCGCACGAGAAGCCGCTCTTGCCGTTCCTCACGGACGTCGAGCCCTGCACGACCATCCCGCGGCATCCCGAATCAAGGATCCCGTGCTGCCCGTTTCCGGTCGCGAAGGAGTCGATGACACGTACGCCCCTGGGCAGGTAGGGGCTACCCGGTTGGTGCTCGAAGAAGATTCCGTACGATCCGCAGTCGATTGCGCGACAGCGCCGGAGCGTGACGTCCTCGACCTCGGTCGCTCCCGTCCCGATGCCGATCCCGGCTCCGCCACCCGCGCCCGGTCGATAACCGCGGCCGCAGCGCTGAGCCACGACGCGGTCGATCTTGACGCGCCGCAGGAAGTCGATGCCCAACCCGGTCGCCGGGATGTCCCAGATCGCGAGATCGCGGAACACGACGTCGATCATGTGGTCGATGAAGATTCCCTTCCGCGCGGTGTCGTACGGTGCCGCCGGCATCGCAGAGCCGTCGATGCCGAATCCTTCGAAGCGCGCGTGCCGGAACGGATCCTGGGTGGTGTACGCGCGGTCGCTGGTGATCACGCTCCCGGCGACGTCGACGGCTCGGAGCACCGAGGCCGCCGGTCCGGCTCCGACGAGGCTGACCCCGCTCGCCCAGAGCAACGGTCGGCTGGTGCGATACGCACCGCGGTCGAGCCGGACCACCCCGCCTCCCATCGAGCGCGCTCGGTCGTGCGCGGCCTGGATCGCGTCGGTGTCGTCCTGCTGACCGTCGCCGCGTGCCCCGAGGTCGCGCACGCGCACCTCGGGTCGGTGCCGTGGTTTCGCTCCGAAGGCGATCGTCACCGCGCCGCCACCCGCGACGACGAGGAACTCGCGTCGGCTGAGGTCGCGCACCGGCACAACCTAGGCGGGGGGGCAATATGGGTCATCGCGTCCGCGATGCCCGGGGAGCCGGAGGCGTACGTCATCCCCGGGCGGGCCCGTCGGCGGAGCCGAGATCCGCCAGCCGCCGTTCGAGGAAGCGCCGTTCGGCGTCGTCGTGAGTCAGCGTCAGCGCGCGGCGGTAGGCGTCGTGGGCCTCGTCGGTTCGACCGAGGCGGCGCAGCAGCTCGCCCCGCGTCGAGTGCAGGTAGCGATAGTCCTCGAGTGCGAGTTGATCGATGATGCGGAGGCCCGCCTCGGGACCATCCGCCTCGGCGACGGCGACGGCGCGGTTCAGCTCGACGACCGGCGAGTCGGTGAGGCGGGCGAGCTCGCCGTAGAGGGCGGCGATCTGGGGCCAGTCGCGCGGCTCGTCGGCATGCAGAACCGCGCGTCGCGGCGGGAGTCGTGCAACAGCATCATCGCCAGCAGGCCGTGGGCCTCCGGCTGATCGGGCATCAGCTCGACGAGCGCGCGCCCGAGCCACAGCGCCTCCGCCGCCAGGTCGCCGCGGCCGCTGTAGCCCTCGTTGAAGATCAGGTAGACGACCGCGAGCACGGCAGCGAGCCGATCGGGCAACAGGCGGTCGGGAGGCACCCGGAACGGGATGCCGGCGGCCTTGATCTTGCGCTTCGCTCGCACCAGCCGTTGCGCCATCGTCGGTTCGGGCACCAGGAAGGCGCGCGCGATCTCGTCGGTGGTGAGGCCGCCGAGGGTGCGCAGCGTGAGGGCGACTTGTGCGTCCACGGCGAGTGCGGGATGACAGCACGTGAAGACCAGCTCGAGTCGCTCGTCCGGAAACGTCGTGGCGTCCATCGTGTCCTTCACCGCTTCCTCGATCTTGAGTAGGCCCGCCTTGGCGACCAGCGTGTGATCGCGACGAACGCGATCGATGGCTCGGTTGCGTGCCGTCGTCACGAGCCAGGCGCGCGGGTTGTCGGGATATCCGTCGCGCGGCCAGCGCTCCGCGGCGATAGCGAAGGCCTCCTGTGCGGCTTCCTCGGCGAGGTCGAAGTCGCCGAGGAAGCCGATCAGCGCAGCGAGGACACTTCCCCACTCGTCGCGAAAGGTCTGCTCGAGGATCGCTACCACTCCATGATCGGACGAACCTCGATCGCGCCGCCGAGGCGGGCTGCCGGAATCCGCGCCGCGAGCTCGATCGCGGCGTCGAGATCGTCAGCCTCGTAGACGAGGTAGCCGTTGAGCGCTTCCTTGGTCTCGACGAACGGACCGTCGGTCGTGATCGTCTTGCCGTCCTGCACCCGGACGGTGGTGGCCGTCTCGGGGGGCTGCAGGCCGTTGCCGGGAGTGACACCCGGCGTCTTGTTGATCGCGTTGTAGTCGGCATAGACGGCCTGCTGCTCTGCTTCCGAGAGCGTCGCCCATGCCTCCCGGTCCAGCGGCGTCGGGGACGTGCCCTGATGGATCATCAGCATGTACTTCATCATTTCCTCCTCCTGCGAATCGTCGCCCATGAGACGAACGGAGAGCGAGGAAATCGACAGCTCCGTGCCAAGATCCACCAATGATCTCGAAGGCCCAAGCGATCGTGAAGATCGCACAGCGTCGTCCGAGGACCACCAACCGGGGGGTCGACCGTGGACACCGTTGAGCGCCTCGAAGCGATCGAGGAGATCAAGCAGCTCAAGGCGCGCTATTTCCGTTGCATGGACATGAAGGACTGGGACGGCTTCACGACGGTGTTCGCCGCCGATGCTCGCATTGACGTGTCGGGAGAGTTGTCAGGCGACGTCGGGGGCGAGAGGGGCGTCACCACAGGGAATCGCGAGATCGCCGCGTTCGTGCGGGGATCCATCGATGACGTGACGACCGTGCACCACGGCCACACACCCGAGATCGACGTCACGTCGCCGACCAACGCCACCGGCATCTGGGCGATGGAGGACCATCTCTGGTGGCCTGAGGGCTCCCCCATCACGACGATGCATGGGTACGGCCACTACCACGAGACCTACGAGAAAGTGAAAGGCCGGTGGCGAATCACGTCGACGACGCTCACTCGCCTGCGCACCGACGTCCAGATGGCGTAGTCGATCCGAACCTCGGGGTTGGTTTCAGCGGATCTGATCGAGCCGCTCCACGTCGAGTTGGACGTGGTCGATGATCCAGTCCTCGAGGCAGCCCCGGAACTGCCGTTTGTTCGTGTCATCCAGGGCGGGAACCAGGACGGCGCGGTAACGACCACCGCCAATACGTTCGATCGGCCCCGAGAGGTCGGACTCGACCTCCAGACGGCATGTGAGCAGCTGCGCCTCGACCATCTCGGAGAGCGTCTGACTCTCCTCGCCGCCCTTGGTCTTGCCGGACAGGACAAGGCGTGTCGCTCGAGCGTCGACCGGCTCGTGCGTGGACAACGTGGCTTCCCGGAGGGCGAGCACCGCGACGACACCGACCCCGAGGCCGACCACGCCGAGGGCGATCTTGCCCAGCTTCCCCCAGGTCACTGAGGGGCGCCGCGGCGCAACAGCCAGCGGATCTGATCGTCGCTGGCACCTGGGACCTCTTGGGCGAGAACCGTGACGTCGTCGAGCAAGAGTCCCCCGGATGGATAGCTGATCCCGCTGAGCTGGCGGCCCAGCTTTTGCTCACCCGCCGGCGAGGACGTCTTCGACGCGATGCGGTCGACCACCCAGGCGCCGGCGGAGAGGATGACACCGCCCCCGACCAGGAACGTGATGAACACGTTCGTCTGCTGGGTCGTATCCCGCAGCCACGCGAAGCGGTCCGGCGATGGCGGTCGCGTCTCACGGAGAACGTTGGCAACCTCGGGGTCGACCCGTGTGCGGTACTCGAGGCGACTAAGGCGGCGGAGCACCAGTCCCGTGGCAAGCGCGACCTCGGCGATGAGGACGATCAACCCGAAGAACAGCGCCCGGTTCCACTCCCAGCGATTGAGCGAGACGATCATGTAGAAGCCGCCCGCGACGAGCGTGCCGATGCCGGCCAGCCAAGCGATGACCTTCATGAAATCGGCTCCTTGTCCTGGATGGTGACTCGTCCGGCGTCGCCGTCAACGTGCACGACTGCGCCTTCGGGAAGATCCTTCATCGCACCGGCGTAGCCGACGACCGTGGGCACTCCGGCTTCTCTCGCCAGGATGGCGAGGTGAGACAGCACCGAGCCGGTCTCGGACACGATGCCTTTGAGCCGCGGCAACAAGGGACCGAGTCCTGGCGACAGTGTCGTGGTGACGAGGACCGAGTCCGTCGGGGGGTCGTCGGCGTCGTATGTGACCGGTCCGACGCCGCTGCCGCCGCCGGCGCCGGTGCCGCCGCAGACCTCGGGCGCGACTTGCGTTGCAATCGGCTTCCCCAAGTCGGACAGCTGGAAACGCGCGGGAAGCGGCGCGCCAAAGACGTGCTCGTGGGTCAACACGAGCTTGGGCACCAGGACGGCTCGTTTGGTGGCAACCGACTCGACGTGCTCGAGGTTCATGTGGCGGATGAGCTCCGGTTCCGTGAGATCGCCTGTCGCTGCGAGCCGCACTCCGAGCTCCCAAGCGGCACGGCCGGAGATCTCTTGCACCCACCGCACGCGAAGCCGGAGCGCCTCGCGGATGATGCCCTCGTCGCTGCAGCTCAGGCAGGCCGTCGACACGGGCAGAGCCTCCGCCTCGGCAGGGAGCTCGGGCTCGGGTGCGACTCGAGGTCCGGTGAGCGCCAGCACCGTCGGGCTCCGAGCGAGGATCTCCTTGTCGCTCAGGCCGTCCTGTCGAGCTTCGGCGAGCACTCGCAGCGCCACGGACGCGCCGGTCATGCGATTGCCGCCGGGATCGGCGAGCATGCCGACGAGGATCTCGTGAGCATGCAGTGCCCGGAGGATGACGCGGCTGCGGTGCAGCAACGCGATCAGCTGCCGGCTCGTCAGGTCGGTCAAGGGCGGAACCGCTTCGAGATCGGCGTCGGTCCGGTCGATCAGGTTCTCCGCGAGTCGAGCCAGCGCGGAGCGAAGCCGTCCGACCCTCCATGCGCCGCGCAAGCTCCGGAAACCGGCGATCGGGTTCAGCTTCTGAGCAAGCCTGTGCTTCGGCTTGATCTCCCCCGCCAGTCGCAGATCGATTGCAACATGCCCGTCGACGCTCACCACGACCTCGCTCGCATCGACCTCCGCCGGGGTCGCGGCGCCCGCCAGCAGCACGGCTTCGCGCACCGCTTCTCGAAGCGGCGGAACCCAGAGATCGTCCTCCAGTTCGGTGAGGGGCGCCGGGAACGTCTCCGCGACTGGTCCCGGACCGTAGATGGGCCCTCGCGGCACACCGCGGATCTCCGTCGTGACCGGACGCGACTGCAGCAGCCACAGCTGGTTGTCGGGCGTGATTGCCCACTCGACGTCCTGCGGCCCGCCGAAGACCGAGGCAACTGTGTCGGACAGCGAGACGAGCCGGCGGAGATCCGCCCGATCGAGTGCGGGGCCGTCATTGGCGTCGAAATCGAGAACCTTCGCCTTCGACGGGTGGAGCACGAACCTCGAACCGTCGACCTCGCCGCTCACGAGACGCTCGGGCCCGCCACGGACGGCGGTGACGACCCTGCGATCGGTTCGACCCGACACGGGATCGACACCGAACATCACCCCGCCGAACCTCGGCTCGATCAGAGGCTGAGTCAGAACCGCGATCGGCTGGTCGGCGGCGCCGGCGCGCTCCCGTGAAGCCAGCACCACTGTGACGGCCGCCACGAAATCTTCGAAACCGCTGACGCCGATGACCGAATCGAATTGACCGGCCATGGACGACGCGGCCGTGTCCTCGGCGACCGAGGAGCTGCGGGCGACGAGGGCCTGATGGTCACCGCCGGCACGCTGGAACGCCTCTCGCACCGCCGCGTGCCCGGCAAGGTCCGCGCCGCCGTCGACGGCGTCGCAGAACACGGTGGTGAGCACCACGCCGGGAAGGGTTGCGAGCCCGGCAGTCGCCGCTCGCGCCAGCGCGGCGGCTTTGCCCCCCGTGAGCGCGGGGGCGAGCGCGGCTTCGTCGTCGAGCTCGACGATGAACGGGCGGTCGGCGTCGACGTCCCGGGGAGCACTCCCTACCTGTGCGTCCGTCATCCCGAGGTGCTCCTCACCCGTTCACCGATCGTTGGCCGGGCCGTTCAGGCTAGGCCTGCTGTATGGGAAGGACGACTTGGAATCGAGTATTCCCCGGCGTCGACTCCAGTCGGATCTCGCCGCCATGGCGGCCGACGACGATCTGCCACGCGATGTCCAGGCCCAGGCCGGTCCCTTTCCCGACCTGCTTGGTGGTGAAGAACGGCTCGAAGATGCGGGTCCGGACCTCGTCGGGCACCCCGGGACCGGTGTCCCCGATCTCGACCATGACGCGATCGTCCTCGACGGCGGCGGTTCGCACCGTGAGCTTGCCGTGCCCGCCCATCGCGTCGGCCGCATTGTGGATGAGGTTCGTCCAGACCTGGTTCAGCTCTCCGGGAAAGGCAGAGATCCGCGGCAGGCTGCGGTCGTAGTCACGGACGATCTCGATGTCGTCGCCGAGCTTGTGACCGAGCATCGTCAGCGTGGCATCGAGCCCTTCGTGCACGTCGAACGACTGGAGCGGGGATCGGTCCATCTGCGTGTACTGCTTGGCCGAGGCGAGAAGCCCGGAGATGCGCCCGGTGGCATCCGTGATCTCGTCGAGCATGCTGTCGGATTCCAGGGCACGGACGGGATAGGACAGGCCGATCTCCAGGTGCGGCGGCGGCAGCACCTCCGCAAAGCCCTCGAGCCAATCCAGATCGATACCGGCTGCGACCAGCGTCGGCGCGATGTCCCACGCGCCCGAAACCCCGTGCTCCTCCAACCAGTCGGCGAGCTCGTCTTCGCGGTCCGACGCTTCGAGCGGCGACAACGGCGGTGCATCCCTGCGGCGTTCGAGGGCCTGGCCGGCGAGATCGGCGATCGCTTCGAGCTGGTCGGCCGGGAGCTGGCTGCGAACCATGACGCCGACTTTGTCCCGCATCTCGGCCAACATGTCCCGCAGTCTCGCGGTGGCGCTCACCACCGCTGCCACCGGATTGTTGAGTTCGTGGGTGAGTCCCGCCGTCACGGTGCCGAGCGCGACGAGACGCTCGTGCCGGGCGACGGTGTCGCGGGCGGCGTAGCCCTGGATCTGGCTTCCCGCCAGCAGGTGGGCAGCCATCGGGAACCACTCCTTCACCGCACGGCCCCAGTCGGCGGCGGGCAGTTCGAACAGCCGGCAGTCGGTGACCGCCCGGGCCGTGCCCGGGTACAGCTGCGGAACACCGTGGTCAGCAAGGTAGGCATCGAACGCACCGGTGTACGAGCCGCGGTAGTCGGAGCGAAACAGCTCGATCTCGCCCCCCTGCACGCGGCTCAGCATGGCGAGCGTCCCCGAGAGCAACACGAAGAAGCAGGAGGCGGGCGTCCCTTCTGCGTGGATCGTGCCACCGGCCGGATACTCGACGACGCGACCGCGCTCGGCGAGCCACACGAGCTGCTCGTCGCTCAGGTGCTCGAAGAGGAACAGCGTCCGCAGCTCCTCCGGCGCCAGGCGTTCGGGTTCTGTCATCGGTGCTCCAGATAGGTATGAAGGAGCTGGATCGCCATGGCGCCCTCGCCGACCGCCGAGGCGACCCGCTTGATCGAGTTGGCACGGACGTCGCCCGCCGCGAACACGCCGGGCGCGCTGGCCTCCAGGTAGTACGGGTCACGGTCACGGTCCCAGCCCCGCGGCCGTTGCCCGTCGAGAACCAGGTCCGGGCCGGTGAGCACGAACCCTCTCGGGTCACGCTCGACCACCCTCTCGAGCCATTCCGTCCGGGGTTCGGCACCAATGAACACGAAGAGGTAGCCGGCGCGGACCGTCTCCTGCGTCCCGGCCCGGGTGTTGCACAGCGTGAGCTCCTCGAGGTGATCGTCGCCGTGCACTCCGATCACCTCGGTGGTGAGGCGCACCTCGATGTTGGGAATCTCGTCGATCTGGCGGACGAGGTAGTACGACATCGACCGCTCGACCTGGTCGCCCCGCACCAGCAGGGTGACGAGCCGGGCGTGGCGGGACAGGTACACCGCCGCCTGGCCCGCCGAGTTGGCGGCGCCGACGACGTAGACGTCCTCGCCGAAGCACGCGGGCGCCTCCGTCGCGGCGGAGCCGTAGAAGACGCCGCGGCCGGTCAGCGCGTCCGCTCCCGGGACCTCGAGCTTGCGGTACGAGATACCGGTGGCGAGCAGCACCGCGTGGGCGACCACCTCACCACCGTCGGCGAACCGGACCGCGCGCGACGACGCCCGAACATCGAGCCCGACCACGTCGCGGGTCGTGAGGATCTCGGCGCCGAACTTGTGCGCCTGTCGGCGCGCCCGGTCGGTGAGCTGCGTGCCGGTCACCCCGTCGGGGAATCCGAGGTAATTCTCGATACGCGAGCTCTGGCCCGCTTGCCCGCCGGTGGCCTGCCGCTCGACCAGCACGGTGCGCAGACCCTCCGACGCCGCGTACACCGCCGCGCCGAGACCCGCGGGTCCTCCACCCACGATCACGACGTCGTAGAAGTCCGTGGTCGGCACGGTCGACAGTCCGACTTTTTCTGCGAGCTTGCTCATGCTCGGGTCGACCAGGGAGTCGCCCTCGGCAGTGACCACCAGCGGGATGTTGGTTACCTCCACGCCCGCGGCGGCGAGCAGACGTTGGCCCTCGGGCTCTTCGGTCGAGAGCCAGCGGTAGGGCACGGAGTTGCGCGCAAGGAAGTCCCGTACCTCGAACGACCGGGCCGACCAGCGGTGCCCGACGACCTGGGTCCGGCTCACGGGCTGCTCGTCGCTGCTGCGCCACATCTCGATCAGGGCGTCGACGACGGGATACAGCTTCTCCTCGGGCGGATCCCATGGCTTCAGCAGGTAGTGATCGAGGTCGACGATGTTGATCGCCTCGATGGCCGCATCGGTGTCGGCGTAGGCGGTGAGCAGGGCGCGCCGCGCGTGTGGAAACAGGTCCATCGCCTCCTCGAGGAACTCGAGGCCGCTCATGTCGGGCATGCGATGGTCTGCGAGCAGCACCGCCACCGGGTCGCCGCGCAGCTTCAGCTCCCGCAGCGTCTCCAGGGCCTGCGGACCGGACTCTGTCCGCACGACGCGGTAGGCCTCGCCGTATTGACGGCGGAGGTCCCGAGCGACGGCGCGCGACACGCCCGGGTCGTCGTCGACGGTCAGGAGGATCGGCTTCCGGTCCGTGTCGGTGGCCATGGGGCTTTGACGGTATCGCCCCCTGACCGGGCGATCAGACGAAGGTGTTGAAGAGCTGTCGTGGGCCGTCGAGGAACCGGCTGACAGCGGTGGCGACCACGGGCGGGTCGTGCGCTCCGTCGCGGTCGAGGGAGCGGATGAACGCAATCTGCTCGAAGGTGAGGACGCCGATGGCGAGGCTCTCGCGGAGCGCCTCCGAGGCCGAGGCCTTGCCCATCGTGACCTTGTACGCGGCAGACATGGTGCCGGCTCGCCCGACGCCTTCACCGCAATGGAGAAAGACACGGCCCTGGCTGTTGTCAACGATGTCGACGACTTGCCGGACCTGGCTGGGCGACGGTGGGGTGCCGTCCGTCACCGGCAGGTGGATGCTCTCCATGCCAAGGGCGCGGAGCTCTCGGTCGATCTTGCGGGCGTCCGTGCTCGGCCGCAGGTCGATAACGATCGTCACCCCGCTCTCGGCGAGCGAGCGGAACCCCGTCAAACCGGGTTGCGCGCCCCGCCAGAGCCGGTCGTCGACGGCGTAGAGCTTGCGAACCCCGTCGAGTTTGGGCCCGGCGTCGAGCTCGGTGTTGGTTCTCGCCCACCAGCTCGCCGCGATCAACGCGAGGTTGCCCTGCAGCAGCGCCCCGATCGTCGCTGCGACCACCACGAACGCTCCAATGCGAAGGCGCCGCGACCACGCGGCAGGACGCCGGCGCTCGATCAACTTCGGTGAGGAGCCGAGGGCTCGAAGTAGACCGAGCAGGGGTATCGACGGTGGCTGATGTCACCGAGTCGCTCGATCACCAACAGGTACACGGCGCCGAAGAGCAACGCCCCGATCACATCCGAGAGCCAGTGCACCCCCATGTAGACGCGGCTCGCCGTCACGAGCAGGATGATCGTCCCCGACACCACGGTCGCCACCCACCACAGCGTCCGCCGATGCGTCACCAGCGCCACGATCGGCGGCACCAGACCCCACAGCGCGATCGCGGCCAACACGTGCCCGCTCGGGAAAGAAGGACCGGCGCTGGTCACCAGCGCACCCACGGACGGCCGCTCCCGCCCCACGCCGGACTTGATCAACCACTCACACGCCGGCCGCGCCAGCGTCGCCGCGATGAGCAGCATGGCCATCCCCGGACAGGCTCGCCACGCCAGCGCGAGCAGCACGACGAGGCCGATGACCACCACCTGCCAGCTCCCCAGCCGCGTGACGTGGAGGAAGAACGTGTCGAGCGCGTCCGTGCGATGAGCGGTGACCCAGCTCCGGACCGGCTCGTCCCACACGCGGAGCAACGCGCCGTTCGCCACCCAAGCAGCCACCGCCATCCCCGCGAACAACAGGACGATCGCCGGGAGCGTCCACGGGTACCGAAGAAGCACCCCCGCGGGCGTGATCGGCGGCTCGCGGTGAAGGTCCCGCGGCCGGATGACGTCTGCTGTTCGAAGGTTCATCGCACCCGCTATTTTGCTGTACGGGAGTACGACCACGAGGACGCCCTCACCGACATCAGTCGAGAGTACTGCTGGGCAAACGCCGGGCCGCTCCGCCCTGGGCGGTCGCGTGGCGTGACGCGTGGTCGAAGGGTCGTGTCGGAGGGGGATGTGCGCCTTGACCCTACGGACCCAGCTCGTTCACAGGATGTCGCTGCCCGCATGAGGTTGGATCCGTTCCACGAGCCGCATCGCGGCATCGACGCAAGACATCCCAAAGACGTGGCGTCACTCTGATCTGCAATGCAGAGATCGTGCGTGCGCCTGTGTCGCTCGAGCTGAATCGCCGTCCACTTGAAATACGTAATCGCACCTGGCCTCGAGCTCGAACTCGTTAGGGAAATCGAGGCCGCGGTCTCAGCCAGATCGCTCGAGCTGACGCACTACGCAACCCCTCCCATAGTGGTAGAAATACCTATCATGACCCCATCCGATGACGAAGTGCTCGCCGCGGTGCTGCGCCGGTTCATCGCAGAAAGCGAACACGGCAGCCAAGAAACCCTCGTGCAACTCATCGAGAGCACGAGCTCCCCGTTCGAGGTAGTAGGGCTTGTCGTCAACGGTTGGGTCTCCATCTCGGAGGCTGAGGGTGAAGCGATCCGCCGAGCACGCCCAAGAAGCGCGAAGAAGTCCCGCCACTCAATCCGCCCTCAACCCCCAAGCTGACCCACTACCCGATCATCTGTGGGCACGATGCCTCGGTCGGGCTCGGGTCGAGTCGGATCCTGTCGACGCGGCGGCCACCCTCGCCTTCGAACTCACGAGCGCGCAGAGCAAGCTCTACGAGGAACCAAAGAAGCTCGTGGCCAACGGCTTGGGCCGGGCCACCGACGACTCGGTGGGGCGACGCCGTCGCACCTGTTACACGATCACCGCTAAGGGACGCCGCGCGCTGGCCCGCCTAGGTGCGAGCCCG
>WNGA01009543.1_pt1 | contig 13057 bp, 14 predicted proteins | sample 5400061 | NCBI WGS metagenome assembly WNGA01 (sample SAMN13153366, study PRJNA577476) | soil metagenome | isolation source: 100 cm soil or saprolite under grassland replicate 2 | place: USA:California | collected 2016-06-15
CATAAATGTGAACAGGGGCGCGATGCCGCAGGAGATGTTCATGGAGCAGTTGAGGCGGTTCGGCTCCGAGGTGCTGCCCGCACTGCAGGCCCACCAGGTAACGACTGCCCCGGCAGAGCTGTCGGCACGGTGAGCGGTCACGAGCAGTGTTGCTGATCACGACGAGGTGGCATTGATGGCCAGCCTTGCCCAGGCTCCTCCTGAAAGGGCCACCATCCTTCACGTGAATGACGATCAGGAGTTTCGCCTTGTGACCAGCCGACTCCTTCAGGCGGCCGGATTCGACGTCGTCGAGGCTGCCAGCGGGGAGGAGGCGCTTCGTTTAGTGAGCAGCAACCAGGACCTGGTGCTCCTCGACGTCCAACTCCCTGATATGAGCGGGTCCGAAGTCTGCCGCCGACTCAAGAACGATCCCAGCACCTCGATGATTCCCGTTCTCCATCTGTCGGCCGTGCACGTCAAGAGCAGGGATCGGGCACAAGGCCTGAAGGACGGAGCGGATGGCTATCTGACCTTGCCGGTCGACGACGACGTCCTTCTCGCGACGATCCACGCGCTGCTGCGTGCACGACGAGCCACGGACGCGCTACGAGCGAGCGAGGACCGGCATCGACTCCTGGCCGAGGCGAGCGTGGTCCTCGCTTCCTCGCTCGACTGCGAGACGACGCTGCAGAGCGTCGCCCGCCTGGTCGTGCCCGGCTTGGCCGACTGGTGCGTGCTCAACATCGCGCTGGAGGATGGATCGCTTCGACCGCTGGCCGTGACACACGCGGACGCGGCCAAAGAAGAGACATTACGCGAGCTCGAGCGCCGTTACCCGCCGACGGCGGACTTCGGGAGCTATGGAAGGGTGATGCGGACCATGGAATCGGTCCTCGTTCCCGAGATCTCCGACGAGGAGATCGCAAGTCGCGCCCGCAGCCCCGAGCAGCTCGCGATGATCCGGGAACTGGGGCCGAGGTCCTACATGCTCGTCCCATTGCTGGCCCGTGGGCGGTTGTTGGGGATCTTCTCGTGCGCGTCCAGCGACCCGACTCGACGCTACGGCCCCGACGACCTTGCCCTGGCCGAGGACCTCGCGAGCCGCGCTGCCCTCGCGATCGACAACTCGCAACTGTTCCAGCAGGAGCAGGCCCGTCGCACACAGGTGGAGGCGATCAGGGACGTGTCAGGCGAGATCGCCAAGGAGCTGGAGCTGCCGAGGCTGCTCAACCTGATCATTCGGCGGGCGGCCGAGCTGGTGGGGGCGGATACGGGCGTGATCAGGCTCTGGGACGAGGCAGGCCGGCAGCTTGTCCCGCACGCGTGGATTGGAACGGGCGGTTTGGTCGTGGAGCGAGCCCTGAAGCTCGGCGAGGGAGTGGCAGGCGCAGCCGCGGAGCAACGCAAGGGAGTCGTCGTCAATGATCATGCCGCGCAGCCCTGGGCTCATTCAGACATACGAGAGCATCATGGAGCAGCCGCCGTCTTGAGCCAGCCGATCCTGTTCGGGGAGCGACTGATTGGCACCATCAGCGCCGCCCACGCGGGGGCCGGGGCCCGGTTCAGCGAGCAGGACGAGCATGTGCTCGGACTGTTCGCCGATCAGGCGGCCATCGCGATCCAGAACGCCGGGCTGTACGAGGCTGCCGAGCGGCGGGCGGCCGAGTCGCTGGCAGTGGCCCAGGTCGGGCACGCGATCACAAAGACGCTCGATTCGAAAGAGGTCCTGAAGCTGATCGTGGAGCACGCCAGTCGCCTATTTGGGACCGAGCGATCAGCTGTGGCGGTCGTCGAGCCTGACAAGCCCAATTCAGTGGTGCGGGTCGTGGCGCGGAAGGGCCTGAGCGAGCGACTTTCGGAGCACATGCGCCCCTGCCACTGGCGAGAAGGTCCGGCCGCGGCGGCCGCTGTCCGGCGCCAGCCGGTCTCGTCCGCCGACATCCTGCACGATCCGGCTTTCGAGCTGACACCCGAGACGCGGGCGGCGATCGAAGCCGACGGGTACCGCTCGGTGCTGGCCATGCCGCTACTCGCGAGTGGCCAGACCGCGGGAGCGTTGGTGATGTACCGCGACACGGGCGAGCCATTTTCGCCGCCCGCGATCGAGCTGTTTCGGGTCTTCGCCGACCAGGCGGCGATCGCCATCGAGAATGCCCGCGCGTTCCGGGGCGAACAAGAGCGTCGCCGACAGGTCGAGGCGATTCGCGATCTGGCGGCGGAGATGACCCGGGAGCTCGACCTCATGACGCTTCTGAAGCTCATCTCCCAGCGAGCGGTTGAGCTGGTCGAGACGACCTCGGGCGCCATCTTTTTGTGGGACAGAACCAGTGAGCTCCTGGTCCCGAGCGCCTGGCATGGCTTCGGGGACTGGGTCAAGGACCTGCGGGTGCGGCGGGGGGAAGGGACGGCCGGCCTCGCCGCCGAGCGGCGAGAAGGGGTGATCGCCAACGACTATCGAGCCTGGCGCGGCGCTCACCCACACGTGTTGAAGCACACCCGGCCCGGCTGCGCGATGAGCGCACCCATCGTCTATCAGGACCAACTGATCGGAGCCATCACGCTCGCCAGGGAAGAGGGCGGCCGGCCCTTCACGCAGACGGATCTGGACCTCCTCACCCTCTTCGCCGACGAGGCGGCGATTGCCATCCAGAATGCCCGGCTCTACCAGGAGGTTGCCGAGCGCGAAGCGCGCCTCCAGGAGCTTGTCGGTCAGCTGCTCCTAGCGCACGAGGAAGAACGCCGCCGCGTCGCGCATGAGGTGCACGACGGGCTCGCTCAACTGGCCGCCGGCGCGCACCAACATCTGCAGGCGTTCGCGCACTTCCACGCGCCGCGTTCTCGGCAGGCACGCCAGGAGCTGGAGCACGCCCTGGAGCTGGCGCGGCGCACCGTCGGCGAGGCGCGGCGCATCATCGCCGGCTTGCGTCCGACCGTGCTCGACGATTTCGGACTGGCGGCCGCGGTGCGGGTCGAGGTCGAGGGGCTCCAGGCCGCAGGCTGGGCGGTCGGCTACCAGGAGAATCTGGGCGCCGAGCGCCTGCCCGCGACCATCGAGACAACTCTCTTCCGGGTCGCGCAGGAGGCGCTCGCCAACGCGCGCAAGCATGCTGGGACGACCCGGGCAGACGTGTCGCTCTGGCGTGAGGGAGACACCGTCCGGGTCGAGGTCAGGGACGCGGGGGCCGGCTTTCGGCCGTCCGTCGCGCGGGCCGCCGCCGGCCCTGGCGAGCGGTTGGGCCTGCTCGGCATGAGCGAGCGGGTCGCGCTAGTGGGCGGGCGGCTCACCGTCCGCAGCCGGCCCGGAGCCGGCACACGGGTGATAGCGGAAGTTCCGGTTCCATCCTACGAGGGCGCGGAAGATGGAGGCTGAGACACCGCGGGCGGGAGCGCGCGGCATCGCGCGACTCGTGATCGTAGACGACCATGAGGTGGCGCGCGCCGGCTTGCGGAGCATGCTGGAGCGGGAGCCCGACCTCGAGGTGGTGGGCGAGGCGGTAACGGGCCGCGAGGCGATCGCCCTGTGCCGGCAACTCGAGCCAGACGTGGTGCTGATGGACGTCCGGATGCCGGACGTGGACGGCTTGTCGGCTACCCAGGTGATCAAGGCGCGCTCTCCGCGCACCAGCGTCATTGTCGTCACGATGCACGACAACCCAGACTATCTCTTCGAGGCGCTCAAGGCCGGAGCCTCCGGCTACATCCTCAAGGATGCCAGCCAGCGGGAGCTCGTCAGGGCCGTGCGCCAGGTGATCGCGGGGGAAACGCTGCCGCGCCCGGGCCGCACGGCCGAGCTGCTGCGCCGTCTCGCCAGGAAGCCGAGGCCGGCCGTGGCTCAGCCCGCAGCTGGGCTCACGCCACGCGAGCTGGAAGTCTTAGAGCTTGTGACGCTTGGGCTGACCAATCGCGAGATCGCGGGCACCCTTTCCTGTAGCCCGGGGACGGTCAAGGTTCACGTCGAGCACATCATCGCGAAGCTCGAGGTCTCCGACCGCACCCAGGCGGCCGTTCGAGCGGTCGAACTGGGTCTCACTTCGGCGCCGCCGGAATAAGGCCGGACCCGCCCTCGCCGTCAAACAGGAAAATACGCCGCCCAGCATACGAAAGATACGCCAGTCGGTAGATGCCCGGGTCTTCCTCTTCCCGTTACGGTTTCTCTTAATTGCGAGCTTGAGGAATCGGGGGTCGCGCGGCCGCGACGTGGCTTTGTCGCCGACACGGCGACGCGGGCCAACGGGGGATGGGGCCCGCACTTGTGAGCTGAGTCTCCGGCCCGCGGTCCATCCAACGCGGCGGACACCAAGCGCGTCCTCAGGCAGTTGGAGCGCCAGGCCCGTGTCAACGTCAACCTATCCGCACGTGCTTACCCGGCTTACCGCCACCGAGGAGCGCCTCAGGCTGGCTTTGGAAGCAGCTTGCATGGGCACCTGGGAGGTGGATCTTGCGAGCGGAGCTGTGTCCCTGTCGGCAGGCCACGAAGCTTTATTCGGCTTGCCGCCGGGCAGCTTCCCTGGGACCGAGGGGGCTCTGTTCGAGGCCGTTCACCCGGATGATCTCGAGACGGTCAAGCAGTCTGTCTGTCGGGCCGCCCAGGAAAAGGCAGCCTTTGAGGTCGAGTTTCGGACAGTCTGGCCGAACGGAAGCGTCCACTGGCTAGCGGCAAAGGGCCGGCCCTTCTTCGACGAGAACGGCCAGGCCGTGCAAGTAGTCGGCGTCGGGATGAACATCGACGAGCGCAGGCGAGGCGAGGCGGACCTGCTCGAGACAAACCGTCGCCTCGAAGAAACGCTCGCCGAGCTGCAGCGAACCCAGCAGCAGATCATTCAGCAGGAACGGCTGCGGGCGATGGGACAGATGGCCAGCGGCATCGCGCACGACTTCAACAATGCCCTTTCCATGATCCTCGGTCACAGCGAGCTGCTGCTCTGCCGGCCCGAGACACTGGATGACAAAAGCAAAGCCCTGGCCCAGGTGCAGACGATCAACGCCGCTGCCCGGGACGCGTCCCAGGTGGTGGGCCGTCTACGCGAATTCTACCGGCCACGTGAAGAGGACGAGCCCCTGGGGCACGTCGACGTGCGGCGGCTCGTCGAGCGTGCTGTGTCGGTGAGCCAGCCGAAGTGGAGGGACCAGGCCCTGGCGCGCGGGGCGACGATCGCCGTCGAGACCGACTGCCAGGAGGTCCCGCTCGTCGCCGGCAACGACGCCGAGCTGAGCCAGGCGCTCACCAATCTGATCTTCAACGCCGTCGACGCGATGCCAGATGGAGGGACCCTGACCATTCGGACGTGTGCCGATAGCCAGCGCGTCACCCTACAGGTGCGCGACACGGGCGTGGGCATGACCTGCGAGGTTCGGCAGCGCTGTTTGGAGCCGTTCTTCACCACCAAGGGTGAGGACGGGACAGGGCTGGGGTTGGCGGGCGTTGTGGGGGTGGTGCAGCGTCACAACGGGAAACTGAAAGTAGAAAGCCAGGTTGCAAAAGGGACCACCGTTACGATAAAGCTCCCCGTCGCGGAGAGATCGAGATCCGCGCCGGACGCCATGAGTCGCGACCACTCCCGCGCTCACTCAGGGTGCCGCGCGTCGAGGACCACGCGCTTGTGCGGGAGGTCGTGAGCCAGTACCTCATCCAGGACCGGCACGCGGTCAAGCTTGCCACAAACGGGCGAGAAACGCTGTCGAAGTTTCAGTCGGGCAGCTCCGACGTGGTGGTTACAGACATGGCGATGCCCGAGATGAGCGGGGATCAGCTGGCGGCGGCGATCAAACGGGCGTCGCCAGACACGCCCGTGATTCTGCTCAGCGGGTTCGGCGACATGCTCCAGGCGGTCGGCGCACGCCCCGAAGCCGTAGACCTGGTGGTCAGCAAGCCGGTCAAGCTGGCCACGCTGCGAGAGGCGCTGGCAACGGTCGGCTAGCGATCGTCCGGCCGTAACATCGGCTTGATTGCCCGCCGCCCGGAAGGGGCAGGCTATGGGTGATGAGGAGCTCAAGCAGGCCAGGATCCTGATCGTCGACGACCAGAAGGGTACATCCGCCTGCTGGAAGCGATCCTCGAAGAAGCCGGCTACACCAACCTCAAGAGCGTCACCGATTCCCGCCACGCGCTGCCCGTGTACGACGCGTTCCAGCCGGACTTGCTGTTATTGGACTTGACGATGCCCACCTGGACGGCGTCGGCGTCCTGGAACAGGTCAAGTCCCGCGTCCCTCGAGCGGTGTGGCCGCGAGAGGAGCGGAAGATGCGGGCGGGGCGCGCAGAGCCGGCGATGATCGAGCGGACGCGGCTAGCCGAGGAGTCGAAGTTGCCGGAGATCGCCGATCTGGTGAGGCGGGCGCAGCGAGGCGACTCGTCGGCTTTCCAGGCCCTGTACGACGAGTACGCACCGGCCGTTTTCCGCTTCCTGGCGCGCCGCGTGGACGGGCCACTTGAGACCCTCGAAGACTTAACCTAGGAAGTGTTCGTCAAAGCGTTCGAGAAAGTCGGCAAGTATCAGGAGCGGGGTTTGCCGTTCAGCGCCTGGCTGTACCGCATCGCCCGCAACCACCTGATCGATCACGTGAGAACATTGCAAAAGCGACCGCCCGGCGGGCCCGACGCTATCGAGGAGGCCGCCGGCGCCGCCGACCCACGCGCTGAGGATGCGTTCACCCGGATGCTGGATCGTGAGATGCTCGACGTGGCGCTCGCCGTGCTGGGCGAAGACCAGCGTCGTGCCGTCCAACTTGGCTTCCTCGAAGGGTTGTCGGTCGCCGAGACGGCCCTAGTCATGCGGCGGTCAGAGGACGCGATCAAGAAACTGCAGGCCCGTGGTCTGGCCAATCTTCGTCGCGTACTCGACCCGGCGGCCTCAGGCCGGCCCGATGTCACCTGTACGCCGGCCCTGGTAGCGGCAGCCTAGATCGAGCTTCAGGACTCGGTCGGGCTGCGCACCAGCATGTAGCCGAGGCCGCGCCGCGAAACGATGTAGCGCGGCGAGCGTGGGTCTTCCTCGATCTTGAGGCGAAGCAGCCGGACGTAGCTCTTGACATAGCCAAGCTCGGAGACGTAGTCCAAACCCCAGACACGCTCGAGGATCTGACTGGGCGACAGGACCTGGCCGAGGTGGTCGGCCAGGCAGATCAGCAGGCGATATTCGGTCGCGGAGAGCTGGACCTCCTGCCCACGTACCCAGACCCGCCCGGCCGCGCGGTCGATCACCAGCCTACCCCCGTCCAGCTCGAATCGGGACATCTCCACCGACGCGCTCATCGCTCCTCGGCGTAGCGCTGCGCGAACCCGGGCAACCAGGACCGCCGGACTGAGGGGCTTGGCGACATACTCGTCGGCGCCGCCTTCGAGGGCCCGGACGGCGGCCTGGTCGCTATCAAACGCCGTCAGCATGATGATCGGCGTGTCGGCGAGATCGCGGATGCGGCGCAAGGTCTGCCAGCCGTCCATCTCGGGCATCACCGCGTCCAGGACCACCAGGTCGGGACGACGCTGGTGAAAGGCCCGCAAGCCCTCGCGGCCAGTCGCGGCCTCGAGAACGTCGAACTCCGGCTCCAGCGCCTCTCGGACCAGGTCCCGCAGACGCGGCTCGTCGTCGATCACCAGCACCCGCCTGCGCTCGGAGGTCGGCATCTCACTGCTCCAGCAGCTGGACATTGACCCAATTTTGACCGGCCTTCGTCTGCCGTCCGACCTGCGCTTCGATCCTAAGTATAGAGGCGGAAACGCCGACATCAAGAAGCGGGACCGATAAGGGCAAACCTGTCGAAAGGCAGGGACGCAAAGCTCCGGGTCTACCGCCCACACGGGCTAAGACGGCCGAGCCACCGAAGCTCCCGGCCCAAAAGCGGCAGCGCTCGCGTCGCCGGTGGTCCCGAGAGGGGACCTCACGGTGCGGCGCTCCATTCGATGCGGCTTTACCGCGACTTACAGCCGCCTCATTATTGCTGGACTAGTCCTGGGGTGCCTCGGACCGATCCCCATCCGCCCATCCTTGCTGATGGCGCAGGAGCAAGAGGTCCTCCTCGTCTCCGGCTCCGACCCGCTGGGAGCCAATCTAAACGCCGAGCCGGGCGCGAGCGCGCAAGTCATCATGGTCCTGGCACCGGGCAGCCTGGTGAGGGTTGTCGGGCCAGACGCTGAAGCCGACGGCGTGCTCTGGCGGAACGTCCAGGAGCCATCGGGCCTCTCGGGTTACCTGGCCGTCGACGCACTGGCCGACGTGCCGACCGGCACCGCCCCTGAGAGCTCAGCCAAACCCTCGCTGGGAGTCGAGCCGGCCGCATCGGCTGTCAGAGTGGATAACCGTGCCTCCACGCCCTCTCCCAGGCGGCCGGCGACGCCGACGCCATCACCTCAGGCTGCGCGACCAGCTCCGGCTCCAGCCTCGCCCGGCGGGCCCACCCCGCCAACCCTCAGCTCGAGCCCGACACCTTCGCACCCCGTCGCCGGCTCGGCCAGCGGGCCGTCGAGCGGGCTGCCGATGAAAGCGCTGACAGTAAGACGGGGGGGTCGAGAGGTCCAGGGCGCCGGGTTTGAGACGGAAACGGCTCCCGACGGGCGGCCGATGAGGGCCGGCAGCTTGCTGGTGACATTTCGGTCGAGCGCCGGCCAGGCCGCACGGGACGCAATCAACCAGGAGGCCGGCGCCGTGGCGGTGGAGCGATTGGGAACGGGCACGGTGCGGGTCCAGGCCCGCCCGGGCATGGCGGGCCCGGCTCTCGAAGCCTACCGTGCTCGTTCAGACGTGCAGCGGGCGGTACCAGACTACATCGTCCGCGCGACCGCGGTGCCGAACGATCCCCAATTCGGGGACCAGTGGGGCATGGCCAAGATCTCGGCCCCGGCCGCCTGGGACTCGGCCCGCAGCTCCGCGAACGTCAAGATCGCCGTCCTCGACTGCGGCATCTTCAGCAGCTCGTCAACCTTCGGCGGGCCTGACGGGAAACCGGGCCACCCCGACCTGCGCGACAAGGTGGTCCTCGAGCGCGACTTCACCGGCTCGCCAAACGGCGCCGACGACCTGTGCCATCATGGGACCCACGTCGGCGGGACAGCGGCCGCGAGCACGAACAACCGGACCGGTGTGGCCGGGGTTGGCTACAACGCAACGATTCTGAACGGAAAGGTCCTTGCCGACAACGGCGATGGCTCGATCTCGACTCTGATCGGGGGCATCACCTGGGCGGCGGACAACGGCGCCAGGGTGATCAACATGAGCCTGGGCGGCAATCTCCCCTGCCCAGCGGCCCTGCAGGACGCCGTCGACTATGCCTGGTCGCACGGCCTGGTGGTCGTCGCCGGAGCCGGGAACACCGGAGCCAACGGCGCGCTCACCCCGGCCAACTGCAATCACGTCCTCGCCGTAGGCGCGACCGACCAGGCCGACGCGCGGCTGTCGTGGTCGAACTATGGGTCGAATGTGCACGTCGCCGCGCCCGGCCTGAACATCCTCTCGACGGACAACACTGGCGGGTACGTGACGATGTCCGGGACGTCGATGGCTACACCGCACGTCTCTGGGCTGGCCGCCCTGCTGTGGTCGACCGGATACGGATCGAGCAACCAGGCAGTAGTGGACCGTATCACGGCCAGCGCGGATCGGGTTTCCGGATCCGGATCGGCCTGGGTCTACGGCCGCATCAACGCAGCGGCCGCCGTGGCCCAGGTGGCCGCCTCACCAACGCCGAGCGCGACCCCTCCGCCGGGCGGAGCCCCGCCGAGCCCGACGGGCTCGACAGCCACGGCGTGCAGCCCGCGGCCCGCCATCGGAGTCTCAGCCGTCCCGGTCGGATCCGGGCGCCTGCAAGTCACCGTGAGCGCAGGCACGACGGCAACGGTGTCCAACAATCAGCTGCAGGCAGTCCGCTTTGGGCCGCCGACGAACGCGGCAATCGAGGCTAACGGCCAAACCATGACCGGCAACTCGAGCATCTCGCTGCCGGCCAACACCCGGCAATTCACCTTCGTCGTCCGCCGAGCTGCGGCCGGCGCGAGTGCCACGGTCCCGATCGTGGTCGTGGACCAGTGCGGCGACTGGTCGACTTTCGTGGGCGGAGGGCCGGACGCCTTCTAGCTAGGCGCGGGCGCGTACTTCCCCGTCAGCTGCGGTGTCGTCCCCTCCAGGCCTTTCTCCTGCCGGTCGAGGCGAGTCTCGCGGGCCCAGGTGCGCTTCAGGGCGTCCTGCACACGAAAGCGGAGTCGGCCCAATGGCTCGGTCTCCAGCTCGATCAGGTCGCCATCCTGGAAAGCGCTCAGACCGCGGTGGTTGGTCCCGGAGGCGATGACGTCGCCCGGCTCCAGGGCATGAATGGAGCTGATCCACTCGATACAGCGAGAGATCTTGTGGGCCATGTCACTGGTGTTGAAGTTTTGCTTGAGCGCCCCGTTCACCCAGAGCCGCACCTGGAGGCTGTACGGGTCGGGCACTTCGTCGGCCGTCACCAGATACGGGCCTATGGGCGCAAAGGTGTCGCGCGACTTCATCTGATAGAAGGTATTACCGCTGGGTGGCAGACCGCGGGCCGAGCCATCGATGAAATTCAGGTATCCGAAGACGTAGTCCATCGCCTCGGCCGCCCTGACAGCGGAGGCCCGCTTGCCGATGACCACCGCCACCTCCGCCTCGGCCTCGAAGATGGTGGCCGGAACATCGGGCAGCAGCATGGTGTCGCCGTCACCTATGACGGCGTTGGCCGACTTGTGGAACGCGTTGATCGGCGCCGGCTCGGCGCGCGTGCCGTCCTCCATGTAGTTCACCGCCATGCAGACGATGTTGTAGGGCTTGGGAAGCGGAGGCCTGATCCTGACTTGACTGACCGGGACGCCTTCTCCCCGCTCGATCGCGTCCAGCAGGGACGCCTTGAATTCGGCGAACCGCTCGATCAGCCCGTTGATGAGATCGTGCGGCCCGGTGTGCGGAACGCTCCGCACCACGTCCGACACGTCGATTACGGCGTCTCCCCTGAGTACGCCCAACCTGAAGTCGTCGAAGAAAAGGAGCTTCACGATTCCCTCCTGCGTGAGACCTCGTATCCTAGTCGACGGCCACGAAGATGCAGTGGCGGACCCGACTGTCGACGGCCTTCGAGAGGTGCCCTCTGCCCGTCGTGTCTTCGACCAGGATTACCTCACCCGCTCCGATGACGCGGCTCTCGCCATCGCTGGCAGTGAGCTGCACCCCCGCGTCGAGGTTGATGATGTACTGGCGGCGGGGGGCCGGATGCCAGTCGAGGTCGTAGGCGGGCGGCACCTGGCGGAAGATGATCCCGGTGGCGGGAAAGCGCCTGGACAGCTGGCTGCCGCGCCGCTCCTCGACCCAGTCGACCTGGATGTCGCGGAAGTGTGACTCGCCACTGGCGTCGGTGTACAAGTTGTGGATGCGCATGAACGCTCCTTGAGGAGGATGCATGCACTATAGCCGACCGACCGCGAGTGGGCCGCGAGACGGCCCTTACCCCTGGCCCCCTCTCCCAAGCGCCGACCTATCTGCTGGTGTATGGGAACGCGCGGACCGTGACGGACTTCGACGCCGTCGTGGACCTGCGCATGCGGATCGCGGGGCTCATGGCGGAGCAGGCGATTCCCGAATCCTATCGGCCGCATTTCGCGGAGACCACGCGCCGGGAGCAGCGGGTCATGCTGCGGATCACGCCGTATATGGCCTTTGAGTCACCTCCGCGGCACGTCTACGAGCCCGACGACGTCAAGGGGCTGACCCACGACCTGGGCGTCAGCCTGGACGCCTCGCCGTAGGGCGGTCGGACGTAAGCCGGCGCGGGTTCGACAGGGGAAGCAGGATGGCCGACACGGCGAAGGTGGTCCTGACTGACGACGTCTGGGAGTCGTTGGGCGTGGAGAAGAAGGCCCTCGAGGGCCTGGCACGCCTGGTGGCGCTCCAGACCAGGACGCCCGAGGAGTTCCTGCCCGAGGCGGAGGATTGCGACGCGCTGCTGAACACCTACGTCGGTCCACCCACCGCCGAGGTGATGGCCCGGATGCCCAGGTGCAAGCTGATCGCCCGTTACGGCATCGGCGTTGACACCATCGACCTCGACGCGCGACCGAAGCTGGCATCATCGTGACCAACACCCCCACCTAATGGATCGAGGAGGTCGCCGAGCACACGATGGCCCTCCTCCTGTCCTGCGCGCGCAAGGTCGCCTTCTACGACCGGCTCGTGCGGAAGGGACGCTGGGAGGTCCCGCCGGGCAAGCCGATGTTCCGCCTGGTTGGGCAGACGCTGAGCGTGGTTGGCTTCGGAAACATCGGCCGGGCGGTAGCGGTGCGAGCGGGACGCGAGGCATGATGAACGATGAGGCGTTCGCGCAGATGAAGGCGACGGCCTTTCTGATCAACTGTTCACGCGGACCCGTGGTCGAGACAGAGGCGCTCATCCGGGCGCTGGACGCGGGCCGCATCGCCGGGTGCGCGCTCGACACGACCGAGCCGGAGCCGCTGCCCGACCAGCACGCCCTGCGCGGTCGCGAGAACGTGACTATCACGCCCCACGCCGCCTGGTACAGCGAGCAGGCCATGGTGGGACTGCAGTCGGGGCGCCTCAGGAGGTGCGGCGAGTCCTCACAGGCGAGTGGCCAGTCAACGTGGTCAACAGGGCGGTGAGGGGAAGGAACGGCGTCCGACACGCTAGGAAAAGGGCGATGGCGTCATCCGAGGCGGCATCGGTGTCGATGACGAGCTTCAGCCTGCCCGCCCGCGCCCGAGGCATCCTACGCCTTCCGAATTACGGCGTGATCGGACTCCTGTCGGCAGAACGACCGCCTCAGTCCTTGCTTCTTCCGATCGGACTGAATGAACTGCCTGTCCTGGCTTGCGGTCAGCAGAGGGTTGCAGTGTAACGCGGCACGCACTCGCAGGGCCTCATCTATGTCTCGCCGCTGGGTGGCACGTAAGGCCGTCGTAGCTTCGTTCCGGGGCCCCTTCCGACGACAGCCGGCGACGCCCGGCGATCCGTCGGTGGGAGCGGGCCGCCGGCCGCTGGTGGCCGAACACCAGCCCGTGCCCCAGGTCCATGGGAGAGACGGGATGGGGGACGCGAATCTGCCGCCTGCGCGGCAGCGGCCTG
>WNGA01028392.1_pt1 | contig 13057 bp, 14 predicted proteins | sample 5400061 | NCBI WGS metagenome assembly WNGA01 (sample SAMN13153366, study PRJNA577476) | soil metagenome | isolation source: 100 cm soil or saprolite under grassland replicate 2 | place: USA:California | collected 2016-06-15
GGCGCACACCCACCCCAGGTGGCCCACCCGCCCACCCGAGGCCGCCGCCAGCTGGCCACCGCGCCGCCACACCCAAACAAACACCACAAAACCGAGCGGCACCCTGGGGCACTCAATCTCCCAGGCGCGCGGCCCGCCGACATCACTGCCCGGGGCAAGCGGCGCCAGATCCCACCGCACGTGCTCCCTACGAAGTGCCCGCGATCACTGATTTCAGCCCACTAGCCTGCATCAGTAGCAGCTAGCTACCTGCCGAGACCGGGGGAACGAGTGACACGGGTTACCGATGCTGTCCGCCGCGCGATGCAGTTACGCACCCACCTCAAGCGCACCGCCCACCGCAACAACAAACTCATGCCCATCGGCGTGGCGCTGGCCCTTACCCCTGGCTCTAGCCATCCTGGTAACAGTCGCTATAACCTGGGCCGGGCTCCGTTTCCTTCACTTCCAGCGGTTCAAACCTGAACCCCAGCTATCCGCCGACACCCTATTCAACCTACTGAAAATCGCGTTCGCCGTTGCCGCCGGCATCGGTGGCGTCGTCGCCCTCGTCACCGCCTACCGGCGCCAGCGCATCACCGAAATGACCGAGCGCCGGGAAGGAACCCGGCTATTTCAACGAACGGTTCACCACCGCCGCCGGCCAGCTCGGGCACGAAGCCTCAGCGGTCCGCCTCGCCGGTGTTTACGCCATGGTCGGCCTAGCCGACGACTGGCCCGACCAGCGGCAAACATGCGTCGACGTGCTCTGCGCCTACCTGCGGATGCCCTACAAACCCAAACCCGCCGACGACGCCCCGGACGAAGACCGCATCACTTGGCGTGCGAAGTCCGCCACACCGTCATCCGCGTCATCAAAGACCACCTCCAGCCCGGCAAAACCCGCGCACCCACCCTCGTCCCTTGGCACGGCCTTGACCTTGACTTCACCGGCGTCGTATTCGACGGCGGCGACTTCAGATGCGTGCAGTTCACCGGCGGTGAGATCGACTTCACCGGCGCGCAGTTCACCGGACCCATAGTCAACTTCGACAACGCGGAGTTCACCGGCGGCACCGTCGACTTCTTCGGCGCCGAGTTCGCCGACGGCGAAGTCATCTTCAACAGTGCGATGTTCAGCGGCGGAACTGTTCTCTTCCACGGCACGTTCGCCGGCGCAGAAGTCGGCTTCTACGGCGCCCTGTTCACCGGCGGCACCGTCGACTTCGGTCAGGCAGAGTTCACTGGCGGCACCGTCAACTTCAGCGCCTCGAAGTTCGTCGGCAGCACCGTCAGTTTCGAGGGCGCGAAGTTTGTCGGCGCTGACGTCAGCTTCTATGGTGCCGACTTCGCTGGCGCTCCCGTCGACCTGTCGCACGCGGCCAAATGGACGGAACCACCAATTTTCGACCAACAGGTCAGTGCCCTATCAGGTCTGCTCCTACCACCTGGACAGCGACAGCGCCGCAGCACCCTGGCCTGACGAGCACATCACAAACCGACACGCCGCTACCAACGGCCCAGAGCGCTATTGCGCTTATCACCGCCGCGCACGAGGCGCGAGGTCCCACCGCCCCGTGAGCACCAGCCACGTCGCTGCTCCGCGCGGCGCACCTGGGGCACAGCAAGCCGACGGCACAGCAGGAAACAGCACACACAACCAGCCACAGCACAGCTAGGCAGTAAGCGAGGACCAACCACCAGCTCAGCTTCCTTCAATCCTCGACTGGTCGACCGCACCGAGCGCGAGATGCCAGGGATACGCGTCGAGATGCTGGCTTCCAGTACCGGGATCATGCAACGGGTAAACGTCCGGGCCGTACAGCACGGTCACGCCCCACGACCGCAGTCGGCCAATGTTGTCCTCAAACGCTGGGTGGGCGGCGTGCAGCCGGTTCGTGAACGGCACCGCCACCACAGGCAGCCGTTTGCCGATTGCCTCCGTGAGCAGCCCGAGCGCGAGTGTGTCGCTAATCCCGGCCGCCCATTTGTTGATCGTGTTGAATGTCGCGGGCGTGACCACAATGGCGTCCGGTGGCGGCAGGACATCGGGGGTGCCGGGCTGCTTGTACTCGCTACGGACGGGGTGACCGGTCAGCTTTTCGATCTCCGTGATGTCAAGGAACCGTACCGCTAGCGGACTGGCGACCACGCACACGTCCCAGCCCCGTTTTTGTGCCGGGATCACCAGCCGGGCGACGTCGCGGGCGGGCGGCGCCGCGCAGGTGATCACGTAGAGCACGCGGCTCACCGGTGCGCTCCGCACCGTTCAGCGAGCCGGGAAAGCTCAAGGGGTGGCTTCCCGCGTGCGCGCCTCAGCAGATCGGCGACCAAATTGCGCGCCTGCTCGCGGCACCGAATTTCCTCCGCCGCGATCTGCTCAGCCTCCAGAAGGGCCCTCAGCGCCTCCTCCCGGCGGCCTGCCTGGCTGCAAGCAAGCCCCAAGGTAATCAGGTGCGTCGCGCGGCGCTCACGCGGCAGCGCCGAGAGTTGCCCCGGCGTCAACTCATCCGCCGCCTCGACGGCTAGATCACCATCTCCGAGGCGCACCAGCGCCGACACACGGTGGACACATACATTCGCTGGACCGAACGCGACATAAAACGCGTTGCCGTCCCGTCCCAGCCGCGACGCCGCCGAATCAGCCTCCGCCAGAAGGTCACGAACGCCCACCCGGTCGTCGTGGCTGGCTGATGCCATGGCGCCCTGAAGCAGAATGTGCCCGTACAGCGCAACCAGTTCCGCAGGTCCCTGGCTCAGCCCGGCAGCCAGCTTGCCCGCGATCGTCACGGCCATCGACACTGCTCGTCCACTGTCGCCGAGATCCAACACGGCATTGGCAAGGCGGAACGATGCGGCGGCGACAAGCAGCCGGTTACTGGCGCGCTCAGCCTCGGCGAGCCCCCGCTCGGCTGCCATGATCTCTAGGCCAGGCTCACCGCATTTTCGTAGCGTGGACGCGGCGAGCTGGTAGGCCTGCGACAGCAAGCCCCGTGCCTCGCTCTCACCTCCGGCGGGCTGGTCATGAACAGCCAATTGCGCCGACGCGATCAAGCCTGGCAGGTTCCGGCCGAGCATGGCGTACTGCGACGCCTGGAAACTCATCCAGCAATGCCGGACACCAGCGGCCACGTCCTTCACCGCAGATTTGCCTGTATCAACGCCATCCGTGCGGCGGAACGTCGTGGTGATCAACTCATAGCGCAGTAGCGCATCGCGAAGCCGCTCGATCTCCGCGTTATCCAGGCATTCGGGCGCAACAGGCGGCCGATGCTGGCGGATCAGCACGTTCAGGTCCACCCGCAGAACGACCGCGATTTGCTCAAGCTGCGACACAGAAGCTCGCCGTGTTCCCGCCTCAATCTTCTCTACCCAGCTCTTCGATTTCGCGATCCGGTCAGCGAACAACGATTGGCTCAGCCCCCGGCGCCTGCGCCAGTGGGCGATCCGCCGCCCGACCTCCCGGTCATCCATCAGATGCACTCCACCGCGTCGAGTCCAGCTCCAAACACAGGATGCACGCCACCACACACATTGTGCGACCTCATCGTTACAACCGCACCTACGCTCACCACCGTAAACGGACCCGCCAGAGCCGGCCTTTGATCCGTTATGAGGAGGCGACCCGCTTTGCGTGATCCCACCCAACTGCCGAAACGCGGCCCGGTCGGATGCTTCGCGCTGCTGTCCGCAATCTCGGACGCGCTCGACATGCCCGAGCCCGCGACCAAGGGCGATGAGGCTTACCTGGCGCTGCTGGCGGCAAGGGCCGGTGTTGTGGTCGCCGCGATCCGGCACGCGATGCGCGAACCGTGTGACCAGCCGGCCATGACGGCGATCGCCGGCCTGCCGCGTACGCAGATCGGCGATGTCGATCTCAGCACCTTGTACGACCTGACCACCCCCGCGCCGCCAGCAGCGGCGAACGGTAAGGACGGTGGGTGATGCCTGCTGGCCACGCTGACGGGCGGGGTGCGGCGCGGGCGCCCGGCACCACCGCTCCACAGCGCCGCGACGTGGGTACTGCCGAGTTAGTGACGCTCGCGGCTGAACTGGACGGCGAGCACCACGAGGCGCACCTTGTGACGCCGCCGGGCCGGCGCCCGTTTGTGCAGGTGCGCATCCGCCGCGCCGGCGTGCTGACGGAGAACATTTACGCCGGGGACGGCTTTTTTTGGTTCGGATGGGCCGAGCGCATCGCGGCAGTGTCCGACGTGGCCGCCGCAGCGGAAGCTATCGCGTGTGTCCTGCGTGCGGTAGACGCCAGATGCTGAGCAAGCCGGGCAGCCCGCCGCCAGATCCGCCCTGACACCTACAGCCCCGCGCGCGCCGCGCATCGCAACTACCCTCACCTGACCGACTGGAGCTTTGCAATGCCCAATAACACCCCGCCCGGCTCGGCCAGCGGCACGCTGGAAACCGCCGTGCCGCACTCGGCCCGGATCTGGAACTACTGGCTCGGCGGGAAGGACAACTACGCCGCCGACCGCCGCGCGGGCGACGAGTACGCGGCGATCTTCCCTCGGATCCGGCTCATCGCCCGCACGTCCCGGTATTTCCTGGCCCGCGCCGTCCGGTACCTGGCCGCCGACGCGGGCATCCGCCAGTTCCTCGACATCGGCACCGGCCTGCCCACTGTGGACAACACCCACCAGGTTGCCCAGCACGCTGCCCCGGCCTCCCGCATCGTTTACGTCGACAATGACCCGGTCGTGCTAGCGCATGCCCGTGCGCTGCTGACCAGCAGCCCGGAGGGGGCCTGCGACTACGTCGACGCCGACCTGCGCGAGCCGGGAAAGATCCTGGACGCCGCCGCCGGCACCCTCGACTTCACCGGGCCGATCGCGCTGATGCTGATGGGGATCGTGGGCCACATCGGCGACGAGCACGCCTACCCCATCGTGCGCGAACTCATCAATGCCCTGCCCGCCGGCAGCTACCTGGCGCTGTATGACGGCAGCAACGTGAGCGAGGCGTTCAACACCGCCCAGGACGGCTACAACCAGAGCGGCGCGGACCCGTATTTCCTGCGCAGCCCGGCGCAGATCGCCCGGTTCTTCACGGCCTGGACCTGGTCGAGCCCGGTGTGGTGCCGTGCTCCCGCTGGCGCCCCGAACTCGGCCCCATCGGCCCGCGCGCCGCCGACTCCGAAACCTACACCGGCGTCGGGTGCAAGCGCTGATGCTGCTGGCCATCGTGGGCCTCCCCGTGGACGACGAGAAGAACCGTAAGCACGGCCGCCAGGTGGGCCGCGACTGGGTGGCGTGGCCGGATCTTCCGCCCGGCACCGTGGAAATGGCATGTGACCCCTGCGGCGGTGCTGTCCACCTCACCCAGAGAGTCAGGGCATCCGGGAGGCACTGATCGGCGACGGGCGCCCGGTGGCCGTGGTCTGCCTTTTCTGCATTCCCGCCGAACAGGACGGCCTGACCGGGCTGGCAAACGGCCTTCGGCGGTTGCGCGACGATCAGCGCGAAGCCGCCCGGATTAGCCACATCGCCGCCGAGGTTGACGCCGAGGCAAGCGCAGAGCGCGGGACAAACAGTTAAGGAGGTGGGACGAGCGGATGCATCGTGCATCACGGTACCGAGCCGATGAATCACGGTCTCGCGCGCGCATGTATGTGGACGATTCAGCATTTCCCATCCGCCGTGAAGCCGTGCGGTGGCTGATTTGCCGCTGGGTCATGCTCACCATTGTTACGGCGATTTCTGCGGGATTCGTGGTCGACCGCCTGGCGCTGATTGGAAAATGACACGCCACGACTGACCCGGACCCGGACGAAAAGCACCGCCGCCGGCCGGTTGGCGGTCCACCAATCGGAAGGTACAGGAAGGACGGCCAGCCATGACCGAGCGCCCGCATTACAGCAGATGGCGCAAAAGTTCCTACAGCGGCCACGCCAACAGCGACTGCGTGGAAGCCCGCGCCAGCGGCCGGGGAATCGTCCAGGTACGCGACTCCAAAGATCCGCAGGGACGCGCGCTCGCTTTCTCCCGCGCCGCCTGGCGTGCGTTCCTCGCCGAGGTGAAGACTGGCAACGGCTGAGACCAGGGGCCCGTCCTGCGGTGGGCCGGGGAGGGCCGGATTTTACCCACCTACGTCGGGCTGGGAGGGGTGCCGCCCGGGGCTGATCGGGGGCAGCCGCAGGCCGCCCCGGCGCTGGGCAGCTTACGGCACCCCTCGCTCCCGGCCCGCCGCAGACCACCGGCCAAAATCCTGCCCCGCCTCCCTCGGTCTCCCGCCGCCGGCCCGCCCCTGCATACAATCCCGGTAACGGGAAGTGCCCATTTACCGCAAGAATGCGAGCTAGACCCCGCCACCGCCGCCGGGTGCCGCCAGCGGTTCGTCGGCCTGCTCGCCGACCACACCACCGCCGCTGCCGAACTCGCCGAACTCGACGCCCACACCGAACCCTCCGCCGACCCCACCCTCCTCGACCTGATCCCCATCACCGACTACGAGATCACCACCGCCCCCGCGCCCACCCAGCGCGCGTCTACGGGCCTGGGTGGCGCATCGTGGCCCCTTGGGTGGGGGCTGGGGTGGCCTCGGTGGCCCATGGCGGGCCGCCGAAGCCCAGGAAGCACAGAGGTACGAACGGTCTGGTGTAACACGGGCGCGCTGGACGCCATCTGGCGTCGTCCATCTGCGAGGATACGAAGCGTGGGAGGATTCAAGAAGTTTCTGTTGCGCGGGAACCTGATTGAACTCGCCGTTGCGGTCGTCATCGGTGTGGCGTTCGCCGCAGTCGTCGCGGCCCTCGTCAGGGATCTCATTACACCTCTGATTGCGGCGGCTTGGGCTGATCTCGTTTTTCGTTGTCGCCGCTGTTATTTACTTTCTGGTACTAGTGCCCGTTAACCGGTTCCTCGAGTACACCGAGCGAAACAGGGAATCGACGGAGCGGGACTGCCCGGAATGCCTTAGTACAGTTCCGGTTGCAGCGCGGCGGTGCAGGTATTGCACCGCGGTCCTCAGCCCAGGGCCTGACGCGGCGGGCGCTGGTAGTGGCTGAACCCGCCCGGGGGACACAGAGATCCGCCGCGTTGATGGGACTACGGCGGCCACGCTGACGGGCGTGCTCGGCCTGCTCGACCTGGAAAAGCGCGAGCTCGCGCCGCATCCGCGCGAAATCTTCCGCTCTCTGGCGAGCACGCCTGAGATCGTCGGCCTGTGACACGCACGGACTCTGCGGCACAGGCAACGAAGCCGCGGTCTCGCCCCCCCGGCGAGGCCGATGACGTAGAGTAACTCTCATATGTCGCAGTTAGTTCGCACTACCGTGGGGGTGGGCCGAGTTCGTGAGCGGTTCGGATCCCTCGTCCTCGCGTAACGCTGCCGTCGCCGCCTACCTGCGCGAATTGCTGCTTCAGCCGGGGCGTTACCGGCAGCGGTGGCTACAGTACGCCGAGCGCAACAGGCAGGGCGAGATCAACAGGCTCGCGGTGGCGGACGTGCTGGCGCACTATCTCTGGAGCCATCCGCGTACTGTTCGTGACATCGATGTCCTTCCTCGCCAACTGAAGGACACCGTGGTGCGTGTCATCTCCGGCACGACCCTCAGCAAGTCGTCGCTCAGCCTGTTCATCGAGGCGTTCGACTTCGCCAGCCACGACGAGGAGCTGCTGTGGCGTTTATGGGAGGGCTCGGGCAGCAGGCGCGTGCAGGCTGGTCCGCGTGCCATGCGGCCCGAGCGCTCAGCCGCGCTCGGACCGCTTCAGCACCATACGCTCGCCCTGCATGATCACCACTATCTCGGCGCCAGCGGACTGCCTGCCCGCCAGCGCACCCTGCATGTAATAGAGGCCATTACGGACGGCCTTGACCGCATACCGTTTCGCTTCGACTCCGACAGCCTGAGGCTCCAGGTAGGCCAGGGATGCAGCGGCGTGAGCGGGCCGCTAACGAAGATCAGTGATGTGCTCTACACAACCGACATTGTGCTGGCCAAGCCTCTCGCACTGGGGGAGACACTGACCCTCGAATACTGGATGATCTTCCATTATCGGGTGCCACCCTCACGTGATTACCGGCGTGCTGCCCGGGCACGGATGGACAACGTCGACATCCGGGTGGAGTTCCACCCGGAGAAGGTACCTGCCGCGATCTGGTGGGCCAGCTGGGACGGCATCGAGGGCAGCATCGTCGAGCAGGAGTCCGTGCACGTGGACAGCCAGCGCTCGGTCCATCGCTACCTGAGAACTCTGCAGGATGCGGTGGTTGGCTTTCATTGGGAGTGGTAGCGGCTCGCGCATGGTCCTGTCGTAGCGTCAGTGGCCGGTAGCACCCCGGTCGGTAGCCCCCCGGTCAGTAGCATCCCCGCTGGGCGAATGCCGGCCCAGCGTGAGGGCGGCAAGAACCGCGGCCGCGAGCACCAGCGCCGCCGACAGGTACAGCGCGGCGTGCAACCCGGCATGGAACGCGCTGTATGCGGCGTAGATGACCTTCTGGACGAGCGACTCGTGGCCGGCCCCGGCCGTGCCGCCGGCGCCGGCCGTATTGCCACTGCTCGGTACCGCGCCGGTCTCGACCGCGTTAACCACGATCGACTGGAAGTTCGCGGGGATGCCAAGTCGCTTCAGTTCGGTCGTCAGATGGGCGCTCAGCTGGGCGTTGACCAAGGCTCCGAGGACGGCTACTCCGGCGACGGCGCCGATCTCGCGGCTGGTGTTGGTGGCCGACGCCGCCATGCCAGACCGCTCGGGCGGCACCGCGGCGAGAACGGAGGAGGTAACAGGCACCACGGTGGCGCCAATGCCCACGCCTGCGAGCGCGAGTGCGGCCGCGAGCGGGCCGTAATGAGGATGCGGGCTCAGGTAACCGTCAGCGAGCAGTAGTCCGGCCGCGAAGAGCACGCAGCCGAGCGCGATGGACCAGCGGGGGCCGACGGTTCCGGCCCAGCGGCCCACGAGCAGCGAAGTGAGGATCATGAGCGTGGTCATCGGCAGAAAGATAAGTGCGATGCGGTACCCGGAGTCGCCGACGACCTCGTCGAGGTAGAGCGCGGTGAAGAAGAAGATCGCGAATGTCCCGAAGTAGGTGGAGAACGCCACGACGTTGGGCGTTATGAAACGGGCGACGCGGAGGAACCTGAGGTCGAGCAGCGGGTGTGCGGCCCGCCGCTCCCACCAGACGAAAGCGATCGCGGCGACGCTGCTTATGCCAAAGAGCGCGACGACTGCAGGCGATGCGTACCCTGCGCTCTCGCCGTCGATGATCGCGAACACGAGCGTGCCGAGGGTTGCCGCGCCGAGGATGGTACCGGCGGTGTCCACGCGTTTGGCGGTTGGATCGGCACTTTCAGGCAGGATGGCGGCGGCAACGGCAAGTGCGACCGCGCCGAAGGCGAGGTTGAACCAGAAGATGCCGCGCCAGTTCCAGAGGCCGACGAGGATGCCCCCGATGACCGGGCCGAGGGCGAGCGCAAGCCCGGAAACGGCGGCCCACACGCCAATGGCCGCGTTCCTACGGCGCTCGTCGGTATACAAATGGCGCAGCATCGAGAGCGTGCCAGGCTCGCTCGCGGCGGCGCCAAGCCCCATGATCGCGCGTCCGCTGATAAGTAAGGCGGTCGTCGGGGCGAGCGCGCAGAGGATCGAGCCGGCGCAGAAGACCCCGGCGCCAGCGAGCATGACCTTCTTGCGGCCGAATTCATCACCGATCATTCCGCAGGCCAGCATCACGCTTGCGAAGGTAAGGGCGTACGCGTTCACCACCCATTGCAGCGCGGACACCCCCGCGTGCAGGTCGGTCTGGATGTTGCCAAGCGCGACGCTGACCACGGTGTTGTCGAGGAAGGTCAGGAACAGCAGCGTGCATAGGATGGCAAGGGCGATCCAGGGACTGCCACGCCGTGGCACGGCGTGCGCGTCAGCCCACGGGCTTGCGAGTCCCGGCCTTCTCAATTAGGCACCCGCCTTGCATGCCGCTGGCAAGGACGAGGTCTTTCCACCGTTCTCGATGGTAAGCAGCCCGCAGAAGCTCGCATCGCCTACCTTCCAGGTCCCGTTTTCGTAGACAGCGACACCGGCCTGTTTGGTGAGCGCTGGCTTGCCGCCGACGAGGATCGAGTAGGTCACGCTGGCTTGGGTGGGCGATGCCAGCGCCACCTTGGTCACCTTGGCGGTTGCGGCCGAGGCGAGGGGTGAACCGGCCTGCGCACGGATGATGGGCGCGAAGATCTGGCCGTTCTGCAGTAGCGCCACCCGGCGCGGCACAGGCGTTTTCGCGTTGAAGAAGGCCTCCCAGTTCGTTTTGATGGCGGCCAGCGCGGCGGCAGAGCTCATCGTGCTCGGTGCTGAGCTGGGGCTCGGTGAGGAGGACGACGTGGCTTTGCTGCCGCTGCCACAGGCGGCCAGGACGAACACCGTCGCGGCGACGGGTGCGAACAGGTGAAGGCGTGACACCAGCGGGTGGAAGCGCATTCGCATGTCTCCTTGTCTTACCAGGGCATGAGCCAAAGAGTCACACCGCTGGGTCACGACAGGCGCAGCGGTCTTGTGGCGGCGGGCGTAGGCCAGACAGGTCACGCACCACCGTGTGGTTGCGGTCAGCAATCGTGCCGAACGCATAGTGCGGGAAGATGCCGAAGTATTCGCCGCGCGTGCGCTGGCTCCACCGCCGGGCCAGGTCAGCCCTGGTCTTGTAATAGCTAACCAGGTAGCCGCCGGTATGCAGGCGCAACAGCGAATAGCCGCCCGGATACTCCTTGACCGCGGCGATTTCAAGGAACTCGGTGCCAGGCGCATCGGGAGCAGAGGTCCATTTGTTGCGATGGGTGTGCCCGGCGGCGTGCAGGAAAACACCTGGCGCTTTCGCGTAAAGAGCCTCGAGCTCCCTGGCTTTCGCCTGCTCGAGTATGAAGCCTGGGCTGGCCGGGGTCGTGATGTCGGACTCGTAGGTTACCGGGTGGTGCCCGAACACGAAGGTGGGCCGATACGGGTCATCCCGGAGCAGCCGGCGCAGTTCGGCCAGCTGAGCGTCATCGAGGGTGCCACCCGCGGCGTCCAGGGTGGTGGTATCCAGTCCCACGATCCGCAGCCCGCCCAACTCGTATGCGCTGAGCTGCTGCCGCGGGTGGGGGAACACATCTCCCCAGCAGTCATAGTGATCCGGTGCGCTGGGCACGGGCGTGCCTGCCGCGTAACGCGTACCGGTATGCGGGCGGTCATGGTTGCCGCGCACGACCATGTAGTCGGTTCCCAGTTGGCCCAAGCCATCGAGCAGTTCGCGCACCCGAGCAACATCGCGCGGTGCCGCTTCCGCGGTCGTGTCGCCGACGATGATCAAAGCGGCGGGGTGACTGGCTCCGCTAGGGATTCCGGGGGGTCGCCGCTCCGGGTCGGCTTCACGGGGGGTTCCGGGGTCTGGCCGGCCCTGATTGGCTTGGCTGGGGGTTGCGGACCGCTCCGGGCTGGCATCGCGCGGGATTTCGGGTGGTCGCCCCCGCGGGCCGGATTCGCGGGCGGGACAGCACAGCTCGCTCAGCATGGCGGTGAGCATCACTTCCGGATACGGCGACAGGCCCGGGTCCTGTCGGAACGGCTGGGGCCAGCCCGCGGCGATTATTCCGCTCGCGTTCTCACCGATGTGGGTGTCGCCGGCCACGGCCACGGTGAACAGGTAGCTGCCCGGCGGCGTAGCCAACGTGGTGAAGGTTCCCGGGATGTCGATCGAGCCCCGTGTGCCAGGGAACTGGAGGGAGGTCTGGACGGCCGGCTCGCCCGCGGAGCGAGCCTCGAATGTATAGGTCCGGTCCGGGTCCAGGCCGGTGATCTCGGCGTAGTGGTACGGCGTCGGCGTGGGGTCCTGCAGGACGGTCCGCAGGACGCGGCGGCCCGGTTCGCCGAGCAGTACCTCGGTATCGGCGGGCACGGGTGCTGGCCGGCCGTACGCGTCGGTCTCTGTAGCCGATCCGGTGAACCACGTGATAACGACGCTCGAGTCGGTGACGGTGACGACTTCGAGGTCAATCGGGAGCAGGGTCCCGCGGCGGCGCGGCGCGGTTTCGTGTGGCACATCTACAGGATGCGGCACACATGGTCACCGGCCGCCTCCGCCGCGCGGAATTAGATCCGGCTTCGGTAGCGACCTCGCTCCCGGCCGCTTACCCGCAGCAGGAGGAGCAGGATAATCGCACCGATGATGGAACCGATAAGGCCGGTCGGGTGGAGGTTGTGGACAGAAAGCGTGTGGTACTGGATCAGGTTCTCCATGAAGCCGCCCACGAACGAGCCGACGACGCCAAGGACGATTGTGCCGAGCAAGCCGATCGGGTCGCGGCCAGGAACAAGCAGGCGAGCGATGGCTCCGGCAATCAGCCCGACAATCAGCAGAACAATGATGAAAAGAGCCATGCACCTCGCTCTGCCCGGGAAAATCCCATTCATGCATGGGCGTGGTGAATAATCGGCTACCGCTGTGCGCCGCCTAGGTAACGCGGGTTTATGGCGACCCCGGGAATCCGCAGGCTGTCGTCCGCGACGCTAAACAGCCACGACGGCACGAGCAGCGGCTGACTACTGCTGTAGTGCAGGGCCAGGCCGTAGACCGCACCGGTTACCTCGATCAGCCGGATTGGGCCTGGCCTGCCGCACATCACGGCCGCGTTGAGCGGGCACATGACCTCCAGCGGATGGCTGCCCGCTGGGGGACGGCCTCCGGTCGGCGGGCGCGAGGACGACGTCAGCCGGTCGAAGGCTTGCCGAGCGCCGATCAGCGGATAGGTGGCACCGAGCACAGGGTGGCCCAGCCAGCCACTCGCCTGGATGATCCGGCCTCCAGGGCCGACTCCGACCGTGGTGGAGAAGCCGGACCCCGCCGCTTGCAGCACTGGTTGCGCCGCCCCCTCGGCAACCGTCGGCGATGGCGGTGCCGTCAGGGACGGCGGTGCCGTCAGGGACGGAAGGGGCTCGGCAGGCTCGAGAGCGCCAGGCTTCATCGGGCACGCCCTGGTCCCGGTGGGCGGTGGCGGCGCGCCGTTCCCCCCGGCGCCAGCCCCCGCGGCGCCGTTCCCCCCGGTGTCGGCCCCCGCGGCGCCAGCCCCCGCGGCGCCACCCGGGGCCAGCACGATGGG
>WNGA01009548.1_pt1 | contig 13054 bp, 13 predicted proteins | sample 5400061 | NCBI WGS metagenome assembly WNGA01 (sample SAMN13153366, study PRJNA577476) | soil metagenome | isolation source: 100 cm soil or saprolite under grassland replicate 2 | place: USA:California | collected 2016-06-15
TTCGCGCGCGCCGATAGCGCCCGTTGTACAAGGGACAGGCTCAGATTCATGGTGGGTAAAGGCTGCGATGAAGAACTGATCGCGTATGCTTCTTAATGCGCCTCTTGCCGAGACTGCGCGCTGGAAGCGACGCGTACCCAGGGCGCGCCTTCTGATTTATGCGCAGGCTTCAGATAACTGCTCACTGTCAGATTAAGTCCTGATTTTTACAAACTACGCCTCGAAACTTTCCGTCGGCGCTTATTTAGCCCTCACTTTTTTTAGTTCCACCTGTCGGCTCAATCCTTTAACCATTAATCCGGCGACTTTATCGGCCTCGAGGTTGAAGATGCAGGTGACATCCGTCATGCCATCAACCTCAAAAGTGTGTTTGTCTACCGAAATCAAAGCTAACTCCTCCCCCACGGGCCCGCCGACCAGCTTTCCCTCTTTTATTTTGAGGGTGACTTCTACTTCCTCGTTTTTGTAGACGCCTTCGTAAATCTTCAACGTCTCGGCATCGACCTTGTATTCGACTTTCGGCGCCGATTTTTTCGTGTATCCGTAATTATACAGAGACATTCTGTCACCCCGGAAGATCACGGCTTCGCCATCGGCGGTGAAAAAAATGCCGGGTTTATGCTCATCTAGCTTAAGACCTCCCAAACGATCTAAGTATAGATATCCGTTTTTGATCATTACACTGACGTTAAATGTGTCGCCATCAGCTTCACGTGAATATTTACCGACGAAATCTTGCCATTCTCTCTTATTAGGTCCCGCCTCCTCATCTGGGTTGTCGTTAAATGGCATGAATTCGACATTGGAATCGTAACCGGCAGAACTGAGAACCTGGACACCTTTTGGTCTCCCTTTCTCGTCTAAAATGAAAGTAAATTTGGAGCCGCGGAACGAAAATTCAGTAGGACTATGAGCATTCAATCTCCCCTCGTTAGTTCCGGAAACTACGTAGAGGCCGTCTTCCTTGACTTTGAAAGGCGCCAACAATTCTTCTCTGAGTTGGTAAGTCCCTGCGAGCCGCTGTAACAACTTGGTATCCACCGTTATTATCGGTTTATCTGTAAATTTGGCGGAACCCGTTCGAGAATCAGGGCCGTACTTGGCTTCAATCATTTGCTGGAAAACGTCCAATGCGATTCGCTGAGGATCACCCGACTCAGAATTCATTAGGACAACAACGCCGATTTGATATTCGGGGGTCCACATATGATATGTTCTATAGCCGGCTCCAGCGCCCGCATGAGCAAGGAGAGTTCCACTACGCAGAGGCGCGCTCACAATGCCGAGACCGTATCCATAGACTTGTCCTTCGATCGGAAACTGCTGCGTATACATCTCTTTCAGCAAATTTTCCCCGATGATTTGCTTGCCACCGATCTTACCGCCGGCAAGATGGAATGAGATATACCTGGCCATATCTTTCGCGGTTGAATACATGCTTCCGGCCGATGTATGCCTACCTCCGGCTGGAATCATAAAAATCCACGGCGCCGGCAAGATTCTATCTCGTATATGGCCTTTAGCCACTGATGGATGATTTGCCGCAACTTTGCGATTGAAGGTGCTGGACGTCATCCCCAGCGGTCTAAATAGCTCTTCATTCATGAACTCATCAAGTGGCTTTCCAGAACGCAGTTCCAAGGCATACCCTACCAGGTCGATACCAAGATTTGAGTAGCTATATCTCTCGCCAACAGGAAACTTGAGCCAAGTCTCTGAGATGCCTCGAATGTGATCTACATACGAACAGCCACGACGATAGAAGTGTTTACCGCAGGGAGCTATATGCGTAAGTCCAGACCAATGACTTAACAGATGTCGAAAAGTGATTCTGTTCGCTTCTTCCGATCCGAAGCGGCTATTCACAGTAAACTCTGGATAGTATTTTTTCAGGGGATCGTCAAGCTTCATCAATCCCTTCTCCACTGCGATTAAGAAACCTGTCGCAGTATAGGTTTTAGAGATGGACTGCATGCTGAAGAGTGTATCTGCTGTGACTTTCGTCTGGCTGGAGCGATCCGTGGTACCAAACCCCTCGGCCCAAACAAGCTTATCACCATCCACCAGCGCAATCGCCAGGCCCGGCACATTCATTTGCGTCATCTGTTGCGGCAATTGTTCTTTCAGTTTGGCGATGATCGGAGAATAATCAACGGTAGGTCGAACGGGAGGCGCCGCCTTTTCCTGGGCAATCACAAAGCAAACAAGCCCTAGGGAACTGATACAAACCAATAGGAGTGGCAAGTAGATATAATGTTGGATGTTCCGCAACATTGTTTCCTTTCTTATGTGTCCCTCCATGATCTATTGTGACCCTTCGGTGAGCAGGTTTGACATCCTGTAATGCGTCAAACCTGCTCACCGAAGGGTCACGAACTGATCGCGTGCCAGGATATCACCGGTCTCTTGGGAGACTTGCTTAAAATGGGGAGATCAGGCTCGGGGACGTCAGCGCAGCCGATCTACTGCTGGCATCCTTTGTGTGTCATAAATGTATCGTATACCTTTCTCAGCTCCTCAGAGATTTTCCCTGCAGTAGCATCATCCCAGTAGGCAATGTACGTTCTTACTATCCCGGCGCCTTCACGGCGCTGCAGCACTATCGCAGTTACATAACAGTCTGAGCAAACCCTAGACGGGCGCCCGACCCACTTGGAAGCGTCAGCCGAGAAAGCCGTTTGGGTCAATATCTGTAACACATCATCTCGCAGCTTAACGTTGCATTGATTTTTTATCTCATTCCAGACAAGGTGGCCCTGAGATGTTATCGTCAAGTCACCTTTCCCTTTTCCGGCGAACCCGCCTCTAGTAATAATCTGAACTGCCCAGGAATTGGCTTCCGGCGATAATCCTACTATCTGGAATGCGCCCATACCGGCAGGAAGCACAACAGTTGGATTTTGACCCTGCGCGGAATTTGGCCTTTGCAACTCTGTTTCCGGCTTTTGAGCAGGCGAAGTAGACGGGGTCTTATTGGCGCCTTCCTGCGCGAAGCACAAACAGCTCGGTATCAAATTGATAATGACGATAAGGTGTCTCAATAGTTGACTCATAGTAAAGCTCCTTTAGTAGAACGGTTCAACTGCTAACAACCAACTTTTACCCTACTCAAGCGCCCTAGCTAGAGCGGTTATCAAATGGATGTACGGGTTCATAGAACGCTGATGACGCGGATAGAGCGGATTGACGCTGGTCTTTTTGGGTTTTATCCGCTTGCTGGGAGCGCGCTAGCGTATGGAGTGCGGCGAGTCCTGATATCGCTGGCGAATTCGGAGAACGGTACGGTACAGGGAGCGGTAGCGACCTGGTGGACTCGGAAGTCGTTGCCTACAAAGCACCAGGTCGCTACCGCTCCCTGTACCGTACCAATTCGCCAGCGGTATCAGTCCTCGCCGCACTCCATACGCTCCGCGATTTCGGTCACGGCCGTCGCTGTTTTTGACACGCCAGTTTGCAATTACGCGCCCCGCCAGTGGCAGCAATCCCGTACATCCAATTGATAACCGACCTAAAGTGGGCGAAGGCTAACCGTGCCGATGATGTTGGAGATCGAAATCGGCGCGCCGCCTGAGCCTATCTGGGCGCGAAACCTAATGCCGTTCAATGTCCCTTCTTGTACTTTATGCGGAAGCCCTATGATGACTTTGCCATGATTTCCATTCACATCTATGTTCGCGTTCAGGTCCGCAGGCGCTAACAATTCGACTTTGCCACTGACGTTGCTGATATTGATGCCTTGTTCATCAAGCTTTGTGACGCGAATCACCGCAGTCCCGCTGACTCGCGATATCTCTATCTGACCCGCCGCCAGCGACATCTCGGCCTTCCAGCTCAACCCATTGAGATGGATAGAGCCATCGATCTCGCCCACCTTAAGACGATCACTGACATGCTTGATGGTGAGATCGACTCGGCGCGGGATCTTGAGAGCCACGCGGTGGCGCACTTCATTGCCGCCCATGCGCAAGCTGTTCCCCTCGGCTTGGATGGTCAGGCCGTCCGGCTTATCTACGATCTTTAGCTGGCGGTCATTTACATCCGCCAGGCCTTGCGCGAAGCGGGTTATATGGACTTCAGCCATGTCGGTGTCGGCGGTTTCGATCTCGACTGGCCCATTGATGTTCGACACTTCCACCCGCGCGCCGGGCGAAAGCCTGTACTCGCGGTGGATTTCCTCAAGCTTCCGCATCTGCTCATCCGGCGCTGTTATCGGATTTGCGTCTGATGCGAAGGAGTGCGCCAGGCCCTTGAAAGGTCTGGTATTCTCGCCATCAAGAACCCCGGATTCATTTCTATCGCCGGTCGCCACAGTTGAAGCGATATATGGTCTCTCGCCTGGTTCGCCTGATGGAAGCGAAGACTCCTTCGGCTTCGCCTTTAGCGCTCTGTTCTCCGGATTCACATGGGTAGGTCTCGCCCGGTCGGCGCGCGCGGACGCTGTACGCTCTTGATGGTTGTTAGCTGTTGCTTGCTCTCCGATCGCAGGCTTATCCCTGGCCTGGTCCGGCGTCTGCGTTTGAGAGTTTGTTGAGTCAGTGGAATTAACGGCCTGAGTAGCCTTCTCGCCACTGCCGGTTTTTAGTGATCCTGATCGCCAGGCCGCTATTGCAAGCGCCACTACTATGGCAATAGAAACAACCATGACGCTCGCGAAGGCAAGACGGCGGAAAGATCCGCCTAGCCATTCGAGCAAACGAGGCGCCGAGACGGGGACGGAATGCAACAACGACGGCGCCACAGTCTTAGCGGGCGTGAATGGCTCAGACGCTTCATTGAGGAACGCTTTGAATCGAGCGCCCAGCCTTTCGGTCGGAGCGTCCTTGGAGAGCTCAGCATCGAGAGCGGCGCCCATTAATTTCACTATTTGCCCCAGCTCTCTCAACCTGACAGAGCAAGTGGCGCATTCCGCCATATGCTCACTTACCCAAATGGCGTTTTTGGGCGCGATGGCGCCATCTAAATAAGCGCACAAAATGTCGTCACTCAAACAAGGATTCACTCTGTATCACCTCGCAATCTTTTCGTAGAGCCTGATAAACTCCCGCCGGCCTCGCGCAATCATACTCCCGACGCTTGCCTCTTTTATGCCGAGGGCCTTTGCTATCTCTCGATAGGACAAACCTTCATGCTTAAGGAGCAGGCAACTGCGTATAGGCTCCCTTATTTGATTGAGCGCCTGCCTGGCGCTACTGATCTCGGCCTCGCGCAGCAGGGCTTCATCCGGTTGAGGATTCTCAGCCATCTGCGCCGCCAAGATCACAAATGTCTCGTCGCGCGCGGCGCCGCGGCGCCGTCCCCGAAGGATATTTTGAGCTACATTAGCAGTGACTCGCAGGAGCCATGCGCGCAGCAGTTCTTCGTTTCGCGCCGCGTCCGGATTTTTATAGAGGCGGATGAAAACTTCTTGCACAATGTCTTCGGCCAGGGCGCCGTCGTGCGTCAGCGCACAGGCGTAGCGATATATGATGCGGTGGTGCATCGCAAATATTTCTTCGAAATTCGGTTGAACGGGCGCTTGCGTGGCGCTTACCACATCCGATTCAGAGTCTGTCAAAATCATCTCCCATGAGCTCATGTCAGATCCCTGATATAAAAACACCGCCGACGAACATTTTGTGTCAACCCTCAGCGCATAATTGGCGGGAGGTCTTAGTCATCAACCATGAATATTGCGCTTGACAATCGGACGATCCGATGATAGCCTCCGCAGTCTGCTAGGAAGAGTGGCTATTGCTAACTCCAATTCATCAAGGGTAATTCAGACAGATAACAAAAGCGTTCGTTTACCCGATCTGTTGTCCCCACAGTGCGAGTCAGCATATCTACCTCTAATCTGTACTAACATCTAAAACGATTATCCTCCAAACATCTCTGCAGTAGTTGAGCCATAAGCTTACCACTGATGGTGGGCCTGGCGACATATTACAAACACAACCACAACCGGGGCTGTATCTAGGTCTGCCCCACACTGATTTGAAAATCGATCTCAATGACGCCGCATTTTTGTGTCTGTCGGCGTAAACTGGGGCAACTCACGCCTCAGGCATATGAGCAAACGATCCCAATAGGTGTGGCCACGACTAACGGCATAAACGAGGCAGGCCCTTATTTACAGTTAGCGCTCTCACCCAGAGAGCCGCGGTGTTGTCGCGTCGTGTAGGCCGAAGTGTGCGCTTTTCTTAGGTCTTGAGCAGGTCTATTTCAAAAGTTTTCCTCCTCTGATCTTCGCTGGTCTCGTACTCTGATAGTTATTCGCCGTCCTGTAACTAATCCCGATAACGACTAAAGACCATATCTTGTTGCACCCCCTAGTAACTCATGAAAATAGATAACCTTTATCCGGCGACCAGTCGAAATACCAGGTTGAAAGTTAGTCGTCTGATAAATTCGACAGTAGAGGTAACCATGAAGAAAGTGTCCTTGATTATATCTAGTGTGTGCGTCATCTCGTTGGCAATGTTTTATTATGGGCGTTTTGGAGCGCAAGCCCATTCTCAAATTGACGCTGTCCACCCGGCGATCAGCGGCCGGTTCGCCCATTCCGACCCAACCGTTTCGACATTATCGCCGAATGGGCTTGCCGCCCCGTCCTCGCCGGCGTTGGCGGCAGTTGATCCACAGTTGCCGCGTGTATACCTGAACACGGACTACGTTGCGCCTACCGGGCAAACGATCGTGGTCAGTGGGGGAGGCAATCTTCAATCTGCGTTCGACCAGGCGCAGCCGGGGGACGTAATCCTGCTTCAGGCAGGCGCGACCTTCACCGGCAATTTCGTCTTGCCGAACAAGACTGGAGCGGGCTGGATTACTGTCCGCACCTCGACGACGGACGCGAAATTGCCGCCGGGGACTCGGGTGACGCCGGATTTAGCTTCGTCGATGCCCAGGATCATTAGCCCCAATTCCGAACCCGCGATTCAGACCGCCGGCGGAGCGCACCACTTCCGTTTCGTCGGCATCGAGTTCGGCGTAGCGCCGGGAACAAATATCTATAACATCATCTCGTTCGGCGCCGATCAGACTTCACTGGCGCAGGCGCCGCACGATCTGATCATTGACCGCTGCTATATTCACGGCAACGCTGATGATAACGCGCGGCGCGGCGTAATGATCAATTCCGCCAGCACGGCGATAATTGATTCATACATATCCAACATCCACGAGGTCGGCGCCGATTCGCAGGCGATCGCCGGATGGAATGGCCCCGGGCCATTCAAGATCGTCAATAACTATCTGGAAGGCGCGGGCGAGAACTTCATGCTGGGCGGGGCTGATCCATCGATTCAGAACCTGGTTCAGTCCGACATCGAATGCGGTGATATTGACAGGGCTTACGGCCGATGCGCTCTACCACTTTCGCGCCCGCTCCCGTGACGCGGCAGGGAACCTGAACGTCTCTGCGGATTTCACCTTGATTACCCATTCATCTCCTGGCGCCGGTGGCGTACCGCAGGCGGTTATATGGACGAACACCGTGAATGCGACTTCGACCGGAGCCACGTTAAAGAAAACGGCGGGGTGTGATGGCTGCGCCTCGACGGCTGTCTCACAACAGGTAATTACCTCGGGGAATGGTTACGTGGAGTTCACCGCTTCAGAAATGACGAAAGAGCGTTCGGTCGGGTTGACAAATAGCGCCAGGACGGGCCCCACTTTCAATGTCTCACATAGCTTGCCCTGTTATGCATCTTGCCGGCTCGACGCATTGAGACTGGCCTCCGCTTTTTAGCCATAAATCCTTTGAACTGCACTGTCACGCCTGCGCTGGTATTGGTTATGCCGCCAATTCGACCGACGCGCATATGCCGCCAATTCGACCGACGTGCAGGCGCTCGACCTGTCACGCCTGCGCGGGTGTCGGTTGTGCAACGGAGAGGAGTGAGGCTATGGCCGACAAACGTAACGCCTGCGCGGTTGTCGGCCAGGCGCCAGCGGGCTGTGAAGGCGAAACGCCACTGGCGTCATGCCTGCGCGGGCGCCGGTTAGGTGTTCAGAAGACCTAGCAGACTGAACGCTCAGCCGGTCACACCTGCGCGGGCGTCGGCCAGGCGGGAATCAATGGGTCCACTAGGACCCATTGATTGTCACGCCCATGCGGACACTAGGCGATTCAATTGGCGTAGATCAGTCTGGCCTTGCCTCGGCCAGCGACACAGGAGAAGTCTCAGGGACACTTGAGTCACAGGCGCGCCGAAATTCCAGAACGCCGTCCTCGATCGCCCCAAAGCGAAAGCGGAAAATATCGAACGCATAGTTCTGGGGATTGCGCCAGGGGCCTTTCATTCCCTGCCTGGGCAAGCGATCCTCCGCGCGTTTGAAGTACCCGGACATGAGATTGCCGAACGGCATCACCGGCATCTTGGGATCAGGTTCTTTCGGTCTTGTCTCAACATAAGCGTGCGCATCCATAAAATTGATCAAGCGGCAAAAATATTCTGCCAGCAGGTCGGCGCGGAGTGTCCACGAAGCATTCGTGTAGCCAAAGATGAAGGCCAGATTGGGCACGCCGCTGAACATTATGCCTTTATACATAACGGCCTTGCCGATCTCGATGGGCCGCTCATCAACCCTTACCTCCGCGCCACCCGCGAATTGAAGCTCCAGCCCGGTCGCGGTGATGATGATGTCGGCTTCGAGTTCCCGCCCCGATCGCAGCTTGAGGCCTGCGTCAGTGAAGGTGTCAATATGATCGGTGATGACGGAAACCTTGCCCACTTTGATGGCCGCGAAAAGATCATTGTCGGGAACGACACATAACCGCTCGTCCCATGGATTGTAGCGCGGCGTGAAATGCGCGAGATCGTACTCCGGCCCCAATTGCTCCCGAATCAGCTTGAGCAACCAATTCCTGGTTTGCTCTGGGAACGCTCGGGCGGCATTGAAGAAGATGAGTTGCGACACCACGTTTTTCCAGCGCGTCAGCCGGTAAGCCAGACTGAGCGGCAAATGCTTTCGCAACCAGTTGGCGATGGCGTCAACCGCCGGCAATGACACCATGTAGGTCGGCGATCGCTGCAACATGGTTACGTGCGCCGCCTTGTCCGCCATCGCCGGAACCAGCGTGACCGCCGTCGCCCCGCTGCCGATGACGATGACGCGCTTGCCCGCATAGTCGAGGTATTCGGGCCAAATTTGCGGATGAATCAGCGCTCCTTTGAAGCGCGACACGCCCGCGAACTCCGGCGTGTAGCCCGCTGAATAACGATAATAACCCGCGCACAGCATCACATGGCGCGCCGTGAACGATAAGGCGCGCTCTTCGTAGTCGGCCTCCACCGTCCACAACGCATCGACTGAGGACCAGGAGAGGCGGCGGACTAAATGTTTGAAGCGAATGTGCGGGACTATCCCATACTCCTCCGCCGCTTCCTGCACATAGGCGAGGATGGTGGGGCCGTCCGCGATGGCCCTGGGCTTCTTCCACGGTTTGAAGTTATAGCCGAGCGTATGCATGTCGCTGTCCGACCGAACGCCCGGATACCGGAACAAATCCCAGGTGCCGCCTATGGCGTCGCGGCCTTCCAGCACCGCGAAGGTCTTGCCCGGACAATGCATCTGCAAGTGGACGGCTGCGCCAATCCCCGAAATACCCGCGCCAACGATAATCACATCGAAAGATTCCATTTTTCAGCGCCCCTATTTTAAACAAAGTCCGGACCATTTTCTTTACCCGCGCCAAGCATGTCTTGCAGGGCAATGCCCCTCGCAGGATTAGCAGTGATAAAATGGCGCTAAGCGTCGCGGGCATTTGATATTCTAAATGAAATCCATACCCTGATGATCATCTGACGATCCACGCCTCGTCGACTCCCCTCAACACAGAACTCTCAATATCAACCGTCGCTGCCGCGACTCACGGACGGATGCGCTGACGGTCCCGGCGTTGAAACCTTTGGTTTATACACAAATCCCCCCAACGGCAGTTGGGGGATGGTTAAGGTTCAACCTACATCGGGAGATTCTCTTGATCTCGAATCCCCCCAACGGCAGTTGGGGGATGGTTAAGGTCCAACCTTTCGCCTCTTTGTCTCTCAAACACTCATCAGCCCAAGGCGACTTTTGTCATAGTCGCGGAGTGGTAAACAAAGTCCGAGTAGCGCACCCCCCGCAAGGCCGGACTTTAACAATCCCCCAACTGCCGTTGGGGGGATTTGAAAAAGATGCGAGCCGCCGTTGTAGGCTGGATTTAACCATCCCCCAACTGCCGTTGGGGGGATTTGTGTAGAAACTTTAGGTTGAAACGCCGGGCTAAACTCACGGCGCCGCTACGCGGCGGGAGCAGATCAGGCAATCTTTGTAAAGCTAATCATCTGAAGCTCAATAATTGCGGGAACGTAAGATAGAAGGCCGATGACTTTGAAGGAAGAATGATCGAATGGATCCAATTTTTGAGGCAATCCTTGGGAGTGACAAATCGGACGGGCTGGCCGGAGGGGGCGCCCAACTTCGGGGTGAAACAGATGGGCTTTGCTCGCCGCTTAACGGCTCGGCGCCGGCCTTGTTCGTAGCCGGGGCACAACAGGCCGGCGCTGCTGGCGATACCGCATACCAGGTCATGGCGCCGTGATTCATGGCGCCATGACCAAATCATGGTTACCTCAGGTATTTGTTGAAAAATTCGAGAGTGCGAGTCCATGCCAATTTGGCTGACTCCTCGTCATAACGCGGCGTCGTATCGTTGTGGAATCCGTGTTGCTTGCCCTCGTACATGTGCAGCGTGTACACCTTGTTGTTGGCCTTGAGCGCCGCCTCATAAGCCGCGATGCCGGCGTTGATGCCCTGGTCATTGCCTGCATAATGAAGCAACAGCGGCGCGGAAATCTTGGGGACATCCTCTGCGCCCGCCTGGCGACCATAAAAGGGAACGCCCGCATTCAACTCCGCGCCCAGCCTGACGGCTAGTTGATTCACCATCCCACCACCAAAACAGAACCCGACCGCGCCGAGTTTGCCGGTGGAATCGGAACGCGCCTTGAGCCACTTGGCCGCCGCGACGAAATCTTCGGTCATCTTCTTTCCATCCACCGTGCGAAAGGCGGCGGCGCCTTTCTCATCGCTGCCCGGATAGCCGCCGACCGAAGTCAATCCATCAGGCGCAAAAGCGATGAAATTGGCGAGCGCGAGGCGGCGCGCGACGTCCTCGATATAGGGATTGAGTCCGCGGTTTTCGTGAATTACGAGCACGACGGGCAGCTTTCCATCTTTTGCCGGGCGAGCCAGATAGCCTTTGATCGAACCGTTTCCGGCCGGCGATTGCACGACTTCGTAGCCCACTTTAATGCGTTTGTCATCCGGCGGTACCTGCTGCGCCCAGGCGTAGTTGGGTGTCAGGCTCTCGAAAATCGCCGCGACGGTCAGGCCGCCGGTCGCAAACTTGCCAAGACGATCAAGGAAAGTACGGCGGTCGATGTCGCCGTGCTGGTATTCGTGAAACAGATCCAACAACTCTTGCGGATAATCGGATGCTTTCTTTCGTTCCATTCTTCCTCCTTGGATGGGATTGGAGCGGAGTACGAGGCGACTCTTCTACCCCGCTGGTGAAATGGGAAGGCCACTGAACCTGCGATCCCAACCGGGAAATCGCAAAAGCCTAAGCCGTCCGCTACGTTCAATCTGGTAACTAGCATATCCTAAGACGAACGCATGGCCGCGCCGGATTCAGCGCCTGCCGAACTTTTTCTCCGGTTCGGTCTGGCCGGATCCCGACGATGAGATTTCTGATCTCCATAAATTTTCTTGGCGCTTAGGAAAAAGTTTTCTTTGCCTGAATCCGCTCATCGTTGCGCCGGCGCAAGTACTGGCGCAGATGTTTCCACCGCGAAAAGAACAGCGCCATGCACAGGCACAACATCAATGCGCCTGTCCAAGGCCGCAGCCCACTTGTGTCCGCAGGGGCGCCGTGAAAGCTCAGCCGCATCTCACGTTGGAGCGGATCGCGCGCCTGCCCGCTGATCTTGATTTCGCTTGTTGCCGGAACCAGCGCGTTGACCATGTAGACGCCGAGTTCGGGCAGATGGTCGTTGCGGAAAGAGAGTTGATGGGCGCCCGCCGCGCCCAAAGCCGCTTCCGCCGCGAGACCGAGGCGAATCGCGCCGACGCCTTCGTTCATCTCGCGCCGCGACGGGAACTGAACTCGTGACAGCGCGAGCGGCGCGCGCCGTCCATCCACTTCGAGTGCGACATCCTGCAGCACGCGTCGCGCATAAGCCTGCTCTTCCGCCGATGAAATATGCCCGTCGCCGTCGGCGTCAATCAGCGCGAAGATGCGATCAGCCACCTGCGCGCCGGGGGTCAAACGCAATTCGACGCGCGCGCCGCCGGGCGCGAGCGCAATCTGCGCGACCTGTAAATATTGATCGAGCACGTGCGCCGACGCCGTTATGCGTATGGCGCACGCGCAAAGCAAACAGAACAACAACCGTCTCATCGCTTCACCAGCCGCGCGCCGTAATCGTTCGTGGGGTCGCGGTAAATCGTGTGGATGTGATTGAGATCGAGGCCGCCGCCGCGCATCCGCTGCGGCGAATATTCAATAAACAGCGTTGGCCCTTGGATGCGGAAGTACGCGGCGCTCCCCTGGGTCGTCGGCCCGCTCCACGCAAACCACGTTTCCGGCAGGCTGGCTTTGATTTCGGCCATCTTGGCCGCCGCCGCTTCGTCGTTCAGGATGCCGACCCATTCATTAACCAGATCCAGCAGTTTCTCTTTTTGCGCGGCATTTAACGCCGAAACTTTGATGCCTTCGGGCTCGATCGTCTTGCCGTCTTCACCCGCGCCGAGCACGAGTTCGCCGACCTGATACGGCAGAATGGCTTGCTTCTGCTGTTCCGCGTCGAGCGCTTTGATCAAAGCAAAAGCCTCGTCATTTTCGCGGCCCAGCGGGCGCACGGTTTCGCCGTTGAGTTTGTAAGTCGAGGGCTGCGCGGCGGGCAGGCTCGGCGTGAGAACGTTGCTCTTGCCGACAATCGTCAGGTTGATCGCCAGATGATGACCGCCGAATTGAATCATCCAGGGTTCAGTGAGCGAAGGCGCGCCGAGCAGGGCCAGATAGTAT
>WNGA01019414.1_pt1 | contig 13052 bp, 10 predicted proteins | sample 5400061 | NCBI WGS metagenome assembly WNGA01 (sample SAMN13153366, study PRJNA577476) | soil metagenome | isolation source: 100 cm soil or saprolite under grassland replicate 2 | place: USA:California | collected 2016-06-15
GCGGTGGGGCGAGACGGAACGCTGTACGTGGCCTACTACGACCGCCAGTACGGCGACTGTGAGCGGAGCGGGTGCAACGACATCACCCTGGCGACGTCGCGCAACGCCGGGCTGAGCTGGAGGTACAGACGGATCACGACCGGCTCCATGCCCAATCTGGTGCCGACGAACAACCCGTTCGAGGCCGGCTTCCTGGGCGACTACATGTACCTGGTCCTCACTCGAGGCCAGGTGGTCGTGGTGTGGGCGGACACCCGGGGGGTCGTGGGCTCGGGCAACCCGACCCCGGAGGAGGACGTCTACCTGGCGAGGGTTCCGACCGGGTAATCGTCGCCGTCCGCCACCGGGGACCGCGAGCCGTCGCCGACATGGGCCGGACGGGCCGGAGCCAGGACCAGCGGCAGGCTGAACGAGAAGATCGAGCCACCGCCCGGCCTCGGCTCCAGCCACAGCCGGCCCGACATCCCCTCGACCAGCCGCCGGGCGATGAACAGCCCGAGCCCGGCGCCACCGGTGGTCCGGGTGGACCCGTTGTCCACCCGATGGAACCGCTCGAAGACCCGCTCCCCTTCGGAGGGCGGGATCCCGGCGCCGCGGTCGTGGACCGAGACCACGGCCAGGCCCCGGGCGCAGCACAGCTCGACCTCGATGGGCCGGTCGGCCGGTGCGTACTTGAGCGCGTTCGACAGCAGGTTCGCGGCCACCTGCCCGACCCTGAACGCGTCGGCCCGCACGATCGTGCGGTCGGCGGTCCGGTGGAAGCGGATCTCCCGCCCGGGGTGCTGGTGTCTCAGCTCCTCGACCTGCGAGACGAGGAGCTCTTCGATGTCCACCTCCTCCACCGCGATCGACATCTTGCCGGACTCGATCTGCGACACGTCGAGGAGGTCGGTGATCAGCCGCTCCAGGCGCGTGGCCTGGTTCAGCATGATCTCGTAGTACTCCTGGCGGGTCTCCGGGGAGTCCGGGATCGCGCCGCGGGCGAGCGAGGTGAGGTAGCCCTTCAGCGGAGTGAGGGGCGTCCGCAGCTCGTGGGAGACGTTGGCCACGAACTCCGCCTTGGCCCGCTCCACCTCGAGCTCGGCGGTCACGTCCCGCGCCACCACGACCTCGGCCTTGATCTCGCCGGCCCGGTCGGGGACGGCGTTGCGGGTGTAGCGGATCCATCGCCGGGTCCCGTCCGTCCGAACGACCTCGGCGTCACCGATCTGGCCTCTCTCCGTTTCCTGTTCCTGGCCGCGCTCCCCGTCCAGCCCGGTTCCCAGGACGTGCTCGACCAGCCGGCCGTTGGCCTCCTCCTCCGGGAACCCCGTCATGAGCTCCATGGCCGGGTTCCACGACGCGATGCGGCCGTCGGGGGAGACCGTGAAGATCCCGTCCGACGTGTTCGCCACGATGTCGCCGAGCTGGGTCCGCTGCTCGAGCGTCTCCACGAACAGCCGTCCGTTCTCCATCTTCACCGAGACCTGGGAGGCGAGGGCGTCGAGGAGCGACCGCTCGGTCTCCGACAGGGCCTGCTCGCGGTGCACCGCCAGGAAGGCTTCCGTGGCCTCCGGGCCGGCCACAGCGGCCACCTCGAGGGCGAGGCCGGGACGAATGGGAACGTACGCGCGGGCTTCCTTGGGCTCGCCGCCCTCGGCCCCGTCGGCCCTGGAGGCGAGGGCGGTCGTTCCGTGGTCGCCGTGGATCGTGACCTGTCCGTCCTCGACCACCACGAGCTCGACCGAGACGGCCTCGAGGACGCGGGCGGCAGCTCCGAGGAAGGACCGGTAGTCGGCCTTGGAGGCCAGCGGGCCCGACAGCGCCCGTCCCGCCTCGTACAGGCTTCGCATGCGGTCGCTCTGGCGGATGCCGGCCAGCCAGGCCCGGTAGGCGAAATACGACAGCGAGACCGGCGCCACGAGCAGCGGCAGCCCGACCTTTCCCTCCTTCCACACCAACGCCGCGAGCAGCCCGATGAGGACGTTGCCCGCCCACTGCACGACCGACAGCCCGAGGGTGGGGAACAGGATCTGCCCGACCGGCCTGGCCTCGACGACCGAGATGATGAGCGCGATCATGCCCTCGTTCACCGCGAAGTAGCAGGCCATGCCGGCGATGGCCGCGACCCACATCAGCGGTTCGGTGGGGGACGGATGGGCCGGGCGAAGCGCGGCCGCCACGGTGATGGCGAGCGTGATCCCGATCAGGTCCTGCCCCGCGTTGAACGCCACCTTGTGCCGGGCCACGCGGTTCAGGCTCTGGCCGATGACGGTCCCGGTGCCGACGGCGAGCGTCAGCACGTCCGGCCGGACGAGCACCAGGCCCGCCACCCACACCACGTCGGTGAGGGAGAACATCTCCTTCTCCTCCCCGTGCCGGTAGGTGATCGGGAACTGGTCCAGGACCACTCCCGCCACCACGAGCGCGGCGAAGGCCAGGAGGTCGCTCAGCGTCCACGTCGTCGCGGTCCGCAGCCGCCACCCGGCGACGGCGGCCCCGGCGAGGGCGCTGGCCAGGATGAGCGCGGACGCGGTGCGGGGAAGGCGGGGCCGGCTCACGACACCCATGCCCACGTGGAGGAGCCCCAGTCCGTGGACGCGGTCGCCGGGCTGGCGGTCCAGTCCGTCGCGTCCCACGCGGTGCCGTTCCAGGTGGCGGAGGTCCAGGTGGCGTCGTCCCACTGCATGCCGCTCCAGTTGGCGCCCTTCCACCCCTTCTTGTCCCAGGCCACGTCCTCGGACGTGAGGGGCAGCCAGTCCGAGGTCAGCCACGCATCGGACTTCCAGCCCTTGCGGTCCCACACCATCCCCAGCGCGTCCATGTCGCCGGAGATGAGGGTGTCGGGGATGCCGTCGTTGTCGGTGTCCGCGTACACGAAGTAGGTCCCCCGGCTCCCGTCCAGGCTGCCGTCGCCCGTCGAGGGCTTCAGCCCGACGTTGGCCGGCTTCGTCGCGTAGGTCTTCCTCAGCGCGGCGTTCGTCGCGTCGGGCGCCCAGATCTCCCCGCGGCCCACGCCGGTCCTCGTCTTGATGCTCTTGCTCGTGTTGAGGAGGGTGGCCTTCGCGACGTCGGCCGTCATGGTCGGGTTCGCCTGGAACATCAGGGCGGCCACGCCGGACACGACGGCCGTGGCCTGGGACGTCCCGCTGCCCTTGATGTAGCTGCCGGGCATGATGGCCGTGGGGTGCTGGGCCGCGACGGTGCTGCCGGGCGCGAGGTTCGAGACGATGCTGATCCCGGGCGCCACGACGTCCGGCTTCGCGTAGCCGTCCTTCGTCGGACCCACGCTCGAGAAGTCGGCCAGCAGGTCGTCGGTCAGGGTCACCGTGTTCTTGTTGTCGATGGCGCCCACCGTCACCACGAACGGATCGTCGCCCGGCTTGTTGATCGTCCCCGTGGTCGGCCCCCGGTTGCCCGCCGAGACCACGACGAAGATCCCGGCGAACCAGGTCTGCTCGACCGCGTAGTCGAGCGGGTCGATGGAGGAGGACTGCGTCCCGTCCGTGCCGAAGGAAAGGTTCAGGACCCGGATGTTGTACGCGGCCTTGTGGTACACGGCCCACTGGAGGCCGGCGATGACCACGGACACGTCGGTCGCCCCGTCCCACCCGGCGACCTTGATCGAGACGAGGTTGGCCTTCGTCGCCACCCCCAGGTACTTCCCGCCCGAGCCGCTGCCGTCGCTGGCGATGATCCCGGCCATGTGCGTCCCGTGGCCGTATCGGTCGTAGCCGTCGTGGTCGGGGGTGAGGTCCACCCGCTCGAGGACGCGGGTGCCGAGGTCGGGCACCTGCGTCACGCCGGTGTCGAGGAGCGCGACGGTCACGCCGGCGCCCGTGTACTTCTGCTTGTCGAGCCCGATGGACGCCCGCCACAGCGTGTTCGGGGCCCAGCTGTCGTACTTCCCGCCCTGGATCGTGAGCATGTGGAGGGGGGCGTCGCCCCACACGTGGGACACGGCGGGAGAGCTCAGCAGGCCGGGCACGCGGCCCGCGTCGATCCGGGCGGCGAACCCGTGGATGAGCGGCAGCTCGCGGGTGACCGTCCCACCCTCCGTCCGGACGGCCGCCTCGGCCGCGTCGGACGAGGGCACGTTCTCGGCGACGATGACCGGGACGACCCGGTCCGGCGCGATCCTGGCCAGCCGGAGGAGCCCGGGGTCCGCCGGGGCGGGCTGCCCGGGCTGCCGGATGACGAGGGCGGACGCGGCGAGGCAGGCGACGGCCAGGGCCACCGCGACGAGCCGGCGGGGGCTGCGTGCATGCCATCGAAGCGGGACGGTGAGCGCGATCTCCACGAAGTGCCCTTCTCCTGCATCGGATGCCTCGGTTGCTCCGGGGCCTGAGTATCGGAGGTGGGGTGGTCCCCCCACTACGGGCATCCGGGCAGACTTGGGCGATAGCTGTGGCGTCCTTCGATGTAGGCCGCGTCCGAGGCCCGGGGCCCGGCCACGGGACGGATGGCCTCCCCCGCCGTTGCCCGGTGGTACCGGAAGGCCATCCCCCGTTCAGGGCCGCAGGACGCGCCTCAGCTGCTCGTTTGCGCGATCATCACAAGCCGGAGGTGGACGTCATGCCACAGGCGGTGTGGACCGGGTCGCTCAGCTTCGGCCTGGTGAACATCCCGATCAAGCTGTACAGCGCCACGTCACCCAAGGACGTGCGGTTCCACCAGTACGAGGGTGGGACCGGACGGCGCATCCGCTACCGGCGGGTGGCCGAAGCTCCGGCGCCAGAGCCGCCGCCAGAGACACCGCCGGCAACCTCCTCCCGGTCCCGCCTCGAACCTCCCATGCGTGGGCGGGAATCGACTCCCGAGAGGCCGTCCTCGGACGAGCCTCCCCGGCCGGAAGTCCCGTGGGAGCAGATCGTGAAGGGGTTCGAGATCGAGCCGGGCCGGGTCGTCACGGTCACCTCGGACGAGTTCCTCAGCCTGGCGCCGGAGCGCACCAGGGTCATCGAGGTCGAGGAGTTCGTGGACCTCCACGAGATCGACCCCGTGTACTACGAGAAGAGCTACTGCGTCGTGCCGGGCCGGGGCGCCGGGGCAGGGGCCGGGGCCGAACGGCCGTACTGGCTCCTCGCCCGGGCCATGGAATCGTCGGGCAAGGTGGCCATCGGCCGGTTCGTCATGCGAACGCGCGAGTACCTCGCCGCCATCCGCCCCGCCCACGACGTGCTGACGCTGGAGACGCTGTTCTTCGCCGACGAGGTCCGCGACCCCATGGAGATCTGGTCGCCGGCGGTGGAAGAACCGTCGGAGCGCGAGGTCCGGATGGCCCGCCGGCTGATCGAGGCGCTCGCCGCGCCGTGGGACCCCTCGAGGCACCGGGACACCCAGCGGGAACGGGTCCTGGAGCTGCTGCGGGGCAAGGTTGGCCAGGCGTTCGTCGTGCCGGAGGAAGCCGGGGAGGAAGTCCGGGGGCCCAGCGCGACCGACCTGATGGCCGCGCTGAAAGCGAGCGTCGAGGCGGCCCGGGAGGCCCGCTCGGGTGGCAGCAAGGGACGCCGCCGGACGGGCTAGGCAGGCCGCGATCTCGCGCAGCTTTCCCGTCAGGTCGTACCCTTCGAACACGTCGATGGAAGGAGCGCGACCCGGGTGATGTGCTCGACCTGCGGTGCCGAGAATCGGGCCGGAGCGAAGTTCTGCACGGAATGCGGCAGCCCGCTTCCGCGCGCGTGCCCGTCCTGCGGCAGCCCGGTCGGACCGCAGGCGAAGTTCTGCGACGAGTGCGGAACGCCGCTGGCCCCCTCGGCCGCGCCGGTCGCTTTCTCGGCCATCGCGGGACAGCCGGCCGAAGCGCGAGACGAGTTCGAACGCCTCCAGGCCGGCCCGTGGCTGGATCGGGTCTCCGCGGTGGCGAGATCGCTTCCCGCGGCGGCCGGCGTGGGCGAGGTCTGAGGCCGACGTCGATGCGCTTCCGCCCGCTCGGTCGCTCCGGCCTCATGGTCTCCGTGGTCGGATTGGGCTGCAACAACTTCGGGTCCCGACTGGATCTGGAAGGCTCGCGAGCATTGGTCGACGCGGCCCTCGACGAGGGCGTGAACCTGTTCGATACCGCCGACATCTACGGCGGAGGCGGGCGGAGCGAGACCTTCCTGGGGCAGGCGCTCGGGTCGCGCCGCTCGGATGCCGTCGTCGCCACGAAGTTCGGCATGGACATGGAGGGCGCCAACGGCCCCGATTGGGGCGCGCGGGGCTCACGTCGCTACATCCGGATCGCGGTGGAGGCGTCGCTGCGGCGCCTCGGCACCGACCACATCGACCTGTACCAGTACCACGAGCCCGACGGGATCACGCCGATCGAGGAGACGCTCGCGGCGCTGGACGAGCTGGTTTCGGAGGGGAAGGTGCGATACGTCGGCTCGTCGAACTTCGACGCGTGGCAGGTGGTCGAGGCCGAGCACGTCGCCGGCCGGGAGCACCTCACCCGCTTCGTCGGCGCGCAGAACCACTACAGCCTGCTGCACCGCCGCGCCGAGGCCGAGCTGGTCCCCGCCTGCGCGGCGCACGGGATCGGGGTCCTGCCGTTCTTCCCGCTGGCCCGCGGCCTGCTGACGGGGAAGTACCGCCGGGGCCAGCCCATGCCGGAGGGCACTCGCCTGTCCGGGCGGGAGGACCTCCTCACCGACGAGGTTTTCGACGCGCTCGAGGCCATCGAGAAGTTCGCCGCCGAGCGCGGCCTGACCATGCTCGACGTCGCGATCGGCGGGCTGGCCGCGAAGCCGCAGGTCGCGTCCGTCATCGCGGGCGCCATGTCACCCGACCAGCTTCGGGCCAACGTCCGGGCGGGCCAGTGGAAGCCGACCGAGGCGGACATGGAGGAACTCGTTCGGATCGGAGCCACGTCGTGACGCCGCTCTTCCACGACCGCCGCCACGAGGTGAAGGGGAAGCTCCAGGGCTTCGCCGCGCTCCACGGGCTCCAGTACTCGGAGGAGGACGCCTTCGGGCTGGCCGGCCTGCCATTCCCGCTGTTCTCCGAAGGGGACGCCCGGGGGTGCCAGGACGTCGTGTACGGCACGTGGAACGGCAACAACGCGTGGGCGTTCGTCACGTGGACCATGGACCGCGACGGCGACAACGACGACTCGTACAGCTGGTACACGTGCGCGGCCGCTCCGCTTCCCGCCGAATGCCCCTCCATCGACATCCACGTGGCGGGCGCCCTGACCCGGGCCATGCGCAGCATCGGGCTGGGGGGCAGGCAGGTGCCGTTCGAGTCGGAGGAGTTCAACAAGAGGTTCCGGGTGACCTCGGCGGAGCCGGCGTTCGCCACCGCGGTGATCACACCGGACATGATCGAGTGGCTGCTGAAGGAAGGGGACGATTGGCGCTTCCAGGTCAACAGCCACTACATCCTCGTGTACCGGTGGCGGGATCGGCACGACGTCGACCTGACCGCGAAGGTCCTCGACCTCGTCACCGGGTTCTACGGCCGGATCCCCGACGTGGTGGCCTCGCTGTACCGGCTGAACCTCCAGCCCCAGCCCACGGCCCAGGACATCAACGAGATGGCCCGGGCCCGAGCGGTGGGGTTCACCCCGGGGACCCCGGTCCAGGTGTCGGCCTCGTCATCGGCGTCGGGGCCCACCGTGGCTGGCCACATGACGATCACGGGCATCCAGGAGCTGGGATTGCAGATCGGGGCGGCTCGGATGGTGCAGCTGGACGGCGACGTGACCCCCGAGGGCGGCCGGCCCTACCACGTGTCGCAGACCGCGCTGGTGCTGCCCGACCACGCCGGCCGCGTCGTGGCGGGCGCGACGCTGGCCGTTCGCATCGACGCGGCGAACCCGTCGCTGTTCTCGGTCGACTGGAACGCCTCCTGACGGGCGCCGATCGGGGGAGGGGCCGAGCGCGGGCCTCGGTGAATCCGGGTATACCGGTGGCCATGGGTCTCGACATGCCGATGCGCGAGGCGATGCAGACGCAGCGAGCCATCCGCCGCCTGAAGCCCGATCCGGTCGACGACGAGGTCCTCCAGCGCTGCATCGAGATGGCCCTGAAGGCGCCGACGGGCGGCAACGCCCAGAACTGGGAGTGGATCATCGTGCGGGACCCGGCGGTGAGGGCCCGCCTGGCCCGGCTGAACCGGCAGGCGTGGAGGGTGTACGGGGGGCTCGGGCGCATCGTCCGCCACTTCGAGGACATCCCGGTGGTCGTGGTGGCGTGCCTGCGGGGTCCGCGGCTGCCGTTCCCGATCGGACGCACGTCCTTCTACGGGTCGATCTACCCGGCGGTGCAGAACTTCCTGCTGGCCTGCCGGGCCGAGGGACTCGGTGCCGCGCTCACCACGCTGCCCTTGTGGTCGGCGACGCTGGCCCGCCGGGCGCTCGGCCTCCCGCTCAGCGTCCAGCCGTGCGCGGTCATCCCCGTGGGATGGCCCCGGGGGCGCTATGGGCCGACCACGCGAAAGCCGGTGGCCACGGTCGTTCACTACGACCGGTGGGGCAACCGGCGTCTGCCCGACCGGAAGGCCTCGTCCTAGGGGAGGCCCCCGGCCGGCGGTCTCGGCCGGTTGTCGATGAGGTCGCGTCTGGGGACAATGGGCCGACCCCGAGGTTCAGTCGTTCCGTTCGATTCCGAAGTGTGGGTGAGGAGCACCGACGTGGTGGTGCGCTACGGGGTCGCGATCCCGTCCATCCTGGTCGGGCTCGGCCTCAGCTACACGCGCTGGTACGGGCGGCGCTGGCAGCTCGTCGTGGTGGCGATGCTCCTGGTGAGCGGGTTCGCGCGGCCGACCCACCGCGCGCTCGTCGAGGACGCCCGCCCGGACTGGGGATACGCGGGGCTCATGCTGATCCTGGGCGCGACGTACACGGTCACCCGGCTCCAGTTCGCCTACTCCGCGGCGGTGGGAGTGGCCATCGTCGCGTACCACAACGCCGTGTCAATCCGCGGCCGAGATGGCGCTGGGGGCGCTCGACGCCCTTCGCGACGCACGGTGGCCCAGCGGCGACCCGATCGCCGCCCGCATCGGGCTGGCCTCGGGGCCCGTGGTGGCGGGCGTCATCGGCCGGCGGAAGTTCGCCTACGACCTGTGGGGCGACACCGTGAACATGGCCAGCCGGCTGGAGTCCCACGGCGAGCCGGGCATGATCCAGGTGTCCGATGCCGTGTACCAACGCCTGCGGCGACGGTACCGGTTCTCCGACTCGCGGGTGGTGAACCTGAAGGGCAAGGGTCCCACGCCGACATGGTTCCTGCTCGGCCACGCTGACGCTCCCCCACCCTCGCCTGGGCACCCGGGCCGCGGCATGGAGCGTCCGCTCGACGCCCTGGTGTAGGCGGGCCCGAGGCACGGCCGCCGAAGGACTCCGAACATGACTCTTCCTTCCGCCGCCTGACCGGAGATAGACTTCGCCCACGCACTCGGGAGGGCTCCCCCGGTCCGCCCGGACCGATGGCACGTCGCATCAAGACGTGAGGGGGAGGACGGCATGGTCAAGCGAGCAGTTGCGCTGTTGTCGGTGCTGACGGTCTCGATCCTGATGCTCTCGGTGTCCTCGGCGCAGGGCGCCACCGGCAAGATCCTGGTCTACGGGCCGACCAATCTCGGCTCGCCCGATACCGAGGCCACGCTTGCCGCAGCCGCCGGCTACGACGTGACGGTCGCCGACTCCTCGACGTGGCTCTCCATGACCTCGTTCGAGTTCGCGCAGTACAACGCCATCGTGTTCGGCGACCCCTCGTGCACCTACACCGACACATCGCCCTGGGCCACAGCCAGGCTCAACCAGTTCGAGTGGTCGAGCGCGGTGACCGGCCCCATCGTCGTCATCGGGACCGACCCCATGTATCACCAGTCCGAGTTCGGCCGGCAGGCCAACGAGCTCACCCTGAACGCCATGAACTTCGCCGCGGGCGGGACGGGGACCGGCCTGTACGTGAGCCTGTCGTGCTACTACGCCTATCAGGCGTCGAACGTCGACCTGCTGAGCTTCTTCGGCACGTTCTCGGTGTACGGGCAGGGCGTCATGTCGGGGATCACGGTGTCCGGCCTCTCGAACTGGTCCTGCTCGATCCACGAGGCATTCACGGCCTACCCGCCGGATTTCGTCCCCCTGGCCAAGGACAATCCCACCGGCCTGGCGTACATCGTGGCAACTCCGGGTGGAACGGGCGTCATCACCGACGCACCGCAACGCTACGCGCCGTACGTGTGGCTGCACTCGAACGAGAAGGCCTTCCCCGACTCCGCGCAGCACTTCATCGCGAGCTCCCGCCTGCGGTGGTCCCACTGGAACTGCAAGGACCACGCCGTGGAGAACCCCGACGGGTCCGACGCATCCTACGACGCCATCGACCAGTCTCGGCTCGGCGCGGCCGCCGGGTCGGGCGCGTACTCGCACCCCGGGAACCTTGTCCAGGGCGTGATCTGCGTTCACGGCTCCCGCGACTACCTGGCCAACGAGTTCACCAGGCCGCGCGACGGGAGCCCGGACCGGGTGACGCAGGGCTCAGAGGGGATGTTCCTCGACCTCAAGAACGGCGAGCACGGGGGGAATTCGACCCTGGCCGACGACCCCGTGTACTTCGACTACTCGCCGGGGCACTACGTCGTGTACTGGTTCTTCTACGACTACAACAACTTCTCGTTCCACCTCTTCCCCGAGAAGCACGAGGGGGACTGGGAGCACATCGCGGTGCACCTCGACTCGAACAACCGGGCCACCGAGGTCGCGTTCTATCGGCACGGCTGTGACCCCACCATCGTCTCGTGGGCCGACCTGGTCTCGGGAACGGGCGGGAGCCTCCAGAACGGGACCCACCCTGTCGTGTACTCCGGCCTGGGGAGCCACGCCTCGTACCCGACGCCCGGCTCGCACGGCGGGTTCGAGACGTGCCAGCCGTTCCCCGACGACACCGACGCGGGATCGCCCTGGTCCACGTGGACGAACCTGCTCGACGTGGGGGCGCAGCCCTGGTACGGGTTCGGCGGGGCGTGGGGCGAGGTGGGGGACCACCTCAACGTCGTCGGCCTCCCGGATGACCTGACCACGGGGCCGCTGGGGCCGTCGCAGTACAAGGGGACGGGCGCACCGAGCGGCTGGTAGCGGGGGTCGGGGCGTGGGACCGGGGGCGGCTCAGCCCGTCGCCGCGGCGTAGGCCTTCGCGAACATGCCCGCGATCTGCCGGTAGCCGTACGTGCTGGGATGCCAGCCGTCGGTGCCGACGTATCGGGACAGGTCGCCGGACCGGTTCACGGACTCGCCCCACGCGTGCAGGTCGACCACGAAGGCGCCGGTCGCGGACGCCGCCCGCGCGATCGCGTCGTTGTAGCGCTGCACCGCGAGGTCGACCTCGGAGATCGGCAGCCTCCTGGACCGATCGCACCCGCCTTCGGGCGTGGCGATGGGCGCGAAGGGCTGGCACTGGAGCAGGCGGGGAAGGCGGTCGAGCGGCGGGGTGTTCGCCACCAACACCGGGGTCCGCCCTCCGTCTCGCAGCGATCGCAGCAGCTTCGTGAGCCGGAACTGGTACTGCTCCGGCGGAACCCCGTGCACGAGGTCGTTCACGTTCAGCCACACCGTCACCAGGTCCGGGTGCACGCGGCGGGCCTCGGGAAGCTCCAGCCTGAGGGCGTCCGCCACCGTGGCGCCGGGTGCGCCCAGGTCGACGAGCGTCGCCGCACGGGGGAGGGCCGTCCGGAAGAAGACCTGGGGCCAGGCGTCGCGGGCCGGATCGTCCGCGCCGATCCCTGCCGACTCGCTGGCGCCGACGGCGACGTAGGTGACGGGCGTGCCCGGCGGGCTGACGTGCGGGACGGCCGCCGCGCCGACCTGTCCGCCGGCCCCGCACCCCGCCAGGAGCACACAGAGGAAGGCGGCCGCGAGCACGATGGCGAGCCGACGCCCGGGCTCGGTCCTCATGCGCCCTCCATCGCTTCCACGGCCGGCAGGCGCGAGGCCCGGAGCGCGGGCAGCACGCCGGCCCCCATGGCCAGGACCGTGGACCCCAGCACGCCACCCAGGACGAAGCCGATGGGGAAGACCACGGTGGCACCGGCCAGGCCCTGGCTGGTCAGGTAGCGGTTCACCACGGCGCCCACCGCCTTCGCCGCCCCCCACCCGGCCAGCGTGCCGAGCACGCCGCCGACCAGGCCGACCACGGCGGCCTCGATCAGGAAGACGCGGAGGATGTCGCGGTCGCGCGCACCGATGGCCTTCAGCACGCCGATCTCGCGTCGCCGCTCCCGGACCGCCGCGAGCATCGCGTTCGCGATTCCGAGTGCCGCGATGACCAGGGCGATGAGGCCGATCGCCGAGAGCACGATCTCGACCACGTGGACGTACCGGACGACGTTCGTCAGCAGCGTCTCGGAGGCGATGGTGGCGAAGCCCATCTCCCCGAGCCGCTCGCGCACCGCGGACACCTGGGCCAGGCTTCGGGCCTCGACCATGAGCGCGGCGAACCGGGCTGGCTGCCCGCGGGCCGTGTAGTCCCACGCCGCGTCGACGTGCCGCACGGACGCCAGGATGTCGCCGGGCCCGGCGTCCTGGGCCACCACCCCCACGACGGTCGCCCGGGTCCACCGGCCCGACGCCCATCCCTGGCTGATGATGGAAACCGCTCCTTGGCCCGGCCCACCGGACCTGATGAGCGCCTGAAACGGTCCGCCGGTCCCGAGCTCGAGCTCGGTTCCGAGGACCTTCACGGCACGCGACCTGTCCAGCCCCACCCTGGTCAGGTACCCCTCGGTGACGGCGACCTCGGTCACGGAATCGGGGGCGGGGAGCCTCCCCGCGATGAGGGAGATCGGGAACCGCTCGGCGTGGTCCAGGTCGATCCCGACGACACCATCCGGGAACGGGGAGGATGCCGTCGGCGACCGAGCGCCGAACGTGGGCGGGTCGGGCGCGATCACCGCTTCCTGGATTGCGAGCACCGGCAGCACCGAGACGACACCGCGTACCCCCTCGATGCGGCGGACCGCGCCCCGGTCCAGGTTGGGCCCGTCCACGGTGATCCCGGCGAGCGGGCCTCCCTTCGTGATCTGGCCGAGCACGCGGGACCGCGCCGTGGTGGCGATGGTCAGCAGCGCGGTGAGCAGCGCCGCCGCGAGGG
>WNGA01019063.1_pt1 | contig 13048 bp, 10 predicted proteins | sample 5400061 | NCBI WGS metagenome assembly WNGA01 (sample SAMN13153366, study PRJNA577476) | soil metagenome | isolation source: 100 cm soil or saprolite under grassland replicate 2 | place: USA:California | collected 2016-06-15
CTCTTCGGGTATGCGGCGCTCACCTCAGCGAGTCGCGGACGCACGATGGCGCTCCGCTCCACCGAAGATCGTCGAGATGCGCGGCGACGGCGTCGCCGGCGCGACCGTGCTGAAGGGCGTCGCGGGCTTCGGTCACGATCGCCGTGCACACACGGCCTCCATCGAGGTGGCGGCTGAGGTCTCCCGGTCGTCGTGGAGGTCGTGGACACCCCGGCGCGGATCGACCGCGTCCCGCCGAAGCTGGAGGCGCTGATGGCGGGCGGCGTCATCATGACGGAGCGCGCCCGAGTCATCCGCTACGCGAAGAGCCCGGCGGCGCCGCACCATCGAGATGATCCTGCGTGTCTACCAGCTCGATGACGAGCGGTAGGTCGGCCGAGAGACGCAGGAGGCTCGCCTGATGGATGATCGAGTCGGGTCCGAAGCCGGCGACACCCCTGAGGACCGTGCGCCGGCAAGTCCCTTGGCACGGAACAGCTCGAGCAGCGCCATGTAGAGGAGCCGCCGCTCGCCAGAGAAGTAGGAATCGCTCCACCCCGTGGGGTCTTCCTTCGCGGGGTCTCTGCGCACGGCGGCGCTACTTTGCCACCAGGACAGGGCACGGTGCCAGTCTGACGATCGACTGCGCCGTGCTGCCCATGGTGCGCTCGAAGATGCGGCTATGGCCGTGATGGCCGATGACGAGCAGATCGAACTTGCCTTCGCGCGCCGTCGTCACGATCGTCTCGACCTCGTGCCCCTGCCGGACGATGGTCTCGAGCTCCACGCCGGCAAGAGCCGCCTGGTCCCGCGCGTGCTTGGTGAGGTCGCGGAAGTAGTCGTCGATCTGCTCCTTCGCGCCTTTCACTTCGCTGATCGAGGCGGCGTAGTGCGGCAGGTGCTCTTCCACGGAGATGCTGGCGAGCTCGGCGCTGAGCGTCTTCGCCAGCTCGATCCCGCGCCGGAGCGCCGCCCGGGCGCCCTCCGAGCCGTCGTACGCCACCAAAATGCGCCTAAACATTCTCGGCCTCCTTCCTCACCGTGCCCGGCACGCTCCGTGCCGGTCCGGCCTCCCCGATGTCCGACGGACGCAGGTGCACCGGCATGAAGAACGCGTTGGCGACGAGCGTCGGGATGACCGCGCTACCGATCACCGCTGCGACGAGATGCGAGTACTGTCCAGCGTCGATGATGCCGTGACTGAGGCCGAACAGCGCCGAGATCGTGCCGAAGGTGAGGCCGGTCGACATCATCAGCGTGTAGTAGAGGCCCTCCTGGGGCGCATAGCGAAACGCCCGCACGGCCGGAAAGACGCCCGCAATCTTGCTCACCATCTTCGCCACGAAAAGCACGGCGAACACCATCGGCGCGGCGATGAGGGCCGGCACCGACACGAACGAACCAGCGCGGATGAAGTAGAACGGCGTCAGCAGCCCGAACGTGAGCGTCCGCAGCCGGCGGATCAGCGCGTGATCCTTCCCGACGCTGCCGGCCAGCAGCATTCCGATCACATACGCCGGCAGCACCGCCTCGCTCCCGGCCCAGATCGCGAGCCCGCCCATGGCGAAGAGCGCCAAGAGGATGAACTTCGTCTCGAGCTCGGAGACCCGTCCACCGTACCGTCGAAAGAAGCGGGGCGTGACAGTCGGCAGGAGAGCGAAAATGGCCCCACACACCACCACGAAGATCAGCGTCTTGACCGTGAACGGGGAGAAGATCAGGCCGAGCGCCAGGACCGTACCCAGGTCGGTCACGAAGCACGCAGCCAGCATCGCCTTGCCGTATTCCGTCGTGTTGAAGCCGAGCTCGAGCATGACCGCGTAGACGACCGCCACCGACGTCGTAGACATCGCCACGCCGGCGAGCCAGCTTGCATCCGTCGTCCAGCCCAGAAGCCACCGCGCTGCCGCCGCGGCGCCCAAAAAGGGCGCCAGAAAACTCGCCAGCCCAACCACGAGCGACTCTTTCAATTTCGTCCGGAAGACGACTGGGTCGAGCTCGGCGCCGGCCAGAAACGTGAGCACGATCGCGCCCGTTCCCGCCAGGAAGGCGACCCACGTGCTCGAAGATCCCAGAGCGTTTGGGCCGACGAGCGCGCCGATGGCGAGCTGCGCCACGATACCGACGACGATCTCGGAAAGCGCGGTGGAGACCTTGAACCAGATTGCGAAGAGTGTGGCAACGAGCGCCAGCCCTACCCACACCGCCGCCAGAAACCAGACGTTCTCCATGTCACGCCTCCCGCCGGGGACTCTCGAGCGATGCGCCGCGTGCGGCGCCCAGCGCGGCGCGCAGATGCTCGTTTTCGATCTGCAGATCCGCGATCGTTCGCATCGCCAGCGCATTCGTTCCAAGCTCGCCAGACAGGTTCAGCTCGAGCGCGTTCCGGTCCTCGGCGACCCGCGAGAGCCGATAGTGGAGCGCGGCCGCCCGGCTCGTCGCCTCGTTGAGTTGCTCCGTCAACTCCTTCAGGCGCAGCTCGAGCTTCGCGCGCTCGAAGGCGCCCTCCGTCTCCGCGGCATCGCCAGTCGCCGCGGTCGTTCGGGCGGGAAGAGGGGGGAAGACCCCGACCGCGCGGCCGTGAAGGTCGTTGCCCCAGACTCCCCGCCGACCCCCCAGCGTCTCCAAGGCCCGCCAGGGCGAAGACGCTTCCGCCTCGGTGAACGGCGCTCGATTACGATAATCGTGCTTGCTGACGAACCGGTCGACGTCCTTTCTGAGCTCTTCCCATTTCGCCGCCGTGCGGTCGAGGAGATTTGCCAATCCGTGGGGGTGCGGCGCGCAGATTCCCTCCGACTTCGCGTAGGCACGAGCGAACTGGGGGTCGTCGATGAACTGGAGCAGCGTGACGAGATAGCTCGTCTCGGCCTGGGCGCACCACGCGCACACGGGACACGCGTTCCGGCGTCGCTGAAGCTCGACGACTGTCGAGTCGCGGTGGCGGAACAGCCGAGCGAAGGACCGCCCCTGGAACACCCGCGCGCGATCTCTCAGGCGCCAGACTCGATGGAGGAAGGCCTGGATCAGGTCTTCGTAGATGATCGCGGCTCCGCTCGAAGCGTTGGGGACTTCGAGCATCATCCACGTGTGCCAGTTGCAGAATCCCCAGGAGGCGCGGAGCCGGCGCCGCGTGTCGGGGTCGTTCACCTGTTCATAGATGAGAGCTTCGAGATAGCGCCGGCCGTCTTCCTCGAGGCTCCGACACACTGGGCACCCGGCCTGCGCGCACGCCTCGACGAGGCGAAAGTAGCCGACGAATTTCCCCGTCACTCGCCACCTCGCTGCACGTAGCTCTTCACGAACTCACCCTTCTCGACGACGACCGCCTTCGTCCTCACGGTCCTCCCCTGCGCGCGACGCGGATAAAAAAGAACCCCTACCGGTTTTTCCTTCCGGTAGGGGTCATCAGCCCCGGCAGCTCGCGAGGCGGTCTCGGGCGAACCCCATCGCCCTTCGTCTTCTCTCCCAATTATCCTCCCTGCCCGCCACCGGTCAAGGCTTTCGAGCGACCGCCTGGTCGCGCCCGAGCTTGTGCCGCACAGCGTAGAGGACGGGGACCGCCGCGAGCTGACTCAGAACCGAGAAGGCGATGAGTGAGGCGATTGAGAGGTCGTAGAGAACCCCCATCAGCGCGCTTCCGGCGAACCAGGCGACGCCATAGACGCTGTTGAATACGCCGAACGCTGTCCCGCGCCGCGGCGCCGGAATCATCGACGCGATCACCGCGCGCACGATCGACTCCTGAGCGCCCATGCCTATGCCCCAGAGGGTCATCCCCACGACCGCGGCCGCTAGGCTGTGCGAGAAGACGAGCGGCGCGAAGAGACACGAGAGCAATGGAACGGCGATCAAGATCGCTGGCCCCCGCTGGTCGAAGAGTCGCCCGAGCGCCAGCGCCGCGACCGCGTCCACACCCATCGCCGTCGCGTAGAGGAGGGGGATCGTGCTGTCCGAAGCGACCGAGACGCGCTTGAGATGGAAGGCGATCAAAGGGAAATCGGCGTAGCCGGCGGCCAGACAGGCGACCGAGACCAGGTAGATCCAGAAGGCCCTGGGGAAGGGCGAGGCCTCGGGCGCCGGCGCACTCGGCTCGAAGTCCTGAGGTTGCGGGTAGAGCACCCGCGCCGTGAGCAGCACGCCGAGGGTTAGAATCGCCGGGGCGAGGAGCACGCCCAACGCAAGCGCGTAGCTCGCGTGAGCGTACAGCATAGCGGCGACGATCAACGGCCCGGTGACCGCCCCGATCTGGTCGAGGGCCTCGTGCAGGCCAAAGGCCCACCCCCGCCCTATGCGGCTCGCCGCGTGTGAGAGCAGCACGTCGCGCGGTGGCGTGCGGACGGCCTTCCCAAGTCGCTCGAGGACGATGAGGCCGGCTGCGGTCTCCCAGCGGCCGGCCAGTGCCAGGGCCGGCACGGCGAGCATGTTCAGCGCGTAGCCCCAGAGGGTGATCGCCCAGTACCGACCGGTCCGGTCGCCGAGATAGCCCGAGACGAGTCGCAGGCCGTACCCGATCAGCTCGCCAAACCCAGCAACGACGCCGACGACCGCGGCACTGGCTCCGAGCGTAGCGAGGAACGGACCGGTGATGCTGCGCGCGCCCTCGTACGTGGCGTCCGCGAGCAGGCTGACCACCCCGACGAGGACCACGAACTCCACGGCCGTTCGCCGTTGCATCGCCCCCTCCTCTGAACGGAGGAACCGGAAGAAGGAGTGAGATCCGGTCGCACCCACCGCAGTCGAGGAAACCGCACTGCAGGTCAGGTGATGTCGATGGGTTCGTCAACGTACACCGTGTACGTGCGCGGCCGGCCACGCTCGGCGTCGTTCGGGTCCACGTACATGATGGAGGTTCGGCCGCGGATCTCCCGCGGCAGGATCGCGACCCGGACGAAGCTCGTCGGCTCGTCCTTCGACGAGACAGCGAACACGGGCTCGCGACCGCTCTCGAACCGGCTCGCGACCGCTCTCGAACCAGGCGCCGCCGGGCATCACTCTCCGCGCGGGCGCCTCACCCACGGTGACGTCGAGCGCGCCGGCGATCAAACAGCGGACGCCACCGCCCCGGTGCCGGTGCGGCAGCGCGACGCCGCCAGGCGCGAAATCGACGCGATCGGCGCGCATCAAGTACTCCGCGCGAGGGTCGAGGTCGATCGGGTGCTCGAGGAGGACCTTCGCCGCGCTCCCGGGCCCGTCGACCGGCACCGAGCCACGGATCAGCTCGCAACGCAGCACGGTGGCGCCCGCGCCCCCCGCGCAGACCTCGCAGGCTTCGGCACCGTACCAGGCTTGATCCTCGAGAAGAGACACCTCACGCGCTCCGGTCACCGTCACGAGCGCGCCGCGTCGCACGTAGAGCACGCGGTTCAGCGCCCGCAGCGAGTACCGTCCGGAAACGCCCAGCGTGTCCTCGCACAGGCGCAGCGAATAACCGGAATTCTCAGACGCCATGGGCGCATTGTACGCTGCGCGCGCTCCGTGATACGTTGCGGGGCGATGAGAGCCGTGATGCTCGGGCTCCTGATTGCGAGCGCCTGGCTCGCCGTTCCGCGCAGCACCGCGGCCTTCTCCATCCAGGAAGCGATCCTCCGCGTGAAGCCGGGGGTGGTGCTCATCTCGGCCGAGGTGCGCGCGGACGTGACGCTGGACTGCGGGCGTGGCCCCGTCTCCGTCAGCCCCGCGCCGTTCATCGAAACGGGCACCGGGTGGTTCGTCGACGGCCGCGGCTTCCTCGTCACGAATGCGCACGTGGTGGACCCCGCGCACCGGATGCCGCCGTGGGTGACGCACGAGCTGAAGAAGAAGGCGATCGAAGAGGCCTGCGTCGTGCCGCAGCTCCGCGCGCGGGGGCTCATGCGTGGTGAACGGCTCGATCTCGAGGAGGAGATCCGCCGGGAGGCTACGAGCCGGGCGCTCGCGAGCGCCAAAGTCGAGGCCCAGCCTCAGATCACCGTTCTGCTCTCGAACGGGATGAAGCTCAAGGCGGAGGTCAAAAAGTTCAGCCCCCTGCTCTTGCTCGACAAGGCCGGCAAGCCGCTCCCCGACTCGGGACGCGACCTGGCGCTGCTCCGCGTGCCCGACGGCGTCTATCCTGCGATCGGGCTCTCGACGCGCGACCCGCAAATCGGAGATCCGATCCACATCCTCGGCTTCCCGGGCGTTGTCTCCTCCCACGAGCTCCTCAATCAGAGCTCCACGCTCGAGGCGTCGGTCACGAACGGCGCCGTGTCCGGCATCAAGCAGGACCAGATCGGCCAGGATCTCGTGCAGACCGACGCATCGGCCGCGCACGGAAACAGCGGCGGGCCGGGCATCGGTGACGACGCCGCGCTCGTCGGCGTGATGGTGGCCGTCACGCTCTCGCCGTCGGGCGGCGCCATCGTGCAGGGGTTCAACTTCCTGATTCCCGTGAAGGACGTCGCCAGATTCTTGCAGGGCACGGAAGTCACGAAGCCCGGCGACAGCAAGTTCAACCCGGTGTGGGCCGCAGGCATCGAGCTGCTTCTGGACCAGCGCTACAAGGCAGCCGTCGGGAAGATCTCCGAGGCCAACAAGCTGGTGCCGAATCTCCCCGACGTCAAGCGCGCCCTGGCCGAGGCCCAGGAGAAAGTGAAGAATCCGCCGCCCCAACCATTTCCATGGGCCTGGGCGACCTTCGGCGTGACCCTGCTGAGCGTCGGCGCCTACGGTGGCATTTGGGGCAAGCGCTGGTGGAAGAATCGCTTCCGCGTCATGCCGGCGCAGGTGATCGCGTTCCTCGAGAAGGGGCTCAACCCCGTCCTGCTGGACGTGCGGACCAAGGACGACTTCGAGACGAGCCCCCTGAAGCTGCCGGGCTCGATCCGGTTCGAGCCCGGGGAGGCCGAGCGCGCCCCGGTCAATTTCGAGCCCAGTCAGCTCATCGTTGCCTACTGCACGAGCCCCGAAGAGCAGCAGAGCGCGCGGGTGGCACAGATTCTCCGCGAGCGCGGCTTCAAGAACATGCGAATCCTCAAGGGCGGCCTCGGCGGTTGGACCAACGCCCGACTGCCGGTCGAGGCGAAATCGGCGCTACCCTCGATCGGGCTCGAGCTTTACAAGAATCTCTCGCTCGGCGACGTCGAGCGGCGGCGATTCAAACCGGGCGACGTCATCTTCAAGGAGGGCGACGATTCGGGCGGCGAGGCGTACGTGATTCACGCGGGGACGGTCGAGATTCGTCGGAGCTTCGACGGCACCGAGAAGGTGCTGAACCGGATCGGTGAGGGCGAGCCCCTCGGGGAGATGGGGATTCTGCGCGGGCGGGCCCGGCGGTCGGCGACCGCGGTCGCGTCGGAAGACGTCGAGCTGCTCGTCATCAAGGAGGAGCGGCTCGAGTGGCTCATCCGGAACCGCCCCCAGCTCACCGCCGAGCTCCTGAAGCGTCTCTCGAACCTCGTCGTCGCCACCGACCAGGAACGGGCGCAGGCCGGGAGCGTCAGATGACGCCGCGCTCGCGGAGTCCCGTCATGTCGGCGTTCGAGAGCCCGAGCTTCCCGCCGTAGATCTCCTCGTTGTGTTCTCCGGGCCTGGACGGCCCGGCGCCCTCGATCTGTCCCGGCGTCCGCGACAACCGCGGGACGACTCCCGGCATCGCGATCTGGCCCAGCAGCGGCAGCGCGACCGAGACGATGTTGCCCCGGGCGCGCACGTGCGCATCCTCGAAGAGGTCGCGCACGCTCGCGACGAGCGCGGACGGCACCTCCGCCGCCTCGAGCGCCGCGAGCGCCCTCGCCGCGTCGCGTTCGGCGACCCACGCGCCGACGAGCTCGTCCACGACCGTCCGGTGCTCGAGCCGCGCCGGCGTCGTCGCCATGCGCGGATCGCCCGTGAGGTCGGGCCGACCCAGCGCCTGGAGGAGGCGGACGAACATCCGATCGTTCGTGCACGCGATCGCGATCCATCGTCGGTCGCGGCTCAGATAGTGATTGTGCGGCACCGCGCTCTCGGTCCCCGAACCGATCCGCTCCCGCACGTCGCCGGTCCCGCCGTAGACCGCGATCGCGTCGTCGAGCACGCGGAGCACCGGCTCGTACAAGGCCAGATCGACGACCTGACCTTCGCCGGTGCGCTCGGCGTGGCGCAGCGCCACGAGCGCGCCGACGGCGCCGAACACGCCCGCGAGGTAGTCGGGAACCGTCGGCGTCCCCGGCGACACGGGGGCGCGGTCCGGGTACCCGGAGAGGTACGCGAGGCCGCCGACCGCGGCGGCGATGCGTCCGAATCCGGGACGCTCGCGGTTCGGCCCGGTCTGGCCGAACGCCGAGATTCGCACCATGACGAGTGAAGGCCGGACCCGCGAGAGCTCGTCCCAACCGAGATTCCACCGCTCGAGCGTTCCGGGTCTGAAATTCTCGGTGACCACATGCGAGGCAGCGACCAGCCGCCGGATCAGCGCCTGGCCCTCAGGATCCCTGAGATTGCACGTGATCGACTTCTTGTTGCGCGCCTCGACGAACCACCAGTATGAGTCGCCGCCAGACGGCGCGACGGTGCGGCCCAGGCGCCGCAGGTCGTCGCCGACGCGCGGCTGCTCCACCTTGATCACGTCCGCGCCGAACTCGCCGAGCAGCGTCGCGCAAATTGGTGCCGCCAGGTAGGTCGCCAGATCGAGGACGCTGACGCCGGCGAGCGCGGCGCGGGAGTCGGCCACGCCGATCATCTTACCCCGCTCGTGCTAGGATCGGCCGGGTCGGGCGCGGGTCGCCGCGCCTCTCGGCCCGAGAGGACACCGATGAAAGCGATGCTTGCGCGGGCGTGGGGTGAGCCCGCAACGCTCGAGTACGCGGATGCCCCCCTGCCCCGGCCGAACGCCGGCGAGGTCGTCATCGAGGTGCGCGCGATCGGTTGCAATTACCCCGACATCCTGATCGTCCAGGGCAAGTATCAGCACCGTCCGGAGCTCCCGTTCAGCCCGGGCTTCGAGGTGGCCGGGATCGTCCGTGGCGTCGGAGCCGGCGTCACCGAGGTCGGCCTCGGCGAGCAGGTCTTCGCGACGATGGCATGGGGTGGATATGCGGAAGTGGTGGCCGTCGATCAGCGCCACGTCTATGCCCTTCCCGACTTCATGACCTTCGAAGAGGGCGCCGTCTTCGGCCTCGCGTACCAGACCGCGTGGTGCGGCCTCGTCCACCGCGCCGCGCTCCGGCGCGGCGAAACGCTACTCGTCCATGCCGCCGCCGGCGGGACCGGGCTCGCGGCGGTGCAGCTCGGGCGAGCGCTGGGCGCAAAGGTCATCGCGACGGCCGGATCGACGGCGAAGCTCGAGATCGCGCGGGCCAACGGCGCTGACGTTTGCATCGACTACCGGACCGAGGCGTGGGTCGAGCGGGTGCGGCGGGAGACCCACGGCGAGGGCGCCCACGTCATCTTCGATCCGGTCGGCGGCGACGTCTTCGACGGCTCGACACGGTGCATCGCCTTCGAGGGCCGGCTGCTCCTGATCGGCTTCACCGGCGGCCGCATCGCCGAGGCCGCCACCAACCGGGTACTCCTGAAGAACTTCAGCGTGGTCGGCGTCCACTGGGGCCTCTACCGCCAGCGTGACGCGACAACGGTGCGGCGATGGATGGTGGAGCTCCTGAAGCTCGCCGATGCGCGCCAGCTCAAGCCGGTGCTCTGGCGGTCGTTCCCGTTGCAGGAGGCGCCGCAGGCCCTCGCCGCTATTGCCTCGCGCGAGAGCTACGGCAAGGTCGTCCTGATTCCATGATCAAGCTTCTCGTGAAGCGCCTCGACCCGTTCGTGGCGCTGCCGGCGTACGCACACGAAGGTGATGCGGGGCTCGACCTCCACGCCGCCCACGACATCACGCTCGAGCGCAAGGGCCGCGCGCTCGTCGCCACCGGCCTGGCGGTCGCGATCCCCGCCGGGTTCGCAGGGCTCGTGTTGCCGCGCTCCGGCCTCGCCAGGACGCACGGTGTGACGGTCCTCAACACGCCGGGGCTGGTCGACTCCGGGTATCGCGGTGAGCTGAAGGTCCTGCTCGTCAACCACGGCGAGACGCCGGTCACGTTGCGGCGCGGCGAGCGAGTTGCCCAGCTCGTCATCCAGCGCGTGGAGCGGGCGGAACTCGTCGAAGTCAGCGAGCTGCCGACGAGCGAACGCGGCGCCGGCGGCTTCGGGTCGACGGGCGCCTGAGGGGCGCGCCGGAGGGGCCGGTACGAAGTGGGCGGGAACTTCAGTACCCGCCCCCGGAGGAAGTCTCGCAGCGCGCGCCGCGCGGTGGCGTCCCCACACGGTCCGCGCAGCCAGTGAGATCGACGACCAACAGCAGGGACCCGAGCACCGTTCGCGTCGCCTTCCCCAAACGCCCCTCGTCGAGGGTCAATCCTGATCCTCCGGTGTCGCCTCCCGCCCGCGCGCCACGTAGTCGGCGACGACGGGCGCCGAGTCCTCGTCCAGCGAGGTGAACTGTACGCCAGCGGCCTCGCCGCGCCGCGAGACGATCGTGCCCTCGGCGACGATCCGACGCGGCAGGCCGCCGCCTTCGAGCCGGATCTGAATCTTGCAGCCGACCTCCCACTCCGGCGGGACGCCGGCCAGCGCCAGCCCGCCCTCGCCGATGTCCACGGTGCGCACGCGGCACACCCGCCCCTCCCCGAGCGCGGTGAGCGTCGCGAGCGCCTGGAGCGCCGCGCGCGGGTGCTTGCGGGCGCTGGCCGGCACGACGCCGTAGATCTTCACGGGCCGCGACCTGCCCTTGACCGTGACATCCCCCAGCTCGCGGGTCGGGAACCGGCCCTTCACGTGCTCGTAGGTGTACTCGCTGATGATGATCGACGCGCCGTGGTCCTTCGTGACGGATTCGAGCCGCGAGGCAAGGTTGACGTTGTCGCCGAGCGCGGTGTACTCGAAGCGCTGGCGGGAGCCGAGCGTGCCCACGAGCATCTCGCCCGTGTTGATGCCCACACCGATGCGAAGGGCCACGCCGAGCTTTTCCTGCCACCTGGCGGAGACGGCGAGCGCCCGCTCCTGAAACTCGAGGCCGGTCCGGATCGCGTTCAGCGCGTGCTCGGGATCCTCGAACGGCGCGTTGTAGAGCGCCATGATGCCGTCGCCCATGTACTTGTCGACCGAGCCTCGGTGCTTGAAGACGATCTGGGTCATCTCGGTCAGATACTCGCCGAGCATTTCCTCGACCTGCTCCGGCTGGAGCCGCTCGGAGATCGACGTGAAGCCGCGAATGTCGGAAAAGAGCACCGTGGCCACGCGGCGGCGGGGGCCGAGGCTCTGCTCGTCGCGGGCGCGCACCAGCGCGCGCAGGACGTCGGGCGAGAAGAACGGTGACAGCCGGCGCTTGTAGAGCTGCGCGTGCACGAAACTCTCGACGACCGTCGCGCCGTAACCGAGGACGAGGGCGAACGTACAGGCCACACCGCGCATCCAGACGTCGGCGAGCAGGAAGCCGGCATACGCGAGCAGGAATCCCACGACGAACAGCACGACCGTGACGACCAGCGCGCGCAAGGCGTGGAGGCGGACGACGAGCGCCGATCCGGCCAGCGCGGCGACGACCGCGAGCACGGTCGACAGGGGCTTCGGCACCTCGCGAATCGGGTCGCCCCGGATCAAGGTCTCGAGCGCGTTGGCGTGAATCTCGACGCCCGGCATGTCGCCGCCACGGGCGAACGCCGTCGCGAAGACGTCATGCTGCACCTCGCTCGTGGAGCCGATCAGAACGATCTTGCCGCGAAACAGGCCCTTGATCTCGTCGTACTCGTCTGTCACCACGCGGTAGTACGGCACCCACTGAAAGGTCCGGGGCCCGCCGCGGAAGTTGATCAGGACCTCCCGGGCGTCGGGGATCGGTTTCACCGGTAACCCGGCCGCCTGCGCCTGCCGGTGGAGCTGCGCGTCGAAGGCGAACCACCATTCGTAGCCCTTCAGCGGGTCCGGCACGCGCACCCGAACGGGCACCCGCCGCACGTGGCTGTCGGGATCGGGAGCCATGTTGATCGGAGCGACGGCCGCCGCGCCCTTGCGGATGACCGGCAGCGGCATGTTCGAGACCTCGCGCTCCACGCCCCGGACCTTGCCGCCCTCGGCGACGAGCGGCTGGTCGTCCTGGGCGCTGGCGGCGACGAGCACGACGTTGCCGGCGCGCGCGACCGCCGCGCCGAGGGCCGCATCGTCCTTGGGCCCGAACATCGAGTCGCTGTCGAAGATGACGTCGACCCCGATGACGAGCGGCCGATCGGCGCTGATCCGGTCGATGAGCTGGCCGTGCAGCGCGCGGGGAAATGGCCACTGGAGGCTCAGCTCCTGGAACGACGACTCGTCGATCGTGACGATGACGATCGGCGCGGTGGGCGGGCGGACGCCACGGAGCTCGAAGAGCTGGTCGAACCACAAGTACTCCCATTGCTCGAGCGGCCCCACGAGCACGAGCGCCACCACGAATAGGGCGGCGCCGATGCCGCAGAGCTGCTTCCGGAGCAGATCCGCCAGACGAGCCCCAACGCGCCCCATCCCCGCAACTCTATGCCAGGCCTGTCCAGCTCGCTACAGCCATTCGCCCGTCGGGGACACTGCGGAGCCTGGCTCAGCCTTCCTCCTGAGCTCAGTGTCCGCGATACCCACGAGTCCCGCGTCGAGCGATCGGCGGTCGACCCGTGACAGGATTCGGATCATGCCGCCAGCGAGAAGCCGTGCGTGCGGAACGCCCAGCAGATCCTCGGGAATCCACCAGAGATCGTCCTCGGCGGTCATCCAGCCCGGGTGCTTCCGGTCGCAACGCGCCAGATTGACCGGACGCGAGTAAGGCGCGCAGGGTCCGCTCGCCACGCAGGTCGATGTAGCCCTCGAAGTAGCTCATCACGAGCCCCGCACGCTCCGGTACACTGGGTTCCCGAACGTTCAGCGCCTCACTGTCGAGCAGGTGACGCTGTCCGGGATCTTGCGACACCGAGCCGACAAGAACCACAGGTATTGGGACAGGACAACTCAAGAACAATCAAGGGTTACGAGAACGGCACGCGTCTTGCCGTGCACCGGCGCATGATCAACATTCACCGATTTCGACGTCTCATAGGTGCTGCCGCACACTTGTGTCAGG
>WNGA01021765.1_pt1 | contig 13046 bp, 11 predicted proteins | sample 5400061 | NCBI WGS metagenome assembly WNGA01 (sample SAMN13153366, study PRJNA577476) | soil metagenome | isolation source: 100 cm soil or saprolite under grassland replicate 2 | place: USA:California | collected 2016-06-15
TTGTGGTCTTGCCATTGCATGCCTTCTTTTGATGACAACTAGACGCTTCAATAACCAAGCCTCCGCAGGTTAGACAACCTATGGTACAGGGCGCGCCGCCTTTTCATAGTTTCAGGGCGTCACAACGCGACATAAAGGCTCCTCCATAAGAGTCAGGTTTCAACGGGCTAAATACGTGGCGCGGCCATGGAGGATCACCTTTGCAGCTTCAGCGCCCGGACGCCTGCTTCGCGACGTACTCCAGCGCGAGTCGTTGGAACACCTCTGCCTGTGTAGGATAGCAGTGTATTCGTCCGCTGGTAATAATTCCACACTCATCGTCGTAACCTCCTGGAATGATTAAAATTCAGGGCTCCTGATATGCGGCCCGACATACAGCTAATGTTCTTGATGTCTCAGCGCGCGGAGCGAAGGCAACATTAGCCCCCTTCCGTTGGCGACAACATCGGGGTCGCCCGCGGCGATGATGTACAGGTTACCCGCGGCCGCCACGTCCGGCCGTCCGAAGACAGGCCCGGCGGCAAAACGTTGACCGGCGTCCGCGTGCGCGGCGGCGAGCCTTTCGGACAGGGCGACGCTGATCGTGCTCATGGAGACGTGGATAGCGCCCTTGCCCAAGCTCTTGAGCACGCCACCCTCGCCAAACACAATTGATTCGACGGCGCCGTCGTCCGCGAGCATGGTGATGACCACATCGCCCTGACAAGCGTCCGCCACTTGACCGGCCAGGCGCGCGCCCCGATCAATCAGCCCTTGCGCCCTGCTCGGCGTGCGATTGTAGACGGTGACGTCGTGGCCAGCCTGGAGCAGGCTTCCGGCCATTGCGGCGCCCATGCGCCCGAGGCCGATGAATCCAACTTTCATAGCAGTGTTATGCGTAATCACTTAATACTTCCCTTCATCTCTACCTCTAGAGCCAGAAACATCTGCATGCCTTCGGGCGACTGTCCGCTCGTCGGCGTGGCATCCTTCATGCTATCGCCGCGCCGCACTCGCTGTCCGTTCGCCCCTGTACCGATGGGGTCGTAATGGTTGGTGAGAGTAATTGCATGGCCGGAATGGAGGGCGTGTTGCGCCGGTATGACAAATTCAAGAGAAGTCGTGTTTCTGTTCGACGTAGACAAAGGAACTCCTCGTATCGCGCCGGCATCCGGTTGATGGAATTGTCTAGTTGACACTCCCACCGCTAGAAGCGGCGGGATTCTTGCTTCACTGCGAACGGCCTCCCGTAGCAGGTCTTACACTCGCTCCACAAGCGTTTAACCTCTCGGTATGCCCTACCGCGAGCAGTATTCTTATTCCTTCGTCTCGGATGTTTTTCGCAGCATTGTGATCTCGATCATGCCAGACCCCACATGCCGGGCATTTCCAGATTCGATCCGATAGCGCTAGCTCTTGATGCCGATATCCACAGCTCGAGCACAATTGCGACGACGGATACCATCGATCGATGAAGACGAAGTTTCGATTTCGCCATATCGCTTTGTATTCGATCTGTCGGAAGATCTCACGATGCGCCGCGTCCTGAACCGATTTGGCAAGCTTGGTTCTCGACATGCCTTTCAAGTTCAGTGTTTCGCACGCTATCGTGTTCTTCCCTCTGACGACCGAAGTTGAAAACTTATGAGCGAAGTCGGCGCGCCTGTTGGCGACCTTTTCATACTCACGCGCCAGTGCGCGACGGGCTTTGGCCCGGTTCGCGCTACCCTTTTCACATCGCGACAACCGGCGGGAGGCGCGCTTGATCTTGCGTTCGGCTTTTCTGAAGAAGCGAGGGTTTTCAATCACACCCCCGTCGGAGTCGGTGGCGAAACGATCAAAGCCCACATCAATGCCGACCGCCGTTTCAGTTTCAATCGCAGGCATAGGCTGATCAGGCAGGTCGAATTCAACCACCAGCGAGACATACCATTTGCCCGCCACCTCGCGCTTGAATGTCGCGCTTTTCAGTGGCCGATCAACCGCCTGAGATTGCCTGACGGCGATCCAGCCGATCTTTGGAATATAGACTCGGCCATCTTCAAGTTTGACACGCTGAGGAATTCGGAACGATTGATGCGCGTTATGTTTCTTCTTGAATTTAGGGAAACCAGCCCGCTTTTGAAAGAAGTTGTCAAACGCTTTCTTGCAATCGGCAATGGCTTGTTGTAACAACTGCGAATCGCTTTCTTTCAACCATTCGAAACCAGGCTTGCTCTTAAGTCCGGTCAGTTCAACCGAAAGTTCAGACCAGGAGATGGATTTGTCGGTTTGCTGATAGGTCTCTTTTCGACGCTGGAGCGCCCAGTTGAAGACGAACCTTCGCGCACCCGCGTAACGAGCAAGCGCCGCCTCTTGTTTGGCGGTAGGATCAATCCTGAATCTATAGACTTTTCGTTCCGGCATCCAATCTATGGTAGCTTGCGAGTTGATATATTTGGCAATCGGTTGCTCGGATATGGCGCCGGTGGTCGAGGCGAAATAACTCTCCTTGGGCACATCGCCGACAATCATGTTGCGACGAGGACCGGGTATCCTATTATCCGGCTGTCGGAGAGTCAACGGCGCTACTCATTGCATCGCGCCGGCGCCAAATTCATCCCACCGCTGGAAGCGGAGGGCTTTCTTTGGCTTTTTTGTAAGTCGGATTCTCCTGCGCTCGAAGATCAATACATCGCTATGAAGTAAACAGGCTTGCATAGTCGCGGGCGAACGCCGTCGCGTCCCGTGGCTCGGCGCCTGTGACCTCCCGTACTGTGGTATGTACCTCTGCCGCCTCACCACGTGAATAGTGCGCGTAGTCCTCTACCAGTCCATCAACTTGCCAGGACGGAACCCCGAGCTTTCTCAATGCGTCTGAGAAATCTGTCGGCGCCACGTCGACAAATGTGACTTGGCGTCCGATCGCCTCAGCGATCGCGTGGGCAATCTCTGGGTGCGAGACCGCAGCCGGTCCCGTAATTGTATATGTCTTGCCGACATGCCCTGGCTCGGTCAGCGCGACCGCCGCAACCAAGGCAATGTCACGAACGTCAACGGCGCTGACACGCGCCTCGCCAATTGGCGCAAAGAATCTCCCCTCATTCGCGATCATCGCTTGAAATGCTAAGAGTCCCTGAAAGAAGAGATTGGGTCGCAGGAATGTATAGTCGAGGCCGAGTTCGCGTATCCGTCGTTCGACCACTCCATGGTAGCGAAGGAATCGGACTGGAGAAGCCTCATCGGCGGCGAACTGCGACAACTTGACGAGATGCTTCACATTGGCCGCTGCCGCAAGCTCCGCAAACCGAATCTGCTGCGCCTCAGCATTGATGGAAGACGGCGTGACGAGGTAAACGCTGTCAACTCCGTCCAATGCCGACGCGATGGAGTTGGCGTCGTCGAAGTCGCCGATCACAATTGAAGCCGATGTCCTTCCCAGTTTGGCAAGGTCGTGCTCGCGACGAATCATCGCCCGCACCGCAACTCCGCGCTCTTCCAACAAACGTAGCAGAACTGCGCCTGTATTGCCTGTCGCTCCTGTAATCAGAACTGTATTCGTAGACGGCATAGTCATGGTCATTTCTCCTTTATTTATCTGTCCTTCCAGAGTATATTATTAATGAACAGTGTTCATTGAACGGTGTTCATTATAAATCGAAACCGACCGATGTCAATGTTTATTTGGCCTATGAAAAAAGTGATTGCGAGAAAAGAAGACGAAAAAGCGAAGCTGAAAGCGAAGATTCTGGGAACGGCGAGAGAGATCGTTATCCGTGAAGGCTTTGGAGCGCTCAGCATCCGCAAACTTGCCGAGAAAATCGGCTACGCGCCCGGTAATATTTATCTTTACTTTGCCGGACGTGATGAGATCGCACGGGAAATCTGCCGTCAGAGTTATGCCGAAATGCTGGCGGCGGTTGAGCAGGCCGCGAGCGTCAAGGGACCAATGGAACGTCTCAAGGCGCTGCTCAAATCATATGCGGATTTTGCCGAGGCGCGACCGGAAACGTACAAGCTGGCGTTTATGCAAGACCCTCAATTTAATGAAGTGATGTTTCGGCAGACGGCAATAGACGAAGAAAACGGCGCGGGGCGCCGGGCATTTGTCTTAATCGTGGATGCGCTTGATGAATTAAAACAAGGCGGGAAGATTGATAAGCGGGCGAATACAAAGCAATTGGCCGAAGTGTTGTGGGCCGGGGTCCATGGGGTTGTGAGTCTCAAGCTGATTTACCCCGCCTTTCCGGCAACTCCAACATCCACGCTCGTCAGATCAATGATTCGAACTTTGCTTAATGGACTTCGAGCTGAGCGCTGAAGCCCGTACTTAATTGTTCCAGGCGCAATCGGTCATTTTTCTTTACATCTGCCTGGCGATTAACAGCGGGCATGCGTCAACCGCTTGCGCGCCGACGGTATAGAGGTCAACGACGTGGACCTCCGCTTCTTGTCGCCGCTGATGCAAGTCCCATTACACTCATGACGGGTCGGCCAGTGTTCTGGCGCCGCCGCCAGAAAAAACAGAGGCTATATTGAATTTGGACTTTTATTACGAGCCATTTTTGCAATGTCGAATATTGAAGGGGCGTTGGCGAAAAACCAAACCGCGATTACGGCATCAGTAATGGCTGTCCCTCGCCAAAACCTCATCCGCCTTTAGTTTCAATAACTTGGGAAAACCGGATATAACATGTTAACTGGAGTTATATGAGACCAATGTGAGGCATTTGGCGTCGGGATGAGGTTTTGGCGAAGGACAGGATGGCGTGTCAGCGGAGTTTGAGAGTTTGCAGGGTGTCGCACTCCGGCCTCTGTTGACGCAGAGGCCGGAGCCGACCACCAACTGAACGGGTTAAAACACGGTTGACGGCGCGCATACTCTCTACCGACAGGCAAGGAGAGTCAAGAGCGCTGAACGCTTCGATCTGCGCGGAGATGGAGAGTTTTAGGTGAGTTTGTCTAGTGAGTCAGTCGACGTCCCATAACCATGCATTTTGTCCAGCCTATTCACCTCCGCGAGCGCGATCCGCATTCGAACCGCGTCGTCGCTGTCAGCGCAATTAAGCGCGAAAAGGACGATCGCGGCGCGTATTTCCGATCTGTACTCCTCGGCTGAGCATTCGATAGGATCGCCTTTGCGAATGCGATCTATGGCCTTGCGAACCTCTTCTGTCATAGAGAGCCTCCTTCGCCCGACCGTCATGACAGTGAGGGTGACAGGCACACGCCTCAACCCGTCACCCTCTGCTGGGGAACGGGGGCAACTAAATGTCTCGATTTGTAAGTTGGAATTAGTAGTACTGATTTGAGGTAGGAAACGGATGTACGCTGCAAAAACTATGAGGCGTTTCGGGACATGTCCGTACGCCAGACTGAGTGGCATTTCGGGGCATGCCCCTCCGCCCGAACCGGCGAAACGCCCTACATTCAACACCGTCATTTGCGGCGCCGGAGTAGCTCTTCATACCCGCGCAAAACGAGTACATGGTAAAACATTCCTAGACGGTAAACCGGGTGAGACCTGACGGACGGAAGCAATTCTCACCCGGTTTTTTTCGTCAGAATCGACCTACAACGCGCCTCAAACTCCCGGCGAATACCATAGCCTACCTTCCGAAGCGCACAGCCAGCGTGGCAAAGCGCAAAGATGCGCGACTATCGCCAAACACCAGCGCCATCCGCATAATTCATGCTGGGCCGACTTTGCGTGAAAGGTGGCAAATGGAACATCTTATTCGAATCGGTAAGGCCGCCATTGTATTGGCTATTCTGGGTGCGATTTCGCCTATTTGACGGCGCGCTGTTCATTGGACGAGTCACTGCTCTAGAGGCCGTTGAAAGCGAGTTAGCCGGGTCTAGAGTCAAGGAAATGAAAGTAACGTTTTCAGTCGAACGATACTGGAAGGGCGTGGACGGTCGGACTATTACGATTTATACCGGCGCTGGCGGCGGCGACTGCGGTGTCAGCTATTCCGTGGGCAAGAGATACTTCATTCTCGCCCAGAGAGTATATGCGCGATTGCGAACAGACATCTGCACGTCGCCAAAGGGGCTTGGCGACGTGAAACCGTACGAAAAGGAATTTGGTCGTGGAATGGTTCCCAAAAGGCCAAAGTAGAAAATAGAAAGAGCAGCTTCGATTGGCGCGGAGTCGGTGAGTTTGCAACATGCGGAGCCGGTGAGGTGGCAGGTCGTCGCACGAGTCACATCATCAAACAGCAAAGCCCGCGCATCGTCAGGCACGCGGGCTTTCTTACGTCGCGCTAGGGCTATCGTCGTCGCCGCGCTTAAGGAGATTGCTCCTGAATCTGAGCAAGCAATGCCCTGACTTTGCCAATCAACTCGGTATCGGCGGTCGCCGCTGAAGCAGCAAAGCCGGACGCCTCGTTGCTGTAGCGACGCCCGGCTTTTGCGGCGTGTACCTATCGGGCTTCGTTTCCTCAGCCCGTCGGCGGCCCGTTTGTCTGCCAAAGCCGCCAGTTGCGCGCATCTTCGCGCCAGTCTCCGCCGGACGCAAGCATCTCGACACAATACGCAGCAAAAAATATTTCCGCCGCGTGATCGATTCGCCGCCTCGTTCCCGCCTGTACAGGTGAGCGGCGACCCTCAGCCTCGAAGCCGAGAATATGGCGGCGCCGCGCTATGTTTAACGCAAAAATCCATAAGGAAAAGGACAAGTATGAAAATCAAAACGAACGTGAAGGCTGGCGGGGTACCCCTTAATCACAATCAGACAGTCTCTCGCGGCCTGAAGGTCAAAACCAACGTCAAGGCTGGCGGCGTCGGCGTCCCCCAATAAAACTGCGCAGGTCACGCCCGCAAACACGAAGCTGGGTTCGTCGCCCGGCTTTTGCTTTTCACATCTCGATTGTTGGAATCGGCTTCTGGGGTCATATCAACAGCCACTCTTCCGCATCCTGGGAATCCGTAACGACTTCGGAAGAGAGCCTCCCGACCCTCATCCTCAGAATCTGCCTGTATTGAAAAGCTTGCCAACAATCTGGGCTTCGCGAAGAATGTGCTTGATATGATTCCCATCAAACTCATCAAAATCCGCCAGATCTTCGATCGCGATTCGATCCTCGATGTTGAGAGACTCGTTCGTGAACAGCTTTCTGCAGCGCGATGGACTTTGCGGCCCGGCGACCAGGTCGCGCTCGCCGTCGGGAGTCGCGGGATCGCCAACCTCGCACGCATAGTCAAAGCCGTTGCGGATTATGTGCGCGAAAATGGCGGACAACCGTTCATCGCGCCCGCTATGGGCAGCCACGGCGGGGCGACGGCGGAAGGGCAACTGAGCGTGCTGGCTTCATACGGCGTCACCGAGCGGCAAATCGGCTGCGCCGTCCGTTCCTCGATGGAGACGGTCGAAATGCCGGCCGTCGGGTTGGAACACAGACTGTTTATGGATCGCCGCGCATACCTCTCCGACGGCGTGATCTTGATCAACCGCATCAAGCCGCACACCGACTATCACGGGACTTATGAGAGCGGGCTGGTGAAGATGTCGGTCATCGGCCTGGGCAAGGAGAGGCAGGCCAGCGAGATTCACCGCTTCGGCGTATACGGCCTGAAGGAGTTGATACCGAGAGCCGCCGAGAGGGTTCTCTCTTCTGGAAAGATTATGCTCGGGCTCGGGGTCGTCGAAAACGCTTACGAGGAGACCGCCATCATTGAAGCCATGGAGCCGGAGAGAATCATGAGCCGTGAGCCTGAACTGCTCGATCAGGCTCGGCGGCGTATGCCGGGGCTGCCGATTGATCGGCTGGATGTGCTGATTGTTGACCGGATGGGCAAAGACATCAGCGGCGTCGGCCTGGACACCAACATCATCGGCCGTTTGAAAATCAGCGGCCAGCCGGAACCCGAAACGCCAGCCATCAGAATTGTTGTTGTGACAGACCTCACAGATCAGTCGCACGGCAACGCGACGGGAATTGGATTGGCTGATATTACGACGCGGCGGCTGCTTGAGAAAATAGACTTCGCCGCCACCTGCAAGAACGTCGTGACCAGCTCATTTCTGGAGCGGGGCAAGCTGCCCGTGGTGGCCGAGACCGACCGTGAGGCGCTCGAATTTGCGCTCAGGGCCTGCGGCCCCATACCTCAGGGGCGGGAGAAGATCATCCGCATCAAAGACACGCTGCATCTGGACGAGCTTTATGTCTCACAGGCCGTGCTCGACGAGATTCGCGGGATAGGGCGCATCGAAATCATCGGCGGCTTTGAAGAATTGTTTGATGAACATGGATCTTTAACATGAGTTCTAACGACGGAGGGCTGACATGGTCGAGCTATTGGTGATCGCCGATGACCTGACGGGGGCCTGCGACACCGGCGCGCAATTCGACGGACAGAGCGTTCCCGCGCTCGTCACAATGGATGTTGACTATGAGTTTGACCGCTGCGACGACAAATACCCTGTGATCGTCGCCAGCACAGAGAGCCGCCATCTGAGCGCGGCTGAAGCGGCGGCCAGAGTCGAGACGGTTGTCAGACGCGCTCGCGCGGCCGGCGTCGAGCGCTTTTACAAAAAGACCGACTCCACATTGCGCGGCAACGTCGGCGCTGAGTTGAAAGCGCTGTTGCGGGCTTCCGGCAATCGCGTCCTGGCCTTCGCGCCCGCCTTCCCTCGACTCGGACGTTTCACACGCGGAGGTTGTCAATACGTCGGCGACCGACTGCTTCACGAGACCGTTTTCGCCGGTGATCCGCTCGACCCAGTCACCAACAGTTACATTCCTGCTATTATCCGCCGGCAATCAGACATCCCGACCAGAGTTATCGGGCGCGACGCCGACGAAGTTTTGATTGACTGTCAGACGGGAGAATGGATTGTCGTCTTCGATGCGGAGAGCGATGATGATCTGCGCCGTGTGGGAGAGCGGTTGAAGCGCGAGCGGCTGCTTGGCGCGACGGCAGGGTCAGCGGGTTTCGCGGCCTGTCTGCCACATTTGATGGAGTTGCGAACGCATGCCTCGCCGAATTTCGATTGCACGGCGCGAATGCTCGCGGTCAACGGAAGTCTGAACGAGGTTTCATTGCGGCAGGCGGCCGGCGCCGAAGCCTGCGGGTTCGCCGTTGTTCAGGCGCCGCCGGAGGCGCTGATCACGGAAGGCGGCAACCGGTCTGAGGCCGCGTCGCGAATCATCGCCGCCGTCGCTCGCTATGACGCTCAAGGAAGAGACGTGATGCTGCGCACCGTCACGCGACGTGAAGATGTGTGCGAGTATGAACGGCGCGGCGAAAGTCTGGGACTTCACTACAGGCAGTCGAGTCTGCGAATGGCCGAGATCACGGCGGAGCTTGTCAGCGAAGTTCTGGCGCAAACGCGATTCGGATTGCTGACCGTCTTCGGGGGAGACACGCTGGCCGCAATCGTTCGGGCGATGGGGTGGCGCTGCTTGCTACCTCGACAGGAGATTCTGCCCGGCGCCGTCCTGTCGGAAGTGACGGGTGTAGGAAGGAAGATGTGGTTAATTACCAAAGCGGGCGGGTTCGGTCCGGAAGACGTGTTACGGCAAATCAAAGATCAATTGAGGAGGAACCAATGACTCTGGCGATCACGATGGGAGACAGCGGCGGCGTTGGCCCTGAGATCATTCTCAATGCTTATCGCAAAGTTGAGCTGCCGAATGATTTCGTCGTGGTGGGAGATTACAGCATCCTGTCGATGTGCAATCGGACGCTAAATTGCAACGCGCCGCTGCGGAAGGCGAGAGATGTCGAGGACGTGGAAGAGGGCGCGGTCAACGTGCTCGACCTGGCGTTGATGAAAGCCGAAGATTTGCAGATCGGCGAAATCTCCCGCCTCTCCGGCCACGCAGCCTTGAAATACGTCGAACAAGCCACGCGTCTGGCTCTGGCCGGCAAAGTGTCTGCGGTTGTTACATTGCCGATCAACAAAGAGGCCACGCGGATGAGCCAACCGGATTTCACCGGCCATACCGAATACATCGCTGAGCTTTGCGGCGCGCGCGATTACACGATGATGCTGGCTTCGAATCGTTTGATCGTAACGCATGTCTCGACACACGTTTCGCTCCGTCAAGCAATTGAATGCGTAAAGAAGGAGAACGTCCTCAAAGTCGTCAAACTGACGCATGGCGTGTTACCCAGGCTCAGGGACACGAGCCGCATCGCCGTGGCCGGACTCAACCCTCACGCTGGTGAGAGCGGATCGTTCGGCATTGAAGACCGGGAAGAGATTCTACCGGCCGTCGCCGAGCTCAGAGAGTCCGGGATTGACGTGAGCGGGCCATTTCCGCCGGACACCATTTTTATGCAGGCGCTCAATGGCCGCTACGATGCGGTGGTCTGCATGTATCATGACCAGGGACACATTCCGATGAAGCTGCTCGATTTCGAAGGCGGGATCAATGTCACGCTCGGGTTGCCGATCGTCCGCACCTCTGTCGATCACGGGACGGCGTTCGACATCGCCTGGAAAGGCCTCGCATTCACCGGCAGTTTGAGAGACGCCTGCCGGTTGGCCGATAAGTTGGCCTACGCTTAGAGCAAGGCGCGATGTATGACTATCCCAGAGCGCTTTGCAGTTCGATGTACGGCGAACTGTCAGCGCGAATCCGCAGATAAGTAAATGAAAAATGCGGTTTCAGTTATTGACGCTCTCCACCTAAACGCCCAAAGCGGCGTTGTGGTTGGAGAGCGGGTTGTGTTGCAAAAAATGGGCAGTGATATAAAAGGTCTGACCCGGACTCCAACTTATGCAACAATCATGAATAGATTCGACACGAATCTGACCTGCCCCCGGATGTCGCCTTTGCCTACTCCTTCAATCTGCCCTTTTCTGATGATGTTCATTGTCTCATACCCGCTGATCGTCCGCCGCGCCGTGTTGAAACTGAAGAAGCCGAGTCCGGGGTTGACTCGACGTTTTATGAATCGGTGGTCCTGCTCGAGGATATTATTGAGGTATTTGCACTGTCTGAGTTGAGAGGTCACGGCTAACACGCCTTCTTTCTTCAACGCTTCGATGGCAGGCGGATAGGCGTTGTTCCGATCAACATTGATGACCCGTGGAGGTTGATGTTTGGGAGCCTTCAGCATCTTTCGGAAGAACCGTTTGGCGGCTCTTGCGTCCCTTTTGGCGCTGAGCATGAAGTCGATCGTTTGGCCGGTCGAGTCGACCGCGCGGTAAAGATATTTCCACGCGCCTTTCACTTTGATATAGGTTTCATCGACGCGGTAGGAGTCGTTCGTCAGTCTCAAGTGAGGACGGATTCTTTTCTCTAACTCCGGAGCATACGCCTGAACCCACCGGTAAATCGTCGTGAGATCGATCGAGAGGCCGCGCTCCCGCATCATTTCTTCGAGGTCACGATAGCTGAGAGCATAACGCAGATACCAGCGTACGCAGAGAAGGATGATTTCGCCCTAGTATTGACGCCATTTGAATGGATCGGATTCGGCCACAGTAGACTCCCGGTATGAGATGGGTGGGGAAGTCTACCAGTCTTGACCACAAACCGCCCGTTTTTTGCAACAGAACCGGAAAAAGTGGTTATTGATGATCCTTCGGTGAGTGGTATGGCTAATGGTTTGAGCAAGTGTATCGGCTTTCCGAAAGTTCACCCTGGTCGGCCCTCACGATTTGAGTCGAATCTTATAAAGGCTTGGCCCTCCGGCAATCAGGGCCTGAGTTCCCGTATGGAAGAGTCTGAGATCTTCATCAAGAGCCTGATCACGAATAACTCTGATCTTCGCCGAATCCCTGACGTTCGGGAAAACTTCCAATCTGCCATCTTCAGCCAGGTGAAGGACGATACCACTATCAAGCACAGTGAATTCGATACCGGTTGAAACGATGTCATCCAAACGGCGGCAGTCGTAACCGCTAAAGTCGTCCGAAAAACGAAAGATGAGCTTGTCGTATCGCCCCTCAGTAGTAACCACCACAATCAAAACATTCCGATCCCGCCTGGCATCGACAATTTGATAGTCATCGAGTTCAGGTATACGAACCTGATGACACACACCATCCGCAGTTGGAATAGAAACGTAGTTAGCGCCAAGTAGATTCTGGATCGCCACTCCTTCAAACATCTTGGTAGACCTAATCATAACATTTGCAACCAACCTGAGGCCGAGGAGGAGACTTTGAGGCTGTTCAATAAGATCGACCGCAAAGATACTTTCGTGTTGCTTGATGTAAAGCTTGCCGCTGCTCAACATCGCATCCTCGCCTTCAACTTCACTGGCGACATCCTTGTCAACCGTAAGATCCCGAAACCTGAGTCTTGTTCCATCGTGGAAAGCTGCGATGAGATGACGTTGTCTCGGACTCACCACCAACTTCACGTCAAATGGCGGTTTGGGATAATTTTTGCCATCAAAGTAAACACTGCTTTGAGTTACGGTAATAACTCCGTCATGCCAGATGATCTCACTATCGAATTCGTGGATCCTATTGATTACAAAAGAGCCGCTCTCAACTGATTCGTTAGCGCGCACTGTGGTCACAATCCCGAGCGCATGCACGTTGTCCGGCGGCGGCAGGCGCTTTCCCTGCTCAAAGACGGCTCGATACCAATCAAGGTAGACCTGAGGAATCACTGAAAAAGGAAGACAAGACAACGGCACTGAAACATTCGGATGCAGGACAGAGATGTTAGCCAGCATACGCGCATCGAGCTTCTTCGCTTTGTCAGGTAGGTGTTGCAATGGAGCGTAAGTGCCTTTGAACGGATGAATCCCAGTGAACATCTGAAACGAAACGACTGCAAAGGAAAACCAGTCTGAGCCGTGGTTAAATGTCATAGTGTGACGGTCTCGCACGCTCTCCATCAGAACAGTCGCGGGAAATGACGGAGTTTGATAACTATCCACATCAACAAAGAAAACCTCACTAAAGTCCGCTGAAACCAGAAAGTTCAACTCATTCAGATCGACAATCAGAATGCCCTTGTCGTGAACGTGTGACACCCCTGCCTGCAAGCGCAGCACAAGACGAAGCATAAGTTCAGGAGTAAGGTTATTTCTCTGTCGGAACGCCTTGGGAAAAAGCTGGCAGAGAGCGTGAGCTTTCTCGACGCTGCGCATGGAATAACCAACCGGCGTGTTTT
>WNGA01009563.1_pt1 | contig 13042 bp, 15 predicted proteins | sample 5400061 | NCBI WGS metagenome assembly WNGA01 (sample SAMN13153366, study PRJNA577476) | soil metagenome | isolation source: 100 cm soil or saprolite under grassland replicate 2 | place: USA:California | collected 2016-06-15
AACGGTGGGCCCTTCGGATCGACCGCTCAAGATTGGAACGCGCGGTACCCGTCGAAGCCGTGCGCCTGTTGCCGCCCGGAGACCCGTATCTGGCGTCTGCAGACCGGGCATTGCTCGTCCCGCTGACCCGATTTCGATCTGAATTGTGGCCCAAGTCCGTGTGGCCGGGTGCGCTCATGGTAAACGGTGAGATCGTGGGGACCTGGCGTCGGCAGGTGGGCCGAGTCACGGTGCGAGAGTGGCGACCGTTGGAACCCGAAGTGAAAGAAGCGGTCGAGGTGGAGGTCTCCAGGATGCCCATCGAATCGGCGAAGAAGGAGGTCCGTTGGTCGATGGGCCCCCTTGAGTTGCGCGGTGACCGCTCGTTCCCTCGAGAACGATGCCATCGCACCCTGCGCTCTTGTCCCTAGTCGTGCTCCGGATGGCCCTTCATCCACCGCTTCTCGTCCTCGGTGGGAGTGAGGGAGTATCCGATCGACCAGAGGAACACCCTGGCGGTTGCGGGGCCCATATGCTTGAATTTGTATTGGAGATCCTCAAGGAGCTTCCCTTCGCGCGTCCCAAAACCAGCGATGTACTCCTTCACCGAGCCGTGCTCCTTCGCCAAGTCCAAAATCGTCCTGCGTTCTCGACCGTCGCGCGTACTTTCTTTTCGTTCCGGACGATTCCCGAATCCTGCATCAACGCCCGGATGTCGCGCTCCGATAGCCTTGCGACGTTCTCGGGTGAGAAATCACGAAACGCCTTTTGAAAGTGGGGCCACTTTTTCTCAACCATCTGCCAATTCAAGCCCGCGCTGAAGATCGCCCTGGACATCAGGTCGAGGTACCCGCGGTCGTCCTTTGGGGGAACCGCTTTCCATCCCGGCATGGGGACTCCGACCTGGTTCGCTCTATTTATGCCTACCTTGGCGGCGATCCTCGTCTCGCCTTGAGTGGGTCCCCAGGAACGCCACTCTCAGCCGTCTGGTCAGAACGGGCGGCGGTGTACCTTTCACCGAAAAGGGGACCGGGTGGGATTTGAACCCCGAGTCTCGACCCTGCAGCAGAACGCGAGGACGGGTTCCCAAATCGCCGCAACGCGGGGGCATCTTCAGGTTCGGCATATCGGATGGTGGCCCGATGCAGCCGATACCGATATATATCGGGGCCTCATATCGGATACTTGGAAACAATGCCGATACCGATATCCACCGCCAACTTGCCGCCCATCATCTGGGAGCGTGTCCGCGGTAGCCTGCGTGACTTGGACGCCCGCCGCCCGCTACCCGCCGATGCTGTCACGGCGCTGCGAAACCAGCTGCGAGTCCTCCACACATACCATAGCAATGCCATCGAAGGAAACTCCCTCACCCTCAAGGAGACCAGGCTGGTCCTTGAAGCGGGGATCACGATCGGCGGAAAGAGCCTCAGTGATCATCTGGAGGCCACGAACAATGCGAGGGCCTTTGATTGGGTGTGGGATCTCGCGAAACCCCGGTTGCGCTTCGACCACGCGCTGATGCAGCAACTGCACGAGATGATCACCCGAGGTATCCTCGAATCCGCCGGTCGGTACAGGACGGAGCAGGTTTGGATCGGTGGAGCCCGACACATCCCGCCGCAGCCCGCGAAGATCGTCCCTCTGCTCGATGCAGCGTTCGCAGAAATCCCGGCAATCCAGGAACCCGTGCTCCGAAGCATTTACTTGCACCATCGGATCGCTTATGTCCATCCGTTCCTCGATGGGAACGGACGGGTCGCTAGGCTTGCCGCAAACCTCGCCCTCCTGTCTGCGAGGTATCCTCCTATCGTGCTCAGGGTCTCCGATCGACTGCGATATTACAAGTACCTTCAGGCGGCGGACGACGGGGATCTTTTGCCATTTGCCCGTTTCGTCTTGCGCGCCCTTGACGAGAGCCTAACAAGTTTCCTTGCGGCCGTGGAGCCCGAACGCGCGCTCGTGCCGTTGCGTGTCCTGGCGAAACGTTCCCGTTATTCCCAGGAGTACCTGTCTCTAAGGGCCCGTCAGGGCGTCCTCGCGGCAGTGAAGATGGAAGGCGACTGGTATTCGAGCCAGAGGGCCCTATCGGACTACTTGGAGAAAGTCGGGCGGAATCGGTGAGAGTGGACCGGGTGGGATTTGAACACGAAGTCTCTCCAAGACCGGGCCTCAGCGGGCATGGTTCACGCTAAGCCGCGAACGTCGATGGTGTGGAGTGCCGCTCGATCTGCAAAACCAAGCGAAGGGTTCGACAGGCAGGGTTAAGACTACTCGTTCGTCGGCTCCCTCTCGTCCCCGGTTTCCATAATGGTCTCGTCCACGACTTTTGCCCGGCCCACTCTTGAATGCTCCTTGTCATCGAATCTTGCTTCTTTTCAATCGCGGTGTGGGCTTTACCCCCGACAGGCCTAGCGCGATCCACGCCTTGAGGTTATCATTCTCGCCAAGGCCCTTGCTGGCGACAAACACAAATCCTCGCAACGGTCGACCCGTGAAGTCCATAGGACGTGTGTGAGGATGTCTTAGCGCTTCCGAGTAGTTCTCTGGACCGATCCGGACCATCAATTCATCTTTGACGATTCCCAAGACCATCCGCCCGCGGTGCATGATGGCGAGTCCGCCGAACATCTCCTTTTCAGCGATGTCCGGCTGGTGTCGAAGGATTCGTCGAACCCGGTCGGCGAGTCGTTGTTCGTACACCACAGTTATCATCCCTTGGGTCCGCAAGGCGGAAACGAGGCTCGGATGACGTAGTCGGAATCCCTCCACCGCGCGCGGCTGGCCGGAGTTCAAAGCATCCCAAAGGCCTTCGCGAACTCGCGAGGATCGTAGTATATCCGCTGTTCCACGATCTTGCCCTCGGCGACTCGAATCCAGTCAGCGATCTGGAGGGTAATAACGGTGCCCGAGGGGGTTTTCAGATCCATCTCGTAGATCGAGCAGACCTGGTTGCTCTTCTCGAACTGGCTCTGCATCCGGGTTTGGAGGTGAGAAGGGAGGAGCTGTTCGTTCATAGCGATGTATTGCTTCGCTCCGCTTGCGTTCATCACCGGGCCAGCGAACGACATGTCCTCTGCCAGTAGATCTTCGAGTCCCTTCGTTCTCTTCCCGTCCGTCAGCTCATAGAGCTTGTTCACGACCTTGAGCGCTTCTCCCATAGTCCTACCTCCTTCGGGTTCCGCTTGGCAGCCCCGAGGGAGCATTGTATCAAAAGTATATAAGCCCTGAAGGGAATCGGATGATAGTGGTGCTGATGCGGGACAAACCCATCCTCACCCCCAGAGGTTTCGCGATTCCTACCGTGCAGCCTAAAGCCTGCCCCATCCACGCAAGTCTCGGGGTCCTTGGGCGGAAGTGGGCGCTGTTGCTGCTGCGAGACGTGGCGTTTCATGAGCATGTCCGCTTTAGTGACATGCTGCGAAACAGCCCCGGCCTGACGCCTAGGATCCTGACAATGCGCCTGAAGGAACTGCAGGAAGAAGGATTCCTCATTCGCGTGACCGACGGGGTTCGGAGGCGCGCGATTACTTACGAGCTCGCGTCCAAGGGCCGGGACGTCATCCCGATCCTCACGGCCTTAACGAATTTTGGTATCAAGCATCACGCCAACGTCGTCTTTGAGGATGGCGAGCCAAGGTCGTTGGCCGAGATGTTTCCACGGTCACAATCGGAATTGCTCCGCGACCTAAAGGAGTACGCGGATCGGTCCCCCACGGCCAAGGAAGTTTCAGCGAAAGGTCGTGTTCGCGGCCGAAACTTGAATGGTTCCAGAGGCCGAGGGAAATCTAGGGCCGGGAGAGCTCCCGCGGCCACCATCCCGCGTGGCCCCGCTCCGCCCGAATGATAGAAGTGTCCCCAGAATCGTCCCGGCTCGGCCCTCATTCATGCATTATTGGATTTTGCCCGGATGCTGTAGAATAGTGGACCGGGTGGGATTTGAACCCAGAACACCAACCGGACCTGTGCCAGCATGTCTGCTACACTCGTCGGATCTGGGGTTTGTCGCTCGGGTGGAGTCTTGAAGACGACTCGGTGCTGGCCTAGAACCGCTCGGCAAAGGATTTATAGCCGTCATGCTATAGGATTATATCAGATATACCATAGTCATCGAACACGCAGGGAAATAGATCCACATGGATGAGACAGAATTTAGAATCCTTGACACTCTGTCGCGAGATCCTGGAAGGGAACTCTCGATCAGTGGACTGACCAGGGAAATCCGCCGTCTGCATGGTACCGCCCATTATGCGAACACTTACCGGGCGCTCATGGGTCTGCAGAAACAGGGTGTTGTCCACCTCAAGAAAACCGGGAACATATCTTTAGTCTCGCTCGATCTCAAGAATCGCGGAACCATTGATTCTCTGTCCGAGATGGAGTTGCGCAGAAGGCACACTCTGCTCGAGAAGCGGGAGGAGCTGCAACGGCTGTACGATGCGTTTTCCGATGCCTCATACCTCGGACCGATATCGCTGATCGATGCCGAGAGGAACATTAAGCTCAATCGCGCGGAACTCCTCATTCAACTTCCAGACTGGGCCTGGAATAGGGCGTCAGCCGATATGCTCGAGGGGAAGCTTGAGGAGGCCGAAGGTAGGCTGGGTATCCGAATTGACGCTCTGACTTTGGACGACGATCGCTTTCGATCTCTGCTAGCCGCACAAGAAAAGAATCCGCTCAAGGAAATGCTGTCAAAGCACACCACCCTGCTGGCTCCTGATCTTTTCTGGAACCAGATCAGAAATGCTTGGGCACATGGAATTCAGATTCGATTCGATGAAGATGAGACAAATCCTCTCAAGATTTCGGAACAGAATCTTCTGTACAATCTTGCCCGATTCGGATACACGGAGTTCGGCCCTCAGATTAAGGAAGGTCAAGACTTCGGGATTGAGTACGTCGTGATCGCCCTGCTCTTGCGAGGAGATGCAAGACGCATTAGGGCGATACCAGGCCTTCTTGCCAAGAATGCGGCTAACTACGAGTTGATCCTCTTCCTATCAAAGAAGTATGGAATGCAAAGCAAGCTCTTCGGGCTCCTCAGAGCCTTGGCGAAACACAAGCGTGACAAGGATCTTGAAAGCGTCTTGCGGATCTTGGAGAAGTCGGGTGTTAAGGAAATCAAGACCGATGGTAGGAGCATCGAAGAGATGATGAGGACCTCTAATGCCCTCAAAAGATCCTGAAATCGATCCTTCCAGCCTGCTGGACTTTCTTCGGCTGGTTGGCGGAGAGTTGTCCCGTGCAATTGTGTTGGTCGCCGCCGGGGGCACGGCGCTGACGCTCCTTGGTGTCAAGCCTTCCACGCGAGATATTGACTTCACCGGCCCAGGCGAAGACATTGAGGCCTTCAAGCGGGCGCTTGGCGGCATCCCGCACGGGATGAAAGTCGACACTTGGCCGGGTGGTCAAGTATTCACACAATTCCTGCCCTCGGACTATCTCGCGAGGAGCAAACCAATCAAGCAGCTGACGAACATCGACCTGAGAGCGCTTCATCCAGTGGATATCATCGTAACCAAGATCGGTCGCCTGGACGAGCGAGATGAGCAAGACATCGAAGCCTGCATTCGCGAGTTCAAGATCTCGAAATCTGCCGTGGCAAAGAGAGCGAAGAGGGTTGCCTACGTCGGCAACGAGGAACTCTTCAGATCGAACGTCGAGTACGCCCTTCGTCGGTTCTTCGGTTCCAAGTAGGTTTTTGCGAATCGACAGACGGTCTGTCCCTCAAGGGGCGTCGAGTCAATATCGTGATGCGTACTGTATGATTCGGTAGGCGTGGTTCACTGTCGACAGGGGGCGGACCGGGTCTTTCTTGCGGTTGCAACCGCGCCGTTGCGGCCTCAACAACCCTCCAGCGGACTGCCCGGGAGCAACGGGATTCCGATCGGAATCGGCTCGTTTACTGTTCACTCCAGCTCGGTGATGTCGACGACCACGACTTTACGTCCTTCCCACTCCTTGGGTAAGTAGACCTGGTTTCCGCGCCCGTAATTCTTCACTTCAGTAAGGGCGACGTTGAGTGGATTCCCTTTCTCATCGAGCGCGGCGAGAGCCTCCCGCCGTTTTCGGATTTCGATTCGCATCAGTACCAAGGAGCAGGTAGACTACATGTACTAGATATCACTTTTCGATAGTAAATACATCATTAGCCTCAATGAGAAGCACACTAGAGGAATTTCTGACATGGATGTCCCGATTCGGTAACAAGCGGAAGGTGAATGGGGGACGCTACCCCGCCGAGCCACTTTCTCCTCGAACCTCAACGCGGCATCTGAAGAAGAGTCGCACAGTCCTGCGAGATCTCGGCTACTTGATTTACATCAAAAACCCGATTCCGCGACGGCCCAATCAATGGCTCGTGAACCCAGACAAGGACGTCCGTTTCCTCTCCGTCGAGGAAATCGAATCCTGGTTCGAGGCGCACTTCCGTGCGGGAGACCGCACGCCCCGGGAGAAGGCCCGCTGGAACGACTACGCCGGGGCCATCCGGAAGTTCGCGGAGTTCATGCATTACGGGAAAGGCGTGTGGTCCGAGGAGAAGCTCGAGAAGATCCGGCGGCGCGTCCTCCTCTTCGACGTTGCTTACCCGGAGCTCGAGATTGTCGAGCCCGCGAAGGCCCACGCCTTCCAGCGGTGGCTCGAGGCCCAGCCGGGATACTACGTCCACGGGACGATGCTCTACCTGATGCAGTGGCTCGGGATGCGCTACCTCGAGGTCGTCAGCGCGAAGGCCTCCCTGGACGGGCCCACGCTCAAGGTGGACTGGGCGAAGAGCTGGGTCACGATCTGGGGAAAGGGGAAGGGCGGGCTTTCGAAGCAGCGTTCACTGCCGCTGCGGGTGGAGGTTGCCCAGAAGCTGAAGGACTATGTTCAGTGGCGGCAGGACCACGGGATCCTTGCGGAGGACTTCTTCGTCACCACTTGGCGTCTGTCCTGGAGCGAGTCATCATGGGGTTTCAACAAGACGATTAGGACTCTTTGCTTGCCGCGGTTCAACAATTGGGCTCAATCGCAGAACCGGTCAGAGCTCGTCTTCTCCCAAGAGGAGATTCGGAAGATGACGACGCACAAGATGGGCCGCCATGTTTTCGGCACTGTCTATGCACCGCAACTGCCCGCGAAAACGCTCATGGAGTACATGGGCATCACGAAGTTCTCTGTGGTTCAGCGGTACATCAACTTCAGCAAGGCAGACAAAATCGAACAGTTCGAAAGGGCCACGAGGCACATCGTAGAAAGCGGGGCAGCCGTTCCCGAGGCGGCAATCACTGCTGATGGAATCGCTCTTATCGAGCGGTTGAAAACACTGGCTCCTGGTGGGAAAGAGAAGATTTGGGGCGCGTTCCTCGAAGGCTTGATGGGGTTGTTTTCCAGGATGGAGAACGAAGACCAAGGGGCTGAGGAGATTCCGGAACAGTCCGGCTAGTCCATGATCGGCCTATCAAGGTCTGAGGCCTGGGAGTCCCGCTGATCGGTTTCTGTCAACTCGGACGTGGCAGTGCGCTTGCGAGCGGTAACATTATTCATCCCGGCTTGATGGAAGGTCGGAGAGGACGATCGTTGGAAGTAGTCGCTCAACGAATCCTTGAACAGGGGCTCCGAGGAGGGGGCTGGTTCTTGCTCCCCGACGAGTCAGCGTTTTTCATCTCCGATGGTTGGGGGGCTCCTTCCTACGCGTCGATGAGGCTGCGCCAAATAGATCAAGAGACCCTCGCCGAGATCCGCCACGCCCGGACTCGCGACTCGGTTCGAACCATCGTGAAACCCGGGGGCACCGGAGTGCTGGTTGCCTGCACCTTTAAGCGCATTCTTGTGTTCGACGCGGTCAGTCTGACCGAGCTCCACCAAATCTCGAAAGTCGGGGAGGCAAACGACGCTGTCGCGATCGATCCCGAACGAGACCATGTGGTGGCGGGTTCCGGGTTCAATGGCCTCGTCAAGTCGATTGATCCGGCCACGTGGGCTGTGGCCGGAAGAAAGCGCGTTGGTCCGGCTTCTGTCGCTGCAACCGGGTTCCAGCCGCACCAGGTGATTCTCTTTCACGGAACGAGTGGGAGGCTGGCCTGGTATGATTGTCTCAGCGGAAAAGTGGTCCGCGAGAAACGTGTGCCGCCTTTTCGTCCCGTCGCCATCAAAGGGCCTATTGCGTTCCTCGGCACCGGAACCCCAGAACCCGTTGGTAGAGTGATTCAGGTGCCTTCTGGTGAAGAGGAGCCGGCGCCTGTCGACATGGTCCGGGCCTGCACCGGCATCGCGTCTTTCGACCTTGTTGAGGGTAAACTCCGGTCTCACGGCACCGTGCCTCCATTCCAATCCCTCCAGCTGTCCGGGACTGCGAACACCCTGTTTCTGTTGTCAAAAGGCCGGATTAGCGCTCTGAACCCAGAGTCGGCGGGCCCGATCTTCGACTGGCCTCTACCGGAAACCTTCATTCCTATGGCGGTACTCGACGAGGGACGACGCGCGATCGTCGTGGACGACCGGAGCAACATGGAGCGGATCCTCCTGCTCTCCCGCGGCTAAGCCTCCTTCGAGACCTGGACAAGGACCGCGAAGAGACGCCTGCCCCACGGTCTGCTTTTGGTTTCGAAGAAACCTCGACTCAAGACGATGGGCCTCGTCGCGCGCCAATGCCACGGCCGGTCGATTCGCAGTCTCTCCGATCTAATCATTTCCTCCGGTTTCGTTTCTGTTTGCTTCGTCTTGAGAGTCTCTTCCAACTTCTTGACGAACAGATTCCCTGGACCAATGAGCATGTCCAACGTCTCGAGGGCCTCCTCTCGGTCCGCTCCCTCCCACTCACGATCCAAGACAGCCTTCACCCGCTCAAAGAAAGAGCGTGGATCCTGGGCGATGACATGGTTCTCGTCAGATGGGAGCTTGCTCCGAGACAGGTCAACTCCCCAGAACGTCACTCCCCTGAGATCAGCTTCGCGGAAGTCCACATTCAGCATCGCATTCCGGATGTCCAGCGGCATGATTCCTCGTCGTCTGAAGTAGTCACGTTCCTGTCCGAGATCGTATCGCCAATCCCAGGATCCATGGAACTGGACCCCGCCGAGCCTCCCTGCGAACCGGCATCGGACGAACCGACTCGCCGCGAAGTCCACGCGGGCAAACCTTGCTCCTGAGAAATCGCAGTCCTCGAACAATGGGAAACGGTAGACGGTGTTCCGGAGATCGGCTTTGACGAAGGAGACACGCCGGAAGGTATTCGTCTCGTAGCCGGTATAGCCTCCAAGGACCGAAGAGTTTAGGTTGGCGCCGTCGAACCGTACATTCTCGAAAAGACAGCCTGAGAAGACACAGTGCGATATGTTCGCGGAATCCGCTCGGACGTCTCTGAACGTGTAGTTCTCCCAATCCGTATCTTCCAGGTCCGCGAACGTCAGGTCGACGTGCTCGATGGTGCCGCCTCCAAAGTGTGTCCTGGGGCCCTCCATTACTTGTAAATCGGACGATGGAGGCTGAAGCTCTGGCAGCCACGGAAAAGTTTCCCCACCGTCCACGACGCGGGAACGGAAGGCCACGGAGGTCGATACGACCATCGTGGCGGGGGATCTCCATTTGCTCGAGACTGCGGCCTTTCATCAACCGCGTGTGAACCCGAGGGCCTAAGCTCTGCAATGGCTCGGCGGCCCAACGTTTCCTTAAGTCATTGGCGGAGTCTGGTCCGGGCGTGGTCTCGTCACATGATTGATGGGCTTCCCGATATTCATTTTGTGTCGCCATGCGAGGCAAACGGTCAAATAGAATCAGGACCGGCCCGACGCAGAGGTCTTCAAAAGTAATCCTCAGGTCCTCGGACGTCTCCACTCCATAGAAAAGTGGACCGGGTGGGATTTGAACCCACGGCCTCTACCATGCCAAGATAGCGATCTTCCAGCTGATCTACCGGCCCGCGAGCCGTCTGTATTCGAAGAAGGGATATGAACTCTTGCGGGCCGATTTCCTCACCGTTGTGGGGTTCGCATTCCTAGGGAGAGATCGTCTTCCGCACCAGGACCCCACTCGTCCCCAGCGGAGCGACGTTCTTGAAGCCCTCTCGTCGGAACATGCCGAGGGTCCCGAACCACCGCCATTCCGGGACGGCGGCCATCTTCTCGGACACGACGGGAAACGCCTCGACGGTGCCACCACCCTGTCTCCGGATCGACTCGAGCGCGGCGCGCAGCGCGAACTTCGCGACGCCCTTCCGTCGATGGCTTTTCGCCACGAAGAAGCACGTGATCCTCCAGAGCGTGTCCGTCTGGTCGGGCACGGTGGCCTCGCGGTAGGTCCGTCGCGCGTCGATCCTCGGGAGTTCCTCCCGCTTCCCGTATTGACACCAGCCGATCGGAATCTTGCCGTCGTAGACGAGGACCGCATGGGCGCGGCTCTCGCGGACGAGCGCCTCCTTGTCCTTTCGATTCAGTGCGCTGCGCTGTTCTGCAGACAGTCCGCGTCCGACCGGCCTCGGCCGCTGGTAGAAGATGCACCAGCATTCCCCTTGCTGGACCGCGAGCGCCGCGAAGTCGCGGAAGGTTCGTGCGCTCAGCTCTCGCGTCGTGTACGCCATCGCCGCCCGGCTCCTAGCGTGCCGGACCGCGGACGAGAACCGCATGGCGGAAGACCATCAGGCCGCCGCCTTCGCCTTCTTCTCCGGGGCCGGTTTCCTCACGGTCTCCGCGAACATCTCCAGCGGCTTCTCGCGCCGGAGTTTCTCCCCGGGAATCGGGACCGGGTATTCGCCGACGAGGCAACCGAGGCAGACGTCGTCCCGCGAGTGCTTGAGCGCCGCGATGAGCCCCTTCAGGGACAGGTATCCGAGCGAATCCGCGGTGATGAACTCGGCGACCTCCGGCACGGTCTTCTGATTCGCGATGAACTGATCCCGCGTCTTCATGTCGATCCCGAGGTAGCACGGGAACCGTATCGGAGGGCATCCGATCCGGACGTGGACCTCCTTCGCGCCGGCCTGCCGCAGGATTTGGACGATCTTGCGGATCGTCGTGCCGCGGACGATCGAGTCGTCGATCAGGACAATCCGCTTGTTCTTCACCGCCGATCGGATCGGGTTCAACTTGAGCATGACGCCGATCTCACGGTCCTGCTGGTCCGGCATGATGAACGTTCGCTCGATGTACCGGTTCTTGATCAGTCCTTCGACGACCGGAAGTCCTGCGACCTGCGCGTAGCCCTGCGCCTGCGCGCGGCCCGATTCCGGTACCGGTACGATGATGTCGGCCTCAACCGGATACTCCTTCGCGAGCTGCTCGCCGATCTTCACGCGGGCGTCGTACACGAGCCGCTCGTCGAGGACGCTGTCCGGCCGCGCGAAGTAGACCCACTCGAACATGCAGTGCGCGGTGTGGTTCGGATGCGGGAGCCGCATCGACTCGAAGCCGTCGGGCCGCAGTTCGACGATCTCTCCCGGTTTCAGGTCCCGTATGAACTTCAACCCGAGCGCATCGAACACGACGCTCTCCGACGCGATCATCATACGGCCGTTCCCCTCCCCGATGCAAAGGGGCCGGATCGCATACGGATCGCGCACCGCGTAGACGGTATCGTTGATCATCAGGGCGAGGCTGTACGCGCCGACGAGACGGCGGGTGAACTCCTTCAGCGCGCGATGGACGTCGCCCCCGGTGTTGACGATCTCGTTCGCCAGGAGGCGGACGATCACCTCGCTGTCCGAGGTCGTCATGAACGCCCAGCCCTTCTTGCTGAGCTCCTGCCGGATCTCGTCCGCGTTCGCGATGTCCCCGTTGTGCGCGAGGGCGATGTCCCCGTACGACGTCTTCACGACGATCGGCTGGGCGTTCTCGAGCACGCTCGAGCCGGAGGTGGAGTAGCGCACATGGCCGATGCCCGAATTCCCGCTGATCTCCATCAGGTCCTCGCGGGAGAAGACCTCATGGACCAGCCCCATGCCCCGCTTCGCCTTCAGGCCCCCGTCGTAGACGGCGAGGCCCGCGGACTCCTGGCCGCGGTGCTGGAGGATCCTCAGGCCGTAGTACAGGTCGGACGTCACGGACGACGTGGCGGCGCAGCCGATGATCCCGCACTTCTCCGTGGGGCGAAGGTCGGAGTGTTCCGACGTCCCTTCCTCGCGGGCCATCCTCAATGCCTCTTCGCCCAGGAGAAGTTCCGAAGCTTCTTCGTCCGTCCGTAGCCGCACGACGCGCAATATCCCTTCTGCTTGTGGAATGCGTGCTTGCCGCAGCGACGGCAGCGGATGTGGACGCTCTTCCGTCCCATCTTGCCGAGCGACGCGGTCCCCTTGGTCACGAAGCCCACCTACGTCATGGGGAGATGTAAATCACATTGTCTCCGCGGACGATCGCCAGATCCATCTTCCGCTGGGCTTGATTGTCCTGCATCTCCTCCGCGTTCCGGAGGACGAGGTTCATGTGCGGGTCGAATCCATCGAGGATCCCGCGGTATCCGCGCCCGCCTTTCAACTCAACCATCACGTTCGAGCTGATCCGTTGGTTGAGGAGAGAAAGCGGCTTAATCATGGGGACCACGTCGCAGCCATGGAGGCGCGATACTTAAAGGTTTATGGGTGGCGCGAACCTCGTGCGTCCGCATTGTGGCCATCGCCCTTCGACGGATCGACGAGGAAGCCGGAGTCGCGGAGCACGTCCATCCCCACAATCATGTGATATCGCATGTCCTTGCGGTCTGTGATCGCCACCGCGACGTCGAACTCCCGGCCCGCGATGACGAGCTTTGCGTCCGCCACGTCGCGTTCCTCGAGCGCCTCGGCGGCCGCCGCACGGACCCGCACACGGTCGAAGACCGGGCCGAGCCCCGCGCGAGCGGCGAGGTCCGTGTCCAGGCTCGTTCGCACCGCGCCCGTGTCGATCCTCGCGAGCACCCGGATGTCGCCTTTGCTTCCGAGGATCGTGACCTCTTCGACGACGCCGATCGTGGTCCGCACGACGTTCCGTTGACGGTCCGAGACCACTGGGTGCACCCGCCGGCTCCCTTCCCCGGTCGATACCCGTCCGTCGATATATCTTTAACCGCCTCGTCCTCTCGACACGTTTTTCTGCCGCGAACCGCATCG
>WNGA01017421.1_pt1 | contig 13041 bp, 8 predicted proteins | sample 5400061 | NCBI WGS metagenome assembly WNGA01 (sample SAMN13153366, study PRJNA577476) | soil metagenome | isolation source: 100 cm soil or saprolite under grassland replicate 2 | place: USA:California | collected 2016-06-15
GAACTCCTTCCACAAGGCCGGAAGCGGCCGCTCGGGATCGACCCCGTCGAGGATCTTGCCGAGCTTGACGTCGTAGTCGGTAACGATGCGGCCCCCGGCGTCCTTGACGGTCCGGCGCGCGAAGCCGACCCATTGATCGTCGGTCAATTTCGGAAATTGGGCGCCGAACAGCCGCCGCAGGACGTCCGCCCCCTCGTGCAAACTCGCCACCCGGGGCAGCTTGCCGACATAGCTCTTGATCCGCATCAGCCCCTTCGGGTCGATCACCGGCCCGATATCGTTGAGGACGCAGCCGGCGAGCGCCGTCGGCCGTGCGGCGGCGAGCAGCATGGTGAGAATCCCGCCTCGCGACGTGCCGATGAACACGGCTTGGCCCACCCCGCGCGCGGTGAGCACGGCCAAGACGTCCGCGAGCTCGACTTGGACGTTGTAATTTTCCGGGTTGCGGTCGTAGTCCGACTGTCCGCGGCCACGCAGGTCGAGGGCGAGCACGCGTCGCGGCGCGCGCGGGTCGCTCGCGAGCGCGGTTGCAAGCGCCTCGAAGTCGGCGCCGGTGCGCGCCAGCCCCGGCAGGCACACGGCCGGCAACCGCGCGGCGGTGCGAGAGCCGTACTCCCGCACGTGCAGCCGCAGCCCGTCCTGCACGGTGACGTAGTTGCTGGTGCTGATGTCCATTGCTCGGCTTGATCCCCCACTGCAATATACGCGTACTTGCAAGCCAAGATCAGGATCCGACGCATGGGATCGGCGACCAGCTTGCTGCTGCAGGAGGCCGCACGGTTCCAAGAGCGGGGCGCCCTGGCCGAGGCAGCGAACCGTTACCGGCAAGTGCTGCAGCGCGAGCTGGGAAATGCCGACGCCCTCTATTGTCTTGCGGTGATCGGGTGTCAACAGGGACGGTTTCGGGAAGGGATCGACCTCGTCCGCCAGGCGTTGGCCGTCGACCCGCGCCATGCGCGCGCTCATAATGTCCTCGGCATGGCGCTGAGTCGCCTCGGTCGCCCGGCCGAAGCGCTGGCGAGCTTTGACGCCGCCATTGTCCATCAGCCGGACTTCGCCGATGCGCATGGCAATCGGGCCGGCGTCCTGAGCGACCTCGGCCGCAAATCGGAAGCGCTCGCGAGCTACGACCGGGCCGTCGCCCTGGCGCCGGATTCCGCGCAGGACTGGTGCAATCGGGGCGTGACCTTGCAAGAGCTCGGACGATGCCCCGAGGCGATCGCCAGTTATGATCGGGCGATTGCGCTGTGGCCCGATTTTGCCGCGGCGTACTTCAACCGCGGCAACTCGCTCGCAGCGGTCAAGCGCTACGACGAGGCGCTCGCCGGCTATGACCGGGCGCTCACGATCGACCCGCGCGACCCCGAAGCGCTCAACAGCCGCGGCAGCCTCCTTCAGAGGCTCGAGCGGCCGATGGAGGCGATTGCAAGCTTCCAGGCCGCGCTCGCCATTGCGCCCGAGCACGTCGGTGCGCTGGTCAATTGCGGCAATGCGCTGCACAAGCTCGGCCGCTACGACGAAGCTCTCGTTTGCTTCGACAAGGCTCTTGCCGCCAAGCCCGACCATGTCGAGGCGCTGCACAACCGCGGCGTCACGCTGAGCGAGCAGAAGCGTTACGATGAAGCGCTTGCGGGCTACGACCGGGCGCTCATGCTCGACCCCTCGTATGTGGCGGCGCTCTATCACCGCGGCTGCGTGCTCGATGCGCTCGGACGGCCTGCGGAGGCGCTGGCGAGCTACGACCGCGCGCTTGCCATCAAGCCCGATCACGTGGAGGCGCTCCATAATCGCGGCAACGCCGCCTTCGCGCTCGATCGATACGACGACGCGTTGCTGAGCTACGATCGCGTGCTGGCGATCAGCCCGCACCATCTCGACGCGCTGTACAGCCGCGGCAACGCGCTCCTCAAGCTCGATCATCAGGCGGCGGCGCTTGCCAGCTACGACAGGGTATTGACGCTCGAGCCCAACCACGCCGACGCACTCGACAATCGCGGCGCGGCGCTGCTCGAGCTCGGCCGCTGCCGGGAGGCGGTGGCGAGCCTGCGGCGCGCGCTGGCCATAGCGCCCGATCCCAGTCGCCATACCGGCCTGATCTTCACCTTGAACTTCGACCCGGATGCCGCGACGGCCGACTTGCAAGCCGAACGCGCGCGCTGGGATGAGAGCCATGCGCAGCGGTTTGCTGCGCTCATCCGTCCGCACCCGAACGAGCCCGACCCTGATCGTCGCTTGCGGGTGGGATATGTGAGCGCGCATTTCCGGCGACAAGCCGGGACCTATGCCTTCGGCGGCGTGCTCCTCGGCCATGACGCCGATGAATTCGAGGTGGTGTGCTATTCCGATACGGTGGAAGGAGACGATGTGACCGCGCGCTTTCGCGCGCGTGCCGACAAGTGGCACGACACCGTTGCGCTTTCCGACGATGCGCTCGCCGAGCTGATCCGAGCCGACCGCATCGACATCCTGGTCGATGCGGTCGGGCACATGAGCGGCAACCGCCTCCCTGTTTTCGCCCGCAAGCCGGCGCCGATCCAGGTGACCGCCTGGGGCGAGCCGACCGGCACCGGGCTGCGCGCGATCGACTATCTGCTGGCCGATCCGGTGCTGGTGCCGGCGGCCGAGCGGCCGCTGCTTGCCGAGCGGGTATACGATTTGCCCAACTTCCTCGGCTACTGGACGCCGGACGCGCTGCCGGAACCCTCAGCGCTGCCGGCGATCGAAAACGGCTATGTGACGCTTGGCTCATTCAACCGCATGGCCAAGATTCAAGATCCCGTCCTGCGCCGGTGGGCGGCGATCTTGCGGGCCTTGCCGAAGGCGCGCCTCGTCGTCAAGGCGGACCAATTGCTCGGCGATGCCAGCCGGCGCGCGCGCATCGACGCGGTGCTGGGCGAAGAGGGGATTGCGGCCGAGCGCGTAACGCTGCTCGGCCGCGGCGACCGGGCCAGCCATTTCGCGGCCTATCGGGGAATCGACCTTGCGCTCGACCCCTTTCCGCACGGCGGCGGGATGACGACGCTCGATGCGCTGTGGATGGGTGTTCCGGTGGTCACCTGGCCGGGGGCAACGATATCGTCCAGGCTGGCAGCCGCCAGTTTGACCGCGCTCGGTCTCACCGACTACATCGCGGCTGATGCCGACGCATATGTGGAGCTGGTGATCGCAAAGGCATCCGACCTTGACGCGCTGGCGCGTCTGCGTGCCGAGTTGCGCGGGCGTGTGGCCGGCTCAGCCATCGGTGATCCGCGGCGCTACGCGCGCGCGGTCGAGTCCGCCTATCGCGAAATGTGGCGCCGTTGGTGTGCGAGCAGGACCAACAGCCGCGCCGATTGAGCGCCTCGCGGCACCCGGTCATCCTTAGCTAAACTATTGCATATATTAGATAATTTCTGCATATTGGAGCGCCGCTAACGCCGTCCGAGCACGCGATGCAGAATATCGAGCAGGGCATGATGCTGCATGGCCAGGGCCGTCTCGGCGAAGCCGAGCTGGTCTATCGGTCCGTGCTCGCCCGCGATCCGCACCAGTTCGACGCGCTGCATCTGCTCGGTCTCGTCCGATTTCAGCAAGGCCATCCCGCCGAGGCGCACGAGCTGATCAGCAAGGCGGTAAAGATCCGGCCGCAATCGCCGCAGGCGTTGTCGGTCTTGACGGCGGTGTTTCTCGCCCTTGATCGTCCCGCAGAGGCGCTCGCCGTTTGCGAACGGATTCTTGCAATCGATCCTCGCAATCTCGATTCACTCTACAACCGCGCGGTGCTGCTGTCTCGACTGGGGCGTTTCGACGAGGCGCTCGCCGCCTACGACGACGTGCTGTCGCGCGACGGCGGCGATCACCGCTTACGACAAGGTTCTGGCGCGCGTTCCCGGGCATGTCGGTGCGCTCAACAATCGCGGCAGTGCGCTCGCCAGCCTCGGCCGGCACGCGGACGCGCTCGCCTGCTTCGACAGATTGCTTGCGATCAGTCCCGATCATGTCGACGGCCTGGCCAATCGCGGCGCCGCGCTCAAGCAGCTCGGGCGGGAGCAGGAGGCGCTCGCATGCTACGCGCGGGCGCTCGCGCTCGATCCGGCTCATTGGAATTCGCTGCTCAATCGCGGCAACGCCTTGCTCGCGCTCGACCGCGCGGCCGAGGCACTCGCAAGCTACCAGCAGGCGCTCGCGATCGGACCCGGCCGAGCCGACGCCCTGGTCGGGAGGGGGAACGCCCAGCTCGCGCTCAATCGCGCCGCCGAGGCGCTGGAGAGCTACGAGCGCGCGCTGGCGAAGGACCCCGACCAGCGGGACGCCCTTCTCAACCGCGGCAATGCGCTCGTTCGGCTTGGTCGGACGGAGGAAGCGATCACCGCCTATGGGCATGGCCTGGCGAAATATCCCCACGACGGCGGCCTGGTGAACGCCCTGCAAGAGATATGTGATTGGGACCAGCTCGCAGGCCCGCTGCAGAAGCTCGAGGCCCAGATCGATGCGGGACAATCGGTCGATCCATTGCTGCTGCTCCGCATTTCGGACGATCCGTTGCGGCAACTCGAATGTGCCCGCAATTGGGTCCGCACGACCGTCCCGACCATGTCCAGCACCGTTCTCCCGCGTGCCGGGGCTTCGTCGGGAAAGCTCCGCGTCGCCTATCTGTCCGCGGATTTTCGTCAGCATCCGACTTCGTTCCTGATCGCAGGCCTGTTCGAGCAATACGATCGCTCGCGCTTCGAGACGACTGCAATCTCGCTGAGCACAGACGAGCACAGCGCAATGCGCAAGCGACTCAACGAGGCGGTCGATCGCTTCATCGACGTGGACCGAAAAAGCGACCAGGACGTCGCCGGCTTGCTGCGCGAGATGAAAATCGACATCGCCGTGGATTTGATGGGCCACACCTGGCACGCGCGACCGAAGATATTGGCGTTGCGGCCGGCTCCGATCCAGGTGAACTATCTCGGTTACCCGGGAACGATGGCAACCGATTTCATCGACTACATCATCGCGGACCGGGTCGCGTTGCCGTTCGACCAACAGGCGTTCTTTACCGAGGCCATTGTTCACCTGCCGGACAGTTATCAGGCCAACGACTCGAAGCGGGTGATCGCAGCAAAGCTCCCGTCGCGACGCGAGGCCGGTCTGCCGGATGACGCGTTCGTCCTGTGCTGCTTCAACCAGAGCTTCAAGATCACGCCCTCGATATTCGATGTTTGGATGCGCATCCTCGGCCAGCTCGAAGACGGCGTGCTGTGGCTTCTGCAAACGAGCGATCTTGCGGTAGCGAATTTGCGCCGGCAGGCAGCTGCGCGGGGGGTCGACCCCAATCGGTTGGTATTCGCCCCGAAGGTCGCGCTCGCCGATCATCTGGCGCGTCACCGGCTCGCTGACCTGGTCCTCGACACTTTGCCCTACAACGCCCACACCACCGGCAGCGACGCGCTCTGGGCCGGCGTGCCCATTGTGACCTGTATGGGCAGCTCCTTCCCCGCCCGGGTGGCGGCGAGCTTGTTGCATGCGGTCGGTCTGCCCGAGCTGGTGACCACGAGCCTCGGCGAGTATGCGGCGCTCGCCCTGGAACTGGCGACCGATCGCGGTCGCCTGCAAGCGATCCGCCGCAAGCTCGAAGCCAACCGGCTGACCTGTCCGCTGTTCGACACCGGTCGTTTCAGCCGCCATGTCGAGGCCGCCTTCACGACCATGTGGGAGATACGGCAGCGGGGGGAGACGCCGCGCGGTTTCAGCGTCGAGAGGATGGGGGCTTAGCGGCGACCATCATGCCGGATTATCCGAGCGACATGCTGGCAACGCTTAACCGGGCGATCGCGTCGCATCGGGCCGGCAATCTGACGGAAGCCGAGAGACTCTACAAGCTTGTGCTTTCCGCTGACGAAAAGCAGTTCGAGGCGCTGCATTATTTGGGAGTCCTGGAGTTTCAACGCGGGCGGCACGAGGACGCGCGCCGGTTGATCGCGAGCGCTCTGCAAATCGATCGGACAAGGGCCGAAGTATTCTCGAATTACGCGCGGGTGCTCAACGGGATGGGGCGTTATGAGGACGCGCTTGCCAGCTGTAACGAGGCGCTGGCGATCAAGCCCGACTTCTTGGAGGTGCTGACGCACCGCGGCAATTCGCTGCGCGCCCTCAAACGCCCGGAAGAGGCGCTGGCGAGTTACGAGAAAGCGCTGGAGATCAAGCCCGACTACGTCGTGGCGCTGACCAATCGCGGCAATGTCCTGAATGATCTGATGCGTCGCGATGAAGCACTCGCATGCTATGAACAGGCGCTGAAGGTCAAGCCTGATCATGCCGAGGCCCTCAACGGTCGCGGCGTGGTGCTCAATGCGCTGAAACGATACGAGGAGGCTCTCGCGAGCTATGACAGGGCGCTCGCCGTCAGGCCGCACTATGACGAGGCGTTGACCAATCGTGGCGCCACATTGAATGAGCAGAAGCGGTACGAGGAAGCGCTGGCGAGTTACGACCAAGCACTCCGGATCAAGCCGGACTCCGCCGAAGCGCTGTACAATCGCGGCGTCACATTCTTCGAGTTGCGGCGTTATGATGAGGCACTGGCGTCCTACGACAAAACCCTTGCCATCAGGCCGGATCTCGTCGTCGCAATCCACAATCGAGGCGAAACATTGATGCAGCTCGGTCGCTACGGCGAAGCTGTCGACAGCTTCCGCGCAGTGACGCAGATCGATCCGAATCATAAGTTTGCGTCCGGCCACCTCGTTCACTCGAGGATGCAGGTATGTGACTGGAGCGGTCTCGACGACGACATCGACCATCTCCTGTCCGATGTGCGCGCTGGAAAATGCGCTGCGGTGCCTTTCGTGCTGATTGCAACGGAGGCCTCCCCAGCCGACCAGCTTCGATGTTCACAGATCTACATTGCGGACCGAGTGTCCGCGCGTTCGGAACCAGGATGGCATGGGCGCAAATACCGGCATGATCGAATCCGAATAGCGTATGTCTCCGCGGACTTTCGTGAACATCCGATGTCGTTCCTGATGGCAGATTTGTTCGAGCGGCACGATCGCGCGCGCTTCGAGACGTTCGCGATCTCGCTGAGCCCGGACGAGCCGAGCGAGATGCGCGCGAGACTGAAGAGAGCATTCCAACAGTTCATCGATGTGGACCGAAAGAGCGATCAGGATGTCGCCGACTTGCTGCGCGCGCTGGAAATCGACATTGCCGTGGACTTGATGGGCCACACGCGGAATGGGCGACCGAACATATTTGCGCTGCGGGCAGCGCCGATCCAGGTGAGCTACCTCGGCTATCCGGGATCGATGGGTGGTGAATTCATGGACTACATCATCGCCGACAAGATCGCTTTGCCCTTCGACCAGCAGCCGTTTTACGCCGAGCGCATCGTCCATCTCCCCGACTGCTTCATTCCCGTCGGGTCGCAGGGCGCAGCCATTCGACCGGTTGCTGCGCGACGCGAAATGGGATTACCGGAGCGCGCCTTCGTATTTTGTTGCTTCAACGAGAATTACAAGGTCGGCGCGCCGGTATTCGATATCTGGATGCGGCTCCTTGGCGCCGTCGACGGCAGCGTCCTGTGGCTGATGCGCTCCAACGATTCGGTGGTGGCAAGCTTGCGGCGAGAGGCGCAAGCCCGCGGGGTCGACCCGGCGCGGCTTATTTTTGCGCCGAGAGTGAAGTTCGAGGACCATTTGGCGCGCATTTCTCTGGCCGATCTGCTCTTGAATACGCATCCGGTCAATGCGGGTGCCACCGCGATCGATGCTCTATCAGTCGGGTTGCCGGTGTTGACATATGCAGGAAGCACGTTGGTGAGCCGGGTAACGGCGAGCCTGCTGCACGCCGTTGGCTTGCCCGAACTGGTGACGCACAGCTTCGGGGACTACGAAGCCCTCGCGTTGAAAATCGCTGCCGAGCCCTCGCTGCTCCAAGCCATGCGGCGCAAGCTAGTGGAAAATCGATCGCGGCATCCGCTGTTCGATGTTGATCGTTCCCGTCGCCACCTCGAGGCGGCGTACACGACGATGTGGGAGATTGGGCAGCGCGCCGAGAGTCCGCGAAGTTTCGCCGTTTGATCCGGTAAGGCGATCCAGCGAATGGGTCCGCGCCAGCCCGCGGCGTCACATCGGGAGACGGCTAGGCACGCGATATCCGATAAAGCGCCTCGAAATAGTCGGGGACGTGCTCGCAGGGCCGCAGAAAAACGCGCTGCCAGTGAGCGAGGAACGGATAGTAATCATCCCCTACCAAAATAAAGCCGTCTCTATATTTGGTCGCCGCGACTTGCTGCAGGTAAAAATGCCCGCGCGTGAGTCGATCGATATCCGCGAAATAACAGCGTACTTGCGTGTTGGTCATTTCCTGAAAGCTGAAGACGTTCACGAATACATCAGCCGCTCCATTCTCGATGTGTGGCAGCATGTGAGTGCCGAGAAAATGCGCACCGGGCTCGGTGAGCAGCTCCGATCGCGATATCAAATCACGCCCTTTATGGTGAGGATAGTTGTAGAAGCGGATTCCGCTCAGCGTCTTCGGCAAATAGTGTTGCGCAATCAGCAGCGTTTCCGGGATGTCGACGCTGACATAGGTTGCCTGTGCGTTGATCCGAAGCAAGGCATGGCCAAGCCGGCCCCATCCCGATCCAAGATCGAGGACGACCACCGGGTCGGTCAACAAATGCGGCACTCCCTCCGCGATCGAAAATAGGTGCTGAACGGAGATCAGCAAATCCCAAGACAGCAAAGTGCGGCCAAATTCAAGGACATGCTTGTGCTTTGTCGTCTCTTGATGCTGCGTCTGCCGCAGCTGCTCGAATGCATTCCATCGGTCCCGCCGAAGCAGCGATTGATAGAGCTGGAATACCGCGTATCGATAGTAGGCGGGGTGCCCCGGGGGGAAAGCGGCGAAGCGGGAGTTGAACGGCTGTTCCTCGACGTTGCCAATTCCCTCTGTGCGGAATGTGTTGTCGAATTCCCTGGCGAATCTAGTCCACCCATGACCGGGGCCGGGCCGATAGTGAATGGGGGCTTGGGCGTTATCGGCTCGCATCTCTTGTAATTCGGCCGTCTGCTGCGGCGAAAGTTGCGAAATTCCAAGCCTCCTTTGAACAGCGGCAGCGCATGACCTCGCCACTCTTGGCAAATAAGCGCGGGTGCGTGCGATCATATTCGGCATGGCGGAAGGTTTCGCGAGAACCGAGGGCTTGGGGGAAAAGGCGGGTCTTATCCTCGCTTATCCAATTTTACAACTACGCGAAATCTCCGGCCTCGACAAATTCGTGCGAAGCCCATTTCGGCGGAGCCCGGTCAAGCCCTATCAAGACCGGCGGGCGAGAGCGATTAACACGGCGCATTCAATGAGATAAGGTGATAAAGTAGGTCCAAGCGGTTGATCCAAAGACCGCTCGGCGAGGAGAGCCGTCGAGTTCGTGGGGTGAAAGAATTGCCGGTACACGCGGCCGCTTCTGCGCTTGTCGACGAGCGCGTTCTCGTCTTTGGCGGTACTGGTTCCCTCGGGCGAGCCTTGCTGGGCCGTCTCGCCGGCGCCAACAAGCTCATGCTGTTTTCCCGTGACGAGGCCAAGCACTGGACGATCCGGAATCAAGTTGGCCCGAACGACAATGTTTTTTATGCAGTTGGCGATATCCGTGACGGCGCGCGAGTGGAGGAGGTGCTGCTCAGGTTTCAGCCGACGGTGGTCATCATCGCCGCGGCTTTGAAGCAGATCGACACCTGCGAAACGGTCCCTTCCGAGAGCATTCAGACCAATGTGCTGGGCATCAAGAACGTCGTCGATGCAGTCAGTCGGCAGGGGGATCGGCTCGCGGATCTCGATACGGTGCTGATGGTCTCGACCGACAAGGCCTGTGCACCCACCAATGTGTACGGAATGTGCAAGGCCCTCGCCGAGCGCCTGGTGACAAGCCAGTGCCTTGCCTTTGAGCGGCCGCGATTTATTGGGGTTCGTTACGGAAACGTTCTTCAATCGCGCGGTTCGATTATTCCATTGTTCCGGTGGCAAGCCGCGAACAATCATTTTTTCACGGTCACCCATCCGGAGATGACGCGGTTCGTCATGACTCTTGACGAGAGTATCGATCTCATTGCGGCAAGCGTGAAGGCCGCTGCGTCGGGGGAAATCTGGTTGCCGAAGCTTCGCTCGATGAAGATTCTCGACCTGGCGCAGATTTTTGCAGATCGTTATGGAAAGCCGATCAAGTTCATCGGTATGAGACCGGGAGAGAAATTGCATGAGGCGCTCATCAGTGACGAGGAATCGGTTCGTGTTTGCTACGACGGTACATATTACCGAATGGCGCCGGCCCACAGCACGGTTGCGACGAACGCAAAAATCTTCAATCAAAGGTCGGATGGCGATTTGCTTCGACAAGACGAGCTTGCGGCGTATCTCGAGACGATCGGCATCTTTGACTACAGCCTCGGTGAGTTTATCGGTCGCGAGATCGAGGAAATCTCGGCGCCGTTTCACAAGACGGTGGCGGAATGACCGGCTACCCGATGTTCAAGGTGCACATGGATACTGCGGCAGCGCTTGCCGAGCTTCGCACCGTGCTCGAGTCCGGATTCGTCAACGAAGGCGTCCAGGTCTCTGCGTTCCAGGAGGCCGTCTCGTCGTTTCTGGCCGTTGAACGACTGGTCTTGACCAATTCCTGTACCAGCGCGCTGACGCTTGCGCTGAAGCTCTGCGGAGTAGGTCCCGGAACGGAGGTGGTCACGACACCGATGACCTGCGTGGCGACCAACACGCCGATCGAGAATCTCGGCGGCAAGATCGTTTGGGCCGACATCGATCCCAAATCGGCGTCGATCGATCCGACGGACGTGAAGCGCAAGATCACCCCGGCGACCAAGGCGATCATGTGCGTGGCCTGGGCCGGGGCGCCCTGCGATCTCGACCGGCTCGGCGCGCTCGCCAAGCGGCGCGGCATTCCGCTCATCCAGGATGCCGCGCATGCGTTCGGCGCGACCTGGCGCGGCCGGTCGATCTCGGATTTTGCGGATTACACGTGCTATTCGTTCCAGGCGATCAAGCATTTGTCATGCGGGGATGGCGGCGCGATCATCTGCCGGGATGTCGATAAATTCGTGCTGGCCAGAAAACTCAAATGGTTCGGGTATGACCGCGATGCCCATAAGGACAAAAAGGGCGACTGGAAGGGCCAGAGGTGGGACGCCGACATCGAGCCGGGAGAAGTCGGTTTCAAGTTTCACATGAACAATGTGGCGGCTGCCATCGGCCTGTCTCAAATGCCTCACATCAACGGCATTCTCGATGCCCACCGACGAAACGGGGCCGTCTACAATGACGCATTCCGCAACTCCCGCACAATTCGTCCGCTGGTGGTGCCGGACGAGGCGGTGTCGAGCTACTGGGTTTACACGGCGCTCGTCACCGATGAGCGGATCGATCGGGATCGGCTGCTGGAGGATTTGAACGCGGAGGGCATCGCCGCCGGCCTCGTTCATCTGCCGAACGATATCTACTCTGCGTTCAAGCAATACGACGCAAATCTGCCGGGAGTGAGATACTTCGCCGAGCGGCAAATCTCGTTGCCATGCGGGTGGTGGCTTTCGGAACGGGACTGCGGGCACATCGCGGAGCGCGTGCACGCACTCGCCCAGGCGGCGTAAAGACGCGATGAAGGACATTCCCGGCACCAACGGCACCGCACGCCTGATCATCCGATTGCTGGAGCGACGCGACCTCGAGGAGGCTCGCATTCTTCACAACGAGGATGGGACGCTGTCGCGGCTTACCGATATTTGGCACGTGTCCGAGTCGCAGCAGGAGGCGTGGTTCCAGTCGATCTCGACCTCCCGCACGTCGCGTCGCTACGTCGCCCGTCTGCGCTCGGATGATACCTTCGTGGGCGTGTTTCGCGTTGATCGGATCGATCCGTGGAACCGCAACGCCTATGTCGGGGCAGATGTCGTCTCGGCACTGCGGAGAGAAGGATACGCAACCGAAATGTTCGACTATGTCCTGGGTTACTTGTTCGACCAGTGTGGCCTTCACCGGGTGGCACTGGCGACCTTGGAAGATAATACTTCGGCGCTCGCGCTTTATCGCAAGCTCGGGTTTGTCGAGGAGGGCAGGGAACGGGAAGCCATTTTCCGCGGGGGGCGGTTCCATGATCTCGTCGTCATGGGTCTCCTTGCCGAAGCCTGGCGCCAGCGCCGATAGGTCATTGGAAAGCGCGTAATCGATGCGAGCCATCGAGCAGGCGAGGGCGCTCCATGGTCAGGGGCGATTGGCCGAGGCCGAAGCGCTCTACCAGTCGATTCTCGTCAAGGAGCCCTCCCAGTTCGACGCGCTCCATCTGCTGGCGCTGCTCAAGTACCAGCAGGGCGATGCGACGGCGGCGCATCCGCTGATCTCGCGCGCGGTCGCGGCGCGGCCGCAATCGACCGAAGCGCTCTCGGTTCTCCTGGCCGTTCTGCTCGCGATCGAGCGTCCCGCGGAGGCGCTCGCGGCCAGCGATCGGATTCTGTCGATCAATCCGAGGGACGTGGACACGCTCTACAACCGTGCGGTGCTTCTGACCCAGCTCGGACGGTTCGAGGACGCGCTCGCAGGCTACGACCAGGCGCTCGCACTGCGGGACAATGATGTCGCCGCGCTGTTCAACCGGGCGAACGTGCTCGCCCAATTGCGACGATACGACGAGGCGCTGGCAGGTTACCAGCGGGTGCTCGCCTTGGCGCCGGGCCATATCGACGCGCTGACCAATCGCGCAAACGTGCTGTCGAAGCTCGGCCATCGTCAGGAGGCGCTCGCGGCCTACGACAAAGCGCTCGCGATCAGGCCCGATTTCGTGACGGCGTTGAACAACCGCGCCAATATTTTGAAGCAACTGCATCGTCATCCCGAGGCATTGGCGTGTTACGAGCGAGCCCTGGCGGTCGATCCCGCCAACTTCGACGCGCTCTACAATCGTGGAAATACGCTGGTGCGGCTGAACCGTCACGCCGAAGGGCTGGCGGAGCTCGAGCGTGCACAGACGATCAGGCCGGGTGATGGGGAGGTATTGAATGCGCTGATGATGTC
>WNGA01009564.1_pt1 | contig 13040 bp, 11 predicted proteins | sample 5400061 | NCBI WGS metagenome assembly WNGA01 (sample SAMN13153366, study PRJNA577476) | soil metagenome | isolation source: 100 cm soil or saprolite under grassland replicate 2 | place: USA:California | collected 2016-06-15
GCCAGCGCTGCGAGGACGATCTGTCCCTCCATCAGGGCGAACTGATTTCCGATGCAGACTCTCGCACCCGCGCCGAACGGCAGATACGCGTGCTTGGGAAGGTTCTTCTCTGCGTCGGGCTCGAAACGCGCGGGATCGAAATGTTCGGGATCCGGGAAATACTCCGCTCGTCGATGCATGCCGTAGATGTTGACGATGACGTCCGTCGCCCGCGCCACGTCGTATCCGCCCAGCTCGAGGTCGCGAATCGCCCTGCGGCTGACGACGTAGGCCGGTGGATACAGCCGAAGTGCTTCTTTGAAAATCTGTAGGGCGTATCCGAGGCGGGGCAGATCCTCCCAACGGGGTGACCGCCCGCCGAGGACGGACGTCGCTTCTTCTCGTAGCCTCGCGTAAATGTCCGGGTGCCGCGCGAGCAAGTAGAAGGCCCAGGAGAGGGCGTTTGCCGTGGTCTCGTGCCCGGCGAGGAAGATGGTCATGACTTCGTCGCGCAGCTGCACGTCGGTCATCGCTTCGTCGGCCGACTGCTGCTGCTCGAGCAGCAACATCGACAAGAGGTCGCCGGTGTCGACGCCGGCCTGGCGGCGGTCGCGGATGATGCGATAGATGATCCCTTCGAGCGTGAGAACCGCCTCCCGCGCGCGACGATTGCTGGGCGTAGGCCAGCTGAACGGGATCGAAAGCGGCAACGCCGCCTTGCGGTTGATCTCGCGCACCAGAAGAGAGACCGCCGCGTCGACCTGCTCGATGTCGCCATCGACTTCGGCGTTCAAGAGGGCCTTGGCCACGATCGCGAGCGTCAGCCGCATCATCGCTGCGGCGACGTCGAGGTTCGAGCCATCGATCCATTCCGACTGCGCGCGTTCCGCATGCGAGCTCATCACGTCGGCGTAGCTGGCAACGCGCCGATGGTGAAATGCCGGCCCCATGAGCCGGCGCTGACGACGATGAAAATTCCCTTCGCTGGTGAGAAGCCCGGTGCCGATCGTGGGACGCAAGAGATCGTACGAGCTGCCCTTCACGAAACTATCGGCACGGCCCACCAACACCTCGTAGGCGAGCTCCGGCGAGCTGACGATCACCACTGGCCCCACTCCGAGCGAAAGCTCGCAGATCCCCCCGCGCACCGTGGCAGCTTGCTCGAGCAACCAAATTCGGTCGCGCGCCAGTGCGAGAAGCCCACCGAGAGGGATGCCTCCCACCTCGAGGCGCGGAGGTCGTGTTCGGCGGGACCGCGGTCGCGGGATGTATCGGCCGGTCAGCTCGGCGATGGCGCTCATTGACATATTTGTCAATATAGTGGCGTCGAAGGGGGCAAGGCAAGGACCGGCTTACGAGAGTGCAGGCGTCGGCACACTCGTTGCTGGGGACCGCCGGCGATCGGTGATTATTGATAACAGCCGCGTAGATCGACGGCGAGGTCTGACCCCGTGCAGTCCGCACCAGTGCGCGCTCCGGTGACCGCGAACTTGAAGGCGCCGTCCTCTTCGCCCCCTTGGACGAAGCCGATCTGGCCGGACGTGACGCACAGCTTTTCGCCTGCCCGCGGATGGTTCGAAGGCGCCGTCACGAACCCTGAGCTGGCCGGCGTCGTTTCCCCATGGGCGATCGGCGCGTTCAGCCACTCGAGGCGCAGCCCGACCTGGCCATCGGCGAGCGTGGCTAACTCGACAAAGGGCGTTGCGAAATAGGCCTGACCGAAGTTGACGTAGCCCGCGTTGATGTTCGTGGAGCGGATGTCTTCAATCGACGAACCATCGAGGGTGCCTTGAATCTTGAGGGCGTTCGTCATTGCGGGGCAGTGAGGAGCTTGGCTGAGCAGGCCGCTGCCGCCCTGAGAACTCGTATCGTCGCCGCCGCACCCGATCACCGCGAGCCATGACACCACGCAGCATGAAAGTTTCCGAAGCATAACCCTCCGATCTCCCCCTGAAGCTTTGGACGAAGAAACCTCGCGTTACTTCCAGGCATAACGTGAACTTTTGCGTCGCTCGGTCGTCGAAAGGAGATGGCCATGCGAACACCCCCCGTCGTGTCACCTGCGGTATTGGCAATCTCCGTCGTTCTCTTCGGCTGTTCGGGCACGACGAGCTATGTCCGTTCGGACACGGCGCTCGGCAGGGTCGTCGTTTACCGCAATGGTGTCGCTTACTTCGAGCGCACCGCCAAGGTCGACGACGACGTTCTTCGATTGTCGGTGCCGGCCGACAAGGTCGACGATTTTCTGAAATCGTTGACGGTGACCGACGCCAAGACCGGTGAGCGCGCGCCCATCGACTTTCCGAATGCCGCCGGCGCGGCCGGGTTTACGGAAATGAAGATCCACCTCGTGGGCAAGAAACCCCACGAGCTCAAGCTAACCTACGTCACCGAGGCCCCGGCCTGGAAGCCGAGCTATCGGGTGGTCCTCGACAAAGGAAACAAGGTCGCGTTCCAAGGGTGGGCCATCGTCGACAACACGTCGGGCGAAGACTGGCACGACGTCAAGCTCGGGGTGGGATCGAGCTCGGCTCTGTCATTTCGGTTCGACCTTCGGTCGGTGCGCCTCGTCGATCGGGAGACGCTCCGGTCGAACGACGCGTTCGCGAAAGCCCCTCCCATGGGAGGCGCCACCTTGGGCGAATCCCCACAGGAGCGGCGGGTCCTCGGCGAGCTGACCGACGGCGCCATTGCACGAGCGACCCCCTCACCAGCCGTGGAAGAGGTTCTCACGAGCGGGCAGGTGTCGAGCGCTCCACTCTCGGGTGCGCCCACAGTGCGAAAGAAGAACAGCCGGCCGGCAGTGCCCTCGGGCGCCGCCTCGGCTGGTCTGGGCTTGAAGAATGAAACGTTCGGGGGAGTCGCCGGAGTGCCCGGCGCCGCCCCTCCCGTCCCCGGCGCCTCTCCCGTCCCCGCCGAACCCAAGCGGGCGTCCGGTCCGACTGCTACCGAAGCGTCGGCCGATTACGCCAGCATCGCTCGCTCCCTCAAGGGTACCCGCCGTCAGGTCGTCATCGAGGGCTATGCCGACAAGGGCGATGCCGACAAGTCGTCGGCCTCCCTCGATCGCGCGAACCGGGTCCGCGCTGAGCTCCTCAGGCACGGGGTCGACCCGAGCCAGGTCGTCGCGCAGGGGCAGGGTGAACGCGCCGGTCGCGCCGGAGGCGTGCGAATCATCGAAGCTCCATTGGCGGACACTTCTGCCTCGGCCAAGTCGACCTCGGCGACGGCGCCGCCGCCGCAGGCTCTCGACCCCATCGGTACCTCGCACTTCGAATCGAGGAGCGCGATGACCGTACTGCGAGGTACCTCGGCGATGGTGTCCATCCTCGACGCGAAGACCGAGGGCGAGGTGGTCTACCTCTACGACGCCGAGAGTCCTCGCGGCAATGCGTCGTTTCCTTTCAAGGCGGTGCGCCTCCAGAACCCCACCGATTCGGTTCTCGAAAGCGGGCCGGTGACGGTGTTCGGGGAGGGAAGATTCATCGGAGAGGGGCTTGCCGAGCCGATTCCAGCCCGTTCCACCGCTTTCATTCCCTTCGCGCTCGACCGGCAAGTCGCCGTCGAACGCAAAGACAACGACGGCGACGCGATCGCGCGCATCTTGTCGGTCCAGCGAGGCATCTTCTCGAGCGAGGTCGAGCACACTCGACGCTTCGGTTACGTGTTCCACAACCGGTTGGGGGAGCCGGCCACCGTTTACGTTCGGCACACGATCGCCGACGGCTACAAGCTGAAGGGGCCATCCCCCGCGCGCACCGAGCGCATCGGCGGCGCCCACCTGTTTCGCGTCGACGTGCCCGCGAACGGACACAGCGAGTTTGCCATCGAGGAAGCGACCCCCGTCTACAAAACCATCGACCTTCGCTCGCCGGCGGACATGGATAAGGTGAGGCTCTATCTTTCGTCCGGCGCCATCGAGGGACCGCTCAAAGGCTCCATTTTAGATCTCATGAAGACGCAACAAGACCTCGGCAACCTCGAGCAGCGCATCATGACGACGCGCGATCAGATGAAGGCCTACCGAACGCGGATGGACGAGCTGCACGAACAGATCGTGAATTTGCGCGCGGTGAAAACGGGGGGCAATCTCATGCGCAACCTGGAAAAAAAGCTCCAAGAGGTGAGCGATCGCTTGTCGCAAGCCACGACCGATCTAGCCGGCCTCGAGGAGAAGGCGATGCTGCTGCGAATTCATTTCCAGGACGGCGTCGCCGAGCTGACCCTCGAAAAGAAGTAGACTCACATTCCACAGGGTTGGGCGCATCCGTCGCTGAACCCGAGGTAATGAAACTTGCCCTCGCTGCACTGCCAGCCGTGCGCACAGCACTGCCCGCACTGGTTGCAACCCGCAGGAACCGTGCAGGTGAAGCTGCCTACGCACGGGTAGGTCTCGGACTGGCCGATCCGAGGGATGATCTTGCTGCAATCATCGCAGCTCGTGCAGGGTGTGGCGACGTCGGAGTCGCTTCCCGCCTCGACGCGCGCCGGAGCATCGAACGAGCCATCGGAAGCTTCCCCTTTGCCGCCTGCGCCGCCCCCGCCTCCACTGCCTCCGCTCCCCCCCGCGCCGGAGGCCGCGTCAGGGGGCTGCGTTCCGGCGCGCGAAGATTCGTCCCCTCCGCACGCGACCATCGCCCAAATCACAACCATCGCCCCAATGAAGAATTTCGTCGTAAGCATTTGCTGTCTAAGTCCTGCTCACCGCCGATCCATTTTCAACGACAGAAAAGATCTGTCCAGGGCGGCAAGGGATCAAATCAGCGTGGATTGCGCGTCCAGCTGAAGGGGGGTGAGGCAGAGGGGTCGACGTGCAGTCGGATCCACTCCGTGAGCGGCGCGGTGGTCGATCCTTGCACGACGATGTGCGTCAGATTGGGGACCGGCGTCGTCACGCCGTCGAGCCGCTTTCGCGCGAGCCGGAGTCTCGACGCGATCGTTCCTTCGGGGGCATCGATGAAGTCGGCGAGTCAAGTGCCGGGCGTCCCGAGGGTACCCTGCCGGCGGGAACACCGACAAATCCGTTGTGCGAAATGCGCCGATAAGCAAATAATGACGGAATGGATGAGCTGAGGCGAGAACAGCGCGAGCGCCTCGCCGCGTACTGGTGGAGGCGCGCCGAGGGGGAGATCACGTCCTGGGTAGCCTTCCGGCACGTGCTGCAGGATCTGCGCATCGAGCACTCGCCCGCCTCTGTCTTGGCGCTCGCGGAGCGCGCGGTCGCCGACGAGTATCAGCATGCCGTTTGGTGCCGGGAGTGGGCCGAGCAATTCGGGCATCCGACCGGGGTGGACCTTCGCCCGCGCAGCGAGCAACCGTTGCGCTTCTCCGGCTGCAGCGAAGCGGAGAATCGACTTCTGCGGATCGCATTTTGTTGCTTGACCGAAACCGTGGGGTGTTTTTTGCTCCGGCACGTGCGTCCGGCGCTGCGCGATCCCGACCTGAAAAAGTTGAATCGCCGTCATCTCGCCGACGAGCTGCAGCATAGCCGTGTGGGGTGGGCGCACCTGTCGACGCTCGGCGAGCGCCAGCGAGACTTTCTTGCCGAATGGATGCCCAAGCTTCTCGAGTTGCTTCCCACCGTGTGTTGTGACGGACCCGAGGAAGAACGAGAAGACCTCGTCGCCTATGGCTACTTCACCCCGAGCCTTCTGAGGAATGCGCATGCCGAGGCGGTAGAGGAGGTCATTTTGCCCGGTCTCGAACACAACGGCTTGCGGAGCGCCGTATGAAGGCACCCGAAGGCGCGGCGCGACATCGCTTGTTCCGAGCGATGGTGCTGATGGGTGGTAGCCTTGCCGTCGGGTGCGGGGGCATCGCGGCGCACGACGAGCAGCCGTCCAGCGGCTCCGCCGGAAGTGGTGGCGGCGCAGGGGCCGGCGGAACCGGATCGACCGGCTTGTCCGGAGGCGGTACCGGGTCCAGCGCCGCCCTGACCGACGCAGCGGTCGTACCTCTCGCGGAGGCTGGCGTACTCCCGTGCGTTCCCGCTCAGTGGCAATGCCCTTTCTGGTCTCCTTGCGGTCCCTCGCAACAAGGTTGGCAGCTTCCAACCGGTTGCACCTGCGACCTCAACCGTCCACGTTTGGCCGCCGACTGCGGCACCGGTGAAATCTTGGCATGTCGAGTGGCGACGGCGGGCTCCAGCGGCGAGCCCCTCGCCACCGTCGTCCCGTTCGAATGCGCTTGCGTTCCTCAGCGGTCATACTGCAACGCCGCTTGTGAAGATCTTTTCGGGCCGAATGGTGCAGCCACCGCACAGTGCGACGAGGTCACCGACGGCACGGGCTCGCCATACATCCTGTGTGGCTGCGCAGTCGTCTATTTGAAGTAGCTCGGCATTCGCGCGAGAACCGAATAGCGACGGTTGTGTCGTTGATGTCGATAGTATTCACGGTTATTGCAGCCCCTCGAAGTACGCGCGAGCGGATAGGCAAACCGAAGGGGAGCGGCCACCGATGAACCCGACGGCGCCGGCTTGCGTACGTTGCGTACCCGGCGCCTACCCTGCTCAGGCTCGGGCGGCGTTCCGGCGGCTTTCTCGGGCCGATCACGCCCTTCACGGCCGCCGAGCTGACTCTGGTTGGGCGGAAGCCTGGACCACGTCAGCGCCGATCCAGAAGCCTGCTCTTCACTCGCAGCAGCCAGCGTCGCCACCAGGCCTGGTGCTTCGGCAAGACCTCTCGATCTTCGTCGTAGACTTCCTCGTAGGGAATCAGTGCTTCGAAGAACGCCGCGAAGGTGGGGGCGAGCACGGTCGACTCTTTCGAGTCAGACTCGATGAAGATGACTGGCGGTTCGCGCCCTGGCTTCCGGTAGTCGAGCGCGATCCAGGTGTGCCCATCGCCATCGAGCAGCACGAGCCCGGATGGCAGGTCCCACTCCTCCGATCATGTACCGCGTGTGTAAGACGCTGCGCGATTCCTCGAGCGTGATGCCTGCGAGCGCGTTGATCTCGACATGGCGATCGTCCCCGAAATGCTGCGCGAGCGCCCGGGGCAGGCGCCGCTGCACGCGGATGACCATGGTCTCGAAGTTGCCGCCGTTCTGCTCGCGCATGAGCTCGACGTATGCCGCTGGGAGCTTCACGCCGAGGCGCTTCTCGACCTCCGCAAGGGTATCGTCATCGAGCGGCGGATTTGGCACGGCGAGCTCGCGCATCATCTCCGCGAGCTTCTCGTTCATGTTCAGGCCAGCGGGCGGAGTGGACGGAGGGATCCAGACGAGCCGTGATGGCACCGCGGCACCGTAGCACAGCACCCTAGAGGACGTACGAGTGCGTCTACGGTCGGCTCAATCGAGCACCTCGGCGCGGGCCTCGAGGCGGCCGTGCTCCTACTCGAGCGCCTCGAGGAACGAGGGGAATCTGGCAGGGCTTCTTGGCGTCCCGCTCGAGGTTCCTACTTGCTAGATGCGGACGGGACGGCGGAGGTCCGGGACCCAGACCGTGTTGGGCCAAGAGCCGGGCGATGGAGGGTGGGCCCAGCGCGGCCTCGACCCAGCGCATCGGTCCACCGCATCGAGGGCACGTGTCGAGGTCGGCACGGAAGACGGAGCGAGCAGCCACGCCCAGCGCTTGCGCGCGACCGGGGCGAGATGCATGTACCGCATGGTCATCGCGAGCTTCGGCGAGGCGTTCGAGCGCCTATGGACGATGCCTACGGTCGGTCCTCGCGCTCGGAGCGCGAGCTCCTGCGCGCACGCTTCATCGCGGAGATTCGGGAACAGCTGCCGACGGACTGGCGTACGGACTTGTGCGCGGCGGGGAGCTCGGCGGCTGCGGGCATCCGCTGATCGTCCCTCCGGTTCTATTTAGACACTCGTACGTACGCTCGGACCGAGCGCGCTGTTCTTCGGGAGTTGAAGGAGGCAATCCTCCGCCGCTCAGGCACTCGCATGTCTGCCGTTTCGCGCAGCCGCCAAGAGTCACAACCAGTACCGCGAAACAAACGATTGACCGCTTCATTGGATCCTCCTACTTGAGAGGCGCGAGGCAGCCCACAGATCGCATAGTTTATTTTATGCAAACAAACACTTAACAGCTCATCGCTAGCGTGACACGACGCGTGGCCAAAGGTCAAGCTTGCGCGTTGCTCTCACCCTCGGCTCGATCCTTCAGGCGCGATCCCGGCTTGGTTCTCCTTGCCTCATAGGTCGTCAAGGCGAAAACCGGTGAAGACAAGGCACCTGGTGACCATCACGTCCCCACCTCAAATCTTGAAACCTGCGGCCTGCGCATCGGCGTAGAACATGTTCACAGTATCCAGCGAGAGCTCATCGAGCGGTTTCCAATGAGTGGAAGTTTTTTCAGAATGTCGCTGACCGCTGTAATGATGTGGCAACCGCACTCCTCTGCCTGAAAGATGTTCAAGAGTTCGCGGGGGCTTGCCCAAAGCAGCTCTGCCTGGCGGCTCCCCTGGAGAAGTATCGAAGCCTCCTTCATCAGCGGCATAGGATCGCGGCCGGTATCGGCGATTCGTCCGGCAAAAACCGAAACGATGCTTGGTACGTCGGCGTTCAGGGCGTCTGCGACAGCCGCGACCTGCTTCAGCGTCAAGATCGCAGTGACGTTCAGGGCAATGCCCTCTTGAGCGAGCTTGCGGATCAGCGAAACTGCGCTCTTGCCTTCCGTATTGGTGATGGGGATCTTGACGTAAACGTTATTGCCCCAAGCTGAAATTTTTCTTGCCTGCCGCTCCATTTCATCGAACTCGTCCGAGAATACTTCGAAGGAGATCGGTAAATCGGGGATGGCTCGCAGCGCTTCCGCGGCGAAGGCTTCGTAGTCCGATACCCCAGCCTTGCGCATGAGTGTGGGGTTGGTGGTAAACCCCTTCACCATGCCCTGACGATACATTTCTTTCATGCTTTCAATATCCGCCCCATCCATGAAAAGCTTGATCTTCCGCGTTGCAAAAGGTGCCATTTCTTCTCCTATTATCCCTTCCGCAACTCTCTTCGTCGAAACCATCTAGGCACTCTTCTGGCATGTCAGCAGACAGCGAATGCCGAACGGATACGAGATCCACTTTCCAAGAGCCAACTCCATCCGCAGACTCAGATCCAACAGTCGACTTGCACGCGTATTCCGTATTTGCCGGTTGATGACGCGCTCTTGCTCGATGTTGGCTTCGCCGAGATACCGTTTGTTTCTTTGTTTCGTGAGCCAGAACAGTGGGTACACGAAAAAACCGAGGTGGGAGCCCTTCAAGACCTTCAGGCCAACTTCTTCGAGCATTCGAACTGCTGAATTTAGGGCGTACCGACGGTAGTGCATGAGCCGTATGTCGTAGGCATCGAAGAGAGTGGGACCTGCGGGAACCTCAATCACGGCGGTTCCGCCTGGTTTTAGAATCCTGCAGATCTCACGAGCGGCCGCGCGATCGTCAGGGATATGCTCGAGAACATTGAGAGCGATGACGGCATCCAAAGTCCCTGCGGGCAATGGGCACTTCGTCAGATCGAATTGGATCAAGGGAACCTCGGGCAGCTCGGCGGCGAGCTTTTCGAGCGGACCTCGCGCGTAGTCCGCCCCGATGATCATAGCCTGGGGCATGTGCTCAATGATGTGACGAAGCATGAAACCGGAGGAACATCCCACCTCCAGGATCACCGGCCTCTCCCCCTGGACATGGGTCCGGAGCTCTTGAAGGGCATGTTCTCGGGACGCGAGCTCGATGGGATGGTCCGAACCCGCGAGGTCCTCGTGCAAAGCCGTCAGCTCGTCGGTCCAACCCGACGAATCGCCTTTGTAGGACAGCACGGGCACAACATCATTGCCGAGCCGAAACCCGCGACCCGTCCAGGTGGGCAACTGCCGATTATCGCTGGGAGCGGGCCAGGGGTACGCGACCATCTTTGTCTCCTTCGGTGCGAGCATTCGCTTGCCGGTTCATGGAAGTCACAGATCAATCGGCGTGGGGCATCATAAGCTAGGAGCTATTCTGCACACCTGGGTCGCGTTCCACTTCTCGGACCCTGCGGCCACTCACGCAGCCGTGGCCCGCGCCAGCCGTTCGAGCACAGCCTCGATATCGTGCTTGATGCGATCCTTGTACGTATATCCTGATTTGCCGCAGCGCTCGTGTCCAGCGCGGGCGATGATCCTCCTCTCTTCGTCATGCGCCAGAAAATGCTTCGCCTTGTCGATCAGTTCTTGAGCAGAACTGAAAAACGCCGCCTCCTTACCGTCGGCAAAGTACGACAGTTGTTCCGCAGTTCGCTCTGCCAGAAGAAACGTGCCAATGGCTGGGATTTCGAATGTCCTCCCACAGGACTCGTTCCGCATCCACTTCGACAAGAAGCAAAGGCCGATTTTGGCTGCGGCTATTGCCTTTGCGTAGTCCTCGTGCGGAATGGGCATAATCGATGATCGATCGGATAGATTCCACGCCCGCCACCATCCCTTGCCCCACACCTTGACGGAATGGCTCGCTCTCCGAAGCGCCGCAATCATTCGCGCAGTCGTGGGTTCCCAATGACCTATGAAAAGCAAATCGGCCGCAAACGACCGCCGCTCTGCTTCCGACAGGATCGGCGGACGATGCACGGCAGCATCATAGCCAAATTCGCTCATGACGATGTTCTTGGCGCCCCGCTCCTCGAGTAAGTTTCGAGAAAGTTTGTTCGTGACGATATGGGCGTCGTAATAGCGCAGGCCGGGCCAGAAATGGCGGTACCAATACTGATACATCCTGTTGCCGATGTGCTCCGAGGTGTAGTGCACGAGGTGCGCCCCGGATCCGCCCAGCCTGGCCATCGTTTCAGGCCATAGATAACTGCCCTGATCGACGTACACCAAATTGGGCTTGGAACGGTACACGAGGTCGAGCAGGGCTCTATTGTATTGGACGATCCCAGGACCAATCAGCGCGTGAAGCTGAGCCTTGCGCAAGAATTTCGGTACACATTGCAAATACGGATTTTGATCGATTGGGACAATGTCGTACCCGAGCTGAGTGAGCGCCTCGAGTTTGGCTCGTGTCACGCTGCCTCGATCAAAGGGCCCCGTGTAAAGGATTCTCATCTTGTCCTTCAACCCAAAACGGCAAAGCCGATGTACGGATCGAACTCGACCCTCTCAAGCCTCAGGCTGCCCATCCCAAGTTCGTGCAAGAGGGCGAGTGTCTCGCCCGGCCAGAGGGGATTATCGAGCTCATCGAACGCAAGAATCGCCCCCTTGGGCATCCTCGGCACGAAGTATTTCAGCGCCGCCTTCGTCGGCTCGTAAAGATCGAAATCGAGAAAAAGCAGGCTCACGACGAGATGCTGGTGGGTTTCCATGAATTTGGGAATCGTCTCGGTCGCATCGCTTCAAATTGGGGACATCGGAGCGACCCGCGAATCGCATAAATTATTTATGTAAACGAGCACTTAGCCGCTCATCGTTAGTTGTGACACGAGCCGTGGCCGAAGGTCAAGGTTGCGGTCGCTCTCACCCTCGGCTCGATCCTTCAGGCGCGATCCCGGCTTGGTTCCTTGCCTCTCCGGGGGGCGGGCTGATCGCGGCGTCGTCAACGGCAGCTTCCGAGCAGGAGCTTGCCCGACAGGATCAAGTCGGTCTTGCCGTCGCCATTGACATCGCCCCCAGCTAGTTGCGCATATTCGCCCTGGTGCCACGCGTCGTAGGCGGCGCGTACGTAAGAACCGTTGGGTTGAGCAAAGAGCGCGAAGAAACGATAGAGGGCACCGGTGCTGGTGGTTGCCACTGCAATGTCCATAAGCCCATCGGCGTTGAAGTCGCCGAGCTCGATGGGCCCCTGCGTCGGGATGAGAAGGCTCGTGTCGAGCGTGAACAGCCCGTTGCCCTGTCCGAATGCGCGGTGAAGAGTGCCGCCGCCGTATTTGCCGAACACCACGTCCAGGTGTCCGTCGGCATTGAGATCACCGACGCGCAACCAGCGGACGTCTTGCTGATCGCAAGTGCTACAGTTCACGTTGGCGTAACGCATCGGCGCCTGCAGGCTTCCGTCGGCGTTCGCGAGGGAGATGGCGATACCGCCCTGGTTCGAGGGCTGTGTGACGCCGACGACGAGATCGTCGTGGCCGTCGTGATTGAAGTCGCCCGCGGCGATGGGCATGGGCTCGAAGGCGAGGGCGAGCTTCTTTTCGGATTGGAACGTGCGATTGCCGTTGCTGAACAGAATGGTGATGGAATCGGTGCCCGATCCGAAGAGCTCTCTGGTAGTCACCGCGATGTCCTGTTTGCCGTCGCCGTTGAAATCGCCCGCCGTCGCGCTCACGCCCAGGCCCCCGATCGGAAGCGTAACGATGCCGCCGAATCCGCAAGCCCCATCGCCGAACGCCACCTGCACTTGCATGTCGCTGACTGCGACGAGATCGGGCTTTTTGTCGCCGTCGAAGTCGCCTTGGGTGGTCGCCGCGAACCCGGTCACGTTGACTGCGGCCTGGAAGGTGCTGTCGCCGTTGCTGCGCTGGCACGCGGTCCACGTCGAAATGCCGGGACCATAGCGGTACATCGTAAGAAGGTCGGCTTTGCCATCGCCGGTGACGTCGGTGACGATGGCCGGAGGAGCGCCATAGGCGACGGTCGGCGGCTGGTCGAGGGCGGTGCCGGTGTTGAGCGCGACGTGCACGCGGGGTGCGGCGGTCACGACGTCCATCTTGCCATCTGCATTGAAGTCCCCGACGCCGACGGCGCCCATGAAGAATTCGACTTTGATGGGATCGGCGAGGTCCAACGTACTGGTCAAGGGGAAGTCGTAGAGAATCGCGTCGCCGCTGCCGGCATCGGTTTTGGTGACCAAGACGTCCTTGCGCCCATCGCCATTGATGTCCGCGACGGCGATGGGTGCCGCCGAGATGCCGGTTGCGCTGAAGGGTCCGCGTGCTTGGAACGTGCCATTGCCCTGACCGACGAGTACCCAGAGCTGTCCGCCTGAAGATGGGTTGACGAAATCTGGCTCGGAGGCGACCAGATCGAGTCTCCCATCGCCTTGCAGATCCGCGACGGCCAAGCGATGCGCGCCATTGGCAACGCTCACCGCCGTCGGATCGCCCAGAGTGCCGTCGCCGCGGCCGAGAAGGATCTGAACCGAACC
>WNGA01010612.1_pt2 | contig 13036 bp, 11 predicted proteins | sample 5400061 | NCBI WGS metagenome assembly WNGA01 (sample SAMN13153366, study PRJNA577476) | soil metagenome | isolation source: 100 cm soil or saprolite under grassland replicate 2 | place: USA:California | collected 2016-06-15
CACGATCGTGGCCCCGGTGCACGACCAGCGCGCCGAGCCTCGAACCGAAGCGCTGCAGCCACTCCACGTCCTCATCATCGACGCCCAGGAGACGAGCCGCCTCGTGCTGCGGCGTCTCACCGAGTCCTGGGGGCTGCAGCCGCATGCCGTGGGAGCGCCGCCGGAAGCGCTGGAGTGGGTCCGACGCGGCGAACCTGTCGATCTCGCGGTCGTGGACCACGCCCCGCCGGCCGTCGACGGAGTCGCCCTCGCGGGCGACCTGCGCGCCATGGATCCTGGCCTCGGGATCATCCTCCTCGCCCCGGTCGGCGCGCGCCTGGAAGGACTCACCGAGGGACCGGTCAGCCACCTGCTCACCAAGCCGCTCGAGCATTCGCGGCTGTACGACGCGATCGTCCGGCTCGCCGGTTCCGCCCAAGAGCCCACCGGCGACGGCCCACCGACTGACGCGACACGGCAATACCCGCAGCCGGAACGGTCGTCGCTCAGGATCTTGCTCGTCGAGGACATCCAGACCAACCAGATCCTCGCCCTGAAGATGCTGCGAAGGAACGGCTACGACGCGGACATCGCCAGCAACGGCCTCGAGGCACTCGCCGCGCTCGAACGGCAGCGGTACGACGTCGTCTTCATGGATGTTCACATGCCGACGATGGATGGCCTCCAGGCCACCCGCGAGATCTTGCGGCGGTACGTACCCGGGCAGCGGCCGTGGATCGTCGGCCTCACGGCGAGCGTGCTCGAAGAGGATCAACGTGCCTGCCGCGAGGCCGGCATGAACGACTACCTCTCCAAGCCGATCTCCATGGAGAGCCTGCTCGAGAAGCTCCGGGGGCTGCCAGTGATGAGCGGGTAGCAGTGGGTTGCAGGTCCCCGGCGCTGACCGGTGCCTACGCGCCACCCGCCTGGCCGTTCACCCCGGTGTCGAGCTCGATGGCGACGAGCAGGTCGAGCAGGTCGGCGATCCGCCGGGGGTTGCGGCCGGTGCGCTCCTCGATGCGGCGCAGGCGGTACTGCGCCGTGTTGGGATGCACCTGGAGGCGGCCGGCGGCCAGGCGGAGTCGTCGAGGAACGCGCGCAGGCGCGCGTCGACCAGCCACCGCGCCGTGTCGTCGGCGCGCAGGACGAGATAGTCGAAGGGCGACAACCGGGGGAGCGCGACCAGGCCCCCGCCGTCGGTGACGCTCCCCAGCGCCGTGCGAGCCTCCAGGCAGGCACGGGGCAGCTCGGCGACGCCGTTCGCGACGGTGCTGATGCCCATGGCGAGGGTGGTGCCCTCCCGGCGGAGGCGGTCGTGGGCCGCCTCCAGGTGGTCGCAGAGCGCCGCAGGGTCGATGCCGTGGCACAGCGCCGGCACCGCGACGATCTCCGCCTGCCGCACGACGACGAGGATCTTCGCCTGCTGCGGTACGGCCCGCGTGATCATCGCGCTGGCGGCGTGCGGCGTGTCGGCGTCGGCCTGCGGGCCGACCGGGACCGCCAGGGCGACCATCATCGGGGTCTCGGCGCCGATCCCGTACGCCCGGGCGGCGGCCAGCAGCGGGCCCCTGGTCGGCATCGCGCCGGCCAGGAGGTGCTCGAGGAGGTCGCGGCGCTCGCGGTCGGCATCGGCGACCATGTACTGCTGGGACTCGACGTAGGCGTGCCCGGCGTGGGTGCTGACGAAATCGCAGTACCGCAGCAGGGGGGCGGTGAGCGTCAGGGCGGCCTCGTGACCGAGCGGCGTCTCGCCGGCGCAGGCCAGGACCCCCTCCCAGAAGACCTGCTGGCCGACGCGGAACGCGTTAAGGTAGTCCTCGAGGGCGAACCCGGCCCGCGCTCGTCGCAGCGCACCCCCGCGGGCGAAGGCGATGTCCTCGAGCGCGACCTCCCGCTCCTCCAGCAGCAGGTGCAGCTTCACGCGGAAGTGCTTGCGCACCTGGTCGCGTACGTCGACGAAGAAGGGCGCCTCCTGGACGGCGTAGGCGGGGATCTCGGTGCGGATCGCCTCGACCGTCGCCTGGACCAGGGCGTCGAGCCGCTCCAGCATCGTCGAGAGGATCCGCCGGCGCTCGGCGCGAACCGCGCCCGCGCCGTCGACCACCCCGGCAAGCTCCCTCAGCATGCCTCATCCTCCCCAGGCACTTGTGGAGAGTCAACAAGCGGACGAAGATCATTTCCGGCGGATTGGACGCATTCGACAAGCGTAGGGGCCCGAAGTTTGGTGGCTGTGACCGACGACGGCACACCTCGCCGCACGTACGGTTGGCGACATGGACCTTGACGCGCCGATGCTGCGTGTCGATCGGCTCACGGTTCGGTTCGGCGGCGTCACCGCCCTCGACGACGTGTCGTTCGGCGTCGAGGGCGGCAGCGTGTGCGGGCTCATCGGTCCCAACGGCGCCGGCAAGACCACCCTGTTCGACTGCGTCAGCCGGCTGACCCGTCCGCAGCAGGGGCGGATCGAGGTCGAAGGGCGCGACCTGCTGGCGCTCGCGGCGCACCAGGTCGCCGGGCTCGGCGTCGCCCGGACCTTCCAGCATCTCGGCCTGTTCGGCTCGCTCACCGTGCGCGAGAACGTGATGCTCGGCGGCCATCACGCCTTCCGGACCGGGTTCGGGGCGGCCGCCCTGCGCCTGCCGCTGGTGGGTCGCGAGGAGCGCGCGTTGCGCCGCCGCGCCGACGAGGTGCTCGAGCGCGTGGGCCTCACGCACCTGGCCGCGCGGCCCGCGGTCGGGCTGCCGTACGGCACCCTCAAGCGCATCGAGCTGGCCCGCGCGCTCGGCGCCGCGCCGCGGCTGCTGCTGCTCGACGAGCCCGCCAGCGGCCTGTCGCACGGGGAGGTCGACGAGCTCGCCGCGGTGATCGCCGCCATCCGCGACCAGAGCAACCTGACGGTGCTGCTGGTCGAGCACCACATGGGCCTGGTCATGCGCATGTCGGACAAGGTCGTGGTGCTCGACTTCGGCCGCAAGATCGCCGAGGGCACGCCGGCGGCGGTGCGCGAGGACCCCGAGGTGGTCCGGGCGTACCTGGGGGTCCCGGCGTGACCGCGCTGCTGGAGATCGAGGGGCTGCGCGCCAGCTACGGGCCCGTGCGGGCGTTGCACGGCGTCGACATCGCCGTCCCCGAGGGCGGCGTGGTGGCGATCCTGGGCCCGAACGGCGCGGGGAAGACCACCACGCTGCGGGCCCTGACCGGCATGGTGCGCACCAGCGGCAGGATCGCCCTGGCCGGGCGCAGCCTCGCGGGGCTGTCGACCTCCAGGATCGCGCGGCTCGGCGTGGCGCACGTCCCCGAGGGACGCGGCACCTTCCCGGCGCTCACCGTCGAGGAGAACCTGCGGCTCGGTGCCTACACCCGCCGCGACGCCGCCGGGGTCCGCGCCGACATCGCCCGCTGGTACGAGCTGTTCCCGCAGCTCGCGGAGCGGGCCGGCCAGGCGGCCGGCAACCTCTCCGGCGGCGAGCAGCAGATGCTGGCGATCGCCCGCGCGCTGCTGCTGCGTCCCCGGCTGCTGCTGCTCGACGAGCCGTCCCTCGGGCTGGCGCCGATGGTCACCCGCGAGCTGTTCGGGGTGCTGGGCCTGGTCAAGCGGGAGCAGGGGACCACCATGCTGCTGGTCGAGCAGAACGCCAACATGGCGCTCGAGCTGGCCGACCACGCCTACGTGCTGGAGGCGGGGCGCACGGTGCTGGCCGGCCCCGCCGGGCAGGTCAGGTCCGACGAGAGCGTCCGGCGCGCCTACCTGGGGTACTGAGGAGGGCGATGGAACGGTTCCTGCAGGTCGTGGTCGACGGGATCGCCGACGGGTCGATCTACGGCGCGCTGGCGCTGGCGCTGGTGCTGATCTTCCGCTCGACCGGCATCGTGAACTTCGCCCAGGGCGAGATGGCGATGTTCGCCACCTTCGTCGCGTGGGGCCTGCACGACGGCGGCCGGCCGCTGTGGCTGGCGCTGCTGGCCGCGTTCGCGCTGGCGTTCCTCGGCGGCATGGCGATCGAGCGGCTGCTGATCCGCCCCGTCGAGGGCGCCGGCACGCTCACCCTGGTGATCGTCACCCTGGGCCTGTTCATCCTGGTCAACGCCGCGGCCGGCTGGATCTGGGGGTTCACCAACCGTGGCTTCCCGTCCATCTTCCCCAGCGGCGTCGCGCGGCTCGGCGGCGTCGAGCTCTCGATCGAGTCGCTCGGGATCATCGCCGTGCTGCTGGCCGTGGTGGCGCTGCTCGGGCTGCTGTTCCAGCGGACCAAGCTCGGCCTGGCGATGCGCGCGGCGGCGCTGAACCCCGACTCCAGCCGTCTGGTCGGCATCCGCGTCGGCCGCATGCTGATGCTCGGCTGGGGCCTGGCGGCGTTGCTCGGCGCGCTCGCCGGGGTGCTGGTCGCGCCGCGGCTGTTCCTCGACGTCAACCTGATGGGCGGCGTGCTGGTGTACGCGTTCGCGGGCGCGGCGCTTGGCGGGTTCGACTCGCCGCTCGGCGCGGTGGTGGGAAGCTGGATCATCGGCGTCACCGAGAACCTCGCCGGCACCTACGTGGGCGCCGTCGGCGCCGACCTGAAGGTGCTGGTGCCGCTGGCGGTCATCTTCGTGGTGCTGCTGGTACGCCCGTCCGGGCTGTTCGGCTCCCCGGAGGTGACGCGGGTGTGAGCCTGCCAAGAAAGGTCGCGCGCGACCGTCACGTCCGACCTGATCGCCTTCGGGGATCCCGTGGTCTTGGTCGCGCGCGACCTTTCTTGCGCATCGACGCGGGCAGCCGCCGCCACCGGACGCTGCGGGGACTGGCCCTGCTGGCGGCGGTGCTGGTCGCCGCCGGCATCCCGTTCAACAGCGACCGGGTCGTCAACGGCCAGCTCACGCTGGTGCTGGTCTACGCCGTCGCCGCGCTCGGGCTGAACCTGCTGGTCGGCTACAGCGGGCAGATCTCCCTGGGTCACGGCGCCTTCTTCGCGATCGGCGCCTACACGGCGGCAACCCTGATCGTCCGGGCGCACGTGCCGTACCCGTTGACCGTGCCCGCAGCGGCGCTGCTCACCTTCGCGCTCGGCTTCGCCTTCGGCGTGCCGGCGCTGCGCCTGCGCGGGCTGTACCTGGCGCTGGTCACGCTGGCGCTGGCGATCGCGACCACGCCGCTGATCAAGCGCTTCGAAGGGCTCACCGGCGGGGTGCAGGGCATGAGCGTGCCGCAGCCGACGGTGCCCGGCTGGCTGCCCGTCGACCCCGACCAGTTCCTGTACCTGCTGGTGCTCTCGGTCGCCGTGCCGATGTTCCTGCTCGCCGCCAACCTGACCCGTGGCGGGCTGGGACGCGCGCTGGTGTCGATCCGCGACAACGAGCGTGCCGCGACCACCATGGGCGTGGACCGCGCGCGGGTGAAGAGCCGCGTGTTCGCCTGGAGCGCGGCCTACGCGGGCGTCGCCGGCGCGCTGTTCGCCCTCACCCTCGGGTTCGTCGCGCCGGAGTCGTTCAACCTGGCGCTGTCGTTCACCTTCCTGGCCGCCATCGTGATCGGCGGGCTGGGCACCATTGGCGGCGCGCTGCTCGGCGCGCTGTTCATCGAGTTCGTGCCGCAGTACGCGGAGCGCGTCAACCAGGCGCTCACCGGGGTGATCTACGGCGCGACGCTGATCGCCGTCATCTACCTGATGCCCGGCGGCATCGCCGGGCTGCTGCGGTCCGTGCGGCGCCGCCTGGTCCAGGTGGCCGAGCCACCGCCGGTGGGCGGGGAGCCGACCGGCGGGGCGGTCTTGGAGGCCGGCGCCACCTCGCCGGGAGGGGGGCGCCTGCCGTCCGTGTGAGAGGTCGCAGAAAACCCACACCCCAAGGAGGGTCCCATGGTGGGAAGCAGGAGCAAGGCCGGTCGGGGAAGGTTCGCGCTGCTGGCGCTGCTGGCGCTGGTCCTGGTGGCGGCGGGCTGCGGCCGCGACGAGGGCGGCGGCGGCCAGGCGGGCACGGCCGATCCCGGCATCACCGACACGAGCATCAAGCTCGGCAGCAGCTACCCGTTCAGCGGTCCCGCCTCGGCGTACGGCACGATCGCCAAGGGGGTCAACGCGTACTTCGAGTTCACCAACGACAAGGGTGGCGTCAACGGCCGCAAGATCGAGTTCGTCACCCACGACGACGGCTACGAGCCGCAGCGCGCGCTCACCAACGCCAGGAGGCTGGTCGAGCAGGACAAGGTGTTCGCCCTGTTCAACACCCTTGGCACCGCCAACAACATCGCGATCTGGGACTACGCCAACCAGCAGAAGGTGCCGCAGGTGTTCGTCGCGACCGGCGCCTCCAACTGGGGCACCGACATCGCCGGGCATCCCTACACCATCGGCTGGCAGCCCAACTACGTGACCGAGGCGAAGGTCTACGCCGAGTACCTCAAGCAGCAGAAGCCGAACGGCAAGGTCGCGGTGCTGTACCAGAACGACGCCTACGGCAAGGACCTGCTCGGGGGCTTCAAGTCCGGCATCGAAGGCTCCGGCATCCAGATCGTGAAGGAGCAGAGCTACGAGGCCACCGCCCCGTCGGTCGCCTCACAGGTGAAGCAGCTCGCCGGCACCGGCGCCGACGTGTTCCTCAACATCTCCACGCCGAAGTTCGCCGCCCAGTCGATCGCCACGGTCGCGCAGACCACCTGGAAGCCGTTGCACGTGCTGAACAACGTGGCCGCCTCCAAGGCGCAGGTGCTCCAGCCGGTCGGGCTGAAGAACGCGCAGGGGATCGTCTCGACCGCCTACTTCAAGGACCCCGAGGACCAGCAGTGGGCCAGCGACGCGGCGATGGTCGAGTACAAGACCAACCTCGCCAAGTACGAGCCGGACGCCAACCCCGACGACCCCTACAACGCCTACGGCTGGACGGTCGCCAACACCATGGTCGAGGCGCTCAAGCAGATGAAGGAGCCGACCCGCGCGGCGCTGATGGACTCGGTCCGCAACCTCGCCGTGGACGTCCCGATGCTGCTGCCGGGCGTCAAGGTGCAGACCAACGGGACGAGCGACGGCTTCCCGATCGAGGCGATGCAGGTCACGCAGTTCAAGGGCGAGAACTTCGAGCTGCAGGGCAGCGTGATCCAGGCGCCGGCGCAGTAGCGACAACGACGTTCACAATGCTGGCATGGCCGGCGACGAGGAACCGATCCGTATCGGCGGGCAGCATCCCTTCGCCACGCCGCCCGACCGCCGCAGCCCGGCCCGCCGGCTGCGCGGGCGGCTGCTGGCGCCCGTCACGGTCTGGACCGCCGGGAGCCCGCCCACCGCGGCCGGCCTGACGGTCTCCTCGGTGCTGGTCGCCGAGGGCCAGCCGGCGCGCCTGCTCGGCCTGATCGACCCGACGTCGGCGTTGTGGGAGGCCGCGCGGCAGGCCGGCGCGTTCGTCGTGCACGTCCTGGCGGCCGGCGACCGGGCGCTGGCCGAGCGGTTCGCCGAGATCCGCCCGCCGGTCCGTGGCGCGTTCGCCGGCCTGGAGGTGACCGGGTCGCCGTGGGGCCCGCTGCTGGGCGGGAGCCGCTCGTGGGTGGCGTGCCGCCTGGCGGGCTCGACGCCGACCGGCTACGCGGAGCTGGTGGAGGGGGTGATCGAGCGGCTCGAGCTGCACGACGGGGAGGACCCGCTGGCCTGGCTGCACGGAAGGTACGTGTCGGTGGGCGAGCTGGAGGACCGCGGATGACGCGCGGGCGCGCGCTCGGTCAGGCGTCCAGCGGCTCGACCCGGAAGCGCTCGCCGTCGGCCACCACCAGCACGCCGGCGCCCTTGGCCAGCGGCGCGACCAGCTTGCCGGTGAGGCCGAGCACGGCCGCCTCGTTGGTGGGGCTGTGCCCGACGACCAGCGCCCGCTCCCCATCGCCCAGCCGCTCCAGCACCCGCCGCAGCGCGGCCCCGAGCCTGGCGGCGTCCTCGGCGACCAGCTCGGGGTCGGCGCCGCGCAGCGCCTCCAGCTCGCCGCTGCCGGCGCGCCGGTAGGCGTCGCGCCAGCGGTCCTCGCGCTCGGAGCGCAGCCCGGGCTCCACGATCACCCCGCCGGGCACCGGCTGGCCGAGCGCGGCCAGGAAGCACGCCAGCGTCTGGGTGGCCCGCTGGGCGCCGCTGGAGACGCCGAGCCGGTAGCCGCCGGCAAGGCCGGCGCCGACCCGCAGCGCCGCCGCGACGCCCTCCTCGGTCAGCGCGTCGCCGTCGTTGTCGGTGTGACGCCGCAGCTCCACCAACCGTGGCATGGTTCCTCCCGCGTGCTCGGTACTGGGTACGGTCATACTCGTGGTCATGGACCGGCAGCGCATCAGGGTCGCGGTGGTCGGGACCGGCGCGTGGTGGGGACGCGAGCACGCGCGGGTGTTCTCGTCGCGGCCCGACGTCGAGCTGTGCGCCGTGGTCGGCAGGTCGGTCGAGCGGACCCGGGCCAGAGCGGGGGAGTTCGGGGTCGACGGCTACGTCGACATCGGGGAGATGCTCGAACGCGAGCGCCCCGACCTCGTCTCGCTGTGCCTGCCCAACGAGGGCCACTTCGAGCCGACCCTCCAGGTGATCCGCGCCGGCTTCCCGCTGTTCGTGGAGAAGCCGTTGGTGTTCGACCTGGACGAGGCCGACGTCCTGCTGCGCGAGGCCGCGGCCCGCTCGCTGTTCTTCGGCATCAACTTCAACCACCGCTACGCGCGGCCGGTGGTCCTGGCGGCCGACGCGGTCCGCGCCGGCAGGCTCGGCGAGCTGATGTTCGCGACCTGGCGCTTCGGCGGCGACCCGGGGACCAGCTCCCATGCCCACGCCAACCTCATCGAGACGCAGTGCCACGGCCTGGACATGCTCGAGCACCTGTGCGGGCCGATCGAGTCGGTGATGGCCCAGATGACCGACAAGGCCGGCCGGGGCTGGTCGACGCTGGCCGTCTCGCTGCGGTTCGCCAGCGGCGCGGTCGGGAGCCTGGTCGGCAGCTACGACTCCTCCTACGCCTACCCGGAGACCCACCGGGTGGAGCTGAACGGGACCGGCGGGCGGGTCGTGATCCAGGACACGGTCCGGCGCTTCACCTTCACCCGGGCCGGCAGCGAGGTCAGCGAGGTCTGGCGGGCCGGCTACTTCAACGACGCCGACCGCGACTTCCACCGCACCTTCGATCGGCACGTGGACGCCATGGTGTCGGCGTTCCGCAACGGCGAGGAGCCGCCGGTCCATGCGCGGGCCGGACGGCGGGCGCTCGCCCTGGCGCTGGCGATCATCCGGTCCTTCGAGACCGGCACGCGCGTGCACACGGCGCCCGTGGCACCCCCGTGAGAGGATCGCGGCATGGCGACCAGGGCGCGGCGCGGCCGACCGACGGCGGTCTTCCTCGAGGTCGGCAACAAGCGGGTCTTCGCCTGCGCGCTCGACTGGCCGGGCTGGTGCCGCGCCGGCAAGGACGAGGAGCTGGCGCTGGCGGCGCTGGCGGCGTACGCGCCCAGGTACGCGGTCGTGCCCGAGCGGGCCGGGATCGCGTACCCGGCCCGGGTGGGGGAGAACCTCGAGGTCGTCGAGCGACTACCCGGGTCGGCGACCACCGACTTCGGCGCTCCCGGGGAGATCGCCGGCGCCGATGCCGAGCGCACGACCCGCGCCCAGGCCGAGCGGCTCACCGCGCTGGTGGTGGCGTCGTGGGCGGCGTTCGACCGGGTCCGCGCCGGCGCGCCCGCCGCGCTGCGCAAGGGCCCACGCGGCGGCGGCCGCGACCGCGACAAGATGGTCGACCACGTGCTCGGCGCGGAGGCGGCCTACGCCCGCAAGCTCGGCGTCAAGCACCGCCAGCCGGCCATCGACGACCAGGCCGCCATCGCCGCGCTGCGCGACGACATCGTCGCGGTGCTCCGCGCGTCCTCCGACGGCTCGCCGCCGAGGCCGAAGGGCTGGCCGCCCCGCTACGCGGCCCGCCGGATCGCCTGGCACGTCCTCGACCACGCCTGGGAGATCGAGGACCGCAGCGACCCGACAGGCTGAAGCGCGTCCGCTGGTCGCGGTGTGACGAGCGGCACCGCCGGCGTGTGACGCACGGCACAGCGCGGCACGTGGGCGAAGCCGGATACTGGCCAGCGACGGGCAAAGCAGGGCGAAGCAGGCCGACCTTAAAAGGTCAAGCCGCAAATTCATTACGTTGTCGCCGTATGACTTTCTGAAGTCGTTGCAGTATTCCAAGCCGAATCCGGCGTTCAGTATCATCCTTCCAGATGAATGGTTGATGAGAAGCGGCAACCGCCGGGCGGTTTGGTGGGGGGAGCCGGCGAGGGGGGGCATGAGGTCGTCGCGTCAGTCCGGTCGCGGGCGCGGACCGTTTCAGGCCACTGGGCGTCGCGCGCCCGAAGTTGCTTTATCAACGTACCACGAGATCCCTCGGATGCGGGTTCGCCCAGATCCGGGCGGTGCGCTTGTCTTGATGGGAGGGAGGGCATGGCCGCGACGCTCTGGCTCGCGGTTGCATTCCTCGGCGTGATGCCGCGTTCGTGGGTCATGGGGACAACGCAGGGAGGCCTCCAGCAATGATTCGTTCGATCGTCGGGTCGAGCCTCAAGTCGCGGGGCTTGGTGGTGGTCCTCGCTGCGGCGCTGCTGTTCTTCGGCTTCACCCAGCTCCGGAACGTCCCGGTGGACGTCCTGCCCGAGTTCGCGCCGCCGACGGTCGAGGTCCAGACCGAGGCCCTCGGTCTGTCGGCGGCCGAGGTGGAGGAGCTGATCACGGTCCCGCTGGAGCAGGACCTGCTCAACGGCGTGGCATGGCTGGACACCATCCGCTCCGAGTCGATCCCGGGGCTGTCCAGGGTCGAGCTCATCTTCGAGCCAGGGACCGACCTGCTGCGGGCACGGCAGGTGGTGACGGAACGCCTGACGCAGTCCGCCGGCCTGCCGCAGGTGGCCAAGCCGCCGGCGATGATGCAGCCGCTGTCCTCGACCAGCCGGGTCATGATGGTCGGGCTCTCCTCCAAGGAGCTGTCCCCGATCCAGGTGTCGGTGCTGGCCCGCTGGACGATCCGGCCCCGCCTGATGGGCGTGCCGGGCGTGGCGAACGTCGCCATCTGGGGCCAGCGCGAGCGGCAGCTCCAGGTCCAGGCCGACCCCGAGCGGCTGCGCGAGCGGGGGGTCACGCTGAACCAGCTCGTCGAGACCACCGGCAACGCGCTGTGGGTGTCGCCGCTGACCTTCCTGGAGGCGTCCACCCCCGGTACCGGCGGGTTCATCGACACCCCCAACCAGCGGCTCGGCATCCGGCACGTCCTCCCGATCGTCACCCCCGACGATCTCGCCCAGGTGACCGTCGACGGCGCGAAGCCGCTGGCGAACGGCAAGGCGCTGCGAGTTGGCGACGTGGCCAACGTGGTGGAGGACCACCAGCCGCTCATCGGTGACGCCGTCTTCGGCGACGGCCCCGGGCTGCTGCTGGTCGTCGAGAAGTTCCCCGGGGCCAACACCCTCGAGGTGACGCAGGGCGTGGAGGACGCGCTCGCCGCCATGGGTCCCGGTCTCACCGGCATCGAGGTCGACTCCAGCCTGTTCCGGCCGGCGAGCTTCGTCGAGACGGCGCTCGACAACCTCGGCACGGCGCTGCTCATCGGCGCACTGCTGCTGCTGCTGGTCTTCGGCGTCTTCCTGTTCCAGTGGCGCAGCGCGCTGATCAGCGTCCTCTCGGTGCTGCTGTCGCTGACGGCGGCGGTGGCCGTGCTGTACCTGCGTGGCGCCACCATCAACGCGATCGTCCTGGCGGGGCTGGTGATGGCCCTCGGCGCCATCGTCGACGACGCGGTCGTCGACGTCGAGAACATCGCCCGACGGCTACGCCAGCATCGCCAGGACGGCGGTGACACGCCGGCGACGAAGGTCATCTTCGACGCCGCGGTCGAGGTGCGCCGCCCGACCGCCTACGCGACGGTCATCATGGCGGTGGCGGTGCTGCCGGTGTTCTTCATGGAGGGCCTGACCGGCGCATTCTTCCCGCCGCTGGTCCTGTCCTACCTGCTGGCGATCGCCGCGTCCATGCTGGTCGCCCTGTTCGTCACGCCGGCGTTGAGCCTGATCCTGCTCCCGGGGGCCCCGCTGCTGCGGCGCGAGCCGCCGCTCGCGCGGGCGCTGCAGCGTGGCTACGAGCGGGCCCTCGCGCCGATCGTCCACACGCCGGGCCGGGCGCTGCTGGCCGGCGCGGCGGGCATGGTCGTGGTGCTGGTCGGCCTCGCGATGGTGCCGCTGCTCAGCCAGGACCTGGCGCCCTCGTTCAAGGACACCGACCTGCTGATTCGCCTGAACGGCACGCCGGGCACGTCCAATCCGGAGATGACCCGGATCACGGCGCAGGCCAGCAAGGAGCTGAAGGAGATCCAAGGGGTCCGCGACGTCGGCGCCCACGTGGGCCGCGCCATCACGTCGGACCAGATCGTCAGCGTCGACTCCAGCGAGCTCTGGGTGAGTGTCGACCCGTCCGCCGACTACGACCGGACGGTCGCCAACATCCGGGAGGTCGTGGGCGGCTACCCCGGGCTCGACGGCGAGGTGCTGACCTACCCGACGCAGCGGATCGACGACCTCCTCAGTGGCTCGGGCGACGGCCTGGTCGTGCGCGTCTACGGCCAGGACCTGGACGTCCTGCGCAGCAAGGCGGAGGAGCTGCGGCAGCTCCTCACCGGGATCGAAGGCACCACCAACCAGCAGGTCCAGCGCCTGGTCGAGGAGCCGACCCTGGAGATCGAGGTCGACCTCGCCAGGGCGCAGGAGGTCGGCATCAAGCCGGGCGACGTGCGGCGGGCGGCGGCCACGATGCTGTCGGGCATCCAGGTCGGCAACCTGTTCGAGGAGCAGAAGGTCTTCGACGTGGTGGTGTGGGGCGCGCCCCAGGTGCGCAGCAGCCTGACCAGCATCCGCGAGCTCATGGTCGACCTGCCCGGCGGCGGTCAGGTCCAGCTCGGTGACGTGGCCAATGTGCGCGTCAAGCCGGGGCTCAGCGTCATCCGCCACGACAACGTCTCCAGGAGCCTGGACGTCACCGCCAGCGTGTCGGGACGCAGCCTCGGCTCGGTCGTGAGCGACGTCGAGGCCGCCCTCAGGAACTTCCCGTTCCCG
>WNGA01013292.1_pt1 | contig 13036 bp, 14 predicted proteins | sample 5400061 | NCBI WGS metagenome assembly WNGA01 (sample SAMN13153366, study PRJNA577476) | soil metagenome | isolation source: 100 cm soil or saprolite under grassland replicate 2 | place: USA:California | collected 2016-06-15
AGTCGCGTGAGCGTTTTCGTTGCCGCGCGATCCGCTTCCGGTGCGTCGGACCTCGAGGAGTTCCCCTTGTGGCGCCGGAAGAGGATGTCGAACCATGGTCGCCAGGTCGAACCTCGATCAGCGGAGGTGTGAGCTGTCTCCCGAACGCCGCCGTCCTGCGGTGTCCAGACGCCCCGCACGATCTCCTCTCGACCGTCCGGGGAGAGCCGAGCCCCTTCCAGAGTCAGGCTGTTTCCCTGGAATCGTCCCTCGATCTCGAGAAGCTGTCCCCGGTTGGTCACCCAGGTCTGATGCCAGAGCTTCCGGGAAGCGTCGTAGATCGTGAAGCTCTCGCCGACGAGACCGTCCATGCCCTCGTAGACCTCGCGCAATGCGCAACCATCCAGGATGACGTCGACTCGCACGCGAGCCGACGGCTTGTCGCCGCCTCCGACGTCGTAGGCGTCCCAGTCTCCGACCCAGAAACCGAGCCGCCGATGCTCGGCACTTGCGCACTTCGAGGAAGTCGTGGGCCGGGCAGCCGCTTCCGAGCAGAGGCTCAAGAGAACAGCGGCAAGTAGCGGCGCGACGATCCAACGTCCGTCCGTTTCCATGTGTCTCCTCGAGATCGGCCCGGGAGCGTCTGCCAATGCTCGCTCTCGAGCTTCAGCAGCCGGCGCTTGATCGCGAGCCCTCCCCCGAACCCCGTCAGCGAGCCGTCAGCGCCGATGACCCTGTGGCAGGGGATGATGATCGGAATGGGGTTACGGCCGTTCGCCGCGCCCACCGCCCGAGATGCCCTCGGTCTGCCGCGACACGGTCTCGCCGTAAGGGATGTTCATGAGCGCGGACCATACGTCCCGCTGAAAAGGTGTGCCGTCGGGCACCAGCACGAGATCGAAGCGATGCCGCTGCCCCGCGAAGTACGCGTCGAGTTGGGCGATGGCGTCTCGGAACGGCTCTTCGGTCCATTGCCAGTTTCCACCGGGTTCGATCGGATGGAATCCGTCCTGAAAAGAGACCCGGCGCAACCCTTCTTCGTCGCCGGCCAGCAACAACCGGCCGAGCGGCGTGATCGCGTCGCAGTAGCGCATCATCCGCCTGCGGCGATTCCCTCCGCCGTAAGCGATGCGGAATCCGCTGCACCCGCGAGGCGCGCGGCTCGCGGCGGGCCGGGAGCGGAATGGGCAACTCTCGCGTTGCGCTCGTGAGCACGTTCCGATGCAGCGCGCCACAGATAGACGGCTGCATAGGCGCGCCACGGCCGCCATCGTTCGGCGCGCTCTCTCAACGCGGTCGGCGTCAGCGGGCTTCCTTCGCCAGCCGTTGCCAGCAACGCCAGGTCGTTCGCGGGAAAGGCGTCCGGTTCGCGAAGCGCGCGCATGGCGACGTACTGCACCGTCCATTCACCGACGCCTCGGATGTGAGCCACGCTCGCGAGCGTTGCCTCCTCTGTCCCGGAGAGCGTCACACGGCCGGAGACGACGGCCTGCGCGAGCGAGCGGATCGCGCCCGCCCGGACTCGCGGCAATCCCCGGAGACCGGCATCGGCCAGGACTCGAGCGTCGGGAAACACGACCGTCAGCCCAGCGCTATCGGATACCGAGAGTGGTTCCCCGAGCTTCTGCGCGATCCGACCCGCCAGCGTGGACGCGGCGGCCACCGATACCTGCTGGCCGAGGATCGCGCGAACCGCCAGCTCGAAGCCATCCCATGCACCGGGTACGCGCAGTCCCGGATATCTGCTCACGAGCGGCCCCAAAAGGAGATCGCGGCGGAAGTGTTGGGCGATCGCAGCCGTATCCGCAGCGAGATCGAACATCGCACGCAGTCGCGTCACGATCGGGAGGAGCGAGACGGGCTCCGAGAAGCGGATGCGAGCCTCGAGGGCCTGGACGCTCTTCTCGTGTCGGACTTCCAGTATCCCGTGCCGCCCCAGGAGGGCGAACGAGCGTCGATACGCGCCCGAAACGACTTCCTCGACGCCCGGGATGGCGCGGCCTGCCAGAAACGCCAGGAGGGATTCCCAGTCGTAGGGAGGACGGTAGGGAAGGCGAAAGACGTACTCGTCCGGTCGTGAGCGCAAGGCGACCGGGCGACGCAGGCGGCGCAGCTCCGAAGGAGTCCGGCCGTACAGCTTGCGGATGGAGTCGTTGAACCGGCGAACGCTTCGAAAACCGGACGCCAGGGCCACCTGGAACATCGGCAGGTTCGTGTCACTGATGAGTTGTTTGGCGAAGTGCAGCCGCCGCGTCTGGGCCACGGCGCCCGGCGAAGCCCCGAGATGAAGCCGGAACAAGCGATGGAGATGGCGAGAACTCACTCCCAGGCGACCGGACAACTCTTCGATGCCGCGCTCGTCCAAGGCACCCTCCGAGATGAGACGAAGCGCGCGGGCGACCGTGGTCGAGGTGCCGCACCAGGCCGGTGTACCCGGGGCCGTCTCCGGCCGGCACCGGAGGCAGGGCCGGAATCCGGCCTCGACCGCCGCTGCGGCCGAATCGAAGAAGCGGACGTTGCGACGCTTCGACGTGGGCGAAGGGCAGATCGGCCGGCAATAGATGCCCGTCGAGAGCACGCCGATGAAGAACCGCCCGTCGAACCGCGAGTCGCGGGCGAGGCGCGCTCGGTCACAGACTCTCGCGTTCAGCTCCACCGCGTGGCGAGCCTACCTCCCTTGCTCTCTTCCGGGTCGCCACTTTCGGACGACCGCCAGCCGGACGGCGTCCGGACGTAGGTATCGCTGAACCAGAGCTTGAAATCGAACGGCTTTCCATCCTCCGTGCCTTTCTCCCAGAGGAGCGCGGTAACGACCGCGGTGTCACCCCAGACGCGGACTTTCTGCGAACTGTCCTCCTGTCGTTCGTAGACGGTTTTGCCGCTGCGGGCTTCGTTCAACAAATCCGCCTTCGTGAACACTTTTCCTTTCCCGGTTACGAGGACGAAGTCGTCGGCAAGGATCCGGCCCATCGTGGCGGCGTCGTTCTTCGCGACTGCGGCCTGATATTGCGTGTCGAGCGCGGCGACCGCCTTCTCGTCGTCGGAGGTGGAGGCTCCCGGGACCGCCGACCCGGCTGCCGCGAAAAGCCCGATTGCCGCGGTCAGGACGAGAACGCACGAGTCCGATCGCGAAATGCCCATGTCGTCTCCTTTCGTTGCAGCGAGTATTCGAGGAGCACTCGGGCAGCGTCAAGAACTCACCCGGCATTCACGTCCGAAAATGACGAACGCCGCGAACTCATCGGACGCGCCCGTATAATCCCCGCCTTTCTCCGGAGGTGCTGCGTGACGAGACGGCGGTGTCTTCTGATCGTGTGCCTGTTGGCCGCAGTGCCGTGGCCGCTCGGCGCCCAGCCGTTCGATCCGAGCCTCTTCGCGGGAATGCGCTGGCGGCTCGTTGGGCCTTTCCGAGGCGGCCGGGTTCTGGCGGCGGCGGGAGTTCCGGGCGACCCAGACGTCTTCTACTTCGGCGCAGTCGGCGGAGGCGTCTGGAGGAGCGACAACGCCGGACGCACCTGGGAGCCGATCTTCGACGGCCAGCCGATCGCTTCGATCGGCTCTCTCGCGGTCGCGCCCTCCGACCCGCGCGTGATCTACGTCGGCTCAGGCGAGGCGGACATGCGCTCGGACATCTCGTACGGCAACGGCATGTACAAGTCGGTCGACGGCGGAAAGACCTGGAATTCGATCGGCCTCGCCGACACACGGCAGATCGGTCGAATCCTCGTCGGCCCGCGCGATCCGAACCTCGTCTTCGTCGCCGCGCTCGGCCACGCCTACGGCCCCAACAGGGAGCGAGGAGTCTTCCGCTCGAAGAACGGGGGGAAGAGCTGGTCGCCCGTGCTCTTCAAGGACGAGAACACCGGCGCAATCGACCTCGCCTTCGATCCCGCCAACAGCAAGACGATCCTCGCTGCGCTCTGGCAGACCCGGCGCCCGCCGTGGAACGTCTATCCCCCCTCGAACGGGCCGGGCAGCGGCCTCTACCGCTCGGACGACGGAGGTGACACCTGGAAGCCGGTCATCGGCAGCGGTCTTCCCTCCGAGAAGCTCGGGCGCATCGGGATCGCCTTCGCGCCGTCGGATCCCCGCCGCGTCTACGCCGTCGTCGACGCGAAGGAAGGCGGGCTCTACGCCTCCGAAGACGGCGGGGGAAGCTGGAAGCGCACGAGCACCGACAAACGCATCTGGGAGCGCGGCTGGTACTTCGGCGGCGTCACCGTCGACCCGAAGGATCTCGACGTCGTTTACGTCTGCGACGTCTCGATGTACCGGTCGACCGACGGCGGTAAGACCTTCGTCCCGGTCAAGGGCGCGCCGGGCGGCGACGACTATCACTCCCTCTGGATCGATCCGGGCGATTCGCGTCGGATGATCGTCGCGAGCGATCAGGGCGCGGTCGTCTCGGTGGACGGCGCGAAGACCTGGAGCTCCTGGTACAACCAGCCGACCGCGCAGCTCTACCACGTCGCGACCGACGGCCGGTTTCCGTACTGGATCTACGGCGCGCAGCAGGACAGCGGCGCCGCCGCGACGCCGTCGCGCTCCGACTACCGCTCGGTCATGGAGCGCGACTGGAGACCGATCGCGGCGGGCGGCGAGAACGGCTACATCGCGCCCGATCCGTCGGACCCGAACATTCTCTTCGGCGGAACGGTCAGTCGATTCGACTGGCGGACGCTTCAGGAACAGGACGTGGATCCCACGCTCGCCTATCCCGGCGATTACCGGCAGACCTGGACTCTGCCGCTGACCTTTTCGCCGCGCAACCCGCGTGCGCTCTATTACTCGAACCAGTTCCTCTTCGAGACGACGGACGCGGGCGGGCACTGGGAAAAGATCAGTCCCGACCTGACGCGGGAAAGCCCCGGCGTCCCGGGAAACCTCGATCCGGTGACGGCCGAGGACACCGCCGTGAAAGGAGCGCGCCGGGGGGTCATCTACGCGATCGCGCCCTCGCCGCTGAAGGAGGGCTGGCTCTGGTGCGGCACGGACGACGGCCTGATCTGGCGCACGCGCGATGATGGCAAGAGCTGGGAGAACGTCACGCCCAAAGAGCTGACACCCTGGTCGAAGGTCGGGACGATCGAGGCATCTCACTTCGACGCCGAAACGGCTTACGCAGCGGTCGATCGCCACCGTCTCGACGATCTCGCCGCGTACGTCTTCCGAACCCGCGACGGCGGCAGAAACTGGAATGCGGTCGCGCGCGGGATTCCCTCCGGCAGCTACGTCAACGTCGTGCGCGAGGACCCGGCGCGCCGGGGACTGCTCTACGCGGGCACCGAGACGGGCGTCTTCGTTTCGTTCGACGAAGGGGATCACTGGCAGCCGCTGCAGCTCAATCTGCCCAACTGCTCGGTGCGCGACGTCTCGGTCGAGCACGGCGACCTGGTCATCGCGACGCACGGTCGGTCGTTCTGGGTCTTGGACGACCTTTCTTCGCTTCGCCAGCTGGACGCGAAGGTGGCCGGCTCTCCGGTCTGGCTTTTTGCGCCGCGAAAAGCTGCGCGGCTTCGCCCGGCTCCTTTTCAGGGCACTCCGGAGCCGAAGGACGAGCCCGCGGGGGAGAACCCGCCCAACGGCGCGGCGATCGACTACTTCGTCAAGTCGCCGCCGCCAGTGCGGCTCGCCCTCGAGATCTCAGACGCACGCGGCGAGGTCGTGCGCCGCTGGACGAGCGACGAGAAGCCGAAGCCGCCGGATTTACAGCGGATCCAGGTCACGGCCGACTGGGTCTCCGTGGCCGAGCCTCCCGCCGCCTCGCCGGGAATGCACCGCTTCGTCTGGGACCTCCGTTACGCGCTGCCGACGGAGCTCGTCAGCCCGATCCCGTCGTCATTCCGGGCGAGCTCTGGCCTATGGGCTCCGCCTGGCCGCTACACCGTGCGTCTCGTCGCGGGAGGCGCGACTTTGACGCAGCCGCTCGTCGTGACGAAGGATCCCCGCGTCTCGACTCCGGAAGCCGATCTCGCGCGGCAATTCGAGCTCGCGAGAGACGTCCAGACCGAGCGCGTCCGCGTTGCGAAGGCACTCCGGCAGGCCGACGCGCTTCGCAAACAGATTTCCGCTCTGCGCGGGAGGGCAACGGCGGGAGCCGCCGGGGCAGTCGACGCTTTCGCGGCGGCGGTCGCCCTTGCTGCCGGTCCGCCTCTTATGGGCGGACCCGAAGATTTCTTCGAGGAGAGCGAGGCCACGCCGACGAGCCTCCACCGGCTGTCGACATCGTTCTTCCGTTTCCAGCGGGCCGTCGAGAGCGCCGACGCCGCCCCGACGCCCGACGCCCTCGCCGGTTTCCGCTGGCGTCGGGAGGCGGTGGCTCAAGGGCTCGCCCGGTGGCGGGACCTTCTGGGACCCGAGCTCGCCCGCGCGAACGCGGCCCTCCGGACCGCACGCCTGTCGCCGCTCGAAACGGAGTGATCTCGCGGATCAATCCGGCTCGGCGAAGAGCGGCTCAAACGTCTTCCGAGCATGGCCCGCGCCCTGCATGTTCCTAGATGTGGCCGGCTCTCGGCCAAAAAAAGGAGGTGCGCTCATGGACTTACCGAAACCGAGCGATCCGCATCGGAAGCTCGGAAAGCTCGCCGGAAAGTGGGCGGGAGAGGAGACGCTTCGTCCGGCCGGACCCTGGAATCCGAACGCCAAGAAGGCAAAAGGCACTTTCGACTTTCACGAAGGCGCAGACGGCTTCTTCCTTCTCGCCGACTACGACGAGCGCGTCGAGGGCGGAAAGCCCGGTATCCGCGGGCACGGCGTTCTCGGCTGGGACCCGAAAGAGAAGTCCTACACGCTGCATTGGTTCGACAACTTCGGAAATCCGCCCGAGCAGCCCGGCCGCGGCCAGTGGAAGGGCGACACGCTGACGTTCGAGCACGACATGGGCAAGCACCAGGGACGAACGATCTTCGAGCTCGACGGAAAGGACGCGATGAATTTCCGGGTCGAGATGAGCGAGGACGGCAAGAGCTGGGACCGCGCCGTGGATGGCAAATACCGCCGCCAGGGATTCTGACGTCGTAACGGCGTTCGGGACTCAGTCCTGCTCCGCGAACACCTGCGCGAACGTCTTGCCGTACGGGAGGAAGCGGCTCTTGATAGGGTGAAGCGAGTACCTCTCATCCGTCTGAAATAAGTCCGATGCCGCGGCCGTCCGCGTCCTTGCGATTTCGATAGGAGGACCCTTAATGACTCAGAATATCAAGCTTATCGTGTACCCAGTAAAGGATTTGGGGCAAGCAAAAGCTCTATATGGCAAATTTTTAGGTGTTGAGCCCTATGTGGATGTGCCCTATTACGTCGGCTATAAGCTAAATGACCTCGAAGTTGGCCTAGATCCCAACGGCCAAGCAGTCGTCGGCTACATAGATGTTGCCGATATCAGAAGTTATTTACAGACCTTACTAGACGCTGGTGCGACGACGCATCAGGACATCAAAGACGTTGGTGAAGGATTGCTAATTGCTCAGGTTAAAGATAAGGATGATAATATTCTAGGGCTTAGGCAGTCGCCAAAGTAACACACGTATTTCACTATTTCCAACGTACACAACGGCCGACGAGATTAACAGATACAAAGATGCAAGAATACATTGAAATCCGCGGCGCTCGCGAGAACAACCTCAAAGATGTCACCTTAGAATCCCTAAACGTGGGATTACGATTTTCACTGGTGTATCCGGTTCGGGTAAGTCACCGCTGGTTTCTGGCGCCATTGCCGCTGAGGCGCAGCGATTGTTTAGCTCGCCACCGCACTTGGCGTAAACCAAATTCATCTGCCCAGTACATTCCGTAGAGACGGCAGCCAGAGCCGCCGCCGAACCAAGGAGGCCACACCGACCCCGGAACGGAATTCGTTCGTCTCGAGTAGGTTGTCGGTGGTGATCGTCACGAGCCGGCTGTAGCCGACCTCCATCTCGCGATGCAGGACCAGCAGCCCCTCGTGCTGCCTGCGGTCCTTTGGACAGAAACTACCGCAGCCGAGCACCACGATCAGGGGATCCGACCCCTGCAGCTCCGACAGCTTGCGGCGCTTGCCGCGATGGTCCGGCAGCTCGTAGTCGGGGAACGCGGCGCGCGGGACGATGTCTGCCCTCATGATTCACGCCTCGCTTTCATTGACGAGACCGAAACCGCCCGCCGGAGCGCCCGGCGACGACGCCCGCGCCGTCTCTTCCCGAGCCGCTGACGCAGGAAATACAGGCCGGCGAGAGCCGCTACCAGGACCACGATTCCCAGGCTGAACCGGTGCGCGAAGCGGACCAGCTTCTCGGAATTTCTGCCGACGATTCTGCCGACGAAGTAGCCGAAGAGCGTGGAGCCGCCCCCCCACAGGATCGCGGCGGCGACGCTCCACGGCAGGAACCGTCGGTATTCCATCCGCGCGGCGCCCGCCGCGGGTGGAACAATCGACCGCAGAAACGGGGTGAAGCGGCCGAGGAAGACTGCCCGCGCCCCGCGCTGCCGAAGCCGTTGCCGCGCCCTTGCCCATTTCTTCCGCCGTTTACCGGTGAAATATCGACGCCCGTACTTCCGACCGAGGTGATACCCGATGGAGTCGCCCGTGGCCGACCCCAGAATTGCCGCCGCCAGAATTCCGGCGATTGGAACGCGGGATCCCGAGGCGATCGCGCCGCCGATGACCGCGGCCAGCTCGCCCGGAAGAACCATACCCAGGAGGAATGCGGTTTCGCCCGCCGTCAGAAGGAAGACGGTCAGGGTCGCGAGAGGCGCCGGAATGGAGAGGAAAAACTCGATGATCCGGTGAGCCATTGGCAGAGCGGGAACTAAGACTGAAGCTTCGCTTCCATGGTGATCTTGGTGTTCAAGAGCTTGGAAATCGGGCAGCCTGTCTCCGCCGCTTCGGCAGCCTTACGGAACGTCTCGGCTGACGCGCCCGGAACTTTCCCCGACACCTTCAGGTGAGACCCGGTCACCGTCCACCCGGCGTCAAGTCGATCGAGCGTCACGGTCGCGGTCGTCTCCAACTCCCCGGCGACGACGTTCGACTTTCCGAGCTCCGCCGAAAGCGCCATCGTGAAGCAGGCGGCATGTGCGGCCGCGATGAGCTCCTCGGGATTGGTGCCTTTCGCGCTTTCGAATCGTGTGGTGAAGGAGTAGGGAGTCCCGGCGAGGACGCCGCTCTCGGTCGAAACAGTGCCCCTCCCGGTCTTCAGATCCCCGTGCCACGCCGCAGAAGCTTGCCGTTTCATTTCTTCTCCTCCGGCAACCTTCCTTCAAGATTCGAGCCGGGAAGAAGGTCTTCGCCGCGCGGTCGGCTAAACTAGTCGGGTTAGAAGCATTTCCGTGTCCATCCAGTCTTCCTGCCCGGCCGGAGCTCGTCTCGCGGCCTCTCTCGTTCTCGTTTTCGCGATGCTCGGCTCCGCCGCTGGCCAGCCGGCGGCGACGCTCGTCTGGCGCGGCGAGTCCTTTCCGATCGCGGTCGCAGGCGGAGACTTCAGCGTCGGCGACGCGGCCCGGGCGCTCGGCTTCGCAGTTTCGCGGGACACGACGACGGGCGTCCTCACGATTACGGCCGACGGACGCGAGCTCGTCGCGGGGCCCGGAAGCTCGCAGATCCCCGTCGACCAGCGAATCGTCGAGATCTCGAAGCCGATGCGTTCGGTCCGCGGCGTCCTCTACGCGCCGGCCGACTTCCTCGAAAAGGCGCTCTTCCCGTTCGCCAAAGCGACGGGCACGTACGACGCGACGAGGCGGATGTGGACGGTTGTGGAGTCGCAGGGAGCACCTCCCCGGAGCGAGCCGGCAGGACCGGTCTCGGTCGACGTCACAGTCGTCTACGTCGACCCGACCACGCAGGTCGTGCTCAAGGAATCGAGCGCGGTCCGGTTCGAGCCGCTTCTGATCGAATCCGGTCTCCAGGTCCGATGGATCGACCGAAAGGTCACTGCTCCGTTCGCGGAACGCCGCTTCGACGATCCGCTGGTCGCCGCCGTCCGTTTCGAAGGAGACACGGCCACGGTCGTGTTTCGCGAGCCGGGCTTGACCGCCCGCGCGTATTCGCTGACGGACCCCGATCGCATCGTCGTTGAGGTGGGCCGCCTCGTGCGGTCTCCGTCTGTCGAGCCGGCGGTGCCTCCCCCGCCGCCCGTCCCGCCGCTCACGATCGTCGTCGATCCGGGACACGGCGGCGCCGAGACCGGCGCGATCGGCACCGGCGGGCTCCAGGAGAAGGAGGTGACCCTCCAGATCGCCCGGCGCGTCGCCGCCGCGATTCCGCGCGTCGTCGCGAGCCGCGTCGTCCTGACGCGCGAGTCCGACAGCGCGATCTCTCTGGACGACCGAACGTCGCTCGCGAACCACGAGAGGGCCGGCCTCTTTCTCTCGCTTCACGCGAACTCTTCGCGAGCCGCGGGAGCGCACGGCTCGGAGACGTATTACCTGTCGCTCGAGTCCTCGGATCGTCTCGCTTCCGAGGCCGCGCGCCGGGAAAACCAGCAAACCCTCGGAACGGGACAGGTCACGGCAACGACCCCTTCGAACCCCGACCTCGACTTCATCCTCTGGGACCTCGCGCAGAGCGCGCACCTGAATGAATCGAGCCGGCTCGCCGAAGCGATCCAGAATCAGCTGAACGTCGTTTCCAAGACGGAGAACCGCGGAATCAAGCAAGCCCCCTTCCGCGTGCTGGCGGGCGCCACGATGCCGGCGGTCCTCGTCGAAGTGGGATTCATCTCGCACCCCGAGGAAGAGAAGCAGCTGCGCTCGGCGACGTTCCAGGAGAGCGTCGCGGAGGCAATCGCGAAGGCCGTGGGAGAGTTCTTCGCGAAGCACCCGGGCGCGGCTCCGGCCTCCGGACCGACGCCCGGGGCCACGCCCTCGCCCGCTCGATGAGCCGCCGCGCCGCGGCAATTCTCCTTGTCGCGATGGCAGCTGCGGTCGGCGCGCTCTTCTTCGTCAGTCACCCGTCCCCGACCGGGCCCCGGCTCCGCCGTCGCCTGCCGTTCCTGCGCGTCTCCCCGGCGGCACGACCGATGACGCCGCAGCCGGGCAATCGGACGACGCCGCCGGAGAGCGTCCGCGTGACTCTCTTCTTCGCCGATTCCGCCGAGGGAAAGCTTCATCCCGAAGAGCGAGACATCGCGAAACCGGCCGGAGCGGGAGCGTACCTGCGCGCGCTCTTCGAGGAGCTCGCCCGCGGTCCGGCGCGGCCCGGGCTGATCGGAGTGATTCCCCAGCGGATCCAGCTCCGCAACGGGTTTCTCATGCCGGCCGGAGAGGTCGTTCTCGACCTCGCGGTCGATTCGAGCCTGTCGTTCGGGTCGGAGGAGGAGCTTTCGATCGTCGCCGCGCTCGTCGACACCACCCTCCAGAACGTCGCGAACACGCAGCAGGTGAGGGTCCTCGTCAACGGCGAGCCGGTGGAGTCGTTGGGCGGCCACGTCGACCTGACCCGGCCACTCGGCTTCCTCCGGGATCAGCTCGCGCCATGACCCGCATCGCGCCGCGCCCCGACGGCCGAAAGCCGGGAGAGATGCGGACGGTCACGATCGACACGGGAACCATTCCGCACGCGGAAGGCTCGGCCTCGATCGAGCTCGGCGGCACCCGCGTCCTCTGCGTCGCGTCGGTCGAAGACCGCGTGCCGCCGTTTCTGAAGGGAAGCGGCAGCGGCTGGGTAACGGCGGAGTACGGGATGCTGCCGCGCGCGACGCACACGCGCTCCCCGCGCGAGGCAGCCGTCGGAAGGCAGGGCGGGCGCACACAGGAGATTCAGCGCCTGATCGGGCGGTCGCTCCGCAGCGTCACGGAGCTGCGCGGCCTGGGCGAGCGCACGATCACCCTCGACTGCGACGTCCTCCAGGCCGACGGAGGGACGCGGTGCGCCGCGATCACTGGAGCGTGCGTCGCGCTGGCGATGGCGCTCGGCAAGCTCGTACGCGAACGGACGATCCCCCGCTGGCCTCTCCGCGAGACGGTCGCGGCCACGTCCGTGGGGATCTGCGCGGGCCAGGTCGTCCTGGACCTCGCGTACGCGGAGGACTCCGAGGCAGACGTGGATTTCAACGTCGTCGGAACCGCCTCGGGGCTCTTCGTCGAGGTGCAAGGAACTGCGGAGCGCCGCCCCTTCTCCGAGGAGAAGTTGACCGAGCTTCTCGCGCTCGCGCGCAAGGGGTTGAAGAAGCTCGCCCTCCTCCAGGAGGATGTTCTCGGGCGGCACCTCGCGGACATCGACCTGGGCTGAGCGTCACGCACTCGTCGTCGTCGAGAGCGATGAACCCGCTCTGGAGGACCGGCCAGAACGTCGCCGGAGTATAGAATCCGCGTAGAGATTATGAGGAGGTTCGAGATGAAGAAGAGTCTGTGGTTCGCGCTCGCTTCCGTTCTGGTCCTTTCGGCGGGATTCGTCGCCGCCGCCGAGAAGAAGACCGGCACGGCAAAAATGCCCGAGCACACGATGTACGCGCCGGCGGACATCAAATGGGGGGATGCGCCGCCCGTTCTTCCGGCGGGCGCGAAGGCCGCGGTACTCGAAGGAGACCCGAGCAAGCCGGGCTACTTTGCGATGCGGCTGAAGGCACCCGACGGCTACAAGATCATGCCGCACTGGCATCCGAACGTGGAGCGCGTCACCGTGATCTCCGGAACGCTCGCCATCGGCATCGGGGACACCTTCGACGAGAGCAAGGGCCACGAGATGCCGGCCGGCACGTACGCCACGATGCGGCCGAAGGTGCATCACTTCGCCTGGACGAAGGGAGAGACGGAGATCCAGCTCGCCACGATGGGGCCCTGGAAGCTCGTGTACGTAAACCCGAAGGACGATCCGTCGAAGACGGCGAAGAAGTAACGCGCGGCGCGCGTTCGCGAGGACGCGCGTCATCCCGAACGAAGTGAGGGATCTCGCCCCGACCGCGACGAGAATCCCCGCAAGGGTCGGTCGCGACAACTCTTTGCGAGGCCTGTGCTCGCTCGGCGACCCGTCGGCGAGATGGTCGGCGAGTTTCTGAGGGAAACGGGAATTCTGGTGTTCGTTTTCTACGGGCTCGCGGCGTTTCTTTCCGGAGAGCCGAGATCTCGACCGCTTGCCGCTGCCATC
>WNGA01009570.1_pt1 | contig 13035 bp, 11 predicted proteins | sample 5400061 | NCBI WGS metagenome assembly WNGA01 (sample SAMN13153366, study PRJNA577476) | soil metagenome | isolation source: 100 cm soil or saprolite under grassland replicate 2 | place: USA:California | collected 2016-06-15
CGCGGTCGAGCAGGCCGTGGTGGAGGAACCTCGCAAGCGGGCGACGGCAGTTCGCCCCCAGCTCGGTCTGCTCGCCGTTGGCTGCCTCGGAGTCGGAGCGACGCTGACGTTCTTCTTCGAGGCATCTTGGGCGCACATCGTCGGGATCCCCGCACTGCTCGCGTTCGTCGGCTTGGGCTTCGTCGCGCTCGCGGCGGTCGTCGCGGAGGCGGAGCGATAACGCGATCGGGCGGCTTGACTTTGACTCAGCAGGTCACGGACAGTCCGCAGCGATGGCAACGATCGCGCAGCTACGGAGCCGCAGCGAAGATCTCTTCGCTGAGCTCCTGAAAGCGCAGACGGCCCGACCTGCGCGAGCGCGACGACCTGCCGGAGTCGCGGCGGCTCCCGCACCGTCTGCGGCCGAGTTCTCCTGGTTCGACCGTGACCAGGCGGTCAAGGCGGCGGCCCTGTCGTTTCGGCTCTCCGCGCACGCGGCGTCCAAGCGGCGGGTGAACGACGGCTTGAGCGCGGCACTCAACCATGTCGAGGAGGAGATGGGACGCGCGCATCCCGAGCAGGTCCGCCAGGGCTTCGCTCTCTTCGTCACGCACAACCAGGAAGGGCGGCGCCTGCTGAAGCCGAGGACGGTGACGGCCGCCCCGCGACTGTTCAATCCTCCTCGGCCGCGGAGTCGTCGTCACGCGCCGAGCATCTCGATCGGAGGACTGTCGCCGGGTCTCGACTACTGGCGCGAGGACGTCCTCGCCAACGAACACCACCAGCACTGGCACGAGGTCTATCCCTATACCGGCCTCCCGCCGAGGCGGTTCGAGGACTGGCTCGCCGAGCGGTCGTCGGACGAGCTCGTGGCGATCCTCGACGCGATCCAGCCGGATCCGCGCTGGGCGGACTTCGTCGCCTCGAGAACGCCGGCCCAGCTCGCCGAGCTCTTCGCGCAGGTCGTCCAGGACGACCGGGTCGGCGGCTTGCCCGCCGAGCTCTTCAGCAAGCTGTTCCATCTGAACGACCGGCAGGGCGAGCTGTTCTTCTACATGCACGCACAGATGCTCGCCCGCTACGACGCCGAGCTGCTCTCGAACGGGCTCGCGCGCGTCGAGCCCTACGGCCCGTCTGCGTGGGGCAAGCCGATCGCCGCCGGTCACGATCCGATCGAGGTTCAGGGCTTCGGTCGGCGCGAGCCCAACCAAAAGCTGCCGCGTGCGGACGCGAGCCAACTCCGCGGCTTCTGGCAGAAGATCGAGGATGCACTGACGAGCAAACACCTCCGCGGCGGCGACGGCGGGACCGTCGAGATCGACCCGTCGAACCTCGGCGAAGCCGTCGAGGCGACCGTCTCCCAGCTGAGCGGACTCGACCCGGACTCGTATCCGGGGCTCCACAATTTCGGGCACGGCTTCATCGCGCGGCTCGCGTCCCCCGGGCCGGGCGTGATGACGTCGACGGTGACCGCGATCCGCGACCAGATCTTCTGGCAGTGGCACAGGTTCATCGACGATCTGAACGCGGCCTGGCAGGAGACGCTGCCGCCGTACGACTTCGCCGACGGCCCGGCCGTGCTGCTTCGCGACGGACTACAGCCCGATGATGCGCCGGCTTGGGCCAGTCCCGACGTCATCCTCTGCCGGACGTCGGATCTCCCGGCGGGAGATCTCGACCAGCTCGGTGAGCAGCTCTTCGGTGGGGACAACTGGTCGGGCGACTTCGCCGCTGCGGACGCCTCGATGGACGGAACCTCGCTGAAGACGATCGACGAGCTGACGACGACGATGGCGTCCGCCGACTTCGGGGGGAGCAGCGCCCAGTTCCTGACACACGAACCGTTCTCGTACTTCCTCCGGATCGAGAACACCGCGCCGAGCGCCGTGGACGTGACCGTGCGCATCTTCCTGGCACCTGCCGATCAGGCGGCGGATCGCCGCGCCTGGATGGAGATGGACAAGTTCCTGCTCCAGCTGCCCGCCCGGGCGAAGGTCGTCACGTATCGGCCCGACACGGAGTCCTCGATCGTCAAGCGGCCGAGGGAGACGAGCCCCGCCGATGTCGTCCCGGGCGGCGGCGGGCCCGAGGAGAACTCGTACTGCGATTGCGGCTGGCCGTACACGCTGCTGCTCCCCAAGGGCACACCGGACGGCATGCCGTATCGGTTGCTGGTGGTTTGCACGGACGCCCAGGTCGACCGCGTCGGCCACGCGGAGCACTGCGGATCGATGAGCTACTGCGGCGCCGTCGATCGCTATCCGGATACGCGCGACATGGGCTTCCCGTTCTCCCGGCCGTTCGCCGGCCCGGCCGAGACCGCGATCAGCGACAGGATCGCGACGTTGCCGAATGCAGCAGCGCGCTCGCTCACCATCCGGCACGTCTGATGGCCTGAAACTCGCGTTGCCAGCCCCGTAACCAACGCCTACGCGACCTGGGTCAAGACCCACTACGCAACGCGTCCGTAGGGGAAAGCGGTGGGGCCGCCTCTCGGCGGCCCCACCAATCTAGTTTCCGAGTGGGTTCAGCAGGTTGGCCTTGCCCTCGAAGGCGAACAGCAGCAGGTCGACCATCCGGAACGTGTTGCTGTTCGGGCCGAGCGTCGGACGCCACGTCGGGTCGCGCACGATCGAGGACGTGCTGCCTTCCATCGCCCGGTGGAACGTCTCGGCCACGATCCGGCCGCCGACACCACGCAGCTTCCCGTTGTTCAGCTCGGCCTCGCGGAGGAGGTAGAACCACAGCGGCGTGTTCTTCAAGACCGCGTCCCGCTGCGTCGCGGTGAGCGTGTCGAGCGTGGCACCGCCTTGGCCGTCGCGGATCTGCGCCTTGGTCAGCCCTGTCATGACGACGCCTTTGTTCTTGAGGAACCGCAGCATCTGCTGTCCGGTCGCGAGCCGCACCATTCTCGCCCGCGTCAGGTTCCGGAACGCGAGGTTCAGCTCCGGAGCATTGGCCGGCCGGGGCGGCAGCCCGAGCGTCTGCTCGTTCAACCGCTGCAACGGGTTCGTGAGCTTCGTATCGATCCGCATTGCGCGGTTGAACTTTGCCGGCGGTACGACGAGATCCGGCCGGGGGACCTCTCCGAAGTCGTAGAGCCTCCGGAAGTCGGCGATCCAGTTGGCGGGAAGCTTCAGGTCGCCGCCGAGATCGCCGCTCAGGGCGGAGAACGTGAACAGGAAGTCGAGCGTGCCGCCACCGGCCTCGAAGTTCCTGTTCCAGTTGTAGGCGTCGCGGATCATGCTGTGCCCGAGCCGGAAGGCCGCCACGGAGAACTCGATCGGCATTGTCGGGACGTCGGTCGGCGCGGCGCCGACCTCGAACGCCTTCCGCCCGTTCTTGAAGACGTCGTCGATCGGCTTCTTCTTGCAGATCCGCGACAGGTAGTCGGTGCGGATCATCCACTGGTAGTGCCTGACCACGATGTCCCGCGCCGTCGCGAACTTCTGGGCCGTGGGCACCGTTCCGGGAAGCGTGTCGACGACCCGGTTGTGGAAGCGGATCATCGCGAGGTGGGTCTGCGCGACGGCGAGATTCTCGTCGTTGCGTGGATCCGGGATCAGCGCCGTCCGCTTGGCCGGATTGTTCGGTCCCGTCCCGACGCGGGGGAGATCGGTCTTCGGCCGCCCGGCGTCGCCGAAGGCGGCGACGGTGTCTCCCATCTTCAGGTGGATACCGTCCGCCTCGTAGAACTTCGCCGACGCCGGATCCGTCGGCCCCGCGCCGTAGAGCGAGTCGAGGTCGAGGCTCGGCGAGCGAGCCTGCACGAGCTGGGCCGGCGTGATGAACGAGCCGAGCATGACCGAGGTCTTGTCGAAAGTGAGGTCGTGGTCGATGAACTGGCCGAGGTAGGTGAAGCCCGCGGGGACCTGTGAGTGCGCGCTCGGAGCCGCGGTCATGGCGAGGGCGAGCTTCTTCCTGTTCGGATCGAGGAGCTGGAGGTTGGCGCCGCTGGGACCCATGCGCGAGAACCGAAACGGCGGCGTCGCCGCCTCCAGCCCGGCCGCGAGGCTCTGCGGGCGGCCGTCGCCGCTCTCGCCCAGGAGCCCCTCGTCGACGACGTAGTAACTCTCGAAGCCGTGGTGTGTCATGCCGTCTCCTTCCGCAAGACGTGCGTCAGGGTGAGAGTCGTCCGACCCATGGGACGGCTCGATCGCCGGGCGACCATCCCACCGGCCACGTCCGGTGTCAACCGTGGCTACGCCGGAAACGGCTCGGCCGGCACGTTCTCGCCGAGGAAGCCACAGAGCGGTTCCCATCCGTCGTCGACGTCGTAGACGAGCAGCCGGTCGGCGGGGACTCGGGCCTTCACGTCGTCGTCCCAGCGCCGATGTGCCGCGAGCGCGCTCGCCCGGTCGTCGAAGTCGCCGCCGAAGACGCGGTCCCAGACGAGGGTGTCGAAGACCTGTCTCAAAGCTGCGGGGAAGGGCGAATCCGGCGAGGTCGAGATCCGGTAGATCGTCTCGCGCACGCGTTCGTAGGCCCGTTCCGGGTCGCGCACCGTGAGCAGGACCTTGGCGTCGGGATACGCCTCCATCAGCTCGGCGTAGACGACGCACGCCGGGAAGTCGACCGATGCGGCATAGGTGCCGAAGAGCGCGTCCCAATCGTCCGGCTCGCCGTTCGCGACCGCCTGCCAGAAGGCCGTCTGCTCGGGATGATGCTGGATCTCCGTGATGTGGTAGCAGGGACCAAAGCCCAGCCGCTCGAGTGCCGCCTTGGCCTGGAGCGTGCCCGTGCCGCCGAGGCCTGCCCCGATCACTTGCATCTGGTTCGTGCCCTACGCGAGGACGCGCTCGTCGAGGGCGTCGATCTTGGCGACCTTTCGAGCCGAGGCGCCTCCCTGGAACTCCGAGTTGAGCCAGTGGTCGAGGAGCAGGGTCGCGACCTCGGAACCGACCACCTTCGCCCCCAGGCAGAGCACCTGCGCGTTGTTCGACTTCTGCGCCCGCTCCGCGGAGTACGGATCGGCCACGGCGGCTGCGCGTACTCCCGGAATCTTGCACGCGGCGATCGCCATGCCGATCCCCGTGCCGCACACGAGTACGGCCCGCTCCGCCTCGCCGGCGGCGACGCCTTCGGCAACGGCCACCGCGATGTCGGGATAATCGACCTCGTCGACAGAGTGGCAGCCGTGATCGTGCACGTCGTGTCCGAGCGTCGTCAGGTGCGCCTTCAGGAGCTCCTTCAGCTCGAACCCGTGGTGATCGGATCCAATGGCGATTTTCATGCCCATCTCCTTGGTCGCAGGTCAGCCCACACCGCTGGCGGGCTCCTCGCCCCGTACCGAGAGAGCGAATTCGTCGGCATACCGCTCGTTCATGACCCGCGTCTTGGTGCGGATCCGCTGGTACCGCTCCTCGGTATCGAACAGGCGGCCGGACGATGTCCCCGCGAGACACGTGACGCCGTTCTGACGGACATCGATGAAGGCCGTCTGATCGGTCCGCAGATCCTTGTGGAGCGACAGCGTGCAGACCCCGCGCGCGACGATCGGATAGTCGAGCTCGATGTAGTTGTAGAACTGAAGGCTGAACTCCTGCAGCGACATTCTCGTGTCGAGCGGGATGTCCCCGAGCACGTGGCTCATGGCCATTCCGATCTGACGGACTGCCTCGAGGATGAAGAGCCCGACGAAGTGGTCCGAGTCGTGGTCGATGCGGATCTCGTCTGTGTCCTTGAGGAGGTTGAAGTAGAGAACGTGGCCGACCTGAAGCGGCGACGAGAGCAGGCAGTTCTCGCGCGTTGCCTTCCGGATCAGCACCGGGTCGATCTTCTCCGGCTCCGGATCGTCTGGGAGGAGCTGGATGTGGCTCCGACGGACCTCGTCGGTGACGAAGGGCAGCTGGTCGAAGATGCGCAGGCGCTCGTCGATCATCCGCTTGCTCTGGCCCGATTTGCCCAGGAGCGCGCGAACGACGTCCGTCTGATCGGCGGTAGGAGCCGAGCCGTCGTGCCGCAGCATCCGTTGCAGGCTACGACCAAACGGTGATTTTCTCAACGGGCAAGCGCAGCCGACGTCTTGGATCGTCCGCGGTCGTGTGGGAAACTCGAAGCCTGCTGCGCGCGATCGCTTTCGATTACGGCGACACTCTCGGCGATCTGACGGTAGCCGAGCAGAGGCTGCTCGAGACATACGGCGACATCCGCCGGATGCTGGAAGCGCAGGCCGAACGCGAGGTCCCGGAAGCGGCCGACCTGATCCAGAAGGTGACTGTCCGCGTAATGGGCATGGTGGGCGCCTCGTACGCACGCCACGAGCTCGAGGAGCTCGACGTGCTGGCGCTCTTCGAAGAGGCGCTCTCCGCGCTCGGACTCGAGGTGCCCCGCGAGATGGTGCAGCAGATCCACGAGCTGGAGTACCGGGCCGTGGTTTCGCTCCGGACCGTGCCGCCCGAGAACCTCGACGCGCTGGCGGCTCTCCGAGCCCGCGGGCTCAAGCTGGGCCTCGTCTCCAACGCCCACTTCCTGCCTGCGCTGATGCTCGAGGACTTCGAGCGGATGGGTCTTGCTCGGTACATGGACGCGATCGTCACCTCCTCGCAGCTCGGCGTCCGCAAGCCTCATCCAGCCATCTTCGAGCGGATCCTCGACGAGCTCGGCGTCGCTCCGGAGGAGGCCGTCTTCGTCGGCGACAAGATGCGCGAGGACATCGTCGGGCCGAAAGAGCTGGGGATGCGAGCCGTCCTGACGCACCAGTTCCGGCAGGAGGACTTCGACGGGTCCCCGATCGAGCCGGACGCCGTGATCGGGTCGCTTCCCGAGCTGGTTCCGTACGTCGACCGGCTTCTGCGCGAAGAGTCGCAGGTGCGCGCCTAGAGATGCCGATCGCGACGCCGGAGCAGTACGCGGAGATGCTCGCGACCGCACGTGTGCAGGGATATGCGTACCCCTCGATCAATGTCACGTCGTCGAGCACGCTGAACGCCGCGCTGCGCGGCTTCGCCGAGGCCGGGTCGGACGGGATCGTCCAGATGACGACGGGCGGGGCGAAGTTCGCCTCCGGTCAGGTCGGCGATGCGGCGGTAGGCGCGCGGGCAGTCGCAGAGTTCGCTCACATCGTCGGCGACGACTACCCCGTCCTGATCGCGCTCCACACAGATCACTGCACACCGCCCGAGGCCGACGGGTTCCTCGTCCCGCTGATCGAGGAATCGGAGCGGCGCAGGGAGCGAGGCGAAGGGCCGCTGTTCAACTCGCACATGTTCGACGGGTCGTCGCTGCCGCGTGCGGAGAACCTGCGCCTCTCGGGCGAGTTCCTCGAGCGCTGCGCCGCGGTCGACATCATCCTCGAGGTCGAGATCGGGCTGGTCGGCGGGGAGGAGGACGGGCTCGACCACAGCGACGCGGCCGAGGAGCACCTCTATTCGACACCGGAAGACGCGCTCGCGGTCGTCGAGGAGCTCGGCAACTCGGACGGCCGGTACATGCTGGCGGCGACCTTCGGCAACGTCCACGGCGTCTATGCGGACGTGAACGTGAAGCTGCGGCCGGAGATTCTCGGGGAGCTGCAGGAAGCGGTGATCGCGCAGCACGGCGATGTCGCGGCCTTCAACTTCGTCTTCCACGGCGGTAGCGGCTCGAGCCCGGCGCAGATTGGCGAGGCGCTCTCGCACGGAGTCGTGAAGATGAACGTCGACACGGACATGCAGTACGCCTACACGCGCGCCGTCGCCGACCACGTCTTACGCAACTACGACACGGTCCTCAAGGTCGACGGCCGGTTCGGGGACAAGAAGGCGTACGACCCGCGCGCGTGGATGGGGGCTGCTGAAGCTGGAATGGCGGCACGCGTCGTGCAGGCGTGCAACGACCTGGGCTCGGCCGGAAAGTCGCTCTACCGGGAGGAAGCGGCGGCGCCGAGCGCCAGGTAGGACCTCCTCTCCGTCGAACGCTGCTCTTCCCTGCGTTGTGCGGAACGGTTCCTGCGAACGTATGTTCGGTCTGGCAGAATAATGTAGGAATCGCGGACGGCCGCGCCGAACCGGCGAGCAGATTGGAGGTCCTGGAAGCTGACTACGAAAACCGCACGTCGACGAGACGTGCCGGATCTCCGAGAGGATGATCCGCGCGTTAGCGTGCCGCTCTACACGATCGCCGAGGTCGCACAGTACGTAGGGCTGCCGTACTCCACGCTCCAGAGTTGGATCAGCCCGAGCGGTGCCAGGGAGGCGCTCGTCACATCGCTCGCACGCAAGGGCTATGAGGCGTCGATTCCGTTTATCGGGCTCACCGAGGCGTTCGTGCTCCAGGCAGCGCGAGCGGCGGGTGTGCCTCGCCATCGGATACGGCCCGGCGTAGAGGCTGTGAAGGAGGAGCTCGGTCTCGAGCACGCGCTCGCATCCCGGCTGCTCTATACCGACGGCGCCGAGTTGCTCGTTCGCTACGCCGCCGAAGACGATGACCTCGAAGTCGCCAGGACGAGGCAGCGGCAGCTCAGCGAGACGGTCAAGCACCAGCTCCACCTCATCACCTACGCCGGCGACGGCTACGCGGCGCGCCTCCAGCTTCCCGGCTACGGTCCGGCCGAGGTCGTCGTCGATCCAGCCGTCGCATTCGGCTACCCCGTGGTCAAGGGGAAGGGCACCCGGGTGAAAGACGTTCTCGAACGCTTCTGGGCGGGCGAGAGCCTTCGCGCGATCGCCTACGACTTCGATCTGAATGAAGAGGCCGTGGAAGCCCTTCTCCGTGCGCAGACGAGGCCGACCGGCTGAGTCTCCTTCCGAGTTCTTCCTCGATCGGAGCCTCGGCCGGCACGTAGTCGCTGCCGCCCTTCGAGCAGAGGGGCTCGTCGTTCAGACGCTCGCGGAGCGCTACCCGGAGACAGAAGAGTTTGTCGAGGACGAGGTCTGGATCCGCGAGGGTGATGGAGGACGGCCTCGTGATCCTGATGAAGGACGACCGGATCCGACGCAAGCCGCGCGAGCGGCAGGCGATCCTCGACTCCGGCGCGCGAGCGTTCGTCGTGACAGCTCCGCCGTCGGTCGGTTCATCACGGTGTCCGCCGCCGCGATGATGAAGCTCGCCGCACCTTCGATCGGCGCCTCGAGCGCGAGCGGGCACGCCATGGCGCGGTGGCTCGTCGAAGGGCAGGCCGAGAGTCGTCTCGCTCGAGGCCCAGACCACGCGGCGCAACCCGAGCTGTGCCGCGCCGTAGAAGACGTTGAAGTTCATCGTGGCGTTGGTGTTGAACGTCTCCACGGGAGGGCGGATGTCCGGTGCCGGGATGTTCGCCAGGTGGACGACGCTGTCGGAGCCCCTCAGGACGTCGACCGTCTGCCCGTAATCGGTCAGGTCGGCCAGGACGACGTTGACGCCGATGTCTTCGCCGGGGGGGACCAGGTCGGTTGCGATCACCTCATGGCCGTGGCCGAGCAGCTCTGCCACCGTCGCCCGCCCGGCTTTGCCGCTCGCTCCCGTGACGCAGATCCTCATCTGATGATCGAAGCAGATCGAAGGGCGGGGTAGAGGGCTCGGAAGCGCTCGTACCCTTCGCCGTAGACACGCGCCCAGCTCGGATCCGGGTCTACGGTCTCACGCACGCTCACCGCCGCCTCGACCGCTCCCGGAACGGTTGCGAAGGCGCCCCCCGCCGCGCCGGCGAGCAGCGCGGCGCCGAACGCCGCCCCCTCCTCGACCGCCGGCCGCTCTAGCGGGATCCCCAGCACCGAGGCAACGATCCGCAGCCAGAGCCCGCTGCGCGCGGCGCCGCCCGACACGCGTGCCGACGCCGGCGGCTCGCCCAGCTCGGTCAGGAGTTCCAGCGAGTCGCGGAGGCCGTAGGCCACGCCCTCCAGGACCGCGCGCACAAGAGCGCCACGGCTGTGCGTCGCGGCCAGCCCGGCGAAGGCGCCGCGCGCATCGGGGTCGGCATGGGGTGTCCTCTCGCCGGTGAGGTAGGGGAGGAAGAGGACGCCCTCGGCACCCGGTTCCACCTCCGCGGCTTCGGCGGTCAGCCGTTCGAACGGCTCGCCCGGCGCGAGCGCGTCCCGGAACCAGCGCAGCGATCCGGCCGCAGACAGCATCACGCCCATCGCGTGCCAGCGGTCGGGGACGGCATGGCAGAAGACGTGGAGCCGCCCCCGGCTCTCCGGGGCGAACCCGGGCAGCGGCGCGAAGACCACCCCCGAGGTGCCGATCGTTACGGCGGTCGTGCCCGGCTCGTGGACGCCGACGCCCACGGCCGAGGCAGCCTGGTCTCCGGCGCCCGCTGCCACCGGTGTCCCCTGCGCCGTCTCGCCCGATCTCTCGGGAGACTCGAGGGCACGCGGCAGCCACTCCGGCGGCAGCTCGAGCTTCTCGAGCACCGCCTCGCTCCAGCGCCGCCCGCCGACGTCGAAGAGCAGCGTGCCCGACGCATCGGCGACGTCCGTCGCGTGCACCCCGGTCAGGCGCAGGCGGACGTAATCCTTGGGCAGAAGGACGTGCCGGATCTGCGCGTACGTCTCCGGCTCGTGGCGGCGGAGCCAGAGCAGCTTCGGCGCGGTGAAGCCCGTCAGGGCGAGGTTTCCCGTCAGCTCGAGCAGGCGCTCGGCACCGACGCGCTCCTCGATCTCGCGGCATTCCGCGCCGGTGCGCTGGTCGTTCCAGAGGATCGCCGGGCGGAGGACGCGGTCGTGCTCGTCGAGCGCGACGAGGCCGTGCATCTGGCCGGTCAGGCCGATCGCCTCGGGCTCGACCGCGAGCTCTGCGAGCGCCGCCTGGGCCGCGCGCCACCAGTCCTCCGGATCCTGCTCGGCCCAGCCCGGCTGCGGGGTTGAAAGGGGGTAGCCGTGCTCCGCCCGTGCCAGCACCCCGCCGTCATGAGAGAGAGCGACCGCCTTGACCCCGGTCGTGCCGACGTCGAGGCCGACCAGCGCTTGAGTCACGCGCCCAGGGCTGCGTACACAAGCTCGTACGCGGCGACGGCATCCTTGTGCGACTGCGCCTCGCGCAGCGCGGCGTCGTCGATGCGCGCGGCGACCTCCTCGATGAAGCGCCACTGCAGGACGCTACGCCGCACCGCCGCGACCGCGTCCTCCGTGTACGGATAGAGGTCGAAGCCGAGCCGCTCGCCGTTCGCGCCGTAGTTCGCCCGGCGCAGCTCGACCGCGAGCTCCAGCGTCTCCATGAACGCGGTCGCGCCGACCATGTTGTCGTCGTCGAACGTGCCCCACCCGGAGTTGGCGTGGTGGTGCCCGAGCAAGCCCTCGGCCGCGAGCAGCGCCGCGTACTCGGCCAGCGACTCGCCGTTCATGAGCAGGTGCTGCCAGTCCATGTTGACCTTGACGTTGTCGAGGCCCTGCGCGCGCAGCGAGTGGATCACGTGCAGCGTCATCCCGACGTTCCGCATCAGGATCTTCATCGCCGGCTCCGAGTTCTTGTGCTCGAGAAAGAGGGAGATCCCGTGGTCGCGGCAGCGCTGTGCGGCCTGACCGATCCCTTCCACGAACCAGGCCCAGCTCTCCTTGTACGGCGTCTGGAACGGGTAGTTGTAGCCCTCGATCCCGGGCCAGACGATGAAGTGCGCTTGCAGCTCGCCGGCGAAGTCGACCGCGTCGAGCGTCCGGCGGAGCGCCTCCGCCCGCGTCGCCTCGTCCGGGGAGACGAGGCCGCCGCGGCCGAAGCGCGGATCGAGGTGGAGGCCGGTGGCGAGGCAATAGATGTCGTGGTCGCCGAGGGCGGCCCGCACGTCGTCGAGGTTCTCCGGCGCGAGCTCCTGCGGGTAGTGGAACTCGTAGCCGTCGATCAGCTCGCCGAGGCCGGCGACGGCGCGCTCGACTCGCTGCGCGGTCGTCTCTCCCGCGTGTTCCGGCTGATAGCCGCCGGGGACGAAGCGCGTGACCATCGGGCCGAGAGCCCAGATGCCGAGGCTGGTCTTCATCGCGGCAGTCTTACCCACGCGGCGCTGCTCGGCGGCAGCCGGTCGGCTGTGCCGGCTTCGCTTCTGAGCACCAGCTCTCCCTCGGGGAGGTCGAGCGCCTCGGCTTCGACGTTGACGGCGCAGACGACCGTCTCGTCCGCGGTCTCCCGCGCGAAGACGAGCGACCCCGGTGGGCTCTCGCGCCAGGCGAAGCCCCCGCCGTGCAGCGCCTCGCTTCCACGCCGACAAGCCAGTGCTGCGCTGTAGAGCGCGAGCGTCGAGCCCTCGTCCTCCCGCTGGGCGGCGACGCTCACGCTCGCCCAGGACTCCGGGATCGGCAGCCAGGGCGTCCCGTCGGTGAAACCGAAGCCGGGCGGCTCGCCCTCCCACGGGATCGGGATGCGACAACCGTCCCGCCCCAAACGCGCTCCGCCGCTGCGGAAGAAGATCGGGTCCTGGCGCAGCTCGTCCGGAAGCTCAACCTCCTCGAGCCCGAGCTCCTGGCCCTCGTACAGGAAGATCGTCCCCGGCAGCGCGAGCAGGAGCAACGCGGCGGCGCGGGCGCGCTCGGCGCTGCCGTAGCGCGACGGCAGCCGAATCACGTCGTGGTTCTCGAGCACCCACGTGGGCGTCGCGCCGACCGGAGCCAGCGCGGCGAGCGTGCCGTCGATCGCCGTGCGGAGCGTCGCGGCCTCCCACGGCTCCCAGAGCAGGCGGAAGTTGAACGCGAGGTGGAGCTCGTCCGGACGGACGTACCGCGCGACCCGATCCTGGTCGCGGAGGACGACCTCGCCGACGAGGACCCGTTCGTCGCGGTAGGCGTCGGCGAGCTCGCGCCAGCGACGGTAGAGGGGGTGCACCTCGGGCTGATCGATCGCGTGCTGACGGTCGAAGCCGCCGGTGGCGCCCGGCCGGGGCACGCCGGCGCCCTCGGGCTCGTCACGCAGGAGCCGGTCCTTGAAAAGGCCGTGCGCGACGTCGATCCGGAAGCCGTCGACGCCGTGGTCGAGCCAGAAGCGGAGGATGTCCTCGAAGTCTGCCTGCACCTGCGGGTTGTGCCAGTCCAGGTCGGGCTGCTCGGGCGCGAACAGGTGGAGGTAGTACTCGCCGCTCGGCTCGTCGAACGTCCACGCCGGCCCGCCGAAGACGGAGTCCCAGTTGTTCGGCGGCCCGCCGTTCCGGCCGGGCCTGAAGACGTAGCGAGCGCGGTC
>WNGA01010414.1_pt1 | contig 13035 bp, 11 predicted proteins | sample 5400061 | NCBI WGS metagenome assembly WNGA01 (sample SAMN13153366, study PRJNA577476) | soil metagenome | isolation source: 100 cm soil or saprolite under grassland replicate 2 | place: USA:California | collected 2016-06-15
CTCGACCGCGTGGTCAAGCGCGGCCGCCGGCGCTACGCCGAGCGGTGCGCGCTGGTCTGTGACCGCCTCCAGCCCTACGGCGAGATCGCCGGCCGCGACGCGGGCCTCCACGTCACCCTCCTCCTCCCCGACGGCGTGTCCGACGTCGCCATCGCCCGGAACGCCCTGGCCGCCGGCGTCCACGTGGCACCGCTGTCGTCGTACCGGCGCTCGCTGCCTGGCCCACCCGGCCTGGTAATCGGCTACGGAGTCCCCTCCGACGAAGACCTCCCCAGAGCCCTCGACGTGCTAGCCGCCTCTCTGGCCGAGTCCCTGGCGGACTCTCGGGCCGAGTCGCCGCCCGCTCGGCCCATGCCGTAGCCGATTCGCCGCCCCATTAGCCGACGATCGGTCAACAAGTCATGCCGGGCGCGGGTAGGGCGATCGGGCGGACGCCGTCAGGAGGGCCAGGCCGGTGAGGGGGATGAGGGCGGTGAGGAGGAAGGCGGTCGGGCGGCCGGTGGTGGCGGCTAGGAGGCCGAAGGCGGCCGGGCCGAGGCCGAAGGCGATGTCGAGGCTCATGCTGACGACGCTCATCACGGCTCCACGTTCGGTCGGTGGTACGCCGTCGAGGGCGAGCGCGAAGATCGCCGGCGTGGCCAGTGCCACCCCGACGGCGAGCAGTGCGGTGCCGGCGACCAGGCCCGGTACGGTCCGCCAGCCGCCGATGACGGCCAGACCGGCCGCGATTCCGGCCAGCGCGAACCGGACCGACCGCCGGGCGCCGAGCTGGTCGGGCAGCCGCGCGCCGAGGCTGCGCACCGCGACCAGCACCGCCGCCGGGTGGATCAGCCGCGCCTGCCGCGGCGCGACCGTCGCGGGCCCGTCGCCCGTCTCACCGACCCGCTTCGTGAGTACGACGGCCGTCGCGGCCGCGGCAGTCGCGACCAGCCACACCGCGGTGAAGCCGAAGGAGCCCGCGACCGCCTCCGCGACCGGCGGACCGAGCGCGATCCCGGCGTACAGCGACAGTGAGAACAGGCTCATCGCCTCACCGCGCCGCTCCGCCGGAGCCAGGTCGCTCATCGCGGTCAGCGCACCCACGAAGAAGAACGCCTCGCCGACCCCGGTCAGCACCCGCAGCGCCAGCAGCACGGACACCGAGCCGGCTACGGAGTAAGCCGCCACCGACACGCCGTACACGGAAGCGCCGATGATCATCAGCCGGGCGCGGCCGCGGCGGTCCGCGAGCCGGCCGGCCCACGGCCGGAGCACCAGCGCCGACACGCTGAACGCGCCGACGACCAGGCCGACGGCGGCATCGCTGCCGGCCAGCGGTCCCTCGACGTAGCGCGGGACCGCCGGCACCAGCATCCCCTCCGCGAAGAAGTACGCGAGTGCCGCCAGGCCGACACCGGCGAACCGCCTGGTGACCAGTCGCGGCCTCACCACAGCTGTACTCATCGCGTCCTCCCTCGATCCGGCCCAACAGGGCCACAATGGCGGCAGGGGAACGGCCGGCGCATCGGTAGCTCTGCCTATTCGAGGCCCATTCCGCGGATGCGCCAGCGGGGAGGAGCGGCCATGCCGCACGACGACCTTCGGCTCGCCGACCTGCTCTGCGCGCTGTCGGTGACGCTCGACCTGGCGATGGCGCAGCCGGCCGAGAAGTCGATCCGGTCCTGCGTGGTCGCGACCGGCCTGGCGCGCCGGCTGGGGCTCACCGAGCCGCAGGTGCACGACGTCTACTACGCGACGCTGGTGCGGCACCTCGGGTGCACCGCCACCACGCACGAGGAGGCGTACCTGTTCGGGCCGGAGGCAGGCGCGATGCGACCGCTGGCCGAACGGACCGACAGCGGCAGCCGGCGCGAGTCGCTGGCGCTGTTCGCGCAGGTCGGCCGCGGCGCCGGGACCGCGAGGCTCCGATACGTCGGCCGCACCGTCCGGGCCGGCGCCGACGGCCAGGAACGGCTGCTGCGCGCGGTCTGCGAGGTCGGCTCGATGCTGGCGACCGACCTCGGCCTCGGCCCCGGCGTCGCCACCGCGGTCGCGCACAGCCTGGCCCGCTGGGACGGCACCGGCACCCCGAAGAACCTCGGGTACGACGACATCGCGGTGGCCACCAGGATCGCCGAGGTGGCCACGCAGTCGGTCATCTTCGACAACCTGGACGGGCCGGACGCCGCGCTCGAGGTACTCCGCCGCCGGAGCGGAACCTGGCTGGATCCCGGCGTGGTGGCCGCGTTCGAGAGCGGCGGCCGCGCGCTACTCGCGGAGATGGACGGGCAGGACGTGTGGCAGGCGGCGCTGGACGCGGAGCCGGTTCCGCAGGCGCGGATCCCGGCCGGGCGGCTCACCGCGGTGGCGCGCACGTTCGCTCACTTCGCCGACCTCAAGTCGCCGTACCTGCTCGGGCACTCGACCGGCGTCGCCGAGCTCGCGACAGGGGCGGCCCGGCAGCTCCGGCTCGGCGACGCCGAGACCGCCACGCTGCGGCAGGCGGCGCTGTTCCACGACCTCGGCCGGGTCACCGTGCCGACGACGATCTGGGAGCGGCCCGGGCCGCTGCGGCAGGGCGACTGGGAGCAGGTACGGCTGCACCCATACCACACGGAGCGGATCCTGGCCCGGTCCGCGGCGCTGGAACCGGCCGGGCGGATCGCCGCCCTGCACCACGAACGCCAGGACGGCAGCGGCTACCCGCGGCACTCACGGGGACCGGAGCTGCCGGTCGCGGCCCGGGTGCTGGCGGCCGCCGACGCCTACCAGGCGCGGACCCAGGACCGCCCGCACCGCGATGCGCTGCCGGCCGAGGCGGCGGCGGAGGCGGTGCTCGCCGACGCGCGGTCCGGACTGCTGGACCCGGAGTGCGTGCGGGCCGTGCTGGACGCCGCCGGGCAGCGTCCGGCCGGGCGGTCGCGGGACTGGCCCGCCGGGCTGAGCGACCGCGAGGTCGAGGTGCTCCGGCTGCTCGCGCGCGGCCGGTCGAACCCCGAGATCGCGCGCGAGCTGGTGCTCTCGCCGCGCACCGCCGAGCACCACGTGCAGCACATCTACGCCAAGATCGGTGTGTCCACCCGCGCGTCCGCCGCGCTCTTCGCGCTGCAGAACAGCCTGCTTGACGTCAACGCCTGTTGACCTACTCTGGTGCGCATGACAGAGACACCGGCCAGGCGGTCCGACCGGACGCGTGCCGCGATCCTCGCCGCGGCACGCGAACGGTTCGCCGCGGACGGGTACGAGCGTGCCACCATCCGCGCGATCGCGGCCGACGCGCGGATCGACCCGGCGATGGTGATGCGCTACTACGGCAGCAAGGAGGGGCTGTTCGCCGCCGCGGCCGAGTTCGACCTGCGGCTGCCGGATCTGGCCGAGGTGCCGCGCGACCAGATCGGCGCCCTGGTCGTCCGGCACTTCCTGAACCGCTGGAGCGGCGACGAGATCCTGACGGCGCTGCTCCGTACAGCCGTCACGCACGAGTCGGCCGCCGAGCGGATGCGGCAGATCTTCGCCGGCCAGCTCGGCCCGGTGATCGGCCAGCTCACCGCCGGCGCCCCGGACACACCCGTCCGGGCCGGGCTCGTCGCCAGCCAGATCCTCGGCCTCGCGCTGTGCCGCTACGTGCTCGCCTTCCCGCCGGTCGTCGCGATGACCGACGACGAGGTCGTCGCCTGGCTCGGCCCGACGCTGCAGCGCTACCTCACCGGCTGACGAGCCGGCGCGGTCAGCGGTGCGGGTCGCGCCGGCGTTCGCGGTGGCGGGCCTGGCGGACGTAGACGAAGCCGATCAGGACGCCGGTGACGAAACCGCCGAGGTGGCCCTCCCAGGAGATGTTGGGGATCGCGAACGAGATGTACGCCGTGATCGCGACGTACGCGATGATCCAGGTGACGTCGCGGCCCATCGAGCGGGAGATCACCAGCAGGGCGCCGACCAGGCCGAGCACCGCGCCGGACGCGCCGAGGGTGGCGGCGTTCGGGTCGAGCAGCCAGACCACGAGCGAGCCGCCGAGCGCCGAGCCCAGATAGAGCAGCGCGAACCGCAGCCGGCCGAGCAGCCGCTCCAGCTCCGGACCGAGCTGATACAGCATGAACAGGTTCGAGAAGATGTGGAAGAACTGCTCGTGCGTGAACGCCGACGTGAGCAGCCGCCATGGCTCGGTGTCGGCGAGCGGGCCGTACATCACGAGCTCGCTCCAGACCCGGTCGCCTCCGGCCAGGACCGCGATCCAGACCAGCACGTTGATGGCGAGCACGGTGAGCGTGACGACCTGGTGGTTGATCCGGGCCACGCCGCCGAGCGTCGTACGCGTTCTGCGCACTGACTTGACGCCGGCGGCGAAGCACTCCGGGCACTGGAAACCGACGGCGGCAGGTTGCATGCACGCCGGGCAGATCGGCCGTTCGCAGCGCTGGCAGCGAACGCCGGCCGGCCGGTCCGGGTGCCGGTAGCAGACGCCGTCGGTCATCGGTCAGGCGTTGCGGCGTTCGATGGTGACGGCGTTGACGACGACCGGCTCGAGCGGTTTGTCCATCGGTCCCGTCGCCGTGGTCGCGATCGCGTCCACGACCTTCTTGCTCTCGTCGTCGGCGACCTCGCCGAAGATCGTGTGCTTGCGGTTCAGGTGCGGCGTCGGCACCACGGTGATGAAGAACTGCGAGCCGTTCGTGCCGCGGCCCATCCGGACACCGGCGTTCGCCATCGCCAGCAAGTACGGCCGGTCGAACTGCAGCTCTGGGTGGATCTCGTCGTCGAAGTCGTAGCCGGGACCGCCGGTGCCGGTGCCGAGCGGGCAGCCGCCCTGGATCATGAAGCCGTCTATCACCCGGTGGAAGCCGAGGCCGTCGTAGAACCGGGCGTTGCTCTTCTGGCCCGTCTTCTCGTCGGTCCACTCCTTGGTGCCCTCGGCCAGGCCGACGAAGTTCTCAACCGTCTTCGGGGCGTGGTTCGGGAACAGGTTGATGGTGATGTCGCCCTTCGACGTCTGCAGCGTCGCGATGAGCTCTTCGGCCACGATTCTCGGCTCCTCGATAGTCAGTGGTACGGCGACGATCCTGTCACGGGTCACCAACACCGCCCGGCGCGACCCGGCTTGGCGTGTCCGTGACCGGCCGTCGTCGTACGATGCAGGCGAAGGCCACACTTGGTTGCCCATGCCGTGACCGGCCGCCCGATGGTCAACCCCAAGTACTCACCATGTGGCATGCCCGGGGGCATCGCCACCCAAGGAGGAATCGTGGGTTCGAAGTCGAAGGGCCGCTTCAAGAACACCAAGGAGCGGGTCCGTCCGTACGCCGAGAGCGCCGGCCACGTCGGCAGTGCCTCGCTGGAGGCATCGGTGAAGGCCTCTCGCAAGGCGAAGGACAAGGTCGGACCGTACGCCGAGAAGGCCGTGGAGCGCGGCGCGGTCGCCGCGAGCCACGCTGTCGACAAGGTCGGCCCGGCGGTCGACGAGGCCCTGCACAAACTCGGGCCCGCTGCCGCCGATGCCGCCGAGAAGGCGCGTGAGCGTCTGAACGACGACGTGCTGCCGAAGATCAGCGGCGCCCTGACCGCGATCGCCGCGGCCGCGGAGCCGGCGATCGAGGAGACCGGCCGCCGGGGCAAGGCCACCAAGGCCGCGCTGAAGGGCGAGGTGGACGCGCCGAAGCCGCGCCACCGGGTCCGCAAGCTGCTGGTGGTGCTCGGGTTCGGCGCGGTCGCCGCCGCCATCGCCAAGAAGCTGATGTCTTCGCCGGAGCCGGCCTGGCAGTCGACCCCGACCGCGGGCGCGAACTACGGCTCGTCGTCGACCAGCCCGTCCACGTCCCGGCCGCGTCCGGCCGAGACCACGAAGCCGGAGTCCAAGCCGGCTGAGTCCAAGACGGCGGGGCCGAAGCCGGGCTCGGAGACGCTGAAGGAGGCCGCTGCGGACGGCTCGCTCGACGCGACCACCGCGGCGCCGCCGGAGGCCGCCAGCACGAACAAGGGCAAGAACGGCACCCAGCCGACCCTCGAGGAGGAGGCGGGCACGACACCGGCCGCCAAGACGGCGACCAGCTCGACCCGTCGTCGTACGACGTCGAACTCGAAGCCCGGCGCCTGACGATCTGAGTAGGCCGCGGTCGCCCCTCTGTGGGGTGGCCGCGGCCTTTTGTGCTGTGGAGAGTCCGCGGCACGGACCCGAGTCGCGACACGGGGTGTAACTGTGTTCTCCTGGTTGCCGCCTCGGGGGACACGTCCACAACGTGCCCGGACAAAGCAAATCCGGGCTAGGAGTAGGTATGCAGGTGGCAGGAAGGTGACGCTGACGCCAAATCAGCGCGATGCGTGCTGCGCTCGTAACCTACCTCGTGGTACTTATGGGAACCGGTCATGCGGGGGCGCAGCGACTGACATCGATTGCGACGGAGCTCGAGCACGCAAGGGACGCCCGTGAGTCACCCGCAGGTGGCAGCCACAGCTGCCGTACCCGATGACGACGACATGCCCTCCGCCCTGCCCGAGGAATTCCATTCGCTAGGCCCGATCGGCCGGGCTGCCATCGTCCTGCTCGGCATCTCGACCGTCACGCACCTCGCGTCGACGATCTCCGACTGGCACACCTACAACGTCGTCCGGGACTACCTCGGTGGTAAGCCGAACGTGGAGGACGCCGCGCTGAACAGCGCCGACACCGTCGCGCGGCTCACCTCGATCCCGAACGTGATCGTCTCGGTCGCCGCCGCCGTCGTCTTCGTGCTCTGGTTGTGGCGGGCCCGGCTCAACTCCGAGGTGTTCTGCCGCGCCGACCACCGGCACAGCCACGCCTGGGTGCTGACCAGCTGGATCTGCCCCGGGCCGAACATGGTCTACCCGAAGCAGATCGTCGACGACATCTGGGCCGCCAGCCACCGTCGTACCCCGTCGTGGACCGAGGACCTGAAGCGCTACCGCCGTACGGGCGTCACCACCGCCTGGTGGCTCTGCTGGGTCGGCGCGATGCTGCTCGACGTCGTCGTCCGCCGGGTGCTGATGTGGGTCGAGCCGACCGTCGGGTCGCTGCACATCACCGCGATCAGCGCCACGGTCGCCCTGATCTTCACCGGGCTGTCCGCGGTGCTCGCCACCCAGGTGATCCGCAAGATCACTGGCATGCAGACCGAGCGCCCGTGGATCGCGTGGTGGGACGCCGAGGAGGGGATCAGCGCCCAGGACCGGTACGTCGAGCCCGCGTGGGACGAGATAGAGCGCGCCGCGGCCGCGAAGCCGGCCCCGTCGTACGCCTCCGACAACCTGTACGCCGAGTCCTCCCGCAGTGACGCGGCCGGCTTCGCCATGAACGGCCGCGCGGTCGCCGCGCCTGCCGCCTCGGCAACGTCGGCCGCTTCGGCTGCCGGCTCGGCTGCCGCTGACGCGACGGCGCCGCTGCGGTTGGTGCCGGGTGCCGCCGCGATCCCGGGTACGTCGGACACGCCGTCGTGGCGGACGCCGGACCGCTTGTCGGCGCGGGCGTCGGAGCCGGAGGAGCCAAACCGGCCGAACCTGGTCGGGCTGCCGTCGCTGCCGACCGCGCCGACCGCGCCGGTCGCCCCGGCCCCGGCCGCCTCGGTCGAGGAGCCGCGGCTCAGCATCCAGGAGCGGTTCGAGAAGAAACGCGACGAGCTGCTCGAGACGACGCAGAACGTGGTCCGGCCGCGGCAGAGCCAGCCGGTCGCCGAGGAGCCGGAGGAGAAGCCGGCCTGGAGCCCGTTCGCGTCGATGGTCGAGCAGTGGCGCGACGACATCGAGGACGCCCCGTCGTACGGCGCAGGCTCCGGCCCGGTGTACGCGCCGGAGCGGACGCCGGACTACCGGTCGGCGGCGCGGAAGCCGTACTCGGCGGAGCCGGAGCAGAGCTACCCGTCGGAGACGTACCGCTCGTCGGAGTCGGCCGCGAGCTACCGGCCGGAGCCGTCGTACTCCGACGAGCCGGACTACTCGCGGTACCGCACGTCGGAGCCGGCGGCGAGCTACCAGCCGGACTACCGGTCCTCGGAATACGGTTCGGGGTCGGACCTCGGGTCGGATTACCGCTCCTCGGAGCCGGCCGCGCGGTACCAGCCGGACTACCGGTCCGAGACCTACGGCTCGTCGGAGCCGAGCTACCGGTCCGAGCGCCCGCAGCCCGAGCCCACACGGCGACCCGAGCCGACCTACCAGCCGGAGCCGACCTACCAGGCCGAGCCGACCCGGCGTCCGGAGCCCAGCTACCAGCCGCAGCCGACGTTCCAGCCCGAGCCGGCCCGCCGTCCGGAGCCCAGCTACGAGCCGAGCTACCGGTCCGAGCCCGAGTACGGCGCGGCCGCGTCGCGGCGCGGCTACGACGAGCGCCCGGCGCAGGAGTCGCCGTACAACCGGCCGTCCGAGCCGGCGCAGCCGCCCGCCCCGCAGAACCCGAGCCTGCCGCAGGCGCCGGTGCTCGCGCCGTCGCCGTCGGTCTGGCCGACCGCCCCGAGCCGGCCGTCCTGGGCGGGCGAGTACGACTCGTCCTACGGCGGCCAGTCGGGTGACCCGCTGCCCACGTCGGCTCCGGTCCCGGCTCCGCCGTCGCCGCCGCTCACGCTGGTGCCGTCGATGCCGCCGGTCCCGCCGGCCGACCAGCACCCGCCGGCTCGCCGCGCGCTCCGCCCGGAGCAGCAGGCCGAGCAGCCCCGGTACTCCGAGGCCCCGAGCGCGACCCGCCAGCCCGACGTCCGTCCGCAGGGCGGCACCCCCGCCGCCGGCCCGTCGTACCAGGCCGGCCAGGCCCCGGCGACCCGCGGCACCCGCTTCCGCAGCACCGAGCCGGACCAGCCCCCGACGGTCGAGCCCGACCCGAACGGCCCCCGCCACCCCCGCCGCCGCTGGTCCGTCTAAGCCGAAGTTTCGTGCGCTCTGGGTGCTGATTCCCGTGCCGACCAGGGAGAATGCTCTTGCGACACACTGATGTGTAGACACTAATGTGCTTGATGTCGTGGTGCCGATTTGCCATGATTGTCTTGTGCCTAAACGTGGTGGCGCGATGCACGTGTCGACGACGCGTCGACACTACGTGGGTAAGGATGGGCGGGAGCGGACCTACGAGACGCATCTGCTGCGCCGCTCGTTCCGCGACGGTGAGAAGGTGCGCAACGAGACGTTGGCGAACCTGTCCCACCTGCCCGCCGAGGCGATCGCCGCGCTGCGGGCGGTGCTGGCCGGGCAGCACCTGGTGGTGACGGGGGAGGGGTTCACCCTGGAGCGGTCCCGGCCGCACGGGCACGTCGCCGCGGTGCAGGCGATGGCGCGGCGGCTGGGGTTGCCCGCGCTGCTGGGTGAGCCGGGCCGGATGCGCGACATCGCGCTGGCGCTGGTCATCGCCCGGGTGGTGCGGCCCGGCTCCAAACTGGCGACGCGGCGCTGGTGGGCCGACACCACGCTGGCCGCCGACCTCGGTGTCGCGGACGCGTCGCGGGACGAGGTGTATGCCGCGCTGGACTGGCTGGCCGAACGGCAGGACGCGATCGAGGCCGCGCTCGCGGCCCGGCACCTGTCCGACGGCGGCATGGCGTTGTTCGACCTGTCCAGCTCGTGGGTGACCGGGCGACACTGCCCGCTCGCGGCGTACGGCTACTCCCGCGACGCCCGCCACGACCACCCGCAGATCACCTACGGGCTGCTCACCGATGCGGCCGGGCGGCCGGTCGCGGTGCGGGTGTTCGGCGGCAACACCGGTGACCCGACCGCCTTCACCCAGATCCCGGCGCTGCTGCGCGAGACGTTCGGGCTCACCGACGTCGTGGTGGTCGGTGACCGCGGGATGCTCACCACCGCCCGCGTCCAGGCGCTGAAAGACCTGGGCGGGTTCGGCTGGGTGACCGCGCTGCGCGCGCCCCAGGTCGCGAAGCTCGCCGCAGACTCAGGCCCGCTGCAGCTGTCGCTGTTCGACCAGCAGAACCTGGCCGAGATCAGCCACCCCGACTACCCCGGCGAGCGGCTGGTCTGCTGCCGCAACCCCGCGCTCGCGACCGAACGGGCCCGCAAACGCACCGAGTTGCTCGATGCCACCGAGGCCGCGCTGGCCAAGATCGCCGCACAAGTGCAGGCCGGTCGGCTGGTTGACCCGGTCAAGATCGGGCTGCGGGTCGGCCAGGCCATCGCCAGGCACAAGATGGCCAAGCACTTCAGGATCGACATCGGCGCCGGCCGCTTTACCTTCACCCGCGACACCGCCGCGATCGACGCCGAGGGCGCCCTGGACGGCATCTACGTGCTCCGCACATCCGTTCCCGCGGGAACGCTCGACACCGCCGGCGTGGTGCGCGCCTACAAGAACCTCGCCAACGTCGAACGCGACTTCCGCTCGCTGAAGACCATCGACCTGGACCTGCGACCGATCCACCACCGCACCGAGGCCCGGGTCCGCGCCCACGTGTTCCTCTGCGCTGTGGCCGGCTACCTGGTCTGGCACCTGCGCGAAGCGCTCGCCCCGCTCACCTTCACCGACGAACACCCGCCCGAACGCACTGACCCGGTCGCCCCCGCCCGCCGCTCGGCCGCCGCCGACCGCAAGGCCGCCACCAAGACCACCACCGACGGCCTCGAAGCCCGCGGCTTCCGTGACCTGCTCGACCACCTCGGCACCCTGACCCGCAACACCATCGCGGTCACCATCGCCGACCACACCACCCGGTTCGAGCAGCTCACCACCCCAACCCGAACCCAGCAACGGGCCTTCGACCTCCTCGAAACCGCAGTCCCGATCGAGCTGAAGTAGCCAGAACACCGCAGAACTCAGAGACAAAGCCCCAGGTCAGCACAACGCCACCCGCCCAAGCTCACGAAACTTCGGTCTAAGCGCTGCTCCGTCCAACCCTGCTCCGGACCCGCTCCGGCCCCGTTCCGGCCCGCTTCTTTCCGACGATCGGTCACTTTTTCCCGGTCTGTGGACAAGCCCCGGCTATCCACAGGTGCGGAAGAGGTGACCGATCGTCGGCAGGACCAAGGGGGGCGGCGGGCCTCGGGCGAGTTAGGGCAGGAGAAGGGTGAGGTCGCCGAACTCGTGCCAGAGGTAGCGGCGTTCGAGGGCGGCGTCGTACGCGCGCTGGACCAGCGGGGCGCCGGCTACCGCCTCGAGCAGCAGCAGGTGTGAGGCGTCCGGCGCGTGCATGCCGGTGAGCAGCCCATCGACCACGTACGCCGGCCGGTCCGGCCCGAGCACCAACTCCGTCCAGCCCCGCGACGCCGCGATCGAGCCGTCCGGCCGGGCCGCGGTCTCCAGCGCGCGCACCACCGTCGTACCGACCGCGACCACCCGTCCGCCGCGCACCTTCGTCCACGCGACCAGCTCCGCCGTCGCCGCCGGCACGTCGTACCGCTCGGCCGCCGGCGGCTCGTGACTCTCCAGCGACGACACCCCCGTGTGCAGCGTGATCGGCGCGATCAGCACGCCCGCGGTCACCAGCCGCGTCACCACCTCGGTGCTGAACGGCCGTCCCGCGCTCGGCATCTCCGCACTGCCCGGCTCGGTCGCGAACACCGTTTGGTACGACGCCAGCGGCCACCGGTCCGCGACATACGAGTACGCGATCGGCCGCCCGTGCCGCGCCAGAAACTCCGGCACCGCCATCCCCGCCCGCGCCCGCCACAACCGCACCCCACCACCGAGGTACGCCGTTCCGCCCGGCGCATCGGTACGCGTCCGCGAGTTCGTCGCGGGGCCGGGGCCGGGGTTGTAGGGGGCGACGAGGTGGAGGGTGCCGGCGGCGAGCTCGACTCGCTCGCCGGGTCGGGCGTCGAGCATCGGGTGCGCGGCGTCCGGCGCGGTGCGGAGCTCGACGACCCAGTCGCCGTCGTCGAGCGGGGTCGAGAAGTGCACGACCACGGGCTGCACACCGTCCGGCGCGATCCGGGTGCCGTCGACCGCCGCGGCGAACGTGCCAGACGTGTTCACCACCAGCAGATCGCCGGGCCGCAGGTAGTTGCCGAGGTCCCCGAACGCCGCATGCTCGACACCGTCACCGGTCGCGACCATCAGCCGCACCTGGTCCCGGTTCAGCCCACGCGCCTCCGGCGGCTCGGCCGCGTTCAGCTCGTCCGGCAGCACGAACCGGGTCCGCGGTTCGGCGATCACGCGCCCACCTCCACCGACGCGAACTCGGCCGCGCGGTAACGCCCGCTCGGCGGTCGCGTCGCGATCAGCCGCAGGAACGCCGGTACGACGGTCGCGGGCTCCGGCCGATCGGAGATGTCCTCGCCGGGGAACGCCGCCTGGTGCATCGCGGTACGCAGATCGCCCGGGTCGACCGCGTACACGGCCAGCTCGGGCTGCTCCGCCGCGAGCACCGCGCTGGCGTGGTCGAGCGCCGCCTTCGCGGATCCGTACCCACCCCAGCCCTCGTACGCCTCCACCGCGGCATCCGAGCTGATACTGATCACCGTCCCGCCGGACGCTTTGAGCACGGGCAGTAGGTGCTGGGTCAGCGCGATCGGCGCGATCACGTCGACCTCGTATACCCGCCGCAGTTCGTCGAGCGGGTAGTCGGCCAACTCGGGCTGCGGACTCGGCCCGAGGTGACTCGCGTTGTTCACCAGCAGATCCAGCCGCCCCAACCCCGCCACGACCGCCGCCAGCTCCTCCCGGTGCCGCGCGTCCGTCACGTCCCCCGCGATCGCGATCACGTCCCCACCCGAATCCGTCGCACCCGCCTCATCCTGCGGATCCGGAACGCCCCGGCGTATCTCCTCGGCCGCGGACCCCAGCAGCTCGGCCCGCCGCCCGTCGATCACGAGCCGCCAGCCCAGCCCGGCCAGTCCATGAGCAAGTGCGAGTCCAAGCCCGGCCGATGCCCCGGTGATCACCGCGACAGGTCTGTCAGAAGTAGTCGTCTCCGTCATACCGCCCAGGGTCCTACCTCAAGTGCACTTGAACTCAAGCGCGACCCGAAGCCACCCTCGTGGGGCCGGAACGGGGTTAGGGGGTGGGGAGGAGGATGCCGGGGTTGAGGATGGCGGTGGGGTCGAGGGTCTGTTTGACGGCGCGGAGGGACTCGATGGCCAGGGGGCCTACTTCGGCGGTGTAGGCGTCGCGGTGGT
>WNGA01026110.1_pt1 | contig 13035 bp, 19 predicted proteins | sample 5400061 | NCBI WGS metagenome assembly WNGA01 (sample SAMN13153366, study PRJNA577476) | soil metagenome | isolation source: 100 cm soil or saprolite under grassland replicate 2 | place: USA:California | collected 2016-06-15
CGAGCATCCCAAATGATTTCGGCGACTTGATCGATTATCAGAGGATTGTGGACGCTTGCTTTTTCGCTCAACCGAATAGCTTGCCGGATTGCAAGTTCGTTATTGGCGTACAATTCGCATTGAACGAAGACCACGCGACTGGGGTAATTACGCTTTGGCCAGATCGGTTCGTCAGCATAAACAAGAGCGACCGGACCGAATTCCCCCCGTTGCTTCCATCTTCGTGTAAGTACCTGGCAGGCAAACTCTACAACCGCCGGCACACGCGTGAACCCCCGTTCCCAATTTTGAACCGTGTTTCGGTGAACGCCAAGCATTCTTGCCGCTTCTGCGTTCCTGTAGCCCAGGGTTCTCCTCCAGTTGAGAAAATCATCCGCGTTCATGGCTCGTCTTATCGCTTCTCGGCAAAGCGGCCGAACCTCGTCGTTCAGCCTGGGAACCGTTCGCCGGCATCATTTGCTGAAGAACAGGTACTTTACGAGCGCAGCTATCCCGAGAACAAGGAAGATGGTCACGAGGAGACAGATGAGACCCATGGCCCACATCATTCCGCCGCCCATCATATTCATCATGCCGTCCATCATGATACGGTCTCCATCTCAGACGACTGCCGGTTCGCGGGAGCAATGCGTGGCGTGCGGATCGCGACGCCTTTGACCACCGCGTAAATCGCCGGGATCACGACCAGCGTGAGCAAGGTGGACGACACCATGCCGCCGATCATCGGCACGGCGATCCGCTGCATTACCTCGGCGCCGGTGCCGTGGCTCCACATGATCGGCAACAGTCCGGCCATGATGGCGGCGACCGTCATCATCTTCGGCCGCACGCGCTCGACCGCGCCGGTCATGATCGCCGCATAGAGATCATCGCGCGTGAACGGCCGGCCTTCCGTTTCGCGACGGGACTGGAGTTCGGTCAGTGCGTTGTCGAGATAGATCAGCATGACGACGCCGGTCTCGGCGGCGACGCCGGCGAGCGCGATGAAGCCGACGGCAACGGCGACCGACAGATTGAACCCGAGCCACCACATCAGCCACAGGCCCCCAACGAGCGCGAACGGCACCGAGAGCATGACGATCAGCGTCTCGGTCACGCGGCGGAAGTTGAGGTAGAGCAGCAGGAAGATGATGAGGACGGTGACCGGCACGACGATCAGAAGGCGGGCCTTGGCGCGCTCCAGGTATTCGAACTGGCCGCTCCACGAGACGTAATAGCCGGGCGATCGCGGTCGCGCAGATCGACGAAAATGTAGATCGCAAGCTGCGCGTTCTCGGTACGGATGTTGGCGGGACCCTGGGCAAGATTCACCTTGGCGACCTGACCGAGCGGCACGGTGCCCCCATCGCCGGTCGGGATCAGGACCTCGGTCGCAATCGCCTGCGGATCGCTGCGGTAGTCGCGCGGATAGCGGATGCTGACGGTGTAGCGCTCGCGGCCCTCGACCGTGGTCGTCACCGGCTCGGCGCCGAGCGCCATGGCGATCAAGCCCTGCAGATCACCGACCATGAGCCCGTAGCGCGCGAGCTGTGCGCGGTCGGGGTCGATGTTGAGGTAATAACCGCCGATGGCCCGCTCGGCATAGGCGCTCGTCGTTCCCGGCACCGTGCGGATCACCGCCTCGATCTGGCGCGCAAGCTTGTCCATCTCCGCAAGATCGGTGCCGATCACCTTCACGCCGACCGGCGTGCGGATGCCGGTCGAAAGCATGTCGATGCGCGCCTTGATCGGCATGGTCCAGGCATTGGAGACGCCGGGGAACTGCAGCGACCTGTCCATATCGGCAATCAGCTTGTCGACCGTCATGCCGGGCCGCCATTCGCTCTCCGGCTTCAAGTTGATGACCGTCTCGAACATCTCGGTCGGAGCCGGATCGGTTGCGGTCGAGGCGCGTCCTGCCTTGCCCCAGACCGAAGCGACTTCCGGAAAGGACTTGATGATCTTGTCCTGCGTCTGCACCAGCTCGGCGGCCTTGGTCACCGACAGGCCGGGCAGCGTGGTCGGCATGTAGAACAGCGTGCCTTCATTGAGGTTCGGCATGAACTCGGTGCCGAGCCGTAGCGCCGGCCACAGGCTGCCCGCGAGAATGATGATGGCGATCAGGATCGTGGCGGCCTTGAAGCGGAGCGCGAGTTGGATCACCGGCCGATAGAGCCAAATGAGCACGCGGTTGATCGGATTCCTGTGCTCCGGCACGATCCGGCCGCGCACGAACAGAATCATCAGCGCGGGAACCAGCGTGACGGACAGGAATGCCGCCGCCGCCATGGCGAAGGTCTTGGTGTAGGCGAGCGGCTTGAACAGCCGGCCTTCCTGCGCTTCGAGCGCAAAGATCGGCAGGAAGGAAGCCGTAATGACGAGAAGGCTGAAGAAGAGCGCCGGCCCGACCTCGCTCGCCGCCTCGATCAGCACCTCTGCTCTCGGCTTGTCGGGCGCGGCGCGTTCGAGGCGCTTGTGGGCGTTCTCGATCATGACGATGGCCGCATCGACCATCGCGCCGATCGCGATGGCGATACCGCCGAGGCTCATGATGTTCGAGCTCAAACCGAGAAGATGCATGCACAGGTAGGCGATCAGGACGCCGAGCGGCAGCGTGATGATCGCGACAAGCGCGCTGCGGACGTGAAGGAGGAAAATGATGCAAACAAGGGCGACGATCAGGCTTTCCTCGATCAGCGTGCGCTTGAGCGTGTCGATCGCGCGATAGATCAGCTCCGAGCGGTCGTAGACCGGCTCGATGGCCACACCTTGCGGCAGACTCGGCGCGATCTCGGCGAGGCGGTTCTTGACGTTCTTGATGACCGTCAGCGCATTTTCGCCGAAGCGCTGCAGCGCGATGCCGGAGACGACCTCGCCCTCCCCGTCCATCTCGGTGATGCCGCGCCGCTCGTCCGGGGTCAGCTCGACGCGCGCCACGTCTCTGAGCAACACGGGCACGCCCCGCTCGCTCTTGACGACGATCTGCTCGAGGTCGCCGAGGCTTTTGATGTAGCCGCGTCCGCGCACCGCAAACTCGGTCTCGGCAAGCTCCACGGTGCGGCCGCCGACGTCCATATTGCTCGCACGCAAGGCTTCGCGGATTTTAGCCAGCGGAATGCCAAGCGCCTGCAGCCGCCGCGGATCGATGACCACGCTGTATTGCTTGACGAAGCCGCCGACGCTCGCGACCTCCGCCACGCCTTCCGCCTTGGCGATGCCGTAGCGGACATACCAGTCCTGAATGGTGCGGAGCTCGGCGAGGCTCTTCTGGCTCCCGCGCACCACGTATTGGTAAACCCATCCCACCCCGGTCGCATCGGGACCCAGGCTTGGCGACACCCCCGCCGGCAGCCGGCGCGACGCCGAGCTGAGATATTCAAGCACCCGCGAGCGCGCCCAGTAGAGATCGGTGCCGTCCTCGAAGATCACGTAGACGAAAGAGACGCCGAAGAAGGAGAACCCGCGCACGACGCGCGATTTCGGGACGCTCAGCATCGCCGTGGTCAGCGGGTAGGTGACCTGATCCTCGACGACTTGCGGCGCCTGCCCGGGATATTCGGTGTAGATGATCACCTGCACGTCGGACAGATCGGGAATGGCGTCGAGCGGGACGCGCGAGACCGCATAGATGCCGGCCAAGGTCACGAAAATGGACGCAAGTCCCACCAGAAAGGCGTTGCGCGCCGACCAGCGAATGATCCCGGCAATCATTGCGGCGGCTCCTGGGTGAAGGCTTGCAACGCCGCCTTGAGATTGCTCTCGGCATCGATCAGGAAGGTCGCCGACGTGACGACCTCCTCGCCTTTGCTCACCCCTTCCATGACCTCGACGTAACCCTCGCTGCGGCGGCCGAGCTTCACCGGCCGGGGCTCGAAGCGACCCTCGCCCTTGACGACCAGCACGATTTGGCGGGTGCCGCTGTCGATGACGGCGCTCACCGGAACGGCGATGACTGGTCCTTCCTCGGCGCCGGCCTGGAAAACGACATCCGCGTACATATCGATCTTCAGCCGGCCGTCCGGATTTGGCACCTCGATGCGCACGCGGGCCGTCCGGGTCTCTGCCCTCAGCACCGGGTAGATGAAGGTCACCTCTCCCTCGATGGGTTGGGCCATGTAGGCACGCACGGCGACGTTTGCGCGCGTGCCGACCTTGATTGCCGACAGGTCGCCCTCGGCAACGTCCGCGATGATCCACACGTGGGAGTGATCGGCGATCCGATAGAGCTCGTCGCCCGGCATGACACGTTGTCCATTGATCACGCGCTTGACGATCACCTCTCCGGTTGCGGGTGAGGGCCAGTCGATCGTGCGCGGAATGACGCCTTTCTCGCGCACTTCGCGGACGCGGCTCTCGGGAACGCCGAGATTGCGCAGCCGCTGCATCGCTCCTTCCAGCTGCCGATCGGCGTCCGCGCCGAGGGCGCCGCGCTGGACCGAGCGCATGGCGACGATCAGATCGATCTGGGCGCGCTGAATATCCGGGCTGTAGATGCGGAAGAGCGGCTCGCCGGCATGCACGTGCTGGCCGGTCTTGCTGACGAACAGGTCTTCGATATAGCCCTCCGACCGCAATGTGACGATCGTCAGGCGCGTCTCGTCATGGTCGACCGTGCCGACGGCGCGGACCGGCCGAACGATTGCGCGGGCTTCTACCGCCTCGGTGCGCACGCCGCTGCGCTGGACCTTGTCGAGGCTGACTTTGACGGTCTTGCCGTCGTCCTCACCCTCGCCCTCGTAGACGACGGTCTTGCCGTCGTCCTCACCCTCGCCCTCGTAGACGGGGATGTAGTCCATCCCCATCCAGTCCTTCTTCGGCACCGGCGAGGTGTCCGGCAGGCCCATCGGATTGCGGTAGTAGAGAATCCGCCTGGCGCCGCCTGCCGTGGCTGCCGGCTTCCTTCCACCCGGCTCGAACGAGATTTCCTCGTCCTCATAAACCGGAAGGTAGTCGCGGCCGCTCGCGTCCTGCTTCGGCGCGGCCGACCAGTACGGCGCGCCGCTCGGATCGCGGTAGTAGAGAATCTTGCGCTCTGCCGCAGGAGCCATGGGCTGCGTTGCGGTGCCGGATGCAGGGACAGGGTTGGGCGGACGGGCGTACCAGTACCCACCCGCCGCGCCTGCGGTCACACCGAGCGCAAGGATGATCACGCCTGAAAGGCGACGCATGACGTTACTTGGTCACTCGGAACGTGATCTTGCCGACCACCGTTTCCGGTTCGCCCTGCACCTTGGCTGAGATGCTCAAGAGCCAGCGGCCCGCCATCGACAGCTCGCCCTTGAAGGCATAGACGCCGGGCTCGTTGCTCGGCACGGGCGTGAGCGGTGAAGCCATGGTCGCCATACCGTCCGGGCTCATGTCGATCCGGGTCTGGGCGATCACCGCATCGGTCACCGGTTTCCCGGTTGCCTTGTGCTTCAAGCGCACCGCCACAACGGCATCGTTGGCCTGCTTGACCTCGGCTTTCACCGGTTCGAAGACGTAATCGTTTGCGCCAGCGAAGGCACCGCCGGTCAAAACCGTGGCGACCACCAAGACGGCGCCGGCGAGCAGAAAAGTAGACCTCATGTGTCGATCTCCTGAATTCGTCTGCCATCGGTGCACCCCGCCTACAGGGCGCGCGCACACCGAATGCATGTCGACGCGAGCCTTCGGCTCGCGCTGCGGCTCATTTCAGAAGGAGATCAGACGCGGGGAGGCCGGAAGGGAGGATGACCCGCCTGCGAGTGGAAAACACCGCCCGCGAATTCAGGGATCATGCTCGCCAGCACCAGCGGGTGTACGAGTTGCGAGAACGAAGTCGTCGCAAAGCCGAAGCACGCGCAAGCGGCCATGGACAGGCAATCGTCGACTGCTTTGTCGCACGGATGCGGGCAGCATTCGTCCATCGGCTCGGAAACCGACATATCGGAGATTGCCGTCATGTCGGTGGGTTTTAGCTTGAATGCCGCCCCGCTTGCCGCGGGCAGCATCGCCACCGAAACCGCGATGAGAACAGCGAATATGGTCCGCGCGATTGCCACAGCGGCGAAATATCCAGCCGCCTCGCCCAATCGTCAAGTGACGATTTTGCGAGCGGCTTCGCTTTTGCCCGAAGGCAGCACCCCTTCCTCGCGAGCACCTCCTTTAGGGCTTGGCTTGGGAGCACGCTGCAAGGGTTAGCCTTGTCACCTTCAGGCTGGGCGTTCCAAGCCGAACGGAGGACCAGGGAAATGGCCGCCAAACGAAAGATCCGCAGCCAATCAACCAAGCCGATCAACGGCTTGGGAATTCTTCACGGGCAATCACTGTTCGTGGACGTACCCTTTCACGAAACAGGGCAAGTCTACTTCGACATCACTTCATAGACCCTGATGCTCGATATGTACGGATTGCTCTGCGCCATCTTCTCTGCATCATCAAGTGCCGCCGATTTGAAGTTCCTACAGCGCTAGCGGCAAGTTCATTTAGGAACTTCAAATCGAAAAGCGGCACTAGAATCATATACTTGCTAGTGCCCCTTTGTTTCCGAAGTTCGTGTGAGAGAGTGCCGAAATGTATGAGAGAGTGCCGAAATGTATCACGAACTTCGGAAACGGGGCACTAGGCTGTCGGCGCTCACGATCGTGAAGCCGGTGATGGATTCAAGTCCCAGTGGCAAATCCTTGGTTCCGGCTTTCGAGATTTCTCGACCACCACGGAAATGGCCCCCCATGTCGATAATATTGTCTTTCATCGACTCGAACCACTTGCCCCAGGCTGCCATGATTCCCGGCGTGGGCTTTTCAAACCCGTAGTGCAAAAAAACAAATTTTTTCACTGTTCTCTCCTTGTTGTTGGTTGAAGCATAACATAATGCCTTCAACCCGCGCAGCGGGAAGCAGCACGCGTCTCCCCGGAGCGCTCGCCCTGCATCGGAGGACAGGGCACCGAGCCGTAGGAGCAGAAGACGCAGCAATCACCCGGCTTCGGCCGCAGCCTCGCACCACACCCGGTGCATTCGTAGAAGAACCGGCAGGCGTCGGTCGGCATGGTTTCTGCTTTGGCGGTGCCGCAGTGTGGACAGGTCAAGACGGATTCAAGGATCATGGCTTTTCCTAAGCATGTAACCGATATCCGAAGCGCCGGTCGGATAGGCGAACATCGTCGATTTCAGGTCCTCGGCGGTGAGGATGAGGTCATAACTATCAACGCGATCATCCGCCGTGCAGCCGGCGGCGATAGAGCCCGAACCCGATCAGTCCGAGACAGAGGATCAGTGCCGGGATCAGGACGTAATCGGCCTTGGCAAGCCAGGCGCTAAGACCGACCGCTCCGAACACAATCACCAGCAACGGCGTTGCGCAGCAGATCGCCGCAATCACCGCACCGATGGCACCGGTCGTGATGAGGGTGCGATCCTGCATGCGGTCAGCTCTTGGGCCCCGACGGATAGCCTGCTTTCGTCGTCGCGGATGTCAGCGCTTTCACGTCGGTTTTGGCATCGTCGTAGGTCACGACCGCGGTCTTCTCCTTATAGGAGACAACCGCCTGCTTCACACCGGGGATCGCTTGGAGACTGGCCTTCACGGTGTGCGGGCAGGCGGCGCAATACATATTCTTTACCGCCAGGGTGATGGTCTTTTCGCCGGCGAAGGCCGTGGGCGAGGCGAGCAAGCCAAATCCGAGAACGACAGCGGTGAGCGCCTTGGTCATGGGTTTTCTCCGTTCATGAAAGGAGGGGCGCGAGCAAGTCGAAGATGAGCGCGGTCATCACCAGCGCCGTCGCGACGATCAGCCCGATCTTCACGAGCCGGTTCGGGATCGGCTTTGCACACGCCTCGCCCTCGGCGCAGGCCGCTTGCGAAGAGCGATAGACGAGCCAATAGCCGCAGCCGAGGAACACAAGCGTGGCGGCGATGATATAGGGCTGATAGGGCGCAAGCTGGGTAAAGGTCCCGATCCACGCTCCGCTCACCCCGAGGCTGAACAAGACCAGCGGCAGGATGCAGCAAGACGAAGCCGCGAGCGCGCCAAGCAGGCCGCCCACGGCCATCAAGCCTTGTCCGCGCCCCGCGTCAAACGGCGGATGATCGTTCTTGATGGTCATGGGTCCATGATGCATCCTGTAGCGACTACAGGATCAAGGACCTTTTTTCATGCACGCCATCACGGCTTCGCGAGCGGAAAATGTGGCGATCGGCGAGCTGTCCCGGCTGACCGGCGTCAAGATCGAGACGATTCGCTACTACGAGCGGATCAAGATGCTGCCGGCCCCTCCACGCACCGCGAGCGGTCGCCGTGTGTACGGGTCGCATGAGGCGCGCGTCCTTGCCTTCATCCGACGATCGCGCGAGCTGGGTTTCTCCCTCGAGGAGATCCGCACGTTGCTGCGCCTGGGAGGGCCGGAAAAAGCCTCCTGTGGCGATGTGCGCAAGATTGCCACGCACCACCTCGAACGCATTCGGGCGAAGATCGGCGATCTCAAGAAACTCGAACGCCTTCTGGCGAAAACGGTCGCCCGATGCAGAGGCAACAAGGCGCCAGATTGCCCGGTATTGGAAATCCTCGATGTTCGGCGCGCCTGAGGATGACCGTGTTGGGTCTCGCGAAGAGCTCGACCCAACCTACGAGCTGCCGGCTCAGAGCCTAAGCCGCATCAACGCGCCCTCGATCAGGCGCTGACGGTCCCACTCGCCCTTTTTGGCCATATCGACAATGTGCTTCGCGAGTGCCGTGCGCGCGGCGTCGGCGTGGCCATCTAACTTGAAGGCAGCCTTATTGGCTTGAACGACCTGCCACGCATCATCTAGCGCGTTGCTCAGAATAAGAATGGCAGCAGGGTCGAATGCTTCGGGATTTGCAGAAAGATATTTGTCCATGTCTGGCTCTACCCTGATTCAGGCGGGAGCACGACCGGTCTCTCAGCCACCGGTGCCTGCAAGGCAAAGCTTCGCCGATGATGGTAATAACGTGTGCTTGTCTGCGGTCGAAGTCGAGTGTCTTTTGACACATTGCGAGAATTTAATGTCTGCCTTACGTCGGTTTCCCCAAGCCGATGAGTGGACGCCCGCGGACTTCGCCGGGGCTACGCCGCGCGTCAAAAAAAATATTTCGATATTCATGGAAATAACTCTTGACTCGCTGCCGATATTTCGATAGTCATTGAAATATGAAAAAACCCGATGTCATCGCGGCCCTGGCTGCGCTCGCCCAAGACCACCGTCTGGAGACATATCGCCTGCTTGTTCAAGCCGGGCCTGAAGGCATGCCCGCGGGGGAGGTCGCCGCCACGATCGGCCTGCCTCCGAACACGCTGACCTTTCACTTCGACCGTTTGCGCGAAGCGGGCCTCGTCACGGTACGCCGCGAAGGGCGCTCGATGATCTATGCGGCGCGTTTCGACACCATGAACGCGCTGCTCGGCTATCTGACCGAGAACTGCTGCGGCGGCAGCACCGCCTGCGCTCCGGCGGGCTGTGCACCCGCCAGGAAATCCCCCCGACGCATCAAGGAGACTGTGTGATGAAGCGTTTTCATGTGCACGTCGGTGTCGAGAACCTGTCTCAGGCGATCGGCTTCTACTCGACCGTGTTCTCGACCCGACCGGACGTCGTGAAGGCCGATTACGCCAAGTGGATGCTCGACGACCCGCGAATCAATTTCGCTATCTCGACGCGCGGCAAGCAGCCCGGCCTCGATCACCTCGGCATTCAGGTCGAGAGCAAGGACGAATTGAACGAGGTCTATGCCCGCCTGCATCAAGCGGGCGGCACGGTGATCGAGCAAGGCCAAACCACCTGTTGCTACGCCAAGGGCGAAAAAGCCTGGATCGACGATCCCTCCGGGATTTCATGGGAGACGTTCTTTACCACGGGCGAAAGCACGATCTACGGCGACGGCAGCGGCGAGAACACCGCGCGTCTGGCCCATGCCGCCGGGAAAGCGTGTTGTGAACCGAAGGCGGCAGCGCCCTCCTGCGGCTGCGCCACGGCATCGGCCTGATGATGAGCGGGCGCGCCTACGACGTGCTGTTTCTCTGTACCGGCAACTCGGCGCGCTCCATCGTCGCCGAGGCGATCCTGAACAAGACCGGCGGCGGAAAGTTCCGCGCCTACAGCGCGGGCAGCCGACCGAAAGGCCGAGTAAACCCGCATGCCGTGGCGCTGCTCCAAGGTCTCGGTTACGAGACCTCGGGCTTGCGCTCCAAGTCGTGGCAGGAATTTGCCGAACCAGGCGCGCCGCAATTCGATTTCATCTTCACGGTTTGCGACAATGCGGCGGGCGAAGCCTGCCCGGTGTGGCCGGGCAAGCCCGTGACGGCGCATTGGGGCATTGCCGATCCCGCCGCGGCCGAAGGCTCAGCCGCCGACATCGCGCGCGCCTTCAAGGAAGCCTACCGCTTGCTGCTGCGCCGGATTGAAGCCTTCGCTGCCCTGCCGCTTGAAGCTCTCGATCAAACGGCGCTGCGGGCTCGCCTGCGCGAGATCGGCCGCATGGAAGGCGCTACGATCGAGGCGCAGCTGTAATGCCGCCCTTGCTCGCAAGACGCGCCGCCGCCGAATTCATCGGCACGGCGTTCCTGCTCGCCGCCGTGGTCGGCTCCGGGATCATGGCGTTCAAGCTGGCGGGTGGAAACGGCGCGCTGGCCTTGCTCTGCAACACTCTGCCGACCGGCGCGATCCTGACGGTTCTCATCCTCACCTTTGGCCCGCTTTCCGGCGCGCATTTCAATCCGGCCGTGAGTCTCGCCTTTGCTTGGCGCGGCGAGCTGCCGTGGTCCGACGCCCCGGTTTACATCGCCTGTCAGCTCGCGGGCGCGACGCTCGGCGTATGGGCGGCGCATCTGATGTTCGAGCTTCCTGTGTGGCAGCTCTCGGCGACGGTGCGCACGGGCTCCGGTCAATGGCTCGCCGAAGCCGTCGCCACCTTCGGCCTCGTGCTGACGATTTTGGGATGCCTCGCGCGTACGCCCGTCGCCGTGCCCTACGCGGTCGGCCTATACATCACCGCCGCCTATTGGTTCACGGCCTCGACCTCCTTCGCCAATCCCGCCGTGACGATCGCACGGTCATTTTCCGATACCTTCGCGGGCATTGCTCCGAGCGGCGTTATCGCTTTCATCGCCGCGCAGTTTATCGGCACGGCTGCGGCGTTGCTGCTCACCGAATGGCTGTGGAAAAACGACAGAAGCCCGTAGGTTGGGTTAGCGCGGCCCTTGCGCCATCGCTTCTGCCTGGGCGCTTATCCCGCGCGTAACCCAACACCCAACATTCCGGCGCAGATGAGGCCGCGCTGCTGAACGGCAGGCATGCGGAAGCGCCGAACAAGGTCTACGTCAAGACGCCGATGCAATTGATTCAGGTGGTCGAGCAGGAACCCGGCGCGATCGGATTTGCGCAGCTCGCCCTGGTACGGCAGCGCAGCGACATCGAACTGACGACCGACCGGCCGATGGAGCAGATCCTCTATCTGGTTACCGTCGGCGACCCGACGCCCGCAATGGGTTCGGTCATCGATGCGGCACGCTCGATCGCGGCAAAGGCGATGTAGCGGCGTATTGGCGGCACCCTTGACTTGCCTGCCGCTTCCCCAGCTGCCAACACCTGCGGTGGATTTGAAGTTCCTATACGAGACCTTGCCGCACGATCTGATAGGAACTTCAAACGCAAGAAAGCAGGTTGAGTTCAGTTCATCAGCCCGACGCAGGCACTTTCAGCCTGGTTGCGCGTTGAGGATGATACCGACTCGAACTAGACCCCAGGCTACAAGGTAGCCGCGCGGCAGCTCATGCGTCGGCCATGAAACAAGAACCTGAACTCAGCGTTGGCCTTCTCGTCTATCGCCTGCGAAACGGGCCGGAAATCCTGCTGGCGCACCCCGGCGGGCCGTTCTGGTCGAAGAAGGACGAGGGCTCCTGGTCTACCCCGAAGGGGATTGCCCAGCCGGACGACGACCTGCTTGCATGCGCGCGACGCGAATTCACCAACGAGACCGGGCTCGTCGCCAATGGCGAGTTCATTTCCCTCGAGCCGGTCGAACAGAAGAGCGGCAAGGTGCTGCACGGCTTCGCCGTCGAGGCCGATTTGGATGTCAAGAATTTCCGCAGCCCTGAATTTTCGCTGGAATGGCCGCCGCGCTCGGGTTGGTGGCAGACCTTTCGTGAAATCGATCGGATCGAATATTTCGGTCTGCGGACCGCCTTGCGAAAGATATTGCCCTATCAGTGGCCGATGCTCCTCGAACTATCGGAAAAGTTGGGCTGGCGCATACCCCGCGCGCACACTGCGGACTCGGCCTAGCCCGTATAAGAAGTCGTGACCTGTATGAACGCGGCGAAATCAACCGCCGGGCACGCATTCCCGCTATTTTTGTGCACTGCAGCAACCAATCGTCAGGTCAGCGGTTAGAAAGGTCGGGTCAATGTCTTCGTGAAGGAACCGAAAACCGTGCTCAGTCTCAGGAAAACGATAGCCAGTCTCGCTCGTAACCGCGGCAAGTGGGAACAGTTGATGCGCGGCGCGAGCCGCGCCCCCACAGTGGACTTAGGCCCTGTGGCCACCCGTCTCGAAGAGGGTCACGGCTTCGGGTCCAACCCCGGCAACTTGCGAATGTTCAGCTACCTGCCGTCGCGGCTTGCGGACAATCCCGCCCTCGTCGTCGTACTGCACGGATGCACGCAGACCGCGGCGGGCTACGATCACGGGGCTGGGTGGTCGACGCTTGCCGACCGCTACGGCTTCGCCCTGCTCCTGCCCGAGCAGCAGCGGTCCAATAATCCCAACGGCTGCTTCAATTGGTTCCAGACCGACGACATCCAGCGGGGTCGCGGGGAAGCGTTATCGATCCGACAGATGGTCGAGAAAATCGTCATCGACAAGGATATCGATCGGCGCCGTGTGTTCATCACCGGACTGTCGGCGGGTGGGGCGATGACGTCCGTCATGCTTGCCTGTTACCCGGAGGTCTTCGCCGCAGGCGCGATCATTGCCGGCCTGCCGTACGGCGCCGCGACGAACGTGCAGCAGGCGTTCGAGAGCATGTTTCAAAGTCCAGCCCGCTCGGCGCGAGAATGGGGCGACCTCGTGCGCGGAGCGG
>WNGA01012980.1_pt1 | contig 13034 bp, 17 predicted proteins | sample 5400061 | NCBI WGS metagenome assembly WNGA01 (sample SAMN13153366, study PRJNA577476) | soil metagenome | isolation source: 100 cm soil or saprolite under grassland replicate 2 | place: USA:California | collected 2016-06-15
TGGGTCTGGTCACGACGGTATGGGGCGTACGCCACCGGTCTGAGATCCGTCGGAATATCGAACACATCTCGCACGTGATCGCCGCCGCTTCGTGGCTGTCCAGCCTGGACCTCCCAGTCCGACTGGTGGCCATCCCCGAGGGCGCGCTCCAGGGCTTCACCGACGAGGTCTTCGACATGGACCACGAGGAGTACGCTCGGGAGTGCGCCGTCGACATCCCCGGGGAGGAGACCGAGGCCCTGGGGGAACTGGCCCGGAAGTGGAACGTGTTCATCATGGCTCAGGCAAAGGCGCGGCATGAATCCTTCTCGGGCCGCTTCTTCAACGTGGGGTGCGTCATCGATCCCGCCGGCCAGGTCGTCCTAAAGCACCACAAGGTGGCCACCCTCTACCCGGTCGAGCACTCCGTGACGCCGCATGACGTGTGGGACCGGTGGGTGGAGCTTCATGGGCAGACGCTGGACGCCTTCTATCCGGCAGTGGATACCGAGATCGGGCGGCTCGGGATCATGATGGCGAACGAGGGCTCCTACCCGGAGAACGCGAGGGGCCTTGCGATGAATGGAGCCGAGGTCGTGTACCGCGCCTCCTACCCGCACCCCCACACCGGCAACGACTACTTCGAGATCCAGAACCGCGCCCGGGCCCTCGATAATAACTTCTACGTGGTCGCTCCGAACCTGGCCACGTACTACCTGGAGCAGGACTCGGACGTGCCCATCGACACGTTCGGGGGGCGCTCGATGATCGTCGACTACAAAGGGCGGGTCGTCGGCAAGCAACTATACGGGGCCGGATCCTCATACGTGGCCGGGGTCATCGACATTGAGGCGCTTCGAGACCACCGGGCCAGGGCGCAGTGGGACAACTGGATGAAGGACCTACGGACCGAGCAGTACAGGCTGATCTACGACCGCCCGATCTATCCGAAGAACCTGTACCTGGACCGCCCTCCCTACCGACATGAGGACTTCCGCCGCGAGGTCATCGAGAAGCAGATCAAGAAGATGCACGACCTGGGAATCTGGGCGCCTCCGTCGTCGAAGTGAAGGAGCGCGGCGGGCACGGGCCCCATAAACAGCGGCGCGATGGCGTGAGCCACTTCCCGCCGCTCGAGCTCCTGAACGTGACGGCAACTGATATCGAGCGTTTCATCGGGTAGGGCAGAGCCCGCACTCGCGAGCGCCGGGGGAGGAGCTGGAAGGGGCCGACTTCTATTTATGTTCGGAGGTAGGAGGGGGGTGAAGCGGCATACAAGAAGCGCTTCATCGGTTTGGATCGTCACTTGAAGGGTGCCGGAACCCCTCGGGCAGGAATAGTCGGTCGTCACGCCGCCAACCCGTATTCGTTGATGAGTCCCCCGATCGGACGCTTCGTGACCCGGTCTCGACCTTGTCGGGGTAGTCGCGGTCCGTCTCCTTCGCCCCCCGGAGCACGGAGTCCAATGCCTCGGTGGGCGGGTGGGCGTTGTAATCATCGACGTAGGTCCGTAAGACTAGTTCGAGATGCAGCCGACCTCGGATGAGGGTCCAGACCAGGCACTCCGAGCGCACGGTGCCCACCCATCGTTCGGCGTGGGCGTTCGCGTTGGGGTGCCCGGATCGGCGTGAGGATGATCCTTGCTCCGTCGGCACCGAACACCTCATCGAAGGAACGGGTGAACTTCTTGTCGCGGTCGCGGATCAGGAACCGCGGAGTGGTGCCTTCCGCAATCAGGTCGCCGCTCAAGTTGCGAGCTTGGTGGGTCACCCAGGCACGGCGTGGCATTGTCGCAGACCGGAGGTCGAGGCGCGGCTCGGGCGCGATCGTGTTCTTGGACCCCACGGGATTCCAGGATTGGCCCCGCGGTCAGGCATTTCTAAACACCACTCATTCAGGAGGGTGGAGCTTCGTGATAAGCGCCTTCGATGATCGGGATGCGAGATTATTCCTGCCATGAAGGGGGTATCACCAGACAGACCAAGAGGATCTGGGTCATGTTCGTTCGATACCTGCCTCCCCAACCCTCCGCAGTCTCTGAGGCAAGGGAGTTTGTCCGAGCCGCGTCGACCAACCTGATTGGTCAGGTTCTGAACGACCTCGTCCTGGCAGCCTCCGAGACGTGCACCAACGCGGTGGAGCACGCCGGAGCGTCGCGGGTGAAGCTGACGTGGGACCGAGAACCGGAGGGCATCGTGGTGCAGGTCGAGGACGATGGCGTGTTCGGCCGAGAGACGCCCGGCGACCACCTGGGGATTGGGTTGTCGCTCGTGGCCTCTGTGATCGATGACATCACCATCAGGGCGGGCTCAGAGGAGAATCCCGGGACGGTCGTTCGGCTTGTGAAGAGGACCCGATCGGACGAGGAAGAAGCGACCGCCGGACAGCGCCGAGCATCGGGGTCGCCGAGGCAGACCGAGCCGACGACCATCACGACCTGCGCGTTGTGCGTGGGTGGGTAAACGCGCCAATCCGCTTCGCGAGCGCGAAGCGCCATCCGGTGGCCTCGTTCACACCGCGATCGTAAGAGATGACCTCTGGAGGTGAACGCACCCGCCGGTCGGAGCATGGAGTTGGTCCGCGCGCTTCTCTGACGGACGCGCGCATGACACCGATTCGGCCAGAGTGCGAGCCAAAAGGTCTGGCAACGTGGCCTGAACAGCCGGTTTGCCCTTGCCAAGTGCGGGTGGCACGCTGCCCACATGAAGAAGCTGCTCTTCGTAGTGCTGGCCTTGGCGACTCTGGCAGGCGTGGCAATGCTGGTGAGCCGCAGGTCCCCCGCCCACTAACCGAACTCAAGTACTTCGGGCCCGGCTACAGTGCCTGGCGGAATACCCCAGTTCTATGTTGCTTGAATCGGGGCGAATAGCACGTGGGGTGCATCTATTCAGATACAGCCTCTGACCTGTGCCGTCGATGATCTGGTTCCGACCCAGGTCGGTCCGCGAACCACGGAGTGCAGGTACCGGCCGGTCTCTCCGACCCATGGGGCCGGGCGAACGCGGAGCACCTCCGCTCAACTCTCAAGAGTCAATCCCAGGGTCTGAAGGGCGCCCATAAGATGGCCACCAAGGGGAGTGGTGACGGATGCCGCACCATGCTTCCCTTGAGCCACAGCCAAACATGCTGCTGCTCAGAGATGTGAACCGAATAAGTGCACCCTTCACGCCGCTTCGCCGATGTAGACCTGCTCCTCATGCCGCCGACCGGCTGACCATCCGAGCGAGGACATCCCGGTTCCACCGGGCCGCCCGCCTCGGTTTGATCCCCGATTCCATCAGCGCATCCCCGATCTGTCGATAAGACAGACCGCGCTCGCGCAGCTTGGTGACTTGAGAGCCAACGTCCTGAGCCCCTGTCCGCAAGGTGGCGGCGCGAGGGCGCCGCGTTCTGGTCTTACGGCCTTGGGTGGCTGCCTTGCGCGTGGTCCGCCTGATCGTTGGGCGCCTCCCCGTGCTCTTGGGCCTCGCGGCCAAAGGCCCCATGGCACGGCCCCGACGCGGAGCCCGAGCCGCGCTGATCAGCTCACTCAGGTGCGCGTCGCAAAGATCGGTCACGAGCTTGCGTCTGCCGATCAGGAGCTGAACGGGGTGAGCGTCCTGCGCCCCACAACGGTCGCACACGAGCACGATGCGTTCCATGGCTATCCTCCCGGTCTGGGCGCCCTCTGCGATCCTATCGCGACACGATCCGGACGAAGCAGGGCTACCCGCGAGTGCACCCCCATCGGCGATGCTGTCCACCGTCCTCAAGGTTGGAGAGTCGTACTCCTCGAAGACCACGCCTCGCGCCTTGAGCTCCATGATCTCGCTCACGATGTCGTCGACCACGAAAGCCAGCTGGGTGTGAGCACCGGACGGCTTGCCGGGAGTCTGCGACAGAACGAATCTCGTACGCTCGCCGCACTCGTAGAAGATCCCAGTGGGCAGTTCGGTTGTGGGCGGTATCCCCAGCGTGTTCTCGTAGAACACGCGGGCCCGGGGGAGGTCGAAGACAGGTAGGGTCGTGTGCACGCGGCAGCTCTTCAGCATCGTCAACCTCCTGTCACGAGTGCTGGGTTGGTGGATAGGGGTCTACCGCTCGATGATGGACTCAGCTGACCGGGCAGTGGTTATCGGATCGGCGTGACGATGCGCGATCCTCCACTCGCCGTCCTCACGTCGGAATATGGTCGTCACGCGAAGCGAGACTGGAGCCAGGTCGTCGGCGCCGCCGACCTTCATCCGGGTTCGCTCGATCTCGACGATATACGCGAGGTCCGCCGTCGCATACTCGGAGATGCGCTCGAAGCGAATGGGCTCGCCCTCCCGGAGCTGAGCAACGGCGCGCTCCAGGGTCTTCTCGACCTGGTTCCAACCGCGGGCGGGCGGCCCAAGCGGGTTGGCAAGCGTGACATCGTCGCGCCGCGAGAACAGCCTCTTCTTGGGCTCGGGGTCTCCTCGGACAAGCGCATCCAGGGCTCGGTGGTCCTGCTCGATGACCTGCGCGAGATCGGTAGCCGACATCGGATCCTCCTGGTCCGGTGAAGACGAGGTGCCTTCACCCTCGGGTGACTGGGCGTGACGACTCCGTCGACGCCGGGGCGGGGGGGCTCTGATCGACGGGGGGATAGTCACCGTGCCGGTGGACGATCTTCCACTCGCCGTTCTCGCGTCGGTAGACATGTGTGACGCGAAGGGTTTTCGGCTCGGCGGGGCCGCCGTCGACGGACACGGTGGAGCGTTCGTAACCGACCGTGTAGGCCAGGTCCCCGCTGGCGCCTGCGGCCACGAGCTCGAAGCGATAGTCCGTGACGCTGGAGAACAGCGACGCCACCCAGCGAAAGATCCGGCTCACCTCGTCCCACCCGCTCTTGCAAGGCCCCAACGCCCCGAACAGCGTCACCGGGTCATCGTGCGACCACATCGCCATCCGCGGCGTCGGGTCCCCCCGGTGCAACGCCTCCTCCGCCTCGACCTGGCGGGGGAGGGTCGTGTCCAGGAAGTCGTCGACCTCGCTCCTGCTGCTTTCCCAGGACTTGCCATCGCCCGGTCGCGCCATCGGCTCCACATAGGGAGCCCGCCACGCCGGAGCCTCGAAGGGGGCCGCGAAGTACGTCCTCCCCCGGAAGACCTTCCCATCCCGGAGCTCCAGGATCGCCACGACATGGTAGGTCTCTCCGTCCGGATACGTTGCGATCGCCTCGACCGTGAAGGTGTCTCCAAAGCCGACGATCCTGGTCGGCGTGAGGCTCAGGAAGCCCGGGGAGAGGATCCATCGATCCTCGGTCCCGGTTACCCGGCGCGTCTCGGTCTGGACCTGCGAATATCGCTCGTTGGCCTTCCGGAGTTTGTCGTGGCCCCGGATCACCTCGCCCGACTGCGGGTACTCCTGCACGAAGTCGGGGTGATGCAGCTCACCGAGCGCGTCGAAATCCCTCGGGATGGCCCGCATGTACCGCTCGACGATCTCCCGACCTGCCAGCTCCCTCATAGTGTGTCCTCCTTCCGCGGGACGATCCGTTGGTCATCGTGGAGTCCCGGAGGGCGGAAGACATCGTGGAATACTCGTATCTCTTCCGATCCCTCGACGGAGGCTGGCCATGCCAAACCGATCGCCGTTGGTGGGGCGCGAGCGGGAACTGGTGACGCTCGGCCGGCTGGTGGAGCAAGCCCACGCTGGCCGGGGAGCGGTGGCGCTGATCGAGGGCGAACCGGGAATCGGGAAGTCGCGCCTGCTGGGTGAGGTGCTCGACTCCGCCAGGTCCCTCGGGTTCGAAGTCCTGCTCGGGGCGGGGGAGGAACTGGAACGCGATCGGCCCTTCGGCCCGATCGTCGCGGCTCTGGGGCTCGCTCCGGAGGCTTCCGATCCACGGCGGGTGGACATCGCTCGGCTCCTCAGGCCCGGCTACGACGTCGGAGAGGCATGGGATCGGGGGCCGGCCCTCCGCTACCAGGTCCTCAACTCGATCCTCGACCTGGTCGAAGACCTCTCTGCGCTCCGGCCCATCGCCCTGGGGCTCGACGACCTGCAGTGGGCGGACGCCTCCACCCTGCTCGTGGTGCGCCATCTGGGAACCCGGCTGCTCTCCCTGCCGGCGGTGCTCCTGATGGCGTCCCGTCCCGTGCCACGCGCCGGTGAGCTGGCCGGGGTCCTGGAGGCCCTGCGCGGAGAGAGCCTGATTGAGCTGGAACTGGGCCCGCTCTCCAGCAGCGAGGTGGCAGAGCTCGCCGGTTCCATGGTGCAGGGAGCGCCGACCTCTGGATTCCTGTCACAGCTCTCGGGGGCGGCCGGTAACCCTCTCCTGGTGACCGAACTCGTTTCCGCCGTCCAGGATGGCGGAGGGTGGCCGGGCGACGAGGCATGGGGAGGCGTCGTGCCTCCGACGTTCGCCGATGCCATCTTGCGGCGCCTCCGGTTCCTCTCGAACGAGGCCATCCACGTCCTCAGGCTCGCTTCGGTGCTGGGTTCTGCGTTCTCCGTGGCCGACCTTGCGCTCGTGTTGGGGCGCCCAGCGCCCGACTTGGTGGCCCCACTTAACGAGGCTCGGGGTGCCCACCTCCTGGTGGACTTGGACGATCGGTTGGGATTCCGCCACGACCTGGTCCGAGATTCGGTCTACGCTGACCTGCCTGTGTCCGTGCGCAAGGAGCTTCATGCGCATGCGGCGCGCGTTCTGGGGGCCGCCGGTCGGAGTGCCATGCAGGTCGCCGCCCACGTCACTCGGGGAGCCGCTCCGAGCGATGCGGAGGCGATCGGTTGGCTGCACAAGGCGGCCAGGGAGAGCCTCGAGCTGGAGCCCGCGGTGGCCGCGGACCTGTTGGAGCGGGCCCGAGCGCTCGCTGGAGCCACGTCGGCCAGCCCACAGCTGCTGACGGATCTGCTGATGACCTACGTCTGGCTGGGCCGGTTTGCGGAAGCCGAATCGCTCGGGAAGCAACTAATCGCCGCCGGCGGCATCGCCCATGACACCCACCTCCCGCGACTGTTCCTGGCCCGCGCGATCATGTCTCAGGGACGGGGACAGGAGGGCTTGACCATCCTGGAACCGGCGCTCCGCGACGCAGAGATCGTGGATGACGCTCGGGCAGCCCTCTTCGCTATGGGCACCACGCTTCGGGTGGTGGTGGGGGATGCCGAAGGAGCCCGGGTGCTGGGTGAGGAGGGAGTTCGGCTTTCGGAACGGGCGGGGGACCCTGGCGACAAGGCCCTCAACCTGGCCTCCCTCGGCATGGCGGAGCGCGCTGCGGGGAACCCCCGGCGAGCGGTCGACCTCGCTTCCCGGGCCGTTGACGTGGTGGGCCGAGCGAGACATGTCAAGCCTCGTGTCGTGACCCTCTACAACCTGGCAGGCAGGCTGCTCCTGGACGCCGACCGCATGGAGGAAGCTGAGTCGGTATTCCAGGCTGGGCGTCGGCTAATGGAGGAGCACGGCGTCGTCTTGGGTCAGGCGGAGTGCCATTCCCTTCAGGCCGAGTGGCTTCTTCATATGGGGCAGTGGGACGACGCGGTCGCCGAAGCGGAAACGACGGTCGATCTCTGCACGATGTTCGAAGCGTGGCACGCCTTCGGCATGGCGAACAGCATCCTGGCGCTGGTGGCCACTCGACGAAACGAGCTTCAGCGGGCGGAGAGCCACGTCGCGGCGGCCCGTGACCGGCTGGCCTCGGCACCGGATCAGCACGGGCGGCCGTGGGTTCATTGGACGACCGGGCTCTTCCTCGAGGCAAAGGGGGACCGTCACGGCGCACTCCGAAGCCTGCTGGACGCCTGGAGCGATTCGGAAGGCATCGTTTCCGACGAAGCGACGTTCGGTCCCGATCTCGTTCGCGTCGCCGTTCATCTCAGCGAGCGGCGCCTGGCCGAGGAGGCTGCCGCGAGGTTGGAGGCGGCGGCAGCGAAGGCGGGGCTGCCCAGGATCGATGGGGCAGCGATGCTGTGTCTGGGACTGGTCCACGACGACGTCGACGCGCTCGAGTCGAGCGTGGAGGCGAACAGGGCGATCACCCGACCCTATGAGCTGGCCCGAGCATGTGAGGCGACCGGGACGGCACTCGGTCGCCTCGGCCCGAGGGACGACGGCATCGCTCACCTTCGAGAGTCCATCGAGATCTACGAACGGCTCGGTGCAACTCGGGACGTGGCCCATGTCGCAGCTTCGCTGCGTGCCTTCGGCGCTCCTCGTGGCCGGGTGGGCCCGAGAAGACGTCCAGTGACCGGATGGAGGAGCCTGACCCCTACCGAGAACTCGGTGGTGCAGCTTGTCGCCGACGGACTGCGGAACCGAGACATCGCGGATCGTCTGTTCATCTCCCGGCGCACGGTGGAGACGCACCTCACGCACATCTTTCGCAAGATCGAAGTCTCCTCCCGAACCGAACTCGTCGCGGAAGCGAGTCGACAACGACCCCGCTGAGCCTCGCGCCATTCGCCAGCTCGGGACTCAGATCGAGTTCCCAGCCCGCTCCGAATGTGCTCAGTGGCCTATCTCGCACCCTTCGCCCATGCTTCGCCGGCCGCCTCACACGCAGTCGAGGATCCAGGCGACGAGCCATCCACGACGGCGAGCTTCGTTCGGAGGAGGTCGGAGCGCAGCGATCTGGCGGCCATCACCACCTGGATCCTCCATTTCGCACAAGATCGAGTTGCTCCACGCAGTTGGTGGAAGAGCTGGTCCAATCTGGGGCCTCGCTTGCGTCGCCCAGGTCGGGAAGAGAATCACTTCCAGATAATCGTCATCAAACACCGAACCCGGCATGCGCTCCGTCGAGGCGAAGTACGCTCGGGGGTCTTCCCGTGAGTGAATTGCCTCGAGCTCGCCGTAACTAGACTTCGCCAGCAGGAAACAAGGGGAGGAGAGGGACGCCCCAGGTCTAGGGAGGGAGAGGCGCCTATGGCTGAATTCGGTTTCGACCAAGCGGCAGAGCAGAACCACCTCGCATTGGCGGAGTTCGTCAAGGGGGATCCCGAGCCGCTCAAGATGATGTACTCGCATCGTGACGATGTCAGCCTCGCGAACCCCTTTGGCCCTCCCACGCGCGGGTGGGAGCCGGCTGCCGCCACGATGGAGCGCGCCGCAACGCTGTACCGAGACGGCGAGGTCGTTGGCTTCGAGACCGTGGCGACGAATGTGACTCCCGAACTGGCCTACATCGTGGAGGTGGAACGGTACCGGGCCAAGGTGGGGGGAAGCGAGGAGGTCGTTCCGGTGGCCCTGCGGGTCACCAGCATCTTTCGACCCGAAGAGGGCACCTGGAGGATCGTGCACCGCCATGCAGATCCGATCGCGGCAGCTCGGCCACCCGAATCAGTCGTACAGCGGTAGCTGGAGCGAGCCTGCACTGCAGCGGGTGAGAAGCGTAAAGGCGTAGGCTCCCGCAATATCTACCGTTCCAGAAGGGGAGGACGCATGGCAGAGGCAAACAAGGCACTAGCAGCCCGTATGCCGCTCGAGGCTTTCGGCCAAGGCCGAACGGACGTCATCGACGAGGTGCTCGCGCCCGATATCGTCGACCACGGGACCCTCCCGCCTGGTATGCCACGGGGAGCGGAAGGCGTAAAGGCCTTCGTCGCTGTTGTCCGCAACGCGTTCCCCGACCTCACCATCACCATCAATCATGCGATCGCCGAAGGAGACCTCGTCGCCCTTCACATCACTAGCTCGGCAACGATGAAGGGCGAGTTCGCGGGGATGCCCCCGAGCGGCAAGCACGCGACCTGGGATGCTGTCCACATCAGTCGCTTCGTCAACGGCAAGGTGGCCGAGCACTGGGTGGTGCAAGACCAGCTCGGCATGCTTCAACAGCTTGGCTTCGTACCGGCATCGCCAGGCGATCCTGGCGGCTGAGGGAATCTGACCTCGTCGACGGCACCAGTCGTTTTCGACCGGACGCGTAGATTGCCTGGGTCGCCGATCTTGCTGGTGGTACACGAGGTTCAGCCCGAGGCTCTCGTAGAGTTCGGCCTTCTTGGCTGGATGGCGTCGGGTGCGAAAACGTGATCACGCGGCGTTGTACTCCTTGACCAGGCCGCCCAAGACCGGAGTGCTCTTCACATGGGCGGCTGGTACCGACCGCAATGGAATCACCGCCCGGTCTGGCGCCCTGAGACCCCCAGCCCCGTAGCATAAGTGCTACACTCCAGGGCATGGCAGATATTCCAGCTCGAGACCTTCGTAACGATGTCAGCGCGGTGCTCCGCCGAGTTGAGGCGGGAGAGCGGCTCCGGGTAACGGTGAGCGGCCGCCCCGTGGCCGAACTGATGCCGCTAGCCTCGCGCCCTCATTCCATGAACTGGGATGCCTTCGTCCAGGGCAGCCAGGAATGGCGGGCCGACGCTGGGCTGGCTCGAGAGCTCGCCGACCTGCTTCCCGAGTCCACCGACGACATTCCGATTCCGTGAACACTCGGCGCACCCGTGGGCGAGCCGAGCTGGCCCTCGCCGACATGTCGGTCTTCATTGCCATCGAACAAAAGAGGCCCCTTTCCGGTCCACCGCCCGAGGCCGTCGCGGTGTCCGTGATCACTGTCGGGGAGCTTCGCTTGGGCGTGCTTGCCGCTGATGACGGCGCAACCCGCGCGCGACGTCTGGAGACCGTGTCTCGAGCGGAGGCGCTGGAGCCGCTCCCCATAGATCGCTCTGTGGCCCACGCCTGGGCGGCTCTGCGCCTGGCGCTGCGGGACGCGGGCAAGCGGATGCCGCTCAACGACTCGTGGATCGCGGCAACAGCGATCGCCAACCGTATCCCCCTCGTGGCCCAAGACAACGACTACGACGACGTCCCGGGACTTGAGGTCATCCGGGTCTGAGGGAGCATTCCGCACCAACGAACTCACCAACGAAATGGAGTCGACTGCTGCGAGGAGAGACCCATGAGACACGTGTTTCACAAACGTGTCTCATGGGCACTGCTGAGACTCCGAGAGACGAATGAGACGGGCGCCATGGAATTGCCAAGGGGGGTCGCGGGTTCGAATCCCGTCGTCCGCTGCAGAGAATGACCGCCTGACCAGCCGTTTTCGCCGTTCACCCCTCCATCAGCCTCGAACTTGTGCATGAGCTGTCCATCGCTTGTCCATGACCGCGGGGGTAGAGTCGCGGCGTCGTGGCACGCGGCTTGATGCGCCAACGGGGCAAAGTCTCCTGGCAGCTGCGCGTGTACCTTGGTCGGGCGGTTCCGACGGGCCGGCCTTTTCAGTTGAAGTGTTGCTCTCGAAGAGCGCCGCGCCGAGGTGCAGATCCGGCCGGCCGAAATCAACGGGCAGCCCGGGGCCATCACTTCCGACAGGAACGGCCGCCTCGTCAACGTCTTCTCGCTCGACATCGCCGAGGGCCGCGTCCAAACCATCCGTGGGATCCTGAACCCCGGCAAACTGCGCCACCTCGGCCCGGTTGCGGATGTCAGACGACTCCTGCGATGAGGGACGGGAAGGCACCTCACACACCTAGAGCGTTCTCGACGCGACGAGTCCGAACCGAGTCCGAGCGTCCGCAACAGAAAGCCTCATTCGGCCATGACCGTGCGTTCGAGGACGAAGCGTGCAGAGGAAGAGCTCAGCCTGTGAGAAAGAGGAGGCTAATCGTGGCCAAGCTGATCTACTCGTCGATCGCCTCGCTCGACGGCTACATCGCCGACGAGGACGGTAACTTCGACTGGGCGGAACCGGACGAGGAGGTGCACACCTTCATCAACGACCTCGAGCGTCCGGTCGGCACGTTCCTACTCGGGCGCCGGATGTACGAGGTGCTGGTCGCCTGGGAGACCATGGAGATCGCCGACCAGCCCCCCTTCATCCGGGACTTCGCGGAGATCTGGTGGGCGGCCGACAAGATCGTGTACTCCAAGACGCTCGAGTCCGTCTCCAGCGCCAGGACGCGGATCGAGCGGAACTTCGACCCAGAAGTGGTCCGGCAGATGAAGGCGTCGGCGGGACGCGACCTGACCGTGGGCGGTCCGGGCCTCGCCACCCAGGCGACCAGAGCTGGGTTGACCGACGAGTACCACCTGTTCCTCGCGCCTGTCGTGGTTGGAGGCGGCACACGGTTCTTCCCCGACGATGTCCGCCTGGAGCTCGAATTGCTGGACGAGCGCCGTTTCGGCAACGGCATGGTTCACCTCCGCTACCGAGGACGTGAAGAGACGGCGACGCTGTCGGGCGTCTGATCGGCCTGTTCAGTTCGTGGTCTGATGAGGATGGGCGAACGTGTGGGCATGAAACGGGCGCTCGCCCCACCCGCGATCACGAGCGCGGGTCCGAACGGCGCCTGACGCATCTGGGCGACGACCTCGTCGGGGATGCCGACGAGCTTCGCCAACGGCTCAGCCATGCCAGAGCATCCACCACCCTGAACGTCTACGCGCACGCCGTTCCTGGCGGTGACCGCAGGGCGGCGGAGACGCTCTCGGCGATCTTGGCAGCAAACAGCGAGAGGCAGAGTTCCCCGGCGCTCTGACTACTCGCTTCCCGAAAAGGACGCTCGACCTGCGATCGCATCGGGCCGCAACTACCCAAGACGTCGAATCCGTCTCTCTCCAGGCGCCTCCTGGCCTTCCCAGGAACGATTCCGGTGGAGTCATTCGACCGACCAGCGGTGACTAGGAACTCATCGCCGCGGACCTGACCTGCCGACGTGGCAGCATACCGGCATGGCCTCGTGGGAGGAGTTCGCCGCTGCTCAGCCCGAGTTCGCCGAACGCGTGCGGGCACGTTTCACTGCGCACAAGCACTGCACGGTCGCAACCTTGCGGCGGGATGGGTCACCGAGGATCAGCGGAACCGAGGTGGCCTTCGAGGATGGGGAGCTGCTACTCGGAATGATGCCTGGCTCAGTGAAGGCGCTTGACCTGCGACGGGACGCGAGACTGGCTCTGCACTCCCCGACGGAGGACACGCCGGAGGGTGACCCGAGTTCGTGGACAGGGGAGGCGAAGATCGCCGGGCACGCGATCGAGGTGACCGACCCGAAGCGTGCTACCGAGGGACACCGATTCCGAGTGGAGATCACGGAGGTGGTGCTGACTCGGGTCGGCGAGCCTGCCGATCACTTGGTGATCGTGTCGTGGCACCCGCAACGAG
>WNGA01015955.1_pt1 | contig 13033 bp, 9 predicted proteins | sample 5400061 | NCBI WGS metagenome assembly WNGA01 (sample SAMN13153366, study PRJNA577476) | soil metagenome | isolation source: 100 cm soil or saprolite under grassland replicate 2 | place: USA:California | collected 2016-06-15
CCGAGGCCGCGGTCCTTGGCGATCTTCGCCGCCCGGATCGCGTCGATGATGATGCCGGCCGAGTTGGGGGAGTCCCAGACCTCGAGCTTGTACTCCAGGTTCAGCGGTACGTCGCCGAACGCGCGACCCTCGAGCCGGACGTAGGCCCACTTGCGGTCGTCGAGCCACTGCACGTAGTCGGACGGACCGATGTGCACGTTGCGCGCGCCCAGGTCGTGCTGCAGGTTCGACGTGACGGCCTGCGTCTTGGAGATCTTCTTGGACTCCAGCCGGTCGCGCTCGAGCATGTTCTTGAAGTCCATGTTGCCGCCGACGTTCAGCTGGTAGGTGCGGTCGAGCACCACGCCGCGGTCCTCGAACAGCTTCGCCATCACGCGGTGCGTGATCGTCGCGCCCACCTGCGACTTGATGTCGTCGCCGACGATCGGGACGCCGGCGTCCTCGAACTTCTTGGCCCACTCGGGGTCGGACGCGATGAAGACCGGCAGCGCGTTGACGAAGGCGACCTTCGCGTCGATCGCGCACTGCGCGTAGAACTTGTCGGCCTTCTCCGACCCCACCGGCAGGTAGGACACGAGTACGTCGGCCTGCGTGTCCTTGAGCACCTGCACGATGTCGACGGGCTCGCTGTCGGACTCCTCGATGGTCTCGCGGTAGTACTTGCCGAGACCGTCGAGGGTGTGGCCGCGCTGGACGGTGACGCCGAGCGGGGGCACGTCGGCGATCTTGATCGTGTTGTTCTCCGACGCCTGGGTCGCTTCGGAGAGGTCGAAGCCGACCTTCTTGGCGTCGACGTCGAACGCCGCCACGAACTCCACGTCGTTGACGTGGTAGTCACCGAAGGTGACGTGCATCAGGCCCGGGACGGTGCCGTCCGGGTCGGCGTCCTTGTAGTACTCGACACCCTGGATCAGGGAGGTGGCGCAGTTGCCGACTCCCACGATTGCTACTCGTACCGAACCCATCGGCTTGTCCTCGTTTCTCGTGTGCGGTCGTTGTCTGCAGAAGAGCGCTTGCCCTCGAAGCTGTGCTCAGGGCTTGGGGGTGACGTCCGGGGCGATGGCCTTGGTGGGGCGCCCGGAGTCGGGGTGGTTGCGTTCGGCGTTGATCAGGTCGGAGAGCCAGCGCACCTCGCGCTCGACCGACTCCACACCGTGCCGCTGGAGCTCCGCGGCGTACCGGTCGACCTCTCGCTGGGTCCGCGCGAGCTGGGACTGCACTCGCTCGAGTCGCTCCTGGAGGCGAGTACGACGCCCCTCGAGCACCCTCAGCCGGATCTCCATGTCGGTGCGACCGAAGAAGGCGAACCGGATGTCGAAGTTGTCGTCCTCCCAGGCGGTCGGGCCGACCTCGGACATCAGCCGCGTGAACTCCGCGGTGCCGAGCTCGGTGACCTGGTAGACGATGCGCTGTCGACGACCGACGGCCGCGGGCCCGACCTGCTCCTGGATCCACTGCGCCCGCAGCATCCTCTTCAGCGCTGGGTAGAGCGAGCCATACGACAGCAGCCGGCCCCAGCCCAGCATCAGGTTGAGCCGCTTGCGCAGCTCGTAGCCGTGCATGGGTGACTCGTGCAGCAGCCCGAGGACTGCCAACTCGATCGTATCTCCACGTCTGGCCATGCGACCTATCGTACCGATATATCTGCGAGATGGAACACCCGGTGAACTCGAACCGACATATCGGGCGACTCGACAAGACCGGCCATCACGACGACTCGGGGGGATCGGGGGGTTGCCCGTACTCTTGGACGGACCGCCGCCAGGCAGCATCGATGACGGAGACCGAAGTTGACCGGAAAGCGCAGGGCCGACGGCCCGGCCCAGGGCAAGAACCAGAGCACCGACAGCACATCCCTCGACGGCACCGACGTGCCAGAGGAGGAAGAAGCGGGACCCGTCTGGCGCAGGCGACTCTGGTTCGCCGCGAAGTGGTCCTTCGTCGCTGGCCTCGCCTGTCTGCTGATCGGCGTGATGACGTTCGTCTACCTCTACAAGCAGACGACGCTGCCGGACCCCAACAAGGAGTTCCTCACCGAGACGACCCACGTCTACTACGCCGGCGGCAAGTCCGAGCTCGGCAAGTTCGCCGAGCAGCAGCGCGACGTCATCGGGTACGACGAGATGCCCGACTGCATCAAGGACGCGGTCGTCGCAGCTGAGAACCAGAGCTTCTGGACCGACAACGGCATCGACCCCAAGGGCATCCTGCGGGCGGCGTTCAGCAACGCCCAGGGCAACGCGACCCAGGGTGCCTCGACGATCACCCAGCAGTTCGTGAAGGTCCTCTACCTCACCCAGGAGCGCACCATCAAGCGCAAGGTGAAGGAGGCCCTCCTCACGCTGAAGGTGCAGAAGGAGATGAGCAAGGAGCAGATCCTCGCCGGCTACCTCAACACCATCTACTTCGGTCGCGGCGCCTACGGCATCCAGGCCGCCGCCCACGCCTACTTCGAGGTGGACGCCAAGGACCTGACCGTCCCGCAGTGCGCGGTGCTCGCCTCGGTGCTCAACAACCCGAGCGGCCTCGACCCGGCCAACGGCAAGGACTCGAAGGCCGCCCTCGAGGACCGCTACGGCTATGTCATCTCGAGCATGGAGGAGATGGGCAAGATCACCTCCACCCAGGCCGAGAAGGCCGAGAGGCACCTCCCGAAGTTTCCGCACATCGCCGTCAAGGACACGTACGGCGGCCAGCGCGGCCACGCCCTGACCCTGATCAAGAGCGAGCTGCTCCGCCTGCACGACGCCAACGGCGAGCCGCTGTTCACCGAGGAGCAGATCAGCGGCGGCGGCCTCCAAGTCACCACCACGCTGACCAAGAAGGCCATGAAGGCCGCCGAGCAGGGCGTGAAGGAGATCCGGCCGGAGGGCAAGCAGTTCCGCACCGACCTGCACGCGGCAGTCGCCAGCGTCGAGCCCGGAACCGGGGCGCTGCGCGGCTTCTACGCCGGCCAGGACTACCTCAAGTCCCAGCTCAACTGGGCCATCCTCGGCGGCGCACCCGGCTCGACGTTCAAGCCGTTCGCGGTCGCGGCCGGGCTGGCGCAGGGCTTCTCGCTCAAGGACACCTTCGACGGAGACTCGCCGTACGTCCTGCCGGACGACACCGACGTGGTCAACGAGGGTGAGGGCGGCGGTTTCGACTACGGCAAGGTCAGCCTGCTCAAGGCCACCACCGAGTCGATCAACACCGCCTTCGTCGACATGACCCTGGCCATGGAGGACGGTCCCGAGGCGATCATGGACGCCGCCATCGCGATGGGCGTCCCGCCGGCGAACAAGAAGCACAAGCCCAACGTCCCGGGCATCCCCAACTATTCGGGCGGCATGGACGCGGTCACCGGCATCTCGCTGGGCTCGATGCAGGAGAGCCCGATCAACATGGCCAACGCCTACGCGACGATCGCCAACGACGGCGAGCGGGCCAACGTCTACGTGATCGACAAGGTCACCAGCCCCACGGGCGAGGTGCTCTACCAGCACAAGGTCAGCGCCGAGCCAGCCATCGACCCGGAGATCGATCACGACGTCTCCTATGCGCTGCAGAAGGTGGTCGAGGACGGCACCGGTCAGAACGCGCAGGCGCTGGACCGGCCCGCGGGCGGCAAGACCGGCACCGCGACGGACAACGCGGGCAACGTGAAGTCGTCGTGGTTCGTCGGCTTCACCCCCCAGCTGGCGACCGCGGTGATGTACGTCCGCGGTGACGGCAACGGGCAGCTCGACGGCTGGCTGCCGGACTACAACGGACTGTCCGGATACTTCGGCGCCAACTACCCGGCCCGCACGTGGGCCGCGGTGATGGAGAGAGCGTTGGAGGGCGAGGAGGTCCTCGACCTGCCCGAGCCGGCCAACGTCGACGGCGAGGCGCCCACGAACGGCCACGACCCGATCCCGACCAAGACGCCGACCAAGCACCCGACGAAGACCCCCACCGAGACGCTCACCACGTCGGCGCCGCCCGACTCGCACGGTCCGTCGTCCTCGCCGACGGACAGCCCGACCTGGACTCCTCCGGGCCACGTCACCACGTCCTCGTCGCCGACCGACTGCGGCATCCTGACGTGCACCTCGACCTCGTCGACCAGCAGTCCGACCGCGACTGACACGACGACGAGTCCGGGCAACCACCGGCCGGCGCCCAACTACTCGACGTACTCGACATACTCGACGCCGAGTCCTGGGTTGTTCGCACGGCTGGAGGAGTGGGCCTACTTTGACTGAGGCGGTGGTCCACCCCAGTCACGACGACCCACTCCTGCAAGGCGTCAGCGCCGCCGTCGGCGGCCCCGCCGGGAGCCACTCCCGAGGCCACCGGTGGTGGACTCCGGTCCGGGTGCTGCTGGTGCTCACCGCGGTCTGCTTCGCGCTGGGCATGGTGCAGAAGGACAGCTGCTACCAGAAGACCTGGAGCGACGGCGAAGAGCGCTACCAGCTGATGTGCTACTCCGACCTGCCCTACCTCTACACCGGGCGGGGCTTCGCCGAGCTGAACTGGCCCTACACGAGCGACCCCGAGACCCGGGCCCGCTACGAGACGATGGAGTACCCCGTCGGCATCTCGTACGCCGCCTGGGCGACCGCCGTCGTCACCCACATCGTCACCGGTGGCCCGGACGTCAGCCACCGAGCCAGTCGCCCGGTCGACGAGCTCTGGGGCGATCCGCAGGTGGTCAGGGAGATCCGGGCCTTCGTGATCGTGTCCGCGCTGATGTTCGCGCTGGCCGCGCTGCTGTCGACGTGGTTCCTCACCGGCGTCAACCCGCGCCGCCCCTGGGACGCGCTCGGCTTCGCCGCCTCGCCCGCGCTGCTGTTCACCGGCCTGGTCAACTGGGACCTGCTGGCGGTGGTGCTGGTGGCCGGCGCGCTCTGGGCCTGGGCTCGAGGGCGGCCCTTGCTGACCGGCGTACTCATCGGGCTCGGGACGGCGACCAAGCTCTACCCGCTGTTCCTGCTCGGCGGCCTGCTGGTCATCTGTGTACGCCGCCGCCGCTACCTCGACCTGGTCCTGGCGACCATCGGCGGAGCCGTGGCCTGGGTGCTGGCCAACGCGCCGGCGTACCTCACCGGGCCCGAGCAGTGGAAGGTCTTCTGGCACTTCAACGAGACCCGGGCGGCCGACCTCGGGTCGGTCTGGCTGATGCTCACGCAGGCCACCAAGCACGAGTTCACGGCCACCACCATCAACAACGTCTCGTGGGCGTTCTTCGTGCTGTGGTGCGCCGGGGTGCTGGCGCTCGGCCTGCGCGCGCCGATGACGCCGCGGTTCGCCCAGCTCGGGCTTCTGGTCGTGACCGGATTCCTGCTGGTCAACAAGGTCTACTCACCGCAGTACGTGCTGTGGCTGCTGCCGCTCGCCGTACTCGCCCGGCCGCGCTGGCGCGACCTGCTGATCTGGCAGGCCGGCGAGTTCTTCTACTTCTGCTGCGTGTGGTGGTACCTCAACGGCGATCTCAACGCGGGGTCCAACGACAGCCCGGCGTCGGTCTATCTGATCGCGATCGTGCTGCGGATGGTCGCCGAGCTCTACCTGGCCGCGGTCGTCGTACGCGACATCTTGCGGCCGTGGCACGACCCCGTCGACCGCTACGACGACGAGGACGAGCTCGACGGACCCTACGAGACGATGACCTTGTCGAAGGTCGTCGCCGTGTAACGCACCCGCACCTCGGTCTCGTCGCCCACCTTCGGCACGACCGCGCCCTGGTGCAGGAACAGCATCGAGGCCTGCATGTGCGGCGGCTCGGCGAAGAACCGCTGCCGCCCGAACACGGAGTACGGCGACCGCACGAACCCGGCCGCGTCCATGCCCCCGCGGGCCAGCGTGGCGGCTCGGCTGCGCAGCGAGAGGTCGCCCGCGGGCGCCTCGAGCCCGATGCCGTGGGACGTGCCGCCGCTGACCACCAGGATGGTGCCGGCCACCGGCGCCGTACGACCGCGGTAGCCGTAGGTGTCGCCCCGCTCCACCGTGTGTACGTCGAGCACGGTCGCCGAGACCTTCAGGTTGTCGCGGTCGCCGAGCCACAGGTCGGTGCCGATCCGCGGCCGGAACGAGAAGTCGCCGTACGACGCCCGCAGGCTGGCCAGGTCGGAGCCGGTCAGATGGCTCACCCAGATCGTGTTGGTCGCCAGGCCGGACGCGACCACGTCGGTCATCAGCCGGCGGGCCTGGGAGAGGTTGGCGCCCGACGCGAGCGGCAGGTGGAAGGCGACGCCCTCCAGGCGCGGGTGCCGGCCCGGGCCCTCGAGCCCGGTGAGCAGCTTGGCCGCGTCGCGCAGCTCGCGCGGGGACATGCCGTGCCGGAGCATCTTGGTCATCCGCTCGACGACGAAGCGGGCGTTGGGGTCGTAGTCGAGCAGCCGCTCGAGGTCCTCGAGCCGGCTGACCGTGTGGATCACCCGTTCGTTGGGGTCCACCTCGGTGGCCGTGCCGAAGGGTCGCCAGGGGGTGAGGACCAGCAGGTCGCCCGGGAACCGGGTGGTCACCTTTCCGAGCTCGTCGTACGTGCCGATGGCCAACGTCTCGAGGCCGAGCTTGGTCGTCTCGCGCGCCAGCCTGGGCAGACCGAAGCCGTAGCCGTTGCCCTTCGCCACCGGAACGATGCTGGGGTTGTCCGCGACCACGCGCCCGAGATGGGCCCGCCAGCGGGCGCCGTCAACGTGGAGGGTCAGACTCATGTCACCGTCGTTTCATATAGAGATCGAATGCTTTGTACAACGGGCGGTTCAGCGGAAAGTCCCACTCTCCGGCGTACTCGACGGCCTCGCCGCCGGTGCCGACCTTGAACTGGATCAGCCCGACGTGAGAGTCGTCGGGGTCGAGCGTGTCGGTGATGCCGCGGAGGTCGTAGACGTCGGCGCCGGCCGCGAGCGAGGCGCGGATCATCTCCCACTGGATGGCGTTGGAGCCGCGCACCTCGCGCTTCTCGGTGGAGGAGGCGCCGTAGGAGTACCAGGTGTGGCCGCCGACCCGGATCCAGATCGTGGACGCGACCAGGTCGCCGTCGTGGCGGGCGAGGAAGAGCTTGATCCGGTCCGGCTCCTCGCTGCTCAGCGCCTCCCACATGGTCTGGAAGTAGCGCAGCGGCCGCGGCGTGAAGTGGTCGCGCTCCGCGGTGTGCACGTAGAGGTCGTGGAAGAGCTTGAGCTCGTCGAGCCCGCCCTCGGTGACCTCGACGCCCTCCTTGGCGGCCCTCTTGATGTTGCGGCGCCAGAGCTGGTTCATGCCCGCGAGTACGTCGGCCTCGGTGCGCGGCTCGCCGTCCTCACCGCGGAGCGGGATCTGGTAGTTGTACTGCGGCTGGCCGGCCGCGAACCCGCCGTCGGCCACCTGCAGCCGCCAGCCGAGGTCGTCGAGCTGCGACACCACCCGGGCCCCGGACTGGCTGCGCGCGGTCGGCGGCAGCGCGGTCAGCCGGCGTACGTCGTCGCGGGCGATGCCGTCCTTCACCTGGGCCGCGGTCCAGCGGGCGGTGATCACCGGCGGCCCCATGCGTACGCCGAACGCGCCCTGGCCCTTGAGGTGGTCGAGCATCGGGGTCAGCCACGCGTCGAGGTCGTCGGACTCCCAGTCGATGACCGGGCCCTCGGGCAGGTAGGCGAGATAGCGCTTGACCCTGGGCAGCTGCCGGTAGAGCACCAGCCCGGCCCCGACCAGCTGCGTCTCGTCGTACCAACCGATCGACTCGCGCCGCCACTCGCTCTTGACGTGCCCCCATGCGGGGGTCTGTAGGAAGCTCGCCGACCGCTGCCCCCGGAGGAAGTCGAGGTGCTCGGACTCCGGGATCGGCCGGACGGTCAGGAGTGGGGGAGTCACCCCCCGAGGTTATCGGAGGTCGGCGCGTCCCCGGTCCTTCGCGGCCACTATCCACAGGGCGCGGAGTGGCGGGTTGGCACTGAGGCTTCGAGGGCAGACGAGGCACGTGGAGCTTTCGGAGACGATTCACCGGCTGGGCGGACTGGCTACCAGGGGCGAACTTGTCGAGCGTGCGAGCTGGCGGGAGATCGCAGCCGCGGTCGAAGCGGGGTCGATCGTGCGGCTGCGGCGCGGCCACTACGGCTTGGCCGGCCAGTTGACGGCCGAACGCGCCAGCGCTTCTTTGAACGCGGTGATCTCCCATGAGAGCGCCGCTCTGCACTGGGGCTGGCGGGTCAAGGAGCCACCGGAGCAACCGATCGTGACCGTCCCGCGCCGACGCAAGGTGCACCCGGCCCGGTGCATGTACGTCGACGTACGTCACGGCGATCTGAGGGCCGACCAGGTGGTGGACGGCTACACCGATCCCGTCACCACGGTCATCGACTGCGCCCGCGCCCTGCCCTTCGACGCCGCACTGGCGGTGGCGGACTCCGCACTGCGCAGCGGCCAGGTGACGCGGGCTGAGCTGGCCGCCGCGGCCGAGGCATCTCCGCGCACAGGCCGGGCGAAGGCGTTGCGGGTCGCGCGCACCGCCGACGGCCGGGCCGCCAATCCGTTCGAGTCGGTGGTGCGGGCCATCGCGGACGGCGTACCGAAGCTCGTCCTGGAGCCCCAGGTCCAGATCGCTCCGGGTCAGACGCCGGACCTGGTCGACCGTCGGCTCCGGATCGTCGTCGAGTGCGACTCGTGGACATTTCACGCCGAGAAGGGCGCGTTCCAGCGCGACATCGAGCGCTACAACGAGTTCGCGCTCGACGGCTGGCTGTTGATCCGGATCGGCTGGGAGCACGCGATGAGGCGGCCCGAGTATGTGTTGAAGATCCTTCAGCGGGCCGTGGTGTGTGCAGAAGGACGACAGTTGGCGGCCGGCGCGACCACCATCGAGCGTGAGGAGGGTCAGTGATCGCTCGAACTGTCGTCCTTGGTCACGCGATCGTCGGGCGAGGGTCGGGCGAGCGTCGGGTGCGTCGCACGCGGCCGACCGGGTCGCCGTACGAGGAAGGGGACTCGAGCAGCCCCCCGCGCCGCTCGAGTCCCCTCATTCGTTTTGGGAAAGGGAGTTCCCCGCATTCAGTTGTGCCGCTCAGGAGCGGTCGCTGTGCGGTCAGATACATCCCCCGCGAGAAAAGTTGGCAAACCCCAGGGTGAAGATGACTAGGAATTCCTAGTCCAGACCGGTATCACGGGGGATGACTGGGACTCTTGGCCGGTGTGAGAATGCAACCGATGACGGTGAGCACCTCGCGGTCGACGACCGAGGCGGACAACCTGTGGAATCAGTGCGCGCACGCATTCGCGCAGTGGACTGCTGGTGACTCCGGCGCGCTCGATGATCTTGTGGCGTTGATGACGCCGGTGCTCTGGCACGTCGTACGTGCCTAGACGACCGCGCGTCGGGAGGCTTGGCGGGTCAGCAAGACCGCCACCCGGGCCGTGGCCGTCGAGGACGACGAGCTCGCCTTCCGGCTTCCGCAACAGCGGTCGGCGGAGGTGGCGGCGGTGGAGATCGACGAGAACCGTCAGCTGTGGGCGGCCGTCGACGAGCTGCCCGAGCGTTGCCGGCGGCTCCTGCGCATCGTTGCGTTCGAGAACCGTCCCGACTATTCCCGGCTCGCCGTCGACCTGGGGATGCCGGTCGGAAGCATCGGCCCGACCCGGGGTCGCTGCCTGGCCAAGCTGCGCGTCGCGCTGATGCAGACAGGAGACCTGCCATGACTGAGTTGACCCGCGAGGCGCTGCTGGGCGTCGTACGCCGGGTGTGGCGGGAGCGCGACCCCGTCCCCGCCGACCTGGTGGCGAAGATGCAAGCCGTCGTCGCCACCGAGACCCTCGACCTCGACTACGAGCTGCTGGTGCTCGTCGAACGCTCCCGCGAGCTGACCGGGGCGCGGGGCGGATCGGCGTACACATTGCAATTTGCGCACGGCGACGTCGCGCTGCTGGTCCGGGCCGCGGCCGAGGAACAGCCCGGCGACGGCGGCCGCCTCGACGGCTGGCTCGCCCCCGCGACGGCGATGACCGTCCGGGCGGCGCTGGTCACTGACGAGCGCGAGTGGACCACCGACGTCGACTCCCGCGGCCGCTTCGAGTTCCGCGACCTCCCGTCCGGACTCTTCCGGCTCTGGCTCACCCCCCGCGACAGCGACCTGCGCGCGTTCGGCACCCCCGCCTTCGAACTCTGATCCGTCATCCCCTCTCCACACTCTGAGGAAGCCATGTTGCCGCCTGACGACGCCCGAAACCGTAAGCACAAGCCTATGGACCGGGACCCGCGACTTCCGGGTCGAGACACGATCAGCCCGGTCAACGGACGGGTGCTCGACCCCGCCACGGCGTTCGGTGTCGAGGGCATCCAGACGCGTCCGACGGCGTACGTCGGCACGCGGCTGACGATCTCGAAGTCCGAGGACATCGAGGCCCGGTTCGCGATCATCCGTGAGGTGGCCGAATCCTTGGGCTGGGCGGCCCGTCTCGAGGACGAAGACCCCAAGACGGTCGGGCTCAAGTTCGGCATACGCAAGGTGACTCTCAGCGTCGGGTCGGACCGGGTTCTCCTGGCGCCCGACGGCTGGACACTGCTCCAGCAGATGAGAGCCCGCCACCGGGACTCGTTGAGCAAGCTATCCGGTATCGGGCTCGACCATGTGGTCGTGTCGGCGCCGTTCGACGCGAGCCACCCCTTCGACGCGAGCCATCCGTTCGATGCCAGCCATCCGTTCGATGCCAGCCATCCCTTCGACGCCAGCCACCCGTTCGACGCCAGCCACCCGGTTGGTGGTGTGGGCTGGCCGGTGATGACGTACGCCGTTCCCGGGCAGGGCGGGCGACAGCCCGTCGCGTACGTTGGGGAGCCGCCGTATCGTCAGCCGGACTTCGCGGGCCGTCGTCCCGTGGTAGCCATTCTCGACACAGGCTGCGGCCGGCACGAGTGGCTGGATGACGTGGTGACAACGGACCAGAAGCTCGGATCATTCGAGATCGGCTACACGCAGCCGGACACCGATCCGGAGGAGTTCTGGGACCAGGCGGGGGCGCTGGACGGCATGATCGACCCGCTGTCCGGCCACGGCACATTCATCGCTGGCCTGGTTCGCCAGGCGTGTCCTGAGGCCGACATCCTGTCCTGGCGGATCGTGCCCTCCATTGGGCCGCTCGTGGAGTCGGACTGGGTGACTGCGCTCGCACAGATCGCCGAGCTGATTCGGAAGGGTCGCGCCGGCGACGATGACGGGCGCATCATCGATGTCCTGAGCCTTTCGATGGGCTACTACCACGAGACTCCCTACGACTCGCTGTTCGACCCGACGCTGTGGGCGATCCTCGACGACATCGCCGCAAACGGCACCCTGGTGGTCTGCTCCGCCGGCAACGACGCGACGTCGCGGCCATGCTTCCCGGCCGCGTTTGCCCCTTGGGACGACGGCGAGGATCTCGTCGAGACTCCCGACGGTCGCCTGCCAATCGTGTCGGTCGGCGCGCTCAACCCCAACGGACTCACCGACGCACTGTTCAGCAACGCCGGCCCATGGGTGAGGGCATACGTTGAGGGCGCCTCCGTGATCAGCACGGTTCCGGCCTTCGAAGGGGGACTTCAGGCGACGGCTCGGACCGAAGCGTTCGGGCGAACGAGGGACACCATCGATCCCGACGACTTCCGAGGTGGGTTCAGCGTCTGGAGCGGTACCTCGTTCGCGGCGCCGCTGATGGCAGGCAGGCTGGCCAAGCACCTCGAGCCGCGGATCGCCGACGGTGACGCTCTGGACGCCGCCCTCGCGCGAGCTTTCGATGCGGTGTACGCGCTGACGAAGATCACGCCATGATGGGCAGGTGCTGTCCCCCGAGCAACTCCATGAACGTGGCGTAGCCGCGATCAATGCTGGCCGGGTCAGGATGGCCCGGCCACTGCTGGAACGCGCACACGCACAGGCGCGGGATGCCGATCTGCTGGCCAGAATTGAGGCCAGCCTGGCGTACGTGTCCGCCGACATGGGCGATCCGGCTCGGGCTCGCGAACTCTGTGAGCAGGCGCTGGCCCGGCCACACCTGGCGGCAGAGACGCGAGGCGTCGTACAAAGCCAGCTCGCGCTGCTGCAGATGCGAGCCGGTGAGACGGGCGCGGCCTTGGCGTCGTTCGGATCCGCGATCAGCTCACTGACCACACTGCCCGCCGACCTGGGCAAGGCACACCTCAATCGCGGTGGCGTCTACCTGCAGAGAGGTCAGAGCGACCGGGCCGCACGGGACTTCCGTGATGCCGCCGTACACCTTGAGGCGGCCGGCCTTCGGGTCGAAGCCGCGATGGCCCGGCACAACCTCGGCTACACGTACCTTCTCCGCGGCGACCTGGTCGAGGCCCTGACCCAGATGGATGCGGCGCGACTCGTTCTGGCCCCGCTTAGTCCCGTCCATGAGGCCACCTGCGACCAAGATCGCGCCGAGGTCTTGATCGCGGCGGGACTCACCGCGCAGGGGCGCGAGGCGCTGCGGAACGCCGCCCGCGCGTACGCGACGAGGGGGCTGCGTCGGCGTCGTGCCGAAGCCGAGTGGGTGCTGGCCAGGACGCTTGTCCACACACATCCCTCCGAAGCGCTGGCGGCGGCTCGTCGCGCCCGCGACAACTTCGACCGCTCCGATACCGAGGCCTGGAGGGTTCGGGCGGAGGCAGTGATGCTCTCCGCGGAGGTCGAGCTCGGCCGTAAGGGGCCGAGCCTGGTCGGGCGGGGGGACGATCTGGTCGCCCGGCTGACAGAGCAGGGGCTGCCTTGGGGAGCCGCTTCGGTACGAGTCCACACGGCTCGAGTCCTGATCCGCCGCGACGAGATCGACCTCGCACGCCGGCGGCTGAAGCAGGTGCGCCTCACCGCTGATGCGCCGTTGTCGCTTCGGCTGCTGGCGCACGACGTCCGAGGAGAGCTGGCGCAGGCCCAGGGGCGGCGTACGGCGGCGCTGATGCACCTGCGCAGCGGGCTGGGGGAGCTGCACGGGTGGCAGAGCTCGTTCGGGTCGCTGGACCTGCAGACGATGGTGGTCGGGCACGGGGCGCGGCTGGCGCGGCGGGGGCTGGCGCTGGCGGTGGAGTCGGGGAAGCCGGCGGTGGTCTACGAGTGGTCCG